>Ga0116227_10000362_pt1 | contig 86108 bp, 56 predicted proteins | sample S1TSphgellanicum_FD_89693 | JGI IMG/M metagenome (GOLD analysis project Ga0116227, IMG submission 89693) | Host-associated microbial communities from peat moss isolated from Minnesota, USA - S1T2_Fb - Sphagnum magellanicum MG | ecosystem: Host-associated > Plants > Peat moss > Unclassified... | reverse complement strand
TGAGGTGTATCTTCTTTCTCCAAACTTCAAACTTGCATCCAAATAAACAAAAATATAAAAGTGAAAAAGAAACACTTTATTTTTATTATACAAAATAATAATAAAAACAGAAAATGCATTAAAAAAAAAGATAAATTTTTCTTAAAAAAACTAAAACATGAACCAAGTTTAAAGAAATCGAAGGACTTCACAGTGCCCGAAAGTCACGAGTACCCACTAGTATTATCATAATTAATTACAATGTAATAATAATAAAATAGTAATTATTGAAGAATAAAAATGAAGTTTTTATTTATTATAATAATAATACATATTGAATAATAATGGTCAAGTCATTGTTAAGTAATATTATTAGTAATTATAAGTATAATTATAATAGTTTTTTAATCATAATATGTGATTAACTATAATGATTAATAATAATAAAAATTTGTGGTTAAAATGATTTTGATTAAATTAACCATGACTAAACTAATTACAAAATTAAATTAATGACAAATAATTATTATTTTCTAAAATAATTTTAAAATTAAATAAAAATGGTAAATTAATTTTGGGTCAACTAACCATAGTTAAATTAATTCCAAGGTTAAATTATTAATTAATTTAACCATGTTTAATTTAATCATGTTAGTTTAGCCATTATTAATTTAATTTAATTTAATCTCTTACCTAATTTAGTTTTTAAACTAATTTAGCCATAGTTAGTTTAACCAATTTTACTTTAACCAACATTAGTTTAATCAAAGTTAATTTACCTATGGTTAGTTTAACCAAATTTAATTTAGCTTCGTAATTAGTTTTGTTATGGTTAATTTAACCAAAGTTAATTTAGCTTCATAGTTAATTTTTCCATGGTTAATTAGTTTAGCCAAAGTTAGTTAAATCATGACTAGTTTAACCTTGATTAATATGAGTTTAGCTTAGGTTTAGCTAATGTTTTGCCTTGGGTAACATTAGTTAATGTGAGTTTAGCTTTAGTATTAAAGCTACAAGACTATTATACATAGCCTAGGTAAATATATTTAGTATATTAACATAAGTGTGTATTAATTTAAGTCATGATTTTTATGACACATGTTCATTTTGAACACTAATAGTTGCATGTTAATTACACACATAATCAATATAGTTGCAAACGACACCTAGTTGCACGTAGTTGCATACTGACTAATTATAAACAACATGATTTCTACTAATGTACATGGCTATTGCAAATACATGAAAATTCAAAGTAAACCTTTCTATTAAGCAAAATTAACAAACAACAATGAAAAGTTATTCTACTGGAATACAATAAATGGTGACAAAACATGTTCTATTCAAAGAATACAATGACAAATATCACAAAATTGGGAAGGGAGCACAAGAAAAAAAATCACAATTATATTTGGATATGTCCATTTTAATTCAAACTCATGACAAGGTTTCATTTTGTTGAGTGCATGGGGGTTCTTGAATGGACTTAGTTTATTATAATCACAAATTGATTCTTAATGGTCTGTCACTAGAACCAATGAAACTTCAAAAACTAGTACATATTGTTTATAAGAAAATCATTTTTAATCTATACTATGGGTTTTCACCCTTCTCTTACCAACATTTTTCAAATTCTTATGTGGACCTATATGATAATTAATCTTTTAACTAATGCATATCAAGTAATCCAACATTATTCATCACCATTCATAATTTTGTTTTTAATATTCTAAGATTTCTACAATTAAAAATAAATTTTAAAAGTACCTTAAGATTGTGGAATAAAATATGGTAATCAAGTAGTTGGGACGTTGTCATTCTTTCTTAATATGTAAGGATTTTGATTTTTTAAATTTTTTTGGCAATCCTTCTTATTATATTTATATATATAGACATTTCCTTTTTAAAATGAATCTATGCCCAACTATAGTGGTAGGTACATTAATATGTGAATATAAGTGAAAAGAAATAAGGTATTACCCACAAGCATGTGTGAATTAACATGCATTCAAAATAGGTGAAGGACACATATTGATGGGTGGTTTGCACATGGTGAAACCAATATTGATATGTATCACTCACCTATGCAACGACCCGCCAATATGTATCATTCACCTATTTTGGATAGAAGGTATTCTACTTTGCACATATTTTTTAAAAACAAAATCATGATATCATACTTTCTACTTTGAGATATTTTTATGTTGTGACCTCACCAACATGGATTCATTTGTGTGTTGTTGAGATTTTTATATATGTGAAAAAAAAGAAGATGAAAAACCAAGCTTTACATAAAAGATGATTTTCATTTCAAAATAATAATTTCATGCACTTATAAATTGTTATCCAATAATTTGGCTAGCTATGATTCATTTCCCACCTCATATTCATCATGGATGAGGTTCAATGGTTTTCAAAAGTTAAATAATTAGTTGTCATATACATATGGGAAATATTATTGATTATGATAATGATGTCCAATAACTTACGTAATTAATTCATAAGCAAATTAGTTTGTCTATGTTCAATTGTTGTTTAATAAAAACTCAATAACCAATCAAGTTAAAATTTCCAACTAAATAATTTGTAATAACCCAAACAACCATCATTTGTGAACCTTATAAAACAAAGAAAATTATCCAATCCAAAGTGCCTTGATTGCAACTTATTACAAATTGGACTTCAAAGGTAAACACTCCTATTAACACTTAAGGGATAGAACAATTGTATCTCATCCCTTTTCAAACCCATAAATGTAGCCCTAATTAGCTGTGATTAATGGGAATTTTTCAAGAATTCAAACTTCTTTTAATATGAAAACCAAAAAAATCAACTTCAACTACAATTGAAAATTTGTTTTTGGCACATTTGTTGAAAATTTTTTTTTGGAACATTTTTCATTATATCAAACCCATTAATTACAATGAGATCAACATGGTTTTCAATACCATTTACACCCATTTTTTCTTCTTTTATTTATTTTTAACATTACTTGACCAATGTTCACCATCCTACCACACTATAGTGGAATTTGTAATATCTCGAGTTATTTCTTCACACACATTATATCATATTTATTATTCCATCCCCTTCATTAATAATTGCAACATTATTGACTAGTTGGGTGGTAGACTTCACCTCTTATGTTCCAATCATACTTGGTGTTAAAAAATTTAGCGTTAGATCCTTTGACACCAAGATAACCATTTAAGACTTAAACCTATTTACTATAAAATACAATGTTAAGTTAACTTTTAAAATTTTCATTCACATCTATGATGTTATAGTGCCAACTAATAGTTGGGTTAATGTCAAACCTTAAAATTTTCTCATCATCATTTGCACTTTTGATGATTACATGTATCTTTTGCATGTTTAATTTATTTGTTGAGAAGGTGTAGGTAGGTGAATGGATGGATAGGTGAAGGTGTATAAGAAGGTAAATGAATGCATGGGTGAGTAGTTAAATAAAAGGCGGGTGAACAAATGAATGGGTGGTAGTTAGGTAGGTAATTAGATAAGTGGAGGTGGGTAGGTAGTTAGGTAAGTGGAGGTGGGTGGGTGTATGGTGTCGGGGGCAAACATTAGACATGCAAAATAAGTTAAATATGACACCAGGTTCAATGCATTTGTAGTACAATGCCCAACAAGAAAAAAAAATTCAATTTTTCTTTATTATACCCGCACAATGATTAATGTTATAAGTACCTTTTTTACACAATAGTTTCAAAGAAAAATAATGTGATGTATTGGTTTAAATCCTCCCTTCAACCCAAAGGTCCTAGTTCAATCCTTTTCCCAATTGTTTTTTCGACAAACGAAATGGATGAAAAAATCATATAACATTTAAATAGTTTTTAAAATTAATTACCCTTAAGAACTAACTTCTTTTCACAAAAGAAAACTAAGTGTTAATCCCAAGCAAGTTCCCCATAAACTAAATAAAGTTCCTTGGTGAAAAATAGAATTACCTTAGGGAGTAATGAGTTTTCCTTGGGGAAAAGGGCACCTTCCCTAGAGAACAATGTACTTTCCCCATGGAAAAACTTAAGTTCCCAAGGAAACATATGTTCTGAATCTTTTTGGAATCATTTTCATCTCATTTTTTTAAAAATATTTTCTTGCAACCTATCATTAGAAAGGTTCCAAGGAGAGCTACAACTTTGTAGATAAAAATATTTCAATCATAATTCATATGCAAAAGGTATGATCAAACAAAAATTCAAACACATTTGTTCCCTACGGCAACTTAAATTCCTTCTCCCTAAGGGACATGATTTTTCCCCAAGGAAAAAAGGTTTAAGTTACTCCCTAGGGCAACTTAAACTCCTTCTCTATGGGGACATGATTGTTCCTTAGGAAAAAACCAATTTCATTAGGGAAACATATGTTATGATTTTTTTTGCAATCACAGTAATCTCATTTTTTGTTTTATATAGGCTTGTGACTTATCATTGGAAAGGTTTAAAAGAAAACTAAAACTTCGTAATTGAAAACACTTTAATCAAAATTCATATGCAAAAGTTATGATCAAACAAAATTTTAGACACATTTGTTCCTTGGGGAACATGGTTGTTCCTTGGGGCAATTTAAACTCCTTCGCCCCAAAGGACATGAATTTTCCATGGGGAAAAAAAGTTTAATTTTTTCCATAGGGCAATTTAAGCTCCTTCTACCTAGGGACATGATTGTTCCCCGGGGAACAATGAATTTCCCCCAAGGAAAAGCCCAAGTTCCCTAAGGAAACATATGTTCCGAATCTTTTAGCAATCAGAATCATCTCATTTTATTTTTATACATAGGCTTGTGACCTATCATTGGAAAGATTTAAAAGAGAGTTACAATTTTGTAATTGGAAGCATTTCAATCAAAACTTACATGCAAAAGTTATGTTCACACAAAGTTTTAGACATGGTTTAGGTTGCTCCTCAAGGGAATTGAGAGCAATTCCCCTGGGGAACAACGTAAACCGTGTTCCCCCGAAAAGCAAATGTGCCAAAAACTTTGTGTGTACATAACTTTTGCGTGTGAGTTTTGATTGACTTGCTTATAACTACAAATTTGTAACTCTCTTCGAGACCTTTCCCTTGAAGATCACAAGCCTATATAAAAACAAATATGAAGTTCATTATTCCTCGAAGAAGTTGGCTTTACCGCAGGGAACAATCATGTCCCCAAGGAGAATTAACTTAAGTTGCCCTAGGGAGCAATTTAGACCTTCTTTTTCTTGGAGAATAATCTTATTTTTAGAAAGAAAAAGTTTTTTTATCCCCTAGAACATGGTTGTTCCTTGGGGCAACTTAAACCTTGTTCTTTTGGGAACATGGTTGTTCACTGGGAACAACTTAAACCTTTTTTTACTTCAGGAATTTGTTTTCATTCATTTCATTCATTCATGAAAAAGATAATTCAAGAAAAGGTTCAAACCCAGGACCTTTGGGTTGTAAAAGGATTGTAACCATTCTATTTTTTTTGTTCCTTTAAAAAAATATTTAAAGCCATTCCCTAGGGTGAATTCACAATAAAACGACCATTTCACATCATAACCAATGCTTAATATTTCATATTCTATATGGCAATTTAAATTGTTGTTGAAATTTTTGGATTAATCTATATAATAACATTCAAATTATACCATGGGAACATGTGAACAAATTTTTAATTAATCTAATAAATGAATGACACCCAAAAGCACTTTTAAAACATTCATAACCACTATTTTTACTACAAAAAAGACATGTTAATGGCCTTGAAAATATTGTTAAATGACATATTTTGGGCAAATTTTGAATGTAAGCCTTAAAATAATAGTATAAAGAAAAAATTTAAAGCTTTTGATGATTTCTTAAAAGATTTTTGGAAAATATTCTAAAAATATTCCAAATTAAGCAATCATTTTTAAGCAACCAAGTGGGTGGGTGTTGGTCATTTTATTGTGAACACACCCCCCACTGTGCAAGTACAAAAAAAAATAATTCTGAATTTTTTTCTTGTTGGGCACTATATTGTATCGTGTTATAGTTGTGTCGAACCTAGCGCTGCATTTAACTTGTTGCACCTATTTAGTGCCTGCTGGTGTCAAGGCTTAAAGAACATTCGTTGACAATGCTAATATTGAGTTAAAAAGCCCTTTTATGGGCTACTAATTAACATTACCATTTTAATTACAAATATAGGGTTTTTGTAAATTTGGTGTTTAGTTACCATCTTCCTACCATTTCCTTAACATTCTTGTGACATTAATTGCCACATAAACATACACATCATATTTGATGTTAACTAATTTTTATGCATGAATTTTACAAAATTTGGAAAGTATTTAACATTGTGTTATGGATAATTTGCCATCAAATGTGAATCCACCTTTATAGTATGGTGATTCCATTCCCAACCTTTTTTCAACTTTTCCATTGATTTTTGTTATATCATATTTTATAAGTTGTAGATTAATGTTATTTAATTGATTTTACCAATTACCAACAAGTCACTTTAATCCTCAATAACTGCAAAAATGATCATTAATCAAAGTTGCCATCTAATTTGATATGAATTGTTCAACCCCAAAACTACATGACAAGGAAATGCAAATGTTACAAGGTTTATAGTTTATTCAATATTTATTAAACTATCAAATGAACCAACAATTATATTAGACAATATCATTCTACCATAATAAAACCTTAAACACTAAAGTTAGTAGGTCTTTAAATTGATAAAATATTTATGTTAATTTTCTAATAAAGTCATCATTATGTTGGTTTTAATATAGGTTAGGGTAACTAATTGTGTTTTAGGTTGGAACTAATTCAAATGTGAACAAGGTTGGAGTTATTTGATGTTTGGGATATGATCCCTAGTTGTGTGTCTCAAGTTACTTTTGGTGATTTAAGATTTCAAAAAATACACATTATTACTTGCTTTGTAATTTTCTTGTGTTATGCCAATTTTCTTTTGCACATGGTCTTGTGTGTTCTTGTCTTGTTGTATTTTGGGCTTAAATTTATAGTTGTTTATAAATTTGTATCATATTTTAAATTACTAAAAACATGAGTCTAGTTGGGTTTTGTTGTATATAAATTAAGTTTGTTTAAGCATTATTTTTGTTCTATGTTTAACATAGGATTTTGTTGCAGCACATGCCATGGAAATGTTTTTTGTTTCATTATGTTTTTGGTTTTATTTGACGTGATTATAACACTTTTTAGAGAGTTGAGTCCCAATTGGGCATGGGTACCTAAAATGTGAAAATGTTGTGTGATGGGAGGTGTGAAAAAAACAACAACACAACACAATACAAGGAAGGTCTTACCAACCAAAAAAGCCCCTCCCTTCATTTTATCTATATATTGTTGCCATTCTTTCCCTTTCTATCTTATGTTGCATTGGTGAAGAAACACTTAAGCTGAACAACTTGTAATGGCAATGACACCACTATTGTCATTGCATTGTTGGAGTTCAAATTCTAGTTAAACTTCAATATAACTAGTTAGACTACAATGGAACTAGCAGCAAGGCACAAGTGGGGGGGCTCTCCTCCTTGTTTTGATGTGGTTGACAACAACATCAAGAAAACAAAGGAGGGGACACCATTGCCTTTATTGGGAACATCATTAGTAACTCAATGGTAGTTGGGAAGTTATCCTTTTCATTGTCTTGGTATTTGTTGTTCCAAGCAAAAATAACAACTACTAACAACATATTCATTGGATGCAACTAAAAAAAGGAATGAAGGGATGATGGGGGGTGGTAATGGGAGGAATCAAATTCCATCAACAACATTTTTTTGTGTTGTAATTTGCTAAACCTCTTTTGAACCTAGGAGGTTTGGCATGTTTGGAAGGTCTATGAGGCTTGAAAAAGTTTTTAAATAAAGGTTCAAAGGTTTCAATTTAAACTTCCATTTTATTTTTTGTTTAAAAAAAATTTATAAACTTGAAGTTATGAAGAAATCAAGTTTGCACCTAATCCAAACTTGCCATGCGGTAAGTTTTTTTTTTCAACATTTTTCATCCACCTGGAAATTTTCATCCATGATATGGATGAAATTTAATGTTCATCCCAAATGTTTTCATCCTACATAGTAATTACGTAAAGTCTAATGACTATATAATTTTAAAATATATATTGAAATAAATTTAAACAATTGAGACCCTAAAACTAGTCATGGACAAAAAAGGCATGAAATTAGGTGATTTCAAAATTTAATGTGATTTTAAAATTTTTTAATCATTTTAATTTCTATATTAATTTTTTAAAAATTAAATAAAATTTTATTTGCAAATTCATATATTTGGCATATGGTGTCAAATTGGGGTGATGATTTCATCATTGAATTTATAAAGAGGAAGCTTTTCCAAAAAGTCCCTATCATATTGAAGGAAGATGTGTTTTAAGAAATTTGTGTATACATGTTTAAAGGAAGAAAAACTTTGTGGGTGCCCATAATGACATGGAATAAATACATTCGACAAATAACAATTTTAGACTAAAAAAGAAAAAATCGCACAATTTTGGGCTTTTAAAAAAGTATTCATGTGTAACAAATTGTTCCACCCAACCATGCATCAACCCTTATTTATTGACATGTTTGTGAGTGTATAGGTGTAGGAAATGCAAGGTTTGGTTGGGCTTGTCATTCCATTACAAATTTACAAGACACAAGTGATATACCATGTTGGGGCTAATTATACAAACCCAACTTGTGCATTTCCTCCACTAAACCATGAAACCTTAAGAGGGCAAAAACGAGGTTGGGAATAAACAAGAAAGCTTAGGTTGTAATCCATTTTGGCATTGTTGAGGTCATTCCAAGATTTGATCACAATAATTGTCCATTGATCATTATGGTTGTGAAATTAGGTTGATGGCCAATAAACCATAGTTGTTATGTTCATAATGAACCCCACCTTTGTTTAACTTTATGAAGTGTTCTTGGTGGGTGCAAATACACTAGAATAAAAATTAGGTTAAACACATAAGTTCAACATCCCTTAAGAATTAAGATTTAAATAATAGGATTTAAGGTTAAGGTTCATCACAAAAGTGCCACATGCTTGCAAAACAATGGATATTTTGAACAACACAAATCACTACTACAAATCATGGTTTTTTAAGAGGTTCAAGTTGACTAATTTGTTATTTTAAAGTATGGACATGTACATTTTGACTAAAGGTCAGGGGCTTAAATGACACATGTAATTTTTTGACAAATAAATATAATGATTTATTTGATTAAATACATATAATCAAATTGTACAACTTTAATCAACATGGCCAATGGTCTTTAATCAAATTTAACATTTAATCAAGATGGCCTATGATCTTGAATCAAATGTGACATGGTCTATTACCCTATGTATCTACCTCCTACCTACTCACCCACTTATTTACTTAGTTAACTACTTACTTACTTATTACCCACCCACCCACCTACTTATTGTTTCCTTACTAACATACCTACCTATTACCTACATCTTTTCACCTACATACTTATGTATTTACCTATATTTTTTCACCTTCATATAACCTACCTACTTACCTACCTACTTAAATTTACCCACGAAATGTAGCCATATTTAGGTCTAATTATTATGTTTAACTATTAGGTTTACCCAAAGTTTAACTCAATTTTAACCATTAAATTAAATTTAAATTTGACCATTAAGTTTAGTCATTATGTTTAGTCATTAGATTTGGCACTAGGTTTAACTTAAGTTGAACCATTTGGTGTTAATTGGATATCACGAACCACACCTGCCCCTTGGGTGACTGTTTATTTGGTGTATGTTTAAAAATATTATTGGAATATTTAAAACAAACGTCTTCAATTCTTTTAAAAAACTTTCATCACATTATTATTTTATGGTTTTCATCAATTTTTCTTAAAATATGTCATAGTCAAAAAAATCAAATCCATTTACAAGTCTTTTTATTGTTTAAAAACATTGGTTACAATATTTTCAAATTGCTTTTGGGTCAAATCATGTAATTAATAGACATAATTAGTCAAAATCAAACATTTTTTTAATTATCATTTAAAACCATAGTAATCATGGCAAGTTAATCATTTTTTCCTCATATGAATGTCAAGGAACTTAGAGTAAAAGCTCATTCAATTCAATTTTAAGTTTTGGTTTTAATTTATGATGTTTGAAAATGTACACCTATTGCATCAAATGGAGTCAATTTTGTAAAGGACTATCAAAAGGATTCATATAATAAAATAAATTTCATTGAAAACAATATAGATGATAAGAACAAATTAAACACACTTAAAAAACACTAATAATTTTTTAAATGTGGAATTTTAAAATTTTTAAAATTCAAAGAAAATTTCAAAATTACTTCAGAATTTCAAAGCTTCAAGAGTCCTATACCACACATAAATGGGTTATAATGTACATGATGTATGAAAAAAAGTTATAATTTAAAGTATAATAAAACTAAAGAATGTGAAAATTTAATTTTTAGTGATGATTTCAAATTTTGACCATTTTTCAGGATGAAACATTGAATTTATAAGGAATATGCACACTTTTAAAAATTCATATTTATTCGATAAAGACTAAAAAAAATGTGATGCATTGGGGAACATTTAAATTTTTTTTAGAAAAAATAACCAAAAAAATCATTCAAAAATTCATTTGCATGTAAAAAAATTTTTGGGGAAAAAGGATGTGCAATCATTTTCCAAGATAATCTATTTGGCTCCTAATTATAAGTTTTGACCCTTTTGGGTATTTTTCATTCAATAAATTTGATTTCAAACTTTTAAAGTATATATATTAATATATTAAAAATAACATTATGTGAAATCAATTCCATTTAAAGTTATTTATTTGTTTTTAAAATGTTAGATAGACAAACCCAAACATTGGTTACAACTACTTGTGTATGTGTTAATGTGACTTCACTCCATTAGATTTTGCCATTATGTATAACTTAAGGTTAACCATTAGGTTTAGCCAATGTTTAGCCATTAAGTTTAGCCACTTGATTTAACCATTATGTTCAGCTTAATTTTAACTAGTAGTTGTCACCTAGGTTTAACCAATGTTTAGCCATTATATTTAATCATAGGTTTAGCCATTTGATTTAACCGTTATGTTTAGTTTAATTTTAACCACCAGTTGTCACCTAAGTTTAACCACTATGTTTAAAATGATGTGAAATAAAAACTTAACAAAAGGTGATCACCTTTGATGTTGAAGTCCGTTGATAAGGACTTGATTTATCATTATGAAGGTTTGAGGTTCAATTTTTTATACTTGCAACCTATGTGCATGCTTAAAAGGTTAAAGTAGGTAGGTTAAACCAAAGTAATTTGGTGAAGTTAGATTAGGTTATGTTATGTTAAGTTAGGTAAATTAGGTTAAACGAGGTTAGGTAAGCTAAGTTAGCACCTACATATTTAAATGTTTTTTTCTTACCTACCTAAACTTATTTATTACCTACCTACCTATTTACTTCCCTACAAATTAATTTTTTTAAATATTAATTTAAAATGATTTTAATTTAGGTGCAAATTTGACCCAATCAAATGGTCCACTATTTACTTGTCAAATAAACAATCATTTTGTCAGTCACACTATTAGTCAAAATGACAAGGTCCAAATTGACTACCTAGTCACATTGGCAAGTCCAAATCAACTTGTCCAAATTGACATGGTGGTTTTTTTTACACTTGTCATTTTGGGTATTTTTTAATTAGAAAACCTACTTAAAAAAACCATGAATTGTAATGTTGAATGGATTTACTGAGTAGGGGGTATGACTTAGACCATTAACTCCACCATCATCATTTGAAAGGTTTCATCATATTTAAAATTAGGTACACCTTAAAACGTTTCCATCACACCATTGTTGTGGGGCATGGATGAGATGTTTAGAGTCACCAAGGGTATTCGAAGGTGGTTGGCACCTTTGAACTAAATTATTTTGTGCAAGAATTTGGCAATTGGTGCAATATGCAACAAATGCACAATCCACAATTATTCCCACTTTCATGGCATGAAAGGGATTATTTTAACATCTTGAAATGCCACCAATGGGTGATTACTATGGATTCAAATGCACCCATGAAACACATATTAAGGAGTGGTGATTAAATTATTCACCAAATTATGTTTCCATAACCAAGGTACTATGGCTCCAAGTGTTGTTATGACTTCAAATGCAACTATGACAATTTCAAGAAATAATTTAGTAATTGGGAATGCTAGAATTGACATTTCCACTAATGGGAAAAATCCTTTGCTCGTATTCAACTTTAATGTGGAGCTTTTTTGTAATTGTGAAAAAACTATTAATTAAAAAGTTATAACACATAAACCTAGTAGTTTGCAATAATTCCAATGTAAACCCAATGAAAGTTTATGGGAAGCATATGCATAAATGATGAAATTGGTCACTATGACCACAAGGGGTCACATAAGTTCATGCTATCCATTTTCATATGGGATTTCAAATAAGGAATTTAAACCACAAATCTGAAATATTATGTTACTTTAGCTCATACAACCAATGTTGGCAATTGTGTTTTAGTTGTCGAAATGCATCAAGTTAAAACATGTCCAAGGAATGTGTTATAATTCTTAGGTTTAATAAATGCAATTCAAAAAACTCATCATCACAAACACCACCATCAATTCAATAATAACATGGCCAACCAAATAAGGTCATGTCATAAAAAACCAGGGGCAAACAAAAAGGATCACAAATGACTTCTACCCCATTGGCATCATATTTAAGACAATAATAGTCAAATGTGATTTTATTGGATTTGTGGGGGTGACCATCTTAAAAGAGAATGTTCACAAAAGGGCAAGGGGCAAGGTCAAACTTCAACAACACAATTACATTCTTCCCATTATCATTAAAATAACATGATATTGATCATTGTTTCCAATTGTATTTTAAGTTATGGACAATTCATTCATAATCCAACAACAAGTGAGGGCAAGATGTTGGGAAAATCACTTGAAGGAAGAATGTTTTAAACAAGGGCACAATTACCAAATCAAATCAAGGACATGCCAATACAAAGTTAGATTTACACACTTGGAGGTGCTAGTGGTAACCATGGCCACCCAAATGAAACCCACATTGAGTTTGAACAACCCAAGGGACCAAGATAAACCGTCTATTTTTATTATGATTTGAGTTTGGAATAATTTTGTGGAGCAAGATTTTTTGAATCTTTGACCCCAAATAAGATTATGTTTAAAGTTCCATGGTATTAAGAATTTGGTAAATTGTTTCTTCATAGTTTCCTTCTTGTAATTACTGTTCTTTTTCCTCAAATTCTATTTCATTTTTACAACATAATCTATGGTCAAAATACAGTTAGATATAAGAAAACCAAAACACAACAATTATTGAGTAAAATAAATGTTTTCTTATCAAATTCACATTATTATTTCTACTCATATTTGAACATATCAAAAATCTATAATTTTAAAAGTGGAAATCATAACTAAAAACATGAAAAATATGTGGTTTCCAATACCAATAGAATTATAAACACATATTGCGTCTTTTTCCAACAACTCTTTAAGTCTAACTCTGTGTGTAAAAAAATCAACCTCTCTCCAAATTCCATCAAATTCCATAACTACATCCTCATTTCTCTTCCTTTCAAAAGTAATTCGAAATCAAATGTTCAATAGTTTTAATCCTATCCAACTAATCAAATGTTTTATTGTATCCTTACCATTCATTAACTAATCATTGCCTTGTTGAATTTGTTCCATTCATTGGGCAACAAATAATCATATTTATACAAATATTGAGTAATTGTTTAACCCAATGGCATAACCTTATTAGTTTGTTGAATTTGAACCATTTGTATAATTACACAAATTATCTTTGGATATTAATATACAAATTGCACCATTTTTATTTTTATTTTTTGAATATAAAATAACAATTAATAGGATCATATAAAATTTCAAATGTTTAACAAAAAAAAAAATGTTCATAAGCCTTTTAATGTTTATGGTTTATTATAATGTTTAGGGTTTAGGGTTTAGGGTTCACGTGTTGAATTTTTTTTTGTTATCTTCAAACTTTGTACTTTTGGATTTTACTTGTGTTCTCATTGATGGTGAATATATAAAAGGTTAGTGCTATGTTCATATTCCACATTGTTTGTTGGTTCAATTCTTTCATCGTTGCTTTCTTTTCTAAATGGTTTATCTTATAGATTGATTTCATTATATATGGTTTGGAAATTAAACATGTTAAAACCTTATCACTAGGTCATTTCACAATTTCTCATTAGGTTGATTCAAATCCCAAGTTTGGATAACTTTTAAAATTAACTCTTATGTCCAACAAATGATGATTTGAAACAATGTTTCCCATTAGATGTATTGTTGTTGGGCAAAAATATGTTTATTCTTGATAAAAAGACTTGTTAACTTGCTTATGATATGTTAATTGTTAAAACCAAGTACTACTTATAGGACGAATCCATCCTTGGGTGGTACGACTAAGAATCACCTCAAGGAATGGTTAAGGAACCAAAAACAACCAAACCATTTTCCTAGGCCTTTTAATTAATTTTTTTTTATAACTATATATATTTTTTCCAGGTTTATCAATTACATGCATTAATATATGGCTTGAAGTTTATTTTGGAATAAAGAAATTAGGAATTGTTAAAATTTTGTATTTTTAATTAAAATGGCCCCTTTAGAAATTGATAATGTTGACTTTGGAAATTAATAATTAAATTATATTTACTCAATTTAGTTTCCTAATAAAAACCTAAAATAAAATGATTTCCAAATTGCTTTAAGAAAAAGATCTCAAGAAATCTCACATCATGTTTCAAATTTTTGTTATTAACCAAAAAATTCAAGGAAGGAACCATAGCTACATTCTTAAAACATTTTTCTAAATACAATGATTAGGAACATCAAAATACAAAATATTATTGATATTATTGAAATTTCAAAATCTATGAAACTTAATAAATGTATTCATTAAAAATATTATGAAAATATTTATTGAGGTGTTTCCTATGGTTTTTCAAATTTTGATGGGTCCAGAAAAATCAAAGTGTGGCATTCTTAGTGGTACCGCCCAAGGATAGGCTTGCCCTACACCAATTGAACATCTAAATGTTTATGTCATGCAATTATATTACAAGGCATGGCTGGCTAATAATTACATGGATAACTTCATTTTGAGAAAACTACAATTGCATTTGAGATTTAACCTCTGCCAATGCAACACCCCATCCTAATGATGAACTTCAAATTTATAATTTTAAATAATGGCAACATAGTGAGCTTTGGGAAAACATATTGGGATGTTGTTGATAACCTTTATATTCTTGATCACTTTCACAAGGAAAATTGGGAACAATTGAATGTTTTTCACCCTTGAACTATTAAGTGATTAGATTGGAAAGTGGACATTATCTAAATAAAATCAAAGGGACAATATGGTTAATATCCATCCATATCTAAATAGCCCCAAGGTTTCATACATCAAATAGGTAATTGGTTTTACATTGTGTTGTCCAACCCATGGAAATTGGGTTGGTTGTCATAAAATATTTAACATTTTGACCTAATATCAAATTGAACTTTGCAAGGAGGTCACAAATGGTAGCCATTCAATTATTGATTTGGCATTAACCAATATAACATTCTTCAAGTGAAAAATAATAATAAATAATGATAGAAATGTTTGTGCTACTTGTTAGATTATGTGTAAAGTAAAGACCATAAGATTTTCATTTTCAAAATTAGACTTGCTAGCCAAGTATCATAGGAAGAAAAGAAAAAGAAAAAGGTGGGTGTTTCAAAAAATGAAATGCCTACCTTTATAAACACTACATTTTTTGAAACACAAATGTGGTCATTATGTTTTTTAAATTGCTTTCCCTTTGTAGATTAGAAGTCATGTTCTAGAAGGCTATTTCTAAATACACTATCTACCACTTTTTTCGTAGGTCTTTACATGACCAACACCAACCCATGCACCATTTGTTGGAAACATGTTATGGCTTAGTTGTGGTTCACTTGTAAGTTACCAAGGTTCCATCTTGCAAGTTTTTTTGCTTCCTTCTGTACCCCCCAAGGTGATTACTTAATGGATTGGCATCATAGATAAGTAGGCATGGCATGTAATGGGTTACTATGTAGGTAGGTAAATAGGGAAGGCACTTGTTGGCTAGTATATAAGTAGATGCATGTGGATGGGTACAATTAGTACATGGTTAACCACCATTGTTAAATATGAAACAAGAATAAAATGAAAGAAGTTGTTCATGTCCACACACACCATCCATCATATATGGTGAACTGGTTCACTTTCGCCTTACTTTTTTTTTTTCTCATCTAGATGTTGTAACAAGGTAGGTTTGTGATTTAAAAGGGAATTTGGAAGCCAAAAAAGGAAAAATGCATTGTCTTAATGGATAGGGATTAACTATAAGGATTTGCATTAAGGTGTTGCTTTAGATTACATCCGGAGGTGAATGAACTATGTGCGTAAATTTATTCTTTGAAATTTCGTTGTGTTGGAGATACAAAGTTCATTATATTAGCTTTGTCATAGGTTGTTGGTGAAGATGATGCAAAATTCAAGGGATTTGTGAGCGATCTTCTAGCAACATTATATCATGAGTGATTGAACTTGATATTGGGAAATGGGTTTTGGGATGAAATGGAAGTGAGTAATGTAGTTAACATTCTAAGTTTGGGATTTGCACAGTTTTTCATTTGGGGTTTGGCTAGAATTTGTTAATTTTTAATTCTTCAAGTTTGGGATGAGGTTGGGATTCCTTGCTTGTAGAAACTTTTGGGATTGAGATGGGTGTGGGAAGAAACAATGCCATTAAAAGGTCAAGGGATGCTCGATGACTTTGAAAGGTTTTGATTCACCTAAACCTTAACAAGATTGTGAGTAGGTGGATTCATGCCAAGGCATTGTCTATTAGCACAAGTGGATTTAAAAAAACAAAGAGGTTCTATTTAACTTTCCTTTTTGGATGTAGTACTAACCAAATAATCGAAAGATTACTTTAGGTGACTATACAATTTAGAGTTTAAGCTTTAAGGTAAGGTGGGCTTATTATCATGACAAATAGTCCTAGAGAACAAAAGAAGAATAAAGACAACGTATGTTCAATTTTGGTAAATAGAAAAAAAACTTATAATCCAAGCGCAAGTGATTGAATGATTTTTGGGCATGTTTTTTATTTTTGGAATTTGTTTGAAGTTTAATTATAGGGGGGGGGGGCATCTTGATGTGGCTAAGCTTCTTAGTTTCCACCACAAAGAGAACCTATAATCATAACATATGGAATCTAATTTTCAATATTCATTTTTTATTACTAAATTAATTTTACTATATCTCCACTCTCCATTTACTTATTATTAAACTATATTTTACTATATTTTACTATATTTTCAACATCATGAAACATAGAGTTATTAGCTAAAACATTATTCATAAATGACTGAGTATTTATAACCATCAAAAATTGAAACGATGCTCCTCATGTTTTGTATTCAATATTGTTTTTAATTGTATTCATCACTATTGACATGTGTGCATATTCTCAATAGTTAATGTGCTAGTATACTAATTTTATGTTGCACATCTTTATCTTTTACAACGATAGATTTATTCCTAGATACCTAATATAGGTCCCTCTAATAGGACACGGATATAAGTTGGTGAATGGGAATAAGCCCACCCACCCTATTGTGGTTTTTGCACTCTACAAGGACACACACAACCTGACAGTTATGTAATGGTTTTCATGTGGATTTTGCAGGTTGTTCACTTTAATGTGTAAGGTTCTAGAGAATGGGTCAGCTAAGGCTGATTCTGGGCCCTTGAAACACTTCTAATCTAATAGAATGTGCAGCTAAGGCTTTAATGTGACATTATATGTGTGGAACTGACAAGTAAACCCTAAACCCTAAACCCTAAACCTTTTTCACCTACACAGTTGCCTATACTTACCTATCTCAACATCAAAGATTTTGACACTACACATTATAGTACAGGGGTAGCTTTGGGACATGTTTGTTGAATAATTAATTAATTAATTAATTAATTAATAATATTCTATTTGGAAAAAAAAGTCCTGAATAGTTGAAAATCATTTTCCTTTTCCTTCAAGAAAAAAATGTTCTTAAAGAAAATTAAATTAAAAAAAAATTCAGAATTTCTAAAACAATACAATTTTCTGCTGAAGCAATCAAGGTAACTAGGGTATAAATCCAGTTCAACTCATACAAGGATTTTTTTTGTGGAATTTTTTTTTTGGGGGCCAAAGTTGCCAGATTTTTTGGAATTTTTGTGTGTTTGCAATTGCCATAATTTTACAATATATTCCAATAGGTCAAAAAAATATAGCAGTATTCTTGAAATTTTCTACTTTTCTCTCTGACTTGTAGCAAAAAAATTGACTAACCAGTTGGAACTACATTACGAAATTGGAAAAAAAAAACCCAACATGTTTTTTTTTTTGGGAGAAGATTTGGCTATAGAACATAAATGAAAATAGAAAAATTTAGGAATCATTTTATATTTTGGCTATACATGCTGGAACCTATTGTAGAAAGCCGGTGAATTTAATTAAATTATAAATTTCCAAATCTGGTGGTGTATTAGGGTCATTAATATGGACATTTTTTTTCACAAAAATCCTTTGAATGTGCTGAAATCATATTCTTCAGGTTTTTTTTTAAAAAAGTGAAAATTAGCCAAAAAAAGAAAACATTGACTGTGTTGTTTTCTTTGTTTTCTTTCTTTCTTTCTTTCTTATGTGTATACTGCATAGGCCAGTATTGAAGGGCACACAAAATTGCCCCAAAAAAAATGTTGGGTGATTTTTTAATGGTGGCATTCTTGCAAATAAAATCTGGGGATGGAACATAAATCCAAGGATGTAAGATGAGATCCCCAGATTGCTTAAGCATTGTTGTGAAGAACAACTAAACCTGATTGAGGGTTAGTATTTTTGGATTAATTTTGCAGACCAGAATACAAATTAAGGGTTGAAGTCTGAAGATGTGCTAACCTTCTTACAAAATCAACAACAATACCATAAAATATATTAGAGTTATTGGACCTCAAACTCAGGCTACTGGGTCCCAGTTTTGCCAAAACTGGGGGTGAAATCAAAACAAAAACACTACATGAAAAACAGGGGATGAGACTGGTTATATTAGTACAACCCATATTGTTGTTCACTTGCTAGTATTTGGCTACAATTAGTTTTGGCTCCAAGCAATAAAATCATGTCAACATTGGAACTTTGGTATTACTCAACCCATCTATGATGATATTGTAGTACCTTGGCCACTTTGACACACGTTTGTTGAATAATTAATTAATTAATTAATTAATCAATTCTGAGGATTCCATTTTGACAAATGATATATTTCTAAATTTTGCATCAGATTCTTTTATTTCCCTTCAGAATTTTTTTTGGGTGAAAATTTCTGAAAATTATATAATTAGTGTGGAACTGGCTCATGTACTTATGGTATTTTCTGATTTGAGGTGCTTTACTTTGCAGTCTAATGGGATTTGAACAATTAGAGCAGATCCAACCCACTTGCAGTATGTAGACTTCAGTCAGTGTCTACCACCAGTGTTTTTTGTGGAATTTTTTTTTTATGGTTTTGTTGGAAATTTCTTAGAGGAAATTTTTTTCTAGTGTAAATTAGACTGATTTAGCTAAAATTTTGGGTTTTTTTTTCAAAATTTTAATATGAAAAATTGAAAAAAAGAATTACATCCAAAATAGTGTGCCAGTTAATTCCACAGCCCCGCTATCCCAATTTACACCAGCTAGAGTTAAATTCTTAAAAATAAGATTATCGAAATGGATGAGCCTTCCAACTATCCACTTATCTGCCCAACCCATCACATCCCCCAAAACCCAAACCCTAAACCCAACCCATCCCCCACAGTATGGCTTCCATTCAGATATTCAGATCCTGTTTCCAACAAATTGGTGTGTGGGGCTTTGATTATGAACTAATAATGAATTCTAATTGGTGCTTACTGGAAGCTCTGAATGTGGCTTTTACAATAATGAAACTGGTACACTAAAATGTGAAGCCCTAAAAGTTGAGAGAGTCAACAACATTGCCACTCTCGACTTAATCACCATTACACTATTGATGTTATTATACATGTCTCATGTAGAGAGATGTAAGTAACCCTTTACTTACGTGTGTTAAGTGGTCCCTTTTAGATTTTTATCTTCAATTTGGAAGTCATCTTATTCCTTATCGGTGCATATATATGAAATGTTCCCAATGAAGCTCAAAAAATATAATACTCATGTTGTGTTGGGATAAGGAATAATCCGTTTCAACCTGAAAAGATGAATGACACAAACATTCTATGTTGAGAGTTGAGATCAATGTTGTTCAATTCTAGCTTTTTCAAGAGAACCTCCAATTTGTAGTTCCAACTTTTTCCTTTAAATTCGAACTTTCTTAGAAATATGAGGCATATCCATGGTGGATTGTTGTTCAAAGTCAAAATGAATTTAGATTAAAAGATGGGTTTGAGTGTGGTGCCACAATCACGCCACTCAAGATATTATTGCAAGCATTGAAATCAAAGAAGCTTGAGATAGATCATTGGACTAGATGACACAACCCTAAAAACCAATGGCAACGATCATTTGGTTTGTTACTACTAGTTACTACTACCCTTGTTTGCAATATTGTGTATGAGGGGGTGTTTATCAAGGACACAATAATATTTGCAAACTTATATTGTGTATGAGTGTGTTTGATATTGTAGCCTTGATAAACACCTTCTTGGTCCATCCAAAATTTGCTATTCATATATGCACAAATTTGACTATACATTTTTATTGCTGCCAAAAAATAAAAATAAATTATGAAAACATCTGATTATGCAAAATTCTCAATATCTACAAAACCTAGCTATTAATTTCAGTGTTAAAAAATTCCTTTTAAATAAATAAATAAATAAATAATACAATAACATGCTGGAGGAAGTGTAGTAGTAAGGTTGGGTCAGTAGTCAAAAAGACCAAAAAGTGGTCATGGATTGACAGAGAATTGAATGAATGAAGAGTTTTGAATGACTATTTTACTTTCATTATAAGTGAACTGCAACTAACTTACTTTGATGGCTGAATCTCTTTGTCTCACTCATGACCGAAAATTGTCATAGTGTTGTTCCGAAGCTTGAGGGAGTTAAGCGAGAGGTAAGGTTTATTTGGCTCTACAAACAACAAAGCTTTAATAAGCCGACAAAACCCACGAGAAATTTTCATCATGTTGTTTTAAGTATAAGTCATATGAAAGTTTTGACGGCACAAAAAAATTGATCACATTTCATTTTGAATATGGAAGATTTTCAAAGATTTTTATAAAAAAATAATTTTTTTGATAAAAGAATAGAGTTACAATATGGAAAATTTTCAAAAAAAAAATTTGTGAAAAGAAAAGAGTTATAATACAATGTAGAATGTAAATTATTAGCATTAGTGACAACAAATCTTAAGTGCATTAAATTTTTGAAAAATTAATTCTATGTCAGAACCCTAATTGGATAATTACATCTTCAATTCAATTTGGTTTCAAACTCTTGGATAGAAAAATCAATCGGAGTCAAAAAAAATGTAAAGACTGTGTCTGCTTCACCGACCATAATGATTAGCCCACGGCAATGGCATTTAAATATACTAGTCTCTCACCTTACATGGTTCAATTCTTCATGTTTATGGGGTTGGGAGGAGGAAACAATTAACACTCTATATTGGATTGGATGTGATGATAAACATTTGTAGAGGCCAAAATATGGGGTTATGGGGTAGAGCTACTTTAAAATGATTTAACGATTCATCAAAGATTTTTTAAGTGTATTGGGATCCTTGTTCATGGGCCATAACCTACTACCACATAACGGGGATCAAAGGGCAAACAACACCATGTGGTGTACTTAACCCTGGGTTAAGTACTCCATAGTTAAGCTGACATCCGTGTTATAATGTTTTGTGGGCTATCGGGCTTTGATTGGATGAATGACCGAATACACTCCATCACAAAACATCACATAATTGAGGTACTGATGAAGAAGAGCAGCCTTGAGCAGCAGGGCAAATCACAACAAAATCTTTGGATGTCTGAAATTATCATCATCATGAATTCACTCCAAGGCATTCATGCATTGGTGGTAATTATTACCTTACCCAAGGGTCAGTTTTCATCATTAAAAGAAAATTAACCTTTTGAAGTTTGAATATTGAAACGAACTTTTTATGAAATTATTATGGCACCAAGGTGACAACAAAAAAAATTCATTATTTATTTATTTATTTATTTATTATTATTTCAAGCTATATAATATTGATAATTCTAACTACCTACTCATATGACAATAAAATATTTGATGTTTTTCTTTTGGGGAATTTTGGCATTTGTGAGTGACCCTAAACCCTGAATAAATTGAACTATTCTAAATCACAAAAAGTGTAAATAATTCGTATTCTAAAAAGTGATTTAATTGATTTTTAAAAATCAATTATTCATTTTCTCAATGTGGAAGCTAACCCTAGGTTAATTGTAAGACCAAGAACGGAAATGTTCATCCGCCGACTCAATTTGTAGGTTTGTGCCAATTTTCCTGGCCCCAGTGGGAACCAGTGTACCTGTGACCAGCACACCATGATGGATGGATGGATGGATGGATGGATGATGTGTAGACAGGAAACAACTTTTTCCATTGTATTCACCATGTCCCACAATTAATTAACCACAGTGGTTAACTGTGTGCCCTAATGTGGACATGCATCTAAACAGAAAGGCCTGGTTCCAGTTCCAAACTGGGTTTTAAAAAACCAGACCCAGTTCTGGTTCAGTTTCTACTAACTGGAACCAGTCGTTCTAAGTTCTAACCCTCCAAACCAGGTACCCCGCCCCACCAGTGATGTGTACCTAAGATACTTTTTTTAACCCCCCTTACACCAGGGTAGTTGCCTAAGCTAGTGTGAGGGGGAAGTAGAAGGAGTGTATGTGGAACCCTGGTTACTCCGTTGTGGTTCATCTAGAATTGAGTCATAAGTAGGGTTTCCAAATGGATGGTACACTAGTAGGTGCTAGGTACATTCATCCAAAGTTCCTTGATAGGTAAACCAAAGTGCTTGTCTAAGAATGAACCATGAACCATAGCTATTCGTATGCACTGCACAAGCATATGAGGTTGCAACAAGAAGCATGAGGAGAGCCAAAATACAATGTGGGCTTGAGCTAGAGCTTGAGTCCCTTTTCATTTGGATATTAGGGTTTTTTTAGGTTTAGGGGTGGCACCCATTTTCTTCTTCGGCTTTTAATGACTTACAACCTACACCCTAAATTGAACCCCCCCCCCCCAAGAAATCTCTTTTGAGACCGATTGGAATTCCTAAATTTTTAATTGCTTCCAAATTTCTTCCATTTTAGGTCTTATGGAATCCTATTATATGTTTTGATTGTCACTTTTGTTTACTTAAATTTGGAGCAAAGGAGTTGTTGTCACAAAATGCCAATTGAAACATGTGCCCCATCCAATTATTTATTTATATATTTATTTATTTGGTTTGGACAAAAAAGCTGGGATTTTTTTTTTCCTAGTGTAAATTCAACTAATTTTGCTAATTCCTTGAGAATATCCCCCAATGTTTGATATCACCAAAAAAATAATCCTGGGGTCATCTAGTGATTTTTTTTTTTCAATTTTGTGATGTTGCTCAATTGGTGATCATTCGTAATTATATTTAGCCAAATTTGGCAATAATCAAATCATGAAAGTTAAAAATCTTAAGCAAGTTTTCATACTGTAGACAATTGCAATGATTTTTTAATGATTTTTCAATAAAATTTTCTTCTTATGAATTTTATAAAAAAAAAGGGATTTAGAAACAAAATATTTGTCTTAAATTTATTTTTTTCCAGATAATGGTGACAAAAATTTGCCAAAAGAAATCACTGAGCTCATCGTGTAATGGTTTGCTCTTTAATGCAAGTTCAAACCATTGTTGGGCAGTTACTAGAAACCCAGTTCTGGCATATATCTGTGGTTCTCAAATTTTGTGCGACAACATCAGATCACGAGCCATAGAAGTGCTAGGTTAGTTTCCGGTTCTTTAGTGAGATCCGCCGGTTCTTTCAGGTTTGTGAGAAATAGCCAGGGCTCGGGATTCCTCAATTTTGATTGTTCCCTGAAAGAACCAGAACCCAGTGACTCTCTGATTATGAAATAATTTTAAAAATTGTGATTGATGGTTGACGGTTCTTTGGAAATTCAAATAAATTTTGAAAATTCAAATAAATTGTACAACATCTGTTCAAACTCAATCTGACACCAGTTAAAATATGAAACTTCATATTCCTTAAACACATAACCCTAAACTTCAAAACCCTAGACCCTAAACACATACGAAGGTTTTTTTTCTTTGAAAACGCTGTCCCCAAGTTGCCAATTTTTTGAGGTAAAAATTGTTGGAATTTGTCGTATTTAGACTATTGGTTTCAGCAAGTCACCAAACTAAGGCAGGATTCTTTAAAAACTTCCTACTTTGAAATAAGTTAAATAAGCAAAGGGTCCTTATTGGGGGCATTACAAAAAAAAATTTCTTCGTATTTGCCCTTCACCCAATTCATCTTTTTCCTCAAAAAAGATGGATGATGCCAAGACATATTTTGGTGCTGCCCATTATAGACTTTGTGCCCTGTTATGTACATTTTGGGCCTGTATTAGATAACTCAAACACCATGCCATTCAAAAGTGGAACAAAACTCACTTTTAGACAATCATGTTGTTAAGGAAAAAGCCTTGAATTTAGCTATGAGAAAGAGCTTTTTCCAGTACTACCTTTCTCAGATCACGGAGTACTTAAATATGACATGATATTGCCAAAAAAAAAATGATGGGCATCCATGATATTCACGGGAAAAATTTGAAAAACAGAGGTTAGGGTTTTTGGAAAGTGTAATGCCCATTGAAGCTGCACCCTTTTGCAGAGGAAAAATTCTTCTTAAGAAGGAGGCCTGTACATGTACAAAGAATTTTTGTCGGTGCTTTACTTTTATATAATATGGAATGGTCAAGTCATTTGCCCTTGATGTTGGGTACTACTCCAGGCATTATGTTGCTGGAATGGACTTGCCAAGTGTTGTACCCAACATAATGCACAAGGCCGAGACCATTCCATGACATTAAGGTATGGATTGGTGGATTCAACGTTTATAAAAAAATTCTTATTCCATAGAGATTTTGATTACTATTACAAGTGTCTGATCATCACCAGAAGATTATGTCATAGAATGTGGTCAAGAAAATGACATAATCTGCCACCCCAAGTGCTTAATGTAAGGGGGGAGGCCATCATCAAGGGCATTACTTTGTCCAAGGGCAGTGGTCCAAGTTCCTTGTGCCCCAAAACAAAAGAATGGCCTCTGGTGCTGCCCTTCCCCTCTGGGATACATTGACTTAAGTTGGAAGGGAGATCCTGGGAGAAACTTGTAGATCTCTAAGATACTTCCCATCCTGCTTGAAAGCTCTGCCCAAGAAAGATTTGCAAATACAAAGTAAATATTAGGTCAATGTTTTACATATGTTCTCTGTTGGTCTTGTGGGGGAGCCTGAGGGAGTTTGATTGGGGAGATGTTCTCATCCAAACTGTCTCGTGTTTGCACTTGGTGCACTCATTGGGGTTTAATGCTTCATTCTGTGATCTCTTCTTTATTGGTGGGAAAGCTAGTTTGGGTCCCAGTTATTTCACTTTGTAAAATTTTCATTCCCAGTTATGTGTGTGATGCCCTATTATGGCCTCTAATAGCACAACTTTGCGATAACTCTAGCATACAGGGGAGAAAAAAGGGAGATGAAACTGATTTTCTTCACTTGAATTGGTCATCACTAGAGTTTCAACCCCAGTTTAAGATTTGCCTTATTCATATTCTTCCATTAAATCGAGGACATGCCAAAAATGAACTCCTGCAAAGGTTGAGAACTGACACCTAGTTTCATTAAGTGACTATATCTATTAGGTAGGTAGAAAAAGATAACCATCATGGTTAGTTAGGGAACCATATCTGGTAGGTACGTAGTAAAAGATAACCATCATGGTGAAGATAGGGAACCATATCTAGTAGGTAGGTAGAAAAAGATAACCATCATAATTAGTTGGGGAACCATATCTAGTAGGCAGGTAGAAAAAGATAACCATCATGGTTAGTTAGGGAACTCTTGAACCCAGCAGAAAAAAACTGTTTCTCTGACCATTTCTCATTCATCATCTTCTACGGAGGAGCACTGGTGGGTGCCTGGTTCATTCGGGCCAATAAATAGTTGGAACTTGGTGCAAGAGATATTATTAAGCTGGGAATGCACCTCCCAACTTCAATCTACCATTGGGCCGCAGATCATGCCAATCGTGCTCTGAAAGCTTAAACCCACATTGCCATAATTGGTGAGTAAAAGGGTTGTTTCTAGGCTTTTAGAAGGATGAAGATCTTTGTAGCTTTTCACCAGTGCAGTCATTTGATGATGGTGTATATAGCCTGAAACCAGTAAACGACAATCTCAAGCCCGATCCCAGAACCTGCATCATTCATGCTCTGTTCAAGCTATAAATTCCTGGATCCCCACCACCACCACGGGGGCTGTGACATTGTTCATGTCGGCTGTAAGTTAGTGATCACTTGTAGAACAAGTGTTTTTTTAAAAGAATTTTTGTTTATAGCCAAAATGGCTATCATCCATAGGAAGATGTAGAAAAAGGGACGATCATATATGGTAAGATTTATGCCAAATCTGGCTATAAACCAAATATGAAATACAAATCCTTTATCAACTTTCTATATTTTGGCTACACATTAAAAACAGAATGCATAAATCTGGCAATTTTCACGAATTTTTTCCCTCACTTCTGGTGATTGGAAAACTCCAAAATCACTTGAATTTCACTTTTTTGGCAAAAGTTCGCCAATTTTTAAAAAAAAAGGCTGCTTGTAACTGCACCCAATTCCCCTGGTTCTGCCCAACCCACTTTGGTGGGTAAGAACTGTCAGTTCCAGTTAGGTGAAAAACTAAACCATAACTGGGTTTTTTAATTTTCAAAACCAAACTGGAACTGGAAGTTTTACCCTTGGTTTTAGAACTGGGTCATGGAGGTGCATCATGTTTTGATAACCAAACTGAATTATTATCACCCTAGTTAAATGATGGGTTTATGTAACAAGTGATCTTCCTTTGCTCTATTAGCTTGATTTCTCAACACCTGAGAATGCACTTCACTAGAGCAAAAAGCTTTTATTTACATGGGAAGATCACTCAGCAGCATGTAAGGTAGTATGTTTTTAAACCTTAGTGGCCCTGGAGTGTGGTGGATCTTGTTGTTGTTATCAACACAACATGATGAGTCAAAGAGCCATTGATAATCTCTCTAACAATATTATCACTCATGACATGGGTTGTAGTGCAAAGTACTAAACATGCATTCGGTATGATCAATGGGGAAAGTCACCTCACCCAAAGTATTAGTGCTTATATGATGTATTGGTGCTATTATTATGGTACACGGTATCTATCACCCATGATGGCTGGTAGGCCCGTAGAAATGAAATAAGTTTTTAAAAGTGCCCTAAATTTGCCTTTGTTGGATTTGCCATCTACCTATTGTGTGAACCTTTATTACATGGGCAACTTTCTCTTGACAAATTTTTGCTATTTTGTGAGATTTTTTTCATAAAAGCTTTTGGGAGTGTGAAAATTATTGTTATGAAAAATTTCCAGTGTAACTTTTTTTCAGCCAAATAAATTGCCATTTTTAAGGAAATAAAAACAATTGGGGAAATAAGGAAAAAAAAAAAAAAAAAACTTGTTACATATTTGCAAGGCTTGTTTGTGGGTTGTTGTTAGAATGCTTTTTCCCACTTGAGCTTCACTTCCCAAAAAATTATAACTAGTTGTTAGTCCCAAGAAAGGACTTGTTAATGGGACCAATGAATGTTTTGAGTACATATATATAGGCTAGGTGGTACCACCTATTGGGCTCAAGTCCAGGTTGACCACTTGGTGTATTTTTCACACCACCACCCCCAACTAAACTTACAATCAAAAGTACTCTGCTTCATTTTTGGACAAAGACAAAAAATGGCCTAACAATAGGAACAATGATATGTAACAGGGTTGTTGCAACCCCATTGATCTTCTCCCCCCCCCCACCCCAGGGCAAAATGAGAACCATTGGGAAAGTTACATCCCAAAGTTACATCCCATCCATGATGGATGAAGGTCCTCATCTAACCTTGTTCCCCAAAAGATTTTTTTTGGGTTCATTGCGTTCCCAATGGTCATTCCCCCACTACATACTAGGGCCCAGATGACAATCTTAACCTTATAATTCATTGATGCAAACTTACCATCTTGTATATTTCATCACCAACATATTTGGCATTTGCAAAAAAAATTCACCTAAAGAGTTCTAATGCATTGGGAACAAGGAACAAAGTAATCAATCATCCACCATTTTCTGTCCAAGTAACTTCCGAAAGTGGTGATCATTTTTTTTTTTGTGGGTTTAGCTTTTTTAGGGTTTTAGGGGTTTAGGTTTAGGGTTTGGCCTTGCCTCTTTCTTGGTTTGATTTCTTCCATTGGAAGGCAGTTTTCCTTTCTTGTGGGAAGCTGCCTTCCCTTGGGGACTTACAAGTCACAGATTATTTTTGAGAGATTTTTGTCAAAATTTTCAAAAATTTGATTTCCAACCAGTGTTTTTATTATGTGTTGAATTTTTGGCGACATTTAACAATGGAAATTAGCAAAATTAGTTGAATTTACAATAGGAAAAAAAAATTCCAAAAAAATTTCAAATTCTTTGTCGGAAAAAGGTAAAATTTCGCCAGAAAAAAAAAAAAAAAAAACACTGTGTAAATTCCAACCTATGCAAAGGATTTTCATTGACAAAAAATGACCACAAATTTGGCTAAATCACAACATTGAAAGAAAAGAGAAAAAAATCACTGGGACTTGTGCAAGAGTTGGCGATTGGTAGACCTCCGGAAATTGGTTTTTCTTCTGGGCTTTGGTGGGTGTGGAAAAAAGGCAAAGAGTTTGATCCTTTTTTTTCCATTGAATAAATCAATTTTGTGATATAAAAAATGGCGAAATTTTCCCAAGATTTTATGAAAATTAGTCAGATTTATACTAGAAAAAAGATTTCAAAATTCTCCCAATTTTTTGGTCAGAAAAATCACCAAATTTATGGGAAAACAATAACTTAACTTTGATTGCATAAAACCATAAAAACAACAAAAGAAGGGGGGGAAATAAATAATGGAGAAAAAGCAAAAAGAGCTTTAACAAGCTGAGATACAAATCAGATATATTTATTTACTTTTGTGGCAAATTCTCGTCAATTTGCCAAAAATATTCTTGAGAAAAAGATTATTCCGCCACAACTTGTCTGTTTTTGAAAAAATCTTCAAAAAAAAAGGAAAATAAATACATCGCCAGGAATCGCCACAACTGCCTACAATATAAAACGGGGGTCCATCTTAAGATTGTTCAATTTGTATATTTTGAGTATCGCCAAATTTGGCTAAAATATTCTTATGATGATCGCCACTCGAACAGCAAACATCACAAAATTGCCCAAAAAAAAAGAAAAAGAAAAGAAAAACACTGCCGCTGATTTTATTAAAAATCTTATAATAAATTTACTAATGGTAACAAAAAAAATCTTTTACTCCTCCGGTGAACGGAATCAACGGCAGTAATTTGAGACTGCAGTTTCCTGTCTCGTCTGTGGCCGCCTGCTCCTTCTCCCTCCCTCCCTCCCTGCCTCTTGCAAAAATGGCGAATTTTCTTAAAATTTGGTCGAATTATAGCTATTGAAAATCCCCAAACTCACATAATTTTAGCCCTTTAAAGTTCAAATATATCTTTTTGGCTATAGATATCTCCTTCTCCCTCTTGTCGTCCTCTCCCTCCCTTCCCTTCCCTCGCAAAACAAAGCCGCTCGTCGTTTGCTGCGCTTTCGCAACGCAACGTGCAAGCTCTCTCGCTCTCTCTGAAGCTCTCTCTCTTTTGACGATGCTCGCTGCGGTACTGCCTTCGATCGGTTGGCCCCTGTTTGTGTTTGTTTTGGTCTCTGTGATGTGAAATTTGGCTGCATTTTGCCGATTCTCTTCCAACTGAGTTCTCATCGTGGCGATGCAACGTAGAAAGCCAAGGGAGGAGCAGAGAGAAACATCCTGAAAGTTTCTGTGATTTCTCTTTTTTTGAAGACTTATATGTGCATTGAGAAATTTTTTTGGTGCGACTACGCTTGTTGTTCATGCCGCTGTATGTATCTGTCTGTCTGTCTGTCTGTGTGAGATGTTTTGTCTCTTGGACCGAAGAAGGAGCTCGAAGAAAGTGCAGGAAGAGAGACTTGTGAGAGTTTTTACGTGAGCTTTGTGTGAAATCTGTACCTCCGGGAAGTCTGAGGGAGCTTGCTGAAGCGGCCGCAGTAAATAACAACAGCTGTGAATGAAGTGGATATGTTGGAGGTGCTGCTGCTGGTTGTTTGTGGAAGAGCAGCAACACAGAGTAGGACGGATAATGATGAGCAAAAATCATACATGAAGATAAACATCAGGTCGCAAGAATAGGGAGAGCTAACGGGAACTACTGTTGCGGAGAGTCTTTTCTTCTTCGGCTTGTCTCTATTTTTGTGTTTTGCAGTCAGAAGGGACGGCGATGGCATTCGAAGTAGCGAGAGTGCATGGCATCATCCGCTCCAACATTCGGGAGGAGGACGGAATCTGCTCCAAGGCAGCCGCTTCATCATCGTCGTCAATGCCTGGAAGTTTTGTTCTTATTCAGGAACAAGGAGAAGCTCTGGTTCATGTACAGAAGACGCAGCAGCAGCAGACTGGGGTTGCAGATCGGTCTTGTCCTCCTTCCGGTATACGGCGGGACGCTAGCTCCAGTGCTGCGTCGTGGTCAGATGTGATGCCGTGTTCTTCATCGCTCGCGTCCTCTTCTCACGACTCCACAGAAGACACCGAAAACGACGAGGAGGACGATGGGCTCCTTTTGGCAGGACTCGCCCAACATGTTGCGCAAACTATGCTCAATGGTGCCGCCGCCGCAGACGACGACGACGATAGCGTCCTTCACAGTGCCAGTGGTGTTGATGGGAAAAAAACTCACAACAGTTTGTGCACTGAAGCGAACAAGGTAGGCAATCTCTTTCTCTTCACTCTTGTGTTCTTCGCGTGTCCTGAAGAAGCAAGTATGCTTCCCTTCGTTTCCTTTGAAACGATCTTTTTCAGGAAAAAAAAAACCTGTCGTTTGAGAATCGCTGTCAATCTGTGGCAGGCAGCGGAGTCTTCTCCTCCATCAAGCTGGTCTAGTGGAAGCTTGTTGCAATGGCCGCAATCGGCGACAAGCAGTAGTTCAGCGAGTTCCAAGGGCTCTTCCCGTATGTCATCGCAAGTCTCTTCTCCGCCAACAACTCCTGTGGAAGCAAAACGAAGTGATGCGTGGGATTTACTACATGCTGCAGCTGGAGAAGTCGTTAGATTGAAAATGCACCAGCAGAAGAAGTCCATCATGTCTTCTTCTTCTTCTCCTACAAACAGATATCATCCGAAGCAGGTTCATCATGTTCAATGCCAACAACAACAACCTCTGCAAGCACATTGCTTCCAGGTGCCTCCTGCAGCAGCAGCTCCTCAGATGCGAATGCTGCCTGGCTGCCGCATTGTAGCAACAAATGCCCCGCCTCCTACGACCGGTATCCTGCAAGCTGCAACGATCTTACCTCACCTTAGGAACACAAATGAGAGGCGGGCTCCAATACATGGATCATCAGCCTATCATCAGCAAGGCTGGAACTCTGCTGTTGCAAGAGGCGAGGGTCACCAACATTACAGCACCCATGTAAGTTTTTTCTTTGTAGCTTCTTTCAATATGATAGCATCCATGTAAGCTTTCCCTCGGAGCTTCTTTCAATGTTACAGCACCCATGTAAGCTTTCCTTTGTAGCTTCTTTCAATATTACAGCACCCATTTGAACTTCTGTTTAGTAGCTTCTTTCAATTTTGTTACATGACATGTTGGTGCAATCCATTCTGATTATGGAAGTCTTTTAGTAATTATTTGAATTCAGGTTTCTGCATCACAATTCAGGGTTTGGGTTGCTCTCAGACTAGAAGAAGAAGATGATCAGGATCTGCTGAGCATATGATCTCTCATCTGCAACAGCACTGCAGTTCACAAGCTCTCAAACTCTGATCCCTTCTGATTCAATCTTGGTTGTCTCAGTGGCAGCAGCAAATGGCAATGGAAACTGGTGGGCCTGGAGCAGTGCTCGGGTTTCAGGCCAGGTCCTATCCTGTATTTTATCACCAGCAGCAAAGCTGCAGGCCTGTTGTTTTGCAGAAGAGTTACCAAGGACAGTGCCGATCAGACAGGTTGGTTGATAACCACACTCCACAGTGGACCACTACTGCTGCACAGCGGGGAGGGTTAGGAATGAGAGCGGTCTTCTTGGGATCTGGAAACTCTCAGCGTAAGTCCAGTGGTACAGGGGTATTTCTGCCTCGCGGTGTGGGAAATGGTGCTGAACTCAAAAGAAAGCCTGGTGAGTGTTCTGATCTCCTTTGCTCAGTGTACTGGAACTGTAAATGTCTTGTCAAGTTGGGCTTTATCTTCCCTTGCTTCTGGAAATGTGAAAGTAAACCCAGGACACAGATTTTGTAGAATATTTTACTCAGATTTTGGGCTGATTATTATTATATATTCATTCCACTGCACAGTTGGCAGCTGATGAAGTCAGTGCAAAGTCATTGCAACTTGTCACTGCTATTAGTGATGGAGAAGCAATCAAATGGTCTGACGCTTGGTGAGCGACTCTTATAAGGCTATGACCACACTCGTTACAGAGATTTTCTCTGCAATTTGGTAGATATGTTGAACTCTGACAACATTCTCCTGATGTGGCTGGATCAACAGTTTGTTCAACTGTGCTGCTTCCATCACGGATAGTGCAGGTGTTAAACCTGAATGTGGAGAATATGTGTTCTCATCTGTCCTTGCCTTCATCTTTTGTTCATTCTACTTCATACTCAGGCAAGTCTTCTCTGTTTGAATCAGTTTCTGTGTGCCAAGGATGAACAAATATGCTTCAAAATCCTATTTAGACAGTGCTGCTGATTTTGCATGATACCTGTTGACAGTTCCTTCCCAAGATCATTGGTCTAACAGAAATAACTATGATGAATTGTGCAGATCACTCAGCTGCAATGCCTGCTTCACCGAATTCTTCTTGTAATTTAGGTGTCTCTGCTATGGGACGCTCCAAACAATCATTTGAAGAGGGTTGGCTTGCCTCTTGTGGGAAGAGTCGCTCCCCATCAATACTACGACAGAATCCTCAACCAGAGCTCTGCCTTCCCTCAGAGTGGACATACTAGCTCTCAGAACTTGGAAAGCCTTAAGATGACATCTGTTTTTGGCCAGCGTGTTGTTTTGCACAGTTCAATAATTTTTGGAGATCTCAGCGAGGTGGAACTAGACACAGCAATTCATTGACTTCATGGAGCACAACAATGTGGAGTATTCTACTACAGCATAGAAGATTTGTGAGACAGAAGAGTCAGAGGTAGGTGCAAAGGAAATTATCATGACAACAGTGAGAAAGTTGAGAGGAGTAGAATTTTTTTTCTCTTGCTAGTGAAAAAGATGTATAGTAAGCTACCCTGATATTTTTTACTGAAGGAATGAGCCTCCTGCTCTGTACAGTAGTAGCAAGCAAATGGGCTCATGAGTATGGGTTACATTTTGGAGGCCTTTTTTTTTCTTTGGGATATATATAATATACATACATACGCCTCTAGGACAGGATAGAATAAGTTGCATCCCTTCTTGGGAACATACAGCTTTACATTAATAAGTGTGCCATTAGTATATGAGCGGAAGTGTCTGGTTGATGTGCTTTGGGTCTTTGCCTATCACCATAATTTCAGTATATATCTGGCTTAACTCCAGGATTATATTCATTCTCAACATGTTGTAATTTTTCATGTAGTGGGCTTCTATTGGCAGGTGTAGTGAGCAGTTTGTATGATATGTATTTTTCCATCTCTGAATGTTTTCTTCATTTGTGGCTCAGCTTTGCAACAACTAACAAAGTATGATGCTACAACTCTGTTTGGTTTTTGAGATTCCCTGAACCCTCAAGCTCTTTCTTACCTATGCCAAGCACAGAAGTGATTGGATCATCATCTCAGTCATCCTTCTGACTACTGTATTCCATCTTTCCCTCCTTCCTTCTTTTCATCCCAATCTGTTCCAACTCTCAATCCCACCATATAAGTATATAGGATTTAGGATTTAGCTTGAATATAGGATTTTTTAATCTTAAGTTTTTAGGATTTTCGATTTTGTTTTTCTGTACTTCTGTGTTTAGGTCATAAACGTGTTTAGCATATTAGTATTGATGACCTACTTGGATGAATAAAAAGGTCATCTGGGTAGGTTTATTACATGTTGAAAATTCAGTACAAGTGGCTAAGATTATTAACTAGTTATAAAAATCAATACCCGGAAAGTAAGTTATGAATACACAGGTTACTAACTCTGTCAAAACTCAAGCAGTGTACACTGGGTTAAACCCTAAACCCCAGCGTGTGTGTGTGTGTGTGCGTGTCGTGGGTGTAGTGAGAGCTTTGTGCAACCTTTAGAATGCTCTCTTTCTAACTCACCATTCTCATGCAACCCTTAAAATCTATACTGGCCATTGGTCGGACCTGGCAGAATGGCAGGTGGCGTTCAGCCGGGTTTTACAATGGGCCATTATTTGACATAATCGTCATTGGGACATGGTAGGACCATTAGTAACAATTTGCTGCACGTTCTATGTGACAGATGAATTTGGAAGCGCAGCTGACAAGAGGAAGCTTTGGGGTGAGGAGGAGCAGAATTTCACACAAATTCATTAGGCCATTAAGGAATCAGCAACAGCAAAATCCCAAATCTACTAAATCTTAAATCTACTCAAAATGTACATCTCTTTGTCACTTTGTGTGTACCACGTTTAATCTACACTACTGTTCAATGCCCCATCCACACTTCTCAATCCATTATGATAAGTCACTAAGTTGGTACAGTCTCTGGTTTTGGTAACTTGTACAGAGTCCATCCCTGTTAGGGGCAGTAAACTCACATGGCGAGTGTTGGCTGTTGGGTGGTTTTCTCTTTTTTTTAAATGAAAGAACAGGTAGGTAAAGGGTAACCTAAATGAGCCTTTTTAGGAAAGACAGAAATTTGAAATTCTTTTGGGGTTTATGTGTTTTGTTCCCCCTTGTGTTCCCAATAAGGTTCCAAAGGGTGTTCATAGCCAGGCAGGTGCGAGGTGAGGCAAAAAATAAATAAAAGGTTCCCAAAAATGAAAAAACTAAAAACAAAGTCCCAAAGGGGCTGAGGAAAGGAAAAGAAAAAAAGTCAACATGTGCTAACCACCTTGGTTAACACAGGGACAGGAAGGGACCAAAAAGGTACACTCATCAGTGCACCATCCATCCATCCAGAGTGGTGCACTGGTGGGTGCCGGTTCAGGCTGGCTGTTGAAGATTACATACAGAATAGCACACTCCATTTCATGGCAAATTTGGTCACATTTTGGCCACTAAGAAATAAACTGGTTAACATCCTTCGTATCTCGATTATGCCCTGTGAGAAAGTTTCACCATCCAGGATTCTCCAAGCTACTCATCTCCCAGGGATCCAGGATTTTTTCCCCAATTTTGTGAGGTTGAAATATTGGTAAAAATTTTCCCCAAAAGACAGCAAATACAGTCAAATGGATATCCATTTGCACTAGATGCCGTGACCATGGGTTCAATAGGTCATGGCCAAATATTAAACCCATGGATGCAAATCCCACATGACCCAATGGATACTTGAACATTAGGGTTCCTAAACCTTGTGTGGAATTTGTATTTTACTCTGTCAAAACAATACATCTTGGTTTTACAGCCTACAAAGTCCTCAAAACCTGGTATGAAGATTTTTATAAAAGAAAAATTCAAGTTGCAGTCACAATTTGAACAAGTGACTTCATTGTCAAATCCCTTTTATTGCAACCAGTAGTGTATCTTGTCACAAGTCACAACGTAACAAATACAATTTACACTATTTTCTGTCAACTAGTGGAATGTATGCACGAGCATTTTTATCAAAATTTTATGGAAAAAAAATTAACCACAAAGTTTTTTCTAAAAAAACAAATTTCGGGTCTCATTTGGATTGAACAAACTTTCTAAAAGAACGAAAATCAACAACAAATTCCTTAACTTGGAAGCAATCTCACAAGACATGGCAATGGAAGCTGTACCTACATCACCACCTTACAACAAACTCCAATGCCTTCAATTCATGTTTTGACAATCAAAGTTGGGTGTTACAAATTCTTAGTAACCATGAACTATGGAATTCAAGTCAGATGTTAGCCAAATCATTTGTAACCATGAACTACAGAATGCTTTAATCTAACACTGTATCTAGTATCCTTATGCTTACAGTCTTATTATGTTGAAGACACTCCATTTCAATTGACTGCATGTAGCAAGCTTTTACCCCAGCACTGGTTTGATGGCAACCTTGGGAATCCAAAATATCTGTTGCCACTACTGTACCAAAAACCAAAAACGTGATGGAAATCCCATTAAGAAATCAGTCTGTAAACTCAAATGAATAACCAGCATATCATGTAGGAAACTTATCAAGTAATAACATAAATGAATGTTGCATCCAAGCTCAACAAATATAAATGGATCATGTGTATTTAGACTTCATCCTTTTTCATCACGGACAAATAACTACACTGCAAATCTGATCAAGTAAGCAAGAAAAAATATAATTTGGGCACGAAGCTAGATTTAGTGGGCATGAGTACAATCTAAAGTCTCTTGAAAGATCATTCAACAAGAGTCGTATCTTCTCTCTGGCCTTCCATCCTGCTGTTTTGTCACAAGGGAATATCAGGATTAGTTTCCTCATGACTCTAGATAGGACTGGGTAGCCCATCACCATGCATCTGCCCCTGCACAACTGATCATGTACTAGTACTAATATCTTCCAAGCTCTGATCCATGAACCACATTGAATCTCCTGCCAGATTGAACAAGAAAAGATCTAAGAGGGGCTGCCAGCACAGTACAGGTGCCTTGGGCAAGACTACTCTTTGCCAGGAAAGTCATGACCATTACTGTTTTCAGCAAAAATTAGATAATACTGGAGGGTTATTAAAAAACATGGGCCCAAACCCCCATAACTTTTGGCCACTGGCTATATCTGCTCCCACTCAACCAGCAAATCCTAGATTCACAATCAAGGTATAGCCTTTGCTATGTATGGGGTGGAGCTGTAGAGTTCTGCTGTAGCAAAATAGGTTTGCAAGTTGAAAAGCACTAGCTTGATTCACAATTGCAGATTGTATGTTCATCCATACTTGGGCCTTTGCAACTTGAGGACCATGCAGTGTGTTAACTTAACATTGACTGTTCTAACTCATTGGAACAACCTTCTTGAGCTGACCAGCAAGGGTCCAAACGTCTAAACAGTACCAGATCTTAGATCATCTTCAGGAGGTGAAAGAAAATATGACATTTGGTCCACCTCAATCTAAGTGATTGGAGTCCAACTAAATTCACACCACTCACAAGATGGTGGCCACAGCCTTCTGACCCTAAGATCTGTGCCCAGTTTGGAACAAGCGAGACCTACAGTTCAAAAAGAGCAGTAATGGAGATAGCTGGCATTTGAGGTAAGTGGGAGTGCATACCTGAGTCTACTGTACTGTAAGGGACCTGTCAGGGCTTCTTCAAGTCATGCCTGTCAGCTGCTGCCAGCAAAACGAAATTCTCTTAGATCATTCCAGCAGCTTATCCATGTACTTAAACCAGAAGCATTGTCTCTCCTTCACCAAATACCTATTTACAGTGTGATTTATTGTCGAACTCAGCATATACTATGAGTGCTTCATCCAGCAAGCTGTATTAGACTTTTGAAAGAGTGGACTGCAAACATTTCCTGCTCCTGAGAATGTTCAGTATGTCCATCACCCATTCCCTGAACTCTAGCTAAATAGATCACACATAGTGTCCAATCTCTTGACAATTGCTCTTGGCAAGGTAGCTTATCATCTTCTGCATGTCTATAATGGTCCTAAATCACATGTTGACATCCTTCCCTGTACCTGACTTGTCCCACAGCAATTCAGAGGTATTGTTATCATCTTCTGGGAGCATCACTGCAGCTCCATTTTCTGCAGCAAGTAGTGGATCAGACACACCACTCTCTTTTACCTGCTTCACCCCAATGATTCCCAAAATATCCCAGCACAGCAAATTCAAAATCCCTCACCAATGAGGACCCTGCTAGAGACAATTGCTATAGAGAGTTTGTGATAATTTCACATGGTAAAGACTTGAGACCCAATAGATTGCATTTTAGTGCATCCGTGCAAGGAAAACTGTAAGGATTCTGGTAAACCATGAACAAATTACCTGCAAAGATGTAGCTGTGTTGTCCTGAGCCTTTTGCTGACTTTCCAGAATACAGGCATGACTATAAAGTCCCATTCCAGACAATGCAATGAGAATCCCACATACATTGCGCCAACTGAAAGGATCGTTGAGTACAAGGTATCCAAGGGCCAAAATCAGGCATGTCTTCAGATGCCCCAGTACTTGATATGTAACTGCAGATGTCTTTCCAATTACCAAAAAAGTGCTAAAGTTGACTGAAACTGAAATCATACATGACAGTACAATGAACATCTGTCATCCACACAGACAACACCAGGCATTCAAGAAGTTGAGAATTGAGCCCACTTAGGTGACACAAAGTATTCCAGGAAACCTCAGATATTAAACCACAAAAAGGAATCCAGAACTCAAGCCACATATACCAAGAAGTTGTCTAAATGGACACAAGATGGGAAACTCACCAAGATATAAGAAGTGTAGTCAAAAGCAAACACATTCTTTTTGGTCAAAGCAGCATCGAGAAAAGGCCCTATGATAAACAAGGTCACTGCTTGGTATGGGCAAGACTGGTACAGCAGCTGCGTGGATGACAGCTTGAAATGCTTTTGAATTTTGTTGGTCATCTGGAAAAAGGAGCGGTTAAGAAATGAACCCTAAAAAGAAGTGATATAGGATAAGATGAATCCGGTAGCTCATATAATGAGTATAGAGGACTCAATAGCACCAAGCCAATAGGCCAAGGGTCACAGGCACCACTGAATTGAAGATGTTGCCCATGATAACAAATATAGCTAAGATGGAAGTCACCAAAATGGTCATACAATGTGTGGATCTTAGGGGCTATTGGATCCTTTGGAAAAAACCACGTGACCACATTGCCTCTGTTAAAATGTGTAACATCAGAAAAAAAAGAGGACACTAAGAGTGCTTGGTCAGGAAACCCTGGTATCCTTCATCGTCTAAGGCTACATAAGAAAGGATACAATTTGTGCCACACATGTAGTCATGACAGCTAATATAGCTACAATGGAGCCCAGCACATTAAGTTGCAAATCAGTGACAGTTGCAATACCCACACCCACCAATAGTGTCATAAGTGAGAGCTGAATTCTTTGGCTGCAACAAGACAGTTCATTAAGCGCTGTACTGCAAGGATATACAGCTGAAAGATCTATGGATCAGCAGGGTTGTCAATTTATTTCACCTTAATGTTTTGCTAATTTTAGTCCAAAGTGTGAGAGCCAAGTGATAGACCATACAGAAGACTTAGTGACAATGTCAGCTAGCAGTCCAGAGAAATAGCTAATAAAAAGCCAACAGTATCCTCTCAAGCTGCAACAAGATTGTGAGGGTAAGCTTCATTTCATTATAGCTTGCCCCTGTACAAGCAAAAAATAAGCAAGCAATTTCAAAGGAGAGTGTATCTTTGCAGCCATCAAAATCCAAGGGGTTCAACAGATTGCAACATCATAACGTGGCTCAAGGAAGCCATCCCTTGAAATCTTAGACCCCACTTGAAAACTTTAAAATGGTTATGAAAAACATATGTCTGCTAATTACAGGTTTCAATGCTTACAACAAACAATCCCTAAAAGCATATCTGTGAGATTGTGGACAAAACTCCACAACAAAACTTGAAGCTAACATAATGATGAGTGCAGTCATAAACCTATGACTGTCACTCACAAAGTATTAGACCATCACCTTCATCATGAATAGCAGTGACAAGCTGCAAAAACTACCCCACTCACTTCGACAGCTCCTGATGGTGGGTGTGGATAGGTGTATAATGTTCTGCCCAAAATTTTGGGTAAACCATGTAATATAAACATTTGCATACTGAGTTTCTGTCATATTTCCACCGGCAACAGGAAGATTCAGTCAAACAGTGCAAAAAGAGGAGCAGGGAGTGAGAGTACCTGAACTGCTTGCCAAAGAAAAAAGTTTCAAGAAACACTGTGCAGGGAATAATTGCAAGTTTAGACATCTGCAAAATTGGTTGGCCACAGGGTTAAGGCTTACAATAAGCAACATGGATAATTCAGTCTCTCAAGTGTGGCCTCAGGATGGGAAGAAGATAACAATCCATATCAATCATATCAATGCCTAGAACTCCAAGAAACAAATGGCTTACTCAAATGAGAATGTGCACACTGTTACCTGATAGAAACCAACAGAGTTGAAACCCAGGCATAAGTTCAGAAGGCCAATGGAAATGCCATTGAGAACGCCAAAGCCCATGATCACTGTGCGGGAGTCAAATGGCTTGTTCTCAAACAGGTGAATCCATTGTGCAACATGAAGTGAGCAAAAAGTCACTATTAAGTGCCAGCTTGTCAATGTTGTTGCTGGATGACAAGAAACAATGGCAATGGTCAGAATCCCAGCTCTGACGATGTTCTTGCAGAGCATGGGATTCCAAAGTCTTTCTTTTTGTAAGTTAAGAAAGTGTTTCAGGACATGAAGACTAAAGGTATTAGGGTTTTCAAACAAGCTGCCGGGCATTGTAGCCAGTCTTCCAGAACAGAGAGCCAAATAGAACTAAAACTGAGATCAATCTGTATTGAATCTGACCATATGGACTTTGCAGTAGTAGCTGAGGAGTATTTGTGCCACAAGATCTAAACAACGAGGAACAGCACAATTTCCACGGAAAAAGGCAGGGAAAACGTTACCAAAAGTGAATCCGAGAGTGCTGATGAGAGCCTTGTTGCAAATGACAATTGCTACCGATGATATCACCGACAGACATAACGCTCCCACAGTTCCCAGCTGACAACGACCTGAAGCTTCTGCCATGTCTTTCAAACTCTTCAACGCCAAATCGTTCCAAAAATCGCAATGGTCGTCTTCCTCGTCCTCTTCTTGTTCTTGTTCGTCTTGACGCAACCGGAAAAGATGTGCGGTACCGTCACTCCTTCTTCTTTGCAATACTTCGCAAAAACTTCTTGCACTGTCTGCCTCCAAACACTATTTTCTCGCACTCGCTCCAAACAATAATTCCAGCACTTGCTCTAGGACAAATGCGATAAAACAAAAAAGGAAACCAAAAGAAGAAGAAGAAGAAGAAGAAGAAGCAGCAGCAGCAGCAGCAGCCTGGAGCTCACATCTGCAGAAAGGGAAGCAAAGTGCAAGAAAACAAGAAGACAGCAAAGAAGACCAAAGAAAACAATTTCTTCGTAAAAAAAACGATGCAATGCTCCAGCGACAATAGACCCCGGGAGTAAAACACGCGCAGTAGTAGTGGAACGTGCTTCGCGCTCACCTCCGGTACAACCAAAAACAAAAACAAAAACCGGAAACCAAAGAATACATAATAACGTGCAAGCAGATTGCAAGCGGATCTAGAACGCAGCAGTAGACGTGGTAATTACTACTAGAACCGCAGCAGACGTCGTATAGCACGATGTGCAACAAACGTGGGAAGCAGCAGCGAGGCACCGGCCCATGCAAAAACACTCGTTGCGCAGCGACAGAAGACATTGCAGGGGGGGGGGCCTTTTACATATCCGCCGGTTCTAAATAGGACCGGATTGCTGTTTTCGCACACCGGCTTCTCCTGCTCCGGCGGGTATATATCCACCCCAAGGTTTGAGGCGGGGGAGACGCATGATTCAATAAGTAGGTGTCCTGCAGGGATTACAGATACCCGACGGGTATCATGATCCTTGGGCCTCCCTTCTTTTTTTTTTCCCCTGTGGGTGGTGGGGGCAAGTCAAAGAGTTCCCAAGTTACTGACATGTTCCCCAAAGAGTTCTCCATAGCACCTCACTTTTATCCCATATGCCGTGGCAAATGTTGTCCTCCATTCTAGCTAACATAGCTGGGCCAAAGGGAGAGGAACTTTATACTTCAAAGTAAAACCTTCCTTTCCAAAGAAGCCTCCATAGTTTCTTCTTTTTTTGAGTGATTGGCCAATGGGTCAATCTAATTGGCTCGTTTCAAAAAAAAAAAGTATTGAACTTGAGAAGCATATCATCCAATTAGGTCATGCAAAGCACAATAGGTATGGTACTTCAGGCATAGGTATCCAAGGTATACAATGGTTAGCAATTTAAACAAATATTTTGCAAGTATGTATGTGTTTTAATTTAATGTATTAGTGTGAACCTGGTGTATAATGCACCTGTTGAGTAATAATTGACACAGAAAACAAAACCCATCAAACAAAAAAAAACAAAGGTCCGAGCAATTTAACTGACACAGAAACAAAACCCATAAAAAAAAACAAAAGTTCGAGCAATGCCTGAAAACTGCCCGGATAGACAGATATTGTAAATTTAATATAGAAGATAGGAGAAGGGCCTGAGTACAGGCCCTTCCATGATTTGAGATCTGTGCCCGAGGCTGGTAAGCTGAGGAAACAGATTGAAAATCACAAAAGGGCCTGTACCCAGGTCCTTTTCCATTTCCTCCATAAAGCAGAGTTGGGATTTTTTTCACTTTTTAGAAATAGTGACAGGCTGGCTGGTACCTTCCGCTGGTGAGAAGATCCCTCTTGATGAAAGCAGGTTTCTCCGGGCAAGTAAGGGAGCTGAAAATACAAAGGAAAAGTCCAGGCAGTGCTTTAAGTAGTCATAATACCCAACCCTAAGTATAGTTTTTACTCGAACCTTGGCCCAGGTAAAGAAAGTGGGGGAAAAAATGCTTCAATAATGTGGGACCGATCAGCATAAGAGGCAACAATAAAATAATTGACGATTTTGTGAAGCGCAAAAATCAAACCCTAAGCTAATTATTAGTGAGTTCGGACTAAGCCCTGAAACCCTAAAAGCCACCCGCGCACCAGTGCTTCGTTTCGTCACCCGCCGTTGCGCAGCCGCATCTCGCCGCACAGCTGCATCTCGTCGCAGCTCCGACAGTAGTGCGCGTCTCCGCGACTCAAGCGTCCCCTTCTCGTGCTCCTCTGCAATAGCTCCTCCTTGGTCACAAAGGTCGAGTTCCGAGTCTTGATACTAATGGCGGATGGGTATGTATGTTGCTTCCTTCTTGCGTTCTGTGGCACTTAGAGGGCAGAAGTTTCGTCTGTGAATGAAACTAGGCTTTGTGTATATGCTATTAATCTTCAGATTAAGATTGTAAGATTGGAGTATCTGAATTTTGTTGGAATTCGGAGAACCTCATGTTTGTGTTCTATTGTGGCAAAAAATCTTTTTTGAGTGCTGTTGAAGAAGCTCATCTTTTTTTATGTGGCTAACATTTTTATTTTATTTGAAATGCTGCTGCAGAGAGGAACCTGTTGCAGATGTTTCAGCCGAGAAGCCAGTAGTTGCGGCTGAGCCTGTATTGGGAGAGCCCATGGATATCTTGACTGGTCTGCAACTTGTGTTGAAGAAGTCCTTGGCCCATGATGGGCTTGCAAGGGGCCTTCACGAGGCTGCAAAGGCTATTGAGAAGCATGCTGCTCAACTGTGTGTCTTGGCTGAGGATTGCAACCAGCCGGATTACTCTAAGCTGGTCCAAGCACTCTGCTCAGAGCACAATGTCAACCTCATCTCTGTGCCCAGTGCCAAGAAGCTAGGAGAGTGGGTTGGGGTAAGCGTCTTGATTTTTGCATGGCATTTTCGGGTTCTGGAAGCCTACATCCTGTTGAGAAATTTTGCAACTTACTTGTCTCGTCATTGAAGAAAAAGGGAACTCATAGTCCAGGATCATGGTTGTTTCTGGGAGTTGAAAAATGCCAGAGAAACAGGTTGCGTAGAAATAATTATTGTTGCTGAGTAGCATTGGAGTAGACTGTTTTTGAAATAGAGAAGGTAACAAGGGATTGGCGTTACAGCGGGAGTCCTGTGACAGAGTTGTCATCCCTTGGTTTGTATATGTAGAAAATGGAACCTCAATTGTGTTGTGGGTAATGTGCAGCTTTGCAAGATTGATTCAGAGGGCAAGGCTCGCAAGGTGGTGGGTTGTTCTTGCGTAGTTGTGAAGGTATGAATTTCTCTGACATGGTTTGACAGTCATCCATCTGTGTTGGTAACACTAGCTCACTTTGAAAGTGTGGAACTCTTTTTCCCCCTATTTTTTAAGAGCTTGTCATGCTTTTTGTGTTCATTGATTTCTGGTCTTAATATTGGATTCTGTTCAGGGAACAGTATCACAGGATAAGAAAAGTGATTTATCAGGTTATGAGGATACTTTTCGTAGCTGTCACTCATGATTCACATTATGAATTGGGCATACTTGCTGGTAAATTGACTTGTTGTCAGGACTATGGTGAGGAGACGGAAGGACTGAATGTTGTTCAGGAATATGTCAAGAGCCATTGAGACAGCATGTTCCTAGCATGGGAATTTTTTAAAGCCTAATTTGGTTTTGAAAGGTGTATTCATGAATCTCCAATGTTGACCTGTTCTTTCATTTCTACTCACATCCAGACTTTTGGATTTGGTGAGGTTGAACAGTGTGGCACATTTTTTTAGTAAGTTCAAGAGGTTTTTGAATCAAAGCTGAGGGCCAATACAGCAAGAGGGATTTATGTACACTATCTGTCCCATTGCTGAAATTCATTGACAAAGTGATCAACTAGTGGTTGATCTCAGCTTTATGCATGCATGTGAAGTTGAATTGGTCTTCATTTTGAGTTAGCAAATTCCTCTGTGGCTTCTGGTGTTTTGTTAGCTTATATTCACTCATCTGCCAAAACTCAGAGCTATCAATTTGCTGAAAAGAGATGTGAAATAGATGTGATGATGTAACTTGAGACAGCATTGCCTTCCAGAAGTTGAACAGAAACTCTAAATGTGGATTTTTGTGTGTTTGTTTGACCAAAGTTTCAAGCAGATTACTCTGTATGCACTTGAAGAAGCTGATGTTGCCAGTCGGGTTGTAATGTCGGCTAGTCACCACAATTCCTGGTGATGGTTTGATAGTCTGTTCACAGTTCTATCCATAGTCAGTGCAATAAGCTATGACTCATTCGTCATGTTTATTTTAGTTTTGCTGGAGGTGAGTTTACTTCAAAGTGATACTGTGAGGTTTCCACAACATCTCACAGATATGTGACATGACAAAGAGTTATGCACTCGGAGTTTGGCAGTGAAAAAATTGTCATAACAATGTGAAACCAAAGTGTGACACTTGAACATAAGCATTGTATGAATGGTTGGACATGTGATATTAGTAGTAATAACATCATTTATTGAGCAAAACTTCTTAGTGCCTGGAAAGATCCCCATCTTGCCCAGATTCAAATCAAACTGGTTTTTTCACCATCTTCCAGTGTTTGGTTGTCTGGCATTAGTGTTTTCTTTTATCAATTTTATGATGCAGCCAAAGTTGCAAATGTACCAAAACAGATTGTGCATGGAGAAACCCTAGACCATAAACCCTATTACATATTTTGCCTGATCAAGGTGACCTCAGAAAGATCAGACCTTACCCTACGATTCAACTGGGACCCATCATGCCATAACCATTTCTAGTTCAGTAATTGTAAAGCCCTATTCTATCTATAGCTTGATCAAGGCAATCTCTACAAGATCCACTTACTCTATACTTCCAAAAACCCCAGATGCCATAAACATTCCATGTACCATGGTAGTTCAGTTTTATATCAGAGAGAAACATCAACCTGTTGCCAACTGCAAACACATTAATGCCAGCAGGAACTTTGTGAGTAGGATGTTCACTGCCCTGCTGTGGTTCAGGAAAGAATTAAGGATCACCAGGAAGTGCATGAGCAATCTAATCTTGTTCTTGCAAGTCAATTGCACCAATCAACCTGAAATATAGCTAGCAAGCTCAGATATTCACAGTTGCACTTATTCTCACCATGGGACTGTATAGATACTTCGTGCGTAGGTCAAGTTTTGTCAATCACATCTTCCATCTCAGAAAATAGAACACATCAAATTCCAAGGTTCATTGATCAGCCATTGCATTCTACGATTGTTCTCATATCTATGAGAAGTGCAAAGAAACCCCACAATAACACTTTAAAGATAACCATTGGGTCAATTCCAGGAAACCAAAACCACCACAACATGGATGACTGAGGTCATAACCTTATGATTGTCACTCACAAAGTATCAAGTCATTACCTGGACAAAGAATAGCAGTGACTAGCTGCCATGACTCTCCACCTGACTTCATCAGCTTCTCACAGTGGATGTAGACAAGTATATAACATTGTCCTCACTAAAAGAAATTCCAAGATGGATTCTCTACCAACATGGTCAACTTTTCAAGGAGATACACATTTCCAACTTACTCTTGTTTTCTTTCTTTATCATTGGCACTGCTATTCATGTCAAAAGCAGGACCAGGACAAACATAATAGAACACTTGGAAATTTATTGATTTTACACATTGGCATAATCTCCTACTCGCAATCCAACAACCATCCAACAATCCTTGAAGGCCCCACTTTGAACCTGCAAGAATATCCAACAATGCAAAACTTTGTTCTCATTCTCCATTGTCAAGCTTCTAACCCTGCAGGTTGGGTCCAAATTTTCTGTACTTCCTAAATGATCATGCTGTTGTACGTTTTTGGATGGTCATGAGGTTCAAACATGATCTTGCACGCCCAGAGTGCACAAAAATGTTAGTAGATCATGGAGGATCACCAAAAGATATTGTTAATAGCACTTGCGAATGAGCAACTTCATGAGGAACTTTACCTTCTCAAGACAAAATGTGAAAACCCTGCTCTGTACATCCCCTTGCTCTGAATGAGATGCCACTCGCACAGCCTGCAACCCCCTTTTATCTTGTGGTCCATGGAATATGAGTGGAGATGCAATCTGATGAAAAGCCCATTAATCCAATATCAGGGAACAATGCATCCTCACTGTCATTATGTTTTCCATCAGCAATGTCAAACAACATGCTGTTCAGTGCAGGAAAAAACTGCAATACTTTGCTCATGGAGAGAAAAGAAGTACCTCCCACTGTGAACAATTGATCAGGGGTGAATACATGGGTTGCCTGAGAACATTGCCAAATTCCTCCAGGCTTAGATATCTCTCTGCTGCATCCCAAGCCCTTGCAGCATTTATGGTTCCTCTCACCTGCACTGAAACAGACTTCCTTTTAACCACAGCTGAAATTGCATTGCAAAGACTTAAACAGGGGGTTAAGTGTTTCTTGGAACCCAAGACTACTACTTAAAAACCTTTGAGATTAAAAAACCCTCATGAAAGCTTGAATCCTCAACCCAAATAGAGATGTGTTATATCTACCATGGTTAAGCAGTGACTAAGTGCCAGACAGATGGACTCTTGTTTGTCAAGAATGTGATTCCCATACCTGACCAGCAAGTATCTCATCAACACGGGCAGGCATGGCAAAGGCAAATGCAGTTTTGATACCACTGTTCTCCTCAGGCCAGTCATTCCGCATCAACGCATCCATCTAAAGAAAACCAAGAAAGGATATGGTTATCAAGATTCTCAGTCATATGATAAGCAACATTCTAAACAAACCTATCATTGGGATATCATACAGTAGGCAGAATGCTATGGAAAACTGATCTATATGCTCCCCAACTGCTGCAAAACTGAATTCCTCAAGGATTGAAGATTTTAAGCTTGGCCTGGTTGCAAACTGATGACATCACCTAATTTACTTCTTGAACCACGAAACATGTGCAATAGAATGACTACGTGCATTGTGCATCTTATTCTTGGTGAAACACCAAACCCTAAATTCGGAACATTGCCCTTTCTTCACCTGATATGAAATGCCAGGAGAACGAATCCTACAATCTGAAACCGTGATCCCAGAAAAGTCAGGCAGGAGAGAGAGAGTGTGTGTGTGGGTGTGTGGGTGTGTGTAGGGCCAACATCAAAACCTGAACCCTAACAACAGTGGTTGGGGGCATCAGTGCAGTCGGATTCCGTCCCTCCAATGGCCATAGCTGCTTTGTCGTATTCACGTACTGCATAAACTCCGCCAGCATTGAATCCCCCGTCCTCGCCCCTTCCTCACTACTACTTCCTTCTTCTTCTTCTTCATCGTCACAACCCGCATTACCCCCTGGAAACCGTCAGCAACGAACTCACAGTGTGCACACACCTAGCGGCAAAAATAATTCAGAAAAAATTGAAAATTAAAAATAAAATCTTCCAAATGATGAAAAGGGGGAGAGAGGGAGAACCACAGCCAGCCAGTGCGAGCACGTGAGACCGAAGCCGTTGCCGTTGTATTGCTCTAACTTTGCGAAAACTGGAGGAAAAACAAAAAGAAAAAAGCGCAATCGGACTACTACAGCTGCTACAGCTTCTGGAAGAAGCAAATAAGGGAGATTCCGAGCTCAATTTCCATGCAAATAATTTCGAAGCGACAGAGCAAGAGCAGGCCATTGCCTGCGCCATAGCTGCGACCAAAACAAAGAAGCAACATTTGACGAAGCACAAGCTTCCATCAAACTCAGTTTCCTTCTTGGGATCGTGACGGTCCAGATCTCGCATCCAGATCTTTTCAACGCTCCAGATCGCCCACCCAAACCCTAATCTCAAGTAGGTAAATAAATATCTTATCCAGAGATGAAATTGTAATCGGACGGTCAAGAGCTTCCTATCGCAGAACTTTTCAACCCAATGGACGGTCATGACTTTCCCTCCAATCGCAAACGGCCAACGCTCTGGATTCTCCGATTCTCCGACTGCGTCTCCATGTAAGTAAATTTCCATTCACATTTTACGAATTCGGTGAATAATGAACGGCTCAGATTCAGGGTAAATCACAATTGGACGGTCAAAAAACACAGTTCAGAAAATTACCTGTTCTTTACGGGGAAATTTCTGCCTACGTTATTTTCTTAAGGTAAATCGACCGCTGTAAACCGACGGCCGAGATCGATGAGATTAGAAGATTGGATGGTCGGATATATTCTCCTGATTTGTGAATTTGTAATCGATATTTTTTAAATTTTCCATTTTTTATCAATGAATTTTTTTGGAAATTTTTGGCTCAATTTTTTTTCAATTTTTACACATTGCACCTTTTTTTCCTGAGTAATTAATTAGTCCCACTTTTTCTTTACTTCTTCCCCATGGGTTATTTACCTTTGAAGTAAACTATGGTAAATGTCTCACTATTAAAATAAATTTTGATTACTTTTTTTCATATGGATTAAGTTCCCTTTTAAGCATAGTATTGTAAAGTATCTTAATTTAAAATTTTAAATAATTTTGCTTCTATTTATTCCCATTGGATTATTACCCATGGACAAATATATATAATTGTTATAATATTAAACAATTGACGAATGTCATTGAACTAATTGCTTTCTTGTATGTTCCTTGGCACAAAACCAATTATTAAATTTGGGCTTCACGTTGCTTCACACTACCACAAACAATGATTAAATTATTTTTTGTGAACATAATAATTTTTTATAATCAATTTACCTTTTCAAAAGACAAATTTTTATAAATTTCACTATATGTCATTTTGTTTCATTAAAAATATATATATTCTTGATTTGGCAAGCAAAATGTCAATGAAAGTTTGATTCATTAAATAAGTTCACAACAAGATACAAATAGACAAAAGAAAAAGAACATTGAAAGGGTGCAAAGTAGACAACAAGAAATGATTCTAAAATGAAATTTGATCTATAACGAATTATAATCCAAAATGACTTTGGAATTGTTACATGATGATCACCAAAATACCCATCCTACATAAACCAATTCCAATGAAACATTGTTACTAAAATTTCCCAAGAAGATTACATTTTGATTTTCAAAAATATATAACAAATGTATTTGAATTGCCAACCAATTTCATCTTGTAAATGGTTTTAAAAGGTGCAATGAACATGGAATTATTTGTTACATTTATATGTCTCATAAAATGATTTTGTGATATTTGCACAGATCCAAGCACATTTCCAACATGCAATTTCAAAGTGTAATGTATATATGCATATCTCTCAAAAATGTAACATGTTTTCAACAAATGGATTTATGCTTTTCATAAATTATTAAAATAAATGGAAGTTAATCAATATTTACATCATGCATCTAACATTTAATATTGATGGCATATTTTCAAATTCTTTGGAATTTTAATGATCTAAAATTTCTAATTCATATCAATCAATAGGATGAAAGACATTGCAATCATAAACAAACAACTATTTGTGTAATGTCCTTGACCTAAAAATGAACCCCAAAAAAAATTAAATAAAAAATGAAAAACCACAATGAACTACATGTCATTGCATAGTTTCTCCCTTTAAAAGCAAAGCCAACAAACATATTGTATACTTTATGTTGGGATGGAAGAATATTTCTTAATTGAAGGTCATGTTGGTTATGATTTGTCTAGGAAACATATTTTTATCTTGATTATGGTGTGGAGAATTTGCATTAAATGTTTTTCTTTCTTTTACTTAAATGTAGCAAGGGATTATTCCTTAAAACAATTAGTGAAATGGGTTCACACTTGTTTAAGCACATGGTTAAATACATGTTGAATATTTTCCACAAAGGATCATATGTTATTTACCAGTGTGGCATGTGCCATGGGCCCAAGTGTGAACAAAATATGTAACCAATTTAAATGTCAATAGGAACTAAACAATAGAGGTCAATTGTGAAAATATTATTTTAAATTTGTAATTAGTTTATAATGATGAAAATTATTCAAAATCAATATCTCCCCCACTTCAGGTCTAAAAATTATGAAATCATCTCCAAGAAATTCCACTCATCAAGGGCTTTTTAACAATACCAAGAATTCACCCCAATTTCCTTAAAATATTTAATAAAATACTCAAATAAAAATATTTCAAATTCAATTGGATTTTTTGAAATTTTAATGCCCAAAATGTCAAATTGCTGAAATTTCAACTACATAATGCCAAAGCTTTTGGAAACTTAAGGGTTGAAAGCCTTGGTCACTATATGTTTTTCAAAAAAATTGTCATCACAATTGTATGTACTTTGTTTTGCAAATAATCTATGATTAAAATTTGGTGAAAAATGGGATATGGTATGTGCATTTTTTTTGTTAAATGTCAAAATCTAAAGATTTTAGAATTCATTGAAATTCTTGCTTAAATTCCTCACCCATTATCAACAACATAAATCTTCCACACATTTTTATGCAATAAAGGCGAATTGAAATGTTATAAACCTAAAAAAATACATAAAGGAAAATGCAAACAATAATGAAAATATGTAGCACATCAATGTATATATCAAAATGCATCAAAAAGATTAACATCCTTATTCATGGAAAAAATATGAAATATATGACAAGTTGAAAATCCTGAAAAATATTATATTACATGTCAAGATGCATTTTAATGAATAAATAAATTATTTAAACCTAAGGTGCAAAATTTGTTAACGTACTATAATAGTTTTTTGACCCTATTATAAAATGGGCTTTATTTTGGTGTTTTTCCACAAATTTATCCAATTGAATGTCTTTTATTAAAAAAACCATCCCAAGTTGTTTGAATTGTTTCCATTCAACATGTCCTTTGCCACCATTATTTATATCATTATTATGGTAAGCATGGAAATTACCTTTTTGTTGAATCCTTTTAAGGTCCATAAATCAAATTTGATTGGTTTCATTTTTTCATATTATTATGTTAACAACCAAAGCCCAATAACTTCAAGAAAAAAAATCAAAATACCATTAAAAATTCATATGTGCTTGTAATCTTGTTTCATATCATGACCATTTTCTGGGGCTAAATTTTCACTTAGCACTACATTAAAATGCATCTTAGTTCATTATGGGTTTCACTAGATTTTGAATGAATTTGAACATTTTTATTATGGTGAAACTAATCAACCCCCTAGTGAACATAGACCAATTGTTATGGATAGTGAATTGATTCACTAATACTTAATGAAACAAAGTTACTCTCGAATGAAATACAAATTTACCAAGCCATTCACTTGTTAGTTCATTAATTATGTAACATGCAAATCAATTAAATTTAAATTACTTAATATATAATATTATTCGTAATTTCATGATTTTCAACCTATTAATCATTAACACATGTCACTACTTAGGTTAAGTTTAAAATTTAACCTAGGTACATAGGCCATGTAATCAACATAGGCACCTATTATAAGGAACTAAATAAGGGAACATTTAGTCAACTTACCATGGTTAACCACACACACACCACTTGTTAGGTTTATGGAAGTAAACAATCCTATCACCAAACCACCCCATTTATTGTAATAATATGTTACATTATATTTTATTTATTAAATACTTCATTTCAAACATTATAAAAACATAAACTTTGAAAATTCATATTAAGATTTTGTCCAAATGAAATTATTCAAATTTACTTTTCAAAAAAATTCAATAATATACATAATTACATTTATTTCCTTTTGAAAATGTTAAATCATTTGAATAATTTTTTTGTTGAATATCACTATTCAATAACATTTCAATGACCATTTTTTTGGAAAAAAAAAAGTTTAATAAATGAAAAATATTTTTGTTAATATAATAATATTACCAATGTTAAACTACTTTCAATTATTATAGGGCTACTTTCATTAATTTAAATTATTTCACCTTACATTATTTACAACTATTTATGATTATTTTCAATTATTTTTGGTTATTACACTTTAGGTTATTTGCAGTTATTATTAGTTTTTTTTTGTTATTCTAAATTATTTAATTTTAAATTATTTTCGATTATGTGAAGTTATTATTGGTTATTGAAGGTTATTGAAGGTTATTTCACCTTATGCTATTATTAGTAATTATAGGTTATTGAAGGTTATTCCATTTCAAGTTATTTTAATCTATTGTAAATTATTTCACCCTAGATTATTTTTGACAATTCTAAGCAATTTTAATATATGGTTATTAGTGGCTATTAATGTTTATTGGTGGCTATTCTATTAATGGCTATTAATTTATTAGTGGTTATTGATGGTTATTATAGGCTAAATTATCATAAACTATTAATGGTTATTGGTCGTTATTCTATTAATGGTTATTAATAACTATTCTATTAGGGGTTATTAGTGATTATTTTAGGTTAAATTATCATAAGATATTAATGGCTATTACTGGTTATTCTACTAATGGTTATTAATAATTATTCTATTAATGGTTATTGGTGGTTATTAATGGCTATTATATTAGTGGAAATATCTAAAGCCTCATCCAATCCTAAACTACAAGTTCTAAAGCAAAATCCCAAATGAAAGACATGGAACTAATGGAAATGTGGCAATTGCTTGCAATTTTTTTTCAATAAATATAAAACAATTCAAAACAATTTCAAATAAACATGTAAAAACTATTGGGGATATCATGGTTGGAAAAAGAAAACAAAATACATGCAAAATGAAAAAAAAAATCTATTCAAAGTCCATTGTCCCCTTATGAAAAATGAATGTTTTAATATATAAAATAAAAGTTTGGTACAACACATTGAATGTGATTAATTGTTGTCCACAAACCTTAAAGTGGTGATGGTGGCTTTTACAAGTGATGATGTGTTGTGCAAGAGTTGTTAACACTTGTAAGCAATGTTGAACATTATCGAAAAAAATACAATGTTGGCACTTGTAATAATATTGATCGGTAATATAAACATTGATTTGAATTGTAGCAACGTTTAGACTTGCAAGAACATTAGCAAGTGACGGTAGTGTTGAAACTTACAATGATGTCAACATGTGATAACGACATTTGCAACAATGTTAGTAGGCAATGGCGAACATCAACATGTGTGGTATGGTTTCATGATGAAGCTTTGATAAAATGTTATGTCAAATGTGAAGCTCTATGCATGGAGTAAGTGGAACTTGGTAATGGTAAGTAGTGATGACAAAATTGCGAACATCCTAGTACAAAAATGAAAATTGAAAAGTAAGGTTGTGATGACTTTAACCTTGTAATGAAATATCATACATATTCTATAATCTTAAACTATAGTGTTTAATCTATATTATGGACCCTACCCTAGCTCCTCAACTTGATTGTGGACCCCAAATAGTTTAAAATCGTAGCCACTAGTTTATTTTGTCTTCATTCACATTAAAATGAAATGGTTATTATCCAAATTTCTTGTATTAAAATAGGTGTTGGTTCATCCAAGGCTTAATCAAAGTAAATTGATTCACATTTATAAATAGTTAATTAAATTTTCCTATGCAAATGGTTGATTTATTAAGACTAGTGCATTTCTAAAAATTATCAATGCCACATCTATTAAATGTAGTTCATGGCACTTGAATTTACATTTTTCTTTCTAGAAGTTATAAATGGAATTGCCTTTTCAAACTAACACCCAACCTAATTGACAACATTCATGGTATTTACTACCATTACATGATGGTTCCGTACTTGATTCTTCTTTTTGCAAAATTATCTTATACATAGTTATACATAATTAAATTTTGGATGAGATTTGTTAATCAAAAGTTCTTGTTTGGAAAAGAGTTCAACACAATTTCATTGTGTAGAAAGCTTATTGCCTATATTATGCTTGACTAGTAGATTGAAGTTTTGTTCATTTCTTGGTTTTTATATGCCAACATTATGAGAAATTGTGACTATAAAAACCACATTGATATGTAATTATGTGTCCATACCACCTACATTGCAACTTAGCTTCAACTTTGTGTGAGAAATATCAAATTACACTATGGAAGATTGCAAAGGTATGTATTTAAAGTGTATTTTAATCAATTATACAATTTTATTTGTAGTCAACATGCAATTTGGTTTTTTGTTTTATTTGTTATACATTTGTGATATGCAATTCATGCATAAAAATATAATGATGTAGATTGTACAATCATTCCCCACATGGGACATATCCAATGTGACAATTACTAATTGGTATGCAAACATTGCCATCCCATATGCATGTGATCTTTGTGATAAACCCATGTGTGCAGTTTTACCTTCCAACTTCAACATGACTACATTGTAATTAAAAATGAAATTTAATATGTGATTAGATTTTTTGGCCGATACCATCATAACATGGCTACAATCCAATTACAACATTATTAAATACCAAATGTAATACATCAATGATTTAATTTTAGAATCCCACTTCCATCCACTTACACAATACCTTGATAATGCAATGGAATTTAAACACACTTGAATATAAAACTTCAATGTAATTCAAACAGATAATTTAGGATGCCTTTATTTTATTTCAAAATTTGATACGCCTTTTCAACTTATTAATCCATAACACTTGAGTTATTTGTTGATAATTCCTTGGCCCTTGTAAGGTTTGAGCCTTGGGGTGTGAGTGGCATCATGGAGGAGTTATTCAACCATGGTCATTCCATGGCCATTCCACACATCAACATATTTAACATGGCAATGGTTAATTAGCATGGATGTTGCCACGTTATTTATGAGGTTTTTTTAGTGACCCCATGTGTAACTATTTTACAACTATAATATGATTACATTGCAATTAAAAATCAACTAGTTTGAGTTTAGGTTATAATATTTTGATTGAATCAAATTAGGCAATTCTAAGTTTAACATCATATTGACGATTCATCCATTTGCAATTTCTTTAAAACATTTTGTAATGTTTACAACAATATCCATCCAATTGCAAGTGCCTTTGAACCTCCATATATTTCTTTCTTTTCAATGAAATAAAATTGTTAAAATTGTAGTGAAAAACATTTTCATTTACTATTATTATTTTGACCCTAACTTTGTTTTGTCTCTTAGTTTGTTTTTATTTCCTTGTGAAAAAAAGTTAACAACCTTGAAGGCATTAGAATCATAGGTGAAAGATCATAATCTGTCACCAATTATAAAGTTATAGTATATGCGTCCATTATTAACAAAACACATAGAAACTTCAAGGATGATCAAAATATGTATCATTACTACTTTCTATTTTTTGTTTTAAGTTTTGCTATAACTATTATTTCTTTCATACAACTATTATGACGCACTCCCAAGTCCCTAGTTAGCCCCAAGTTGGGGCTAAGTCACTCAAGTTACGGAAGTATAGGAGACTCGGGGCACGTTCTCAACTTCCAGCACTAAAGGGGTGAGAGAGGCGTGCTGAAAGCTCCAGGATTAAATTAGGAAGAGGGACAAGCTTACTTAATTATTTGGTCCTACATCCAAATCCAACCAACAAGTTGGTTAGAACTCATTCTGCACACTTTTAGTGTTGGGACAAGCCACGGGCGACCTTGGACTCACTTGACTCACCATGGCCCAAACTCGGGGGAAGCCACCACCGTCCCCCATATAGTATTCTCTGTAGCTCTCCACCACACTTGCATCCAAATGTCTCTTTTTCCTGGGACTCCCAAGGTGGAGTCCCGAAACTATCCCGGTTTGGACTCCCGGGACTTTGGGCGTTCATAACTTCTTGCCTCGAGCTCAGATTGGGACAACGTCTAAACCAAAGTTATAGCTCTCCTCAAGAGCTTTCCAACAGTGTGTCGCACTTTACCTGCACGCACCGGGATCAGGTCGATCCCTGACTTTTAGTGGTCGGGAGTCAAATTGCCAATTTGACTCCCGACCCTTCTTTCGACCATAACTTATGTTGCAAATGTCCAAATGGCTCATGCGAGGCCATTTTGGACATTAACACTTCAAGACCTTTCCAGTGGTATAAAGAACGCCTCAATGCAAGTTATTTTGACCCCTGCAATCGCACTCTGAGTTTTTGGGAGTTTCGGGGGACTCCCAAGTCCCATTTTTGGGAGTGTGAGTGGCGACCTCACACTTCCCTCAAAGTGGGGTTGCGACATATTATATATTAATAATGCAATTTGTTATGAAAAATAATAAGGTTATTTTTTTCCTTCATTAAAATGAAATCATTAAAATTTGTGTATGAAGTTTATTAATGATAGTTACATAATAAGAGGCTTGTGGGAAATAAATGAACAACATAGAATGTTATTGCTTGGAGGTAAAGTTGCCACCTCCATGATCTTTAGATCATGTTGGAGTAATTAAGGTTCAAGTTGTTAATTTATTTAGTAAGGATGTTTGTTAAATAATTATGCATCCTTCTAATGGTCGATTTCTTTTTAATTTGAATTTTATCAAGAAATGATTGAGAGCTAAAATTGTTGAACTTGTGTAAGTGGAGGAGAAACAATAATCACCTTCATTGGTTAACATGACCTTTAACAAGTTGTTTGATTTAGAGTTGGCGAGTAACCTTCTTATTTGCCACTTATTGTCATTTAATTACTGCATGTCATTCATTGTTTTGCATGAAAAATACGTTAACTTTGCATAATGGGGAAGTTAATTGATTTGTAGTTGCATACAAATACAAACACTGCGAATTATAATGTGTATATTGTGATGAAACTAGAATTGTGCCATAATCACATGTTGGCACTTCATGCATGTGATTATTGAATATTATGTACACATTGGAACATGTGCAAATTGAATTTTGCTTGTTGATTAATACAAGTTTCATTCCATGCTCGTGTTAATTCTAATTTAGTCACATTTATTCATGGTAGTGAAACTTCATAAAAAGATGGGCAAATAGGTTGGTGCAAATTATGTGTGCAATATGATGGGGGCATTGAAAGACAATATTAATAGTTTTCATGAAACAAACATGTGAAATGACACTTTTCTGTGTTAATATGGTAGTTTGGTGTGCCATGTTATTACAAAGTCTGACATTAACGATGGTGTTCATTACAAGATATTTATTTATTGTAATATGTGTTAATTGCAACATGGGATCATTTGTTTACAACATAGTTATAAACATGCTCCACCACCATGTCTATTAATTGTAAGTTAACATTCCATCCATTTTTTTAGTTGTAAATTAACACCATGTAATGGGTTCCAAAATTTACAAATGAAATTTGTGTTAAATGTAATTGGTTACATTATGTTATTATGCATATTGTTGGTAGTTGTAATATGGTATCATTAGTGCCCTTGATAGTTGCAAAATAATAATTATATATTCATTTAGTTGAATAACATCATTAGAAAAAAGACTCGTCACACAATTGCAAGTTAGTGACATTATTAACATCATTAATTGCAAGATTGCCACCATTCCAATACACTAACAAAAAAATCACTAAAAATACTTACACCACTATTCATAGTCACATTATAGTATTTAGATCAACTACCATACGATTGCTTTAGATTCAATAATCAAAATTTTAATTACAAGACAATATATGTTATAACTACATTATTTGCAAGGTAGTTATTTGTTAATCAAACTATTTTCATCCATATCGAATGAATGAAGATCAACAAATTTGCCACCTACCATTCATTGTGTTTGCTTTTTGCTACAAACACATAGCAATGAATACACTTTTACGATTTAATTACAATGTGGTTACACTAAGTTGCATGTATTTTGTTCATTGTATATGATGATGTGAAACACCATATACACTATGTCATGTCCATTGCAGCTAGTTTGAATTATCCAAAGCAAATAACATTAAGTTTTTATAGTGAATTCCAAGTGGTCCTTGCAATTGAAACATGTAATTACAAGTCCAATTGCAAAACCCTTGTTTTTCTCATAATGCAAGAACCATTCAAGGCTCCTCACTATCTAATTTCATTAGACCCATTTCATATTTCTTAGATATGCACAAGTGTTTTTAATTGGAGAATATGATTTATGCTTTTACAACACTTTGAATGGTCTTGGTGACTAGTATAAACTTTTCCATAGATGGCTTTGAGAAACCATCTAGATTATTGGTATGAATTGATTCTATTACATTTTTTTGACTTAAATTGATGAAAATTGATGATCAAGATTAGTCGACTAATAATGTTGATTTCAAAAACCTCTTTGTTTTTGTGTGCAAGTGTACATGAAAAACATGTGTTGTAAAACAACCACATCTGAAAAGCTAGAGCTTGTAAGCTTTGGAATGCCAACAATAGAAGGTGTAAACTTCAAATAATGTTGAAGTTCAAGAAATTTCTAACATTCATAACATTTTTCTTAACATTATATTGTGAAATTTGTAATCTAGGTGTAATATGAAATTCCAAAGCATATCAAGGAACATGATGCTATGAACTTGACACCATGCTTGTTTGTACTTTGTTTATGCTTTGAACTTAAAATTTTTATACTTTGTAAAGTGAGTAAGTTTTGAGTGATTTGTGTGCATAATGCTTTTATGTGTGTGTATGTGTTAGTTTTGATAGTGTTAGGTGTTGATTTAGTTATGCAATGACAATTGAATTTGTAAAGAATTGTTGATTTTAAATTTTAAATTGTTTCAAAATTAAAGAATCATTCATTTTGATTCTTTGAAAAAATAAAATGAAAAACCCATTGGTCTCAATTATTTCAAAAAATTGAATAATTAATGATTTTCATGAAAGAATTGATGACCATTATAAGGCTGATTATGTGATTTTTCAGAAAACTTGAAAACCATGTTTTTATACTAGAAACCGGCTCTTTGATTTTTGATATTTTTTGGGATCTTGGTCCCAGGGCATGGTATTTACACGAAAACAACATAACGTCGACCGTCGTTACATATATCCGTTGCTCCTCGTTACACATATCGTCGACCCTCGTTGACATATCGAACTCAGACGACGGGCGATCGTCGCCTTCTGACATATGTCGTTGACCCTCGTTACATTGATCGTCGAGCCTCGTTGATATGTGGAATTGAGGCGACGGGCGATCGTCGCCTTCTGGCATATATAGTTGACTTTTTGTTCGTAAATCGTCGAGCCTCGTCGACATATGGGACGTGAGACGACGAGCGATCGTCGCCTTCTGGTTGGACACGGAACCCCGGAAACCCTAAAGTGCACACCGCCGCTGCCCTAAGGTCTCTCTCTCTCTCGCTCTCTCCCGTTCTGCTTTGCTCCCCACTCCTCGTCTCCTCGCAGCGCGTTGGCAAGCGGGGGAAGTAGCAGGTGGAGCGTTGCATCTGAAGAAGGAGACGGCATCATGTATTGTGCGAGTATGTTGTTTTTTTTTTCCGGCCCCTTCTCTTCTCCCTTTCTTCAGGTTTGATTTTGGGAGTGTTCAGAGATGAGAGCATGAGATGCTAGTTCAGAAACTAAGAAGGGCTTGCCATTTTGTAGTCAGCTGTAATGCGGTTTTTTGTTTGTTTGTTTTTTCGCCTTCTCATGTTCTTCATATGTTCTTTTCCCTACTTGCAATCTTATTAGGAAACGGAATAAAAACTAGTCCTATGTAACGTCCATTACACAAATGACGAACCCGCAATGTACTCCAAACTTGTTCTTGTTTGTGAGTTTTGTAAAAAATGCATGGTTTATCTCCGTTTTTTTTGAGGTTCTGAGTGAGAGTTATGATCGGGAGAAACAAAAACCTTTAAGTCTTGTACCTTGTAGTAAGGTGTTGAACTATTTTCTAGCAACTAGCTCGCAATTTTTATTTATTTTTCCGTGGAAGAATGTATTTTGTCTTTGTAGAGGACTCTGAAGTGTGCAAATCGAAACCTTCTCTTTTTTGGCTCCATGGCACTGTCTGTACCATATGTGCTTTTTATGTGATCAGAATGAGATGATATTTCCTCAGAAAACATGCTAGGAAGTTGGCTTGGTGTCAGCTCTAATTGAAAAACCGAGGAATAGAAATTGAACAAAAACCCTACCTATTTTGAATGTTCATGACATCTGTGTGTGCTGGGAGTAGTACACAGAAATTTGTAGTTGTAGACATTTTAGGTGAAAGTGGAGCTATGTTCTCTTATATCTTTGCGAGTTGCAAGTCTAGCCCTTGTTAGCTGGGACCAAGTTTAGGGTTTATCCAAAATGCATGGAGTCTGCTGGAAGGGCTGTACTCAAAAGATAGCTTTAAAGTTAATAGGAGGAATGATGTATTGGATACAGTAAACTCATGGGTGGTTTGTTGCTGCAGTATCAGGGGTGACCCCTGATGACCCTGTGGTGTCGCGACAATCTGGCTTGCTATATGAACGGCGCTTGATTGTGAAGCATTTAGAGGTACTGCACAATCTTTCTTGATCTCTCCAGATGATAAAACAAGCTCATTGTGAGATGCACAGAGCATTGGTCCTGATAGGAGGCAACTAACTGGAAACCATGTAGAAATACTGCTACTTGGATTCTGCAATTCACTCAACTATGAGGAGTGGACAGCAATCAATAAATGGATAGGTGTAATGATGCAGCAAACATCCTTATCATGAGTTGATATGTTTATTGATTTTCCCTGATGCTTGGTTCTTGGTCTTTTTGATAGACCTGGCATTTGTGATTAGAATTTCTTGTAACTGTTGCACCCTCTGTCTTGTCTTCAGGTATCTGTCCTTGCTCTTTCTTTTAGCATGCTAGGATTGACTGATGTGATTGCGTATAACTTATGGGCTCTTCTCATTCAGACTTCATGTTGATGCAGGAACATGGAACAGATCCTGTCACAGGCGACACAATGTCCTTGGACGACCTCATTTCTGTGAAGACAAACAAAGTGTGGACTGGCATTGTGGATTTTTAGTTCAATTTTTTTCAATTGGATGCTGATTTCTCCCAAATTAGATCCTGGAGTTTGATGTGTTCATAGCATTACACTCTTTGTTTTACTGTTGTACTGCCATCTGGCTCATACTAGCTTGGATGACTGGAAGTATTTGGGTGTGGGGGATGGCAGGGTGTAAAACCCAGGCCCTTGCAAGCTGCCAGCATACCAGGCATGCTTGGACTCTTTCAAAATGTGAGCCTGTGTATTCCTCTGACTGTTCACCTCTCTTGCTCATTCTTTCTTACACTTTTAGTTGCTATGAAAGTTGCCATTGGAGAAATTTGTTTGAATGACTGTATGCCCACTCACCTTTGACCTAATTACCATACATTCTCTGTCCTGCTCTTCCTTTACCATCTCTTCCCACAGTGCAAACATTTTGAGTAGTTTTTCTTTATCCTTTCATTTGCAAGTGTATACTCTGTTCTTCTATGGCCACCATGTGAAACTCTGCTCAGCCTGAGGAGATCTCCTGAGGTGAATTTTAAAAGCTTTGTGTAAACATCATATTGGAGAGGTTCAGGACTTTCTTGTTGATTTGTGGATAATAACCACAGTAATATTGGTTATACTTTTGGTAATGTCCTAGGAATTATTTTGTTTAGACTTTGTGGGGAAAGAATATTCAGGTAATTGGGCTTACAATTTGTTGCAGGAGTGGGATGCTGTTGTGCTGTCCAACTATGCTTTGGAGCAGCAGTTACACACTGCTCGGCAGGAATTGAGCCATGCTCTATATCAGGTGCCTGATTGTGTTCTTTCTCTTACTTTTTTTGGAACCGATTTTTATGATGTTGGGTTCAAATTCAAAGTCCAAGGAATTCAAAGAAGGTGGTTTAGGCTTTGCTATTGCTACAGCTTGGATTAATCTTGCCAAAGTGGTTGGGGAAATGAGGGAACTTCTAGCACTCATCATCAGCCAGAGCTGTTTTTTTGGTCCTGTTAGTCCACTGCTATGGAACATCTTGGGTTTAGCTTTCTATATGAGGCATGGACAACATGATATTGTTTAATTGTACTTGGTGAGTTACAGAGATGGGTGTGAAACTAGCAATGGAATTTGCATTGAATGCAAGGTGGGATGATACAGCATGATGCAGCATGCAGAGTGATTGCACGATTAAAGAAAGAGAGAGATGAGGCCCGGGATCTGCTACTGATTGATGGGGCCCGCAATCTACCAGCTCAAGCAGACAGACAAGTGCCTGCTGCATCAGCCACAGCAACTGCTCCTGGGGCAACCAGCAATGGCAAGCGAGGTTGGCTGTGCAAATATGTGAACTTTGACATGCAGTTATTGTTTTCTTGCTGTTGTTTAGTATGAAATACGGGATGAGGCTGTGGAAGCTAGTAGTAACACAAACGTCAATCTTGAGTTTATTTGACTTTTGTGCAAGAATTCTAGTTTAGAAATTAGAGGTTTCACTGTGAACCACTTGTGTGGTTTGAAGTCTACATATGGAAATGGTTTGATGAAGTAGAACAGTGCAATACTAACCTGGCTTTATTTCAGCTCCTGAAGCTGAAAATGAGTCAGAAGCACCTGGGAAGAAAGCCAGGCAGGGTATCACATCTGATGTCACTGAAGAGCTCAATGAATGCAACACTCGACTTTCCAGTCAGCGTAAGAAGCGGCAGGTGTGTTCCCTTTTGGACCTTCTAGCTTCTGGAATCATTCTGTGATAAACCCTCTTTGTGCTGTTTACCATTGTTGGCTACCATGTGAAAAGTTCCATATGAAGGGTGGCTTTGGGTAGTGGTTGCATCTTTACAAAAGGCACACATTCTTTTCGTTTTACCTTCCAAGGGTGGTTGTGGAGTTTTCTCTGGATTCTGATAGATAATTTGTTGCATCTTTAAGAAGGATTTGTGGGCTGTTCCACAGCCAAATGAGAACATATTTGATTTAAAGTTTCTTGTTTAGATTGATGATTTGTTGGAAAGGAGCTTCATAAGTTTAGAGGTTAGCTTGTCTGAATGCTTGTTAATTCTTTTCAATATTATTTGTCAATTAAGTCAGTCAGGTTACTTTGATGCACAGATTTCAAAAACATTGGCCAGCCCTGAAGCCTTGGAGCGATACACCCAGTTGGCCAGTCATCCTCTTCATTCTAGCTCAAAGCCTGGCATACTGTCAATGGACATCCATTCGTCTAAGGTTTGCTTCTGTGCTTTGTGTATTCTGCACAAATGTTTCTAGAAGGGAAATTGGGGTCAGAGGTTCTCTCTATCCAGTATCTCTCTGCCAATTTTCTCATCCCTAATTCTGTGCAGGATCTGATTTTAACTGGAGGCGTGGACTGCACGGCTGCAGTGTTCAGTCGTAGCACAGGGGAGTTAGTATCACAACTTTCTGGTCACAGCAAAAGGGTATGGTCCTCATGTTTTTAGTATTATATGGTGTGAAAAGTTGATGTTTTCTTATGGTCATTAGCTGTGTTGAAGTACATAATGGGGATTAAGAGGAGATTCCTGTTATTAATTTGTTTACTATGATTGCCTTATAGAGTTCTGTAAGCCTGAGCATTTGATTTATGTCAGCATAAGCAGTCTGGAAGCTCATTGAGCTATGCGATGATAGTGCTGGTAAGAGTGAAAGGTCAACCTATCGGCCTTTTTTTTGCAGGTAACAAGTGTGAAGTTTGTATCACGAGATGACTTTGTACTGACTGGCTCAACTGATAAGGTCAGTAAATACTTCAGATTTGTGCCCCTGTTAGTTAGCAGTGATATTGAACAATCTGGTGTGGAACCTTGTGCGAGGTAGGACTGTATACACATTTTGGGATGGTCTTTTACTTTAGTCATTGTTCCAAGTATTTGACACAGAAGTTGGTTATTTTACAGACGGTGCGGATATGGCAAGGAAAAGAGGATGGTAGCTATGAATGCAAACATATCTTGAAAGATCATACAGCTGAGGTTTGTTTTTTGTTCCATTGGTGTATTCCCTGTGAGTTATGGCATTGTTCTCTGGTATTTCTAGGTATGGTGCTTGGCTGACTTAGTTGTCAGAAATGTGGTCACATAGAGGTATTCTGATGAGGAATGTGCCTTGGAGGTGACATTTCAGGTGAGGGCTGTTACGGTACATGCCACACAGAATTATTTTGTGACTGCTTCATCTGACAAGACATGGGCCTTTTATGATCTTTCCTCTGGGATCTGCCTGGCACAGGTATGGCATGCTGATCTTGCTCTGGGGAATACTGTGTTTGTATTGGTCTATATCTCCCACATGTATAGAATCTTGGAGTCAATGCTATTCCAAGGTGATGGTTCTGAGATCAGCAAACTCAATGACTTGAAGGGAACATCTTTACTAGTTATTGTTATACTTGCTGCTCTCACACTGGAGTGACCAAGCAAATTGGCTGAAGGACTGCTGTCCATATAGCTGAGTACATGTTTTGCCCACAACTCACAGATGCTCTGATAAGTTGGTAGACACTTGATGATGACGCAGGTCAGTGAGCCAACAGTCCAGAATGGATATTCATCAGCCTCATTCCATCCTGATGGCCTCATCCTTGGTACTGGCACTGCTGAGTCACTCGTGCGCATTTGGGATGTCAAATCACAGGTTTGTAGCATCACTCCACTTGGATCAAAAAGGATGTTGCTGTTGTGGCTGGATCTGTACTTACTGATTTGGATGTAGCAAGCCCTTGAGACCTGCAAGTGTGTCTGTACAGGCCAGTTAGTTGTACATAAACATGATGCAGAACAGCACAATCATTATGACATGGGTGGGTTTTGATTGCAGGTCAATGTTGCCAAGTTTGAAGGGCATACGGGACCAGTGACTGACATCTCCTTTTCAGAGAATGGTTACTTCCTTGCAGTAAGTTTGATATTTTTTCTGTCTGTGGGTTACAATAATCTTTTTAATTTGATTGTGATGGCCCAAGTATTACACGTGGAGTTAATTGACCACCTTCTTTGCTTTTGCAGACAGCAGCCCATGATGGAGTGAAACTTTGGGATCTACGTAAACTAAAGAACTTCCGGTCCTTTGCTCCTTATGACAGCAGCACACCCACAAACACTGGTTCGCTCACCTGTACCAGGAACTGGATTTTCCAAATGCAAAGCTGAACTATGTAGTGTTCAAGCTGCAGTGCAATGTCTTTAGATAAACTGTAAATTTGTCTGATATTTCAGGAGTGATGTCCTGCTTTTCTAGTATCTGTGTTGACATTGCTTATTTATGCGATATCCTTAAAGTCAAAAACACTTAGTGCTCTCAATTGTATGTCAATTTGCAGTGGAGTTCGACTACAGTGGAAGCTATTTGGCTGTCGGTGGCTCTGATGTCAGGTGCTCTCCTGTCCACTGCCTCATCTTTTCCATGTTCTCTAATTTCAGGAACTACATTTTCGTACTCAATTTTGGCAAGCATTTTAGTTGTGTGTTTTTATGTGGTTCTGTTCTGAGCTTGAATTTGTGTGGGACTGCCCTCAGGTTGTATCAAGTAGCGAGTGTAAAGCAGGAGTGGAATACTATCAAAGTATTCCCTGATTTATCAGGCACAGGTGTGCATGACTTCAACCTCATCTCTCTATTTTCGATTGTTGGCACTCTGGCCATGATATAGCTCAGTTGGTGCTGCTTGAAAAGCAACACCAGTGTAGAGAATACTTTCTGTTACATTTCACCTCTTTTAATCTGCTCTATGCAAGAGACCATGTATTAAAGTCAAGTGTGCAGTTCATCTGCTGTTTTAGTATGATGGTAAACTATCAAATCAGCACTATGCGAATTACTATTCATAATTCTCCTCCCATTGTGATGCTGTGCGATTACAGGAAAAATTACCTCAGTTCGCTTTGGAGCAGATGCAAAATACTTGGCAATTGGCTCCAATGACCGGAATTTACGTATTTTTGGTACTCCCACAGCCAATCCTGAGTAGAGATCTCAATTTGTATGCTGGGAAGGATACAGTCAGGAATTTTATCCTTTACATGCAGTGAACAAAGGTGGCTTTGCAGTTCATCATTCTATAGCTTTCAGACACAGGCAACAACAGTAATTTGTGAGGTTGTGAGAAATAGTATATGAAATGGATGGGCTGCACATGGTTTTCATTCTGGTTCCAATGTTTTGAACTCTTTTCATTGTAATGTAGCACAAAGTGGAAGGACTCCCAATTTTTGTTTGCTCCACCTTATGGTAGCCTATTGTTATTGCTCCTTCCCTGGAAAACAATGCTTAGCTGCTCACATCCCTTCCCCTTTGTGCTGACACTGCATAGTGGAATGGGAACTGAACTCCTTGACAATCATAAAGTAGCTAGTCTCAAGTGTGTTTGTCAAGGACTTCAATGAATTTCAATGATATCTGTTCTCTCTGCCCTACTTGGTGGTATCACCTTATAGAAATGAACTGGTAGTTTTCTCTGTCAGATATCCTATGGTGTTTAACTATCCTGAATTTGTCTTTACACCCTCAGTCATCATAGAGACCATATGTGATTGACATGCTGAACCTACCTCCTAGATTCATTAAGAGTATATGCTTGTGGTTCCTGCATAACATTTTTATAACATCAGGGCCCTGATCATCCATATAGTTTTGACTGCTCTAGTTAAATTTGCAATTTAGCTTCATACTTCGTTGGCCTTGTCATGTTGTGGGTTGAGGATGAAACAATACCCAATAGCACATGGTTGTTGATTGTCATGTTGGTTTAGAATGAAACAATACCCAATAGAACAAGATCATAGGTAGATGGCAGGCTGTTTGTAAATCACTTATGTACATGTATTGATGTGAAATGTGATTTCTTAATGTTTTAGGGTTTAGGGTTTGACATGTGCTGATATGAAATGTGCATCATGGTTTGTACAATAAGTTCTCCTTTCTTCAGTTCAGGAGGAATGATAAGATAAATGGGCTCCTTGCAGTTTTTTCTGACCTGGGGTACATCGAACATTTCTTAACCTTAAGTATATGAATCATCATCTAAGAGACTTGTGAAGAAAGTTTTTACTTGTGAATTTTGATAAGAAACCAGTATGGATTGATAATGAAAAAATTGTCATAAATTTATTGTGCAACAATAATTGATGGTGAAGGGTAGAGTTTATTTGCTGAGTACAAATTAACACTACCATTGTAGATGCAGTCATTCATGATTCAACACTCACTGTCACATGCATTCATATCTGTTTATATTTACAATAATGCAATTTGTTCATGACAATGTTGTCATATTTCCTTACTGGAATAATCAGGAAAGTTGATCAATTCAATGCCACAATTTGGTTGGTTCATAAACTTCAACCATCTCAATTGACCATAAAAAGCAACCGTGCCATTATAGTTGAGACTATGACCTGTAAAAGGAATGTATCACATTTGACACAGTTAGTCGCAGGGCCAATGTACTAATAGGTATGTCAAATAGTTGATATTTTTGTTCTTGTTTATTGTTGGGAATCCCAAGAGCTTTATTCAAAAAATACATGTTAATTAGGTGCAAATTACAACAACAAAAAACTGTGCAACTTTCAATCATCGATGCTCTGATCTCCTTCAAAATGGTCAGTTTTCATGTGGCTCAATGTTGAGAATAAAAAAAAACCTCTTGAGGTGTAATCACAGTCCTAAGTACATTGAAGACTTGGGAGTTCTCCACGGAATAAAATGTGCTCACAATGTATTGTGCATGCAATCTTTGCTTGTCCATATTCTGGGAAGAATTACAGTCTGCAACTTGTTTAATGGTTCCTCCATAGTGTAGCTCAACACCCTTAACCCTCTCTTCACTAACCCTAGATCCTCACAAATGAGTACAGGACCACTGAGAAACACTAGAACAGTCTTGTCTATTTTCAATCACTAGCTCATCTTCAGCTTCTTCACTTCTTCCTTTGCTGCTTGTACAGTATGCCAATTGAGAATGGGTGAAAGTAATGCGGCTGCTAACCCTGGCTTCCCAGCTGCAACAAGTCTGTCCAAAATTGGCTCTAGCAATTTCTCATTTAACAAACCACCAAATGTGAGGAAAAACCAAAGACCTTCATGAAAGGGAGTCATCTGTGTCATGAGCCGCACACCAAGTTTTGGATGCTTGCGGAAAAATCGTACACCATTACGCCCCCTTTGTCTCTCCTGCAGGACATACATGCTGTCAAGTGAATTGCCTCCAAGCAAAGATTCCAGAATCCAGCCCATCAAGTTGATTCAGATCAAGCCCATCACTTGCATTCTTCAGATCAAAATGCATTGGTCCACATGTAAAAAATCACATTGACTAGTGCTGTGCATTCCTTGAATGCAATTGCAGTTCCTGCTGTTGCCTTGGCTGAAGACATTCCCACAGTTTCAAAAACAGAAAACAAAATGAGGTGCACAATATTGACCTGGTCAACAAGCTTTGGGATTTGGTCCACAGAGAATGCAGGATGCCAGTGGTACCCAATGGCAGAAGGCACATGCTTAATCCTTGCTCCTAGTTCTTTGAGCCTCACTGCGCAAGCATCCAACTGCAGCACCATAAGTGACATACCTTCAGATTTTCCTCTTTGTAATAGAACTTAAAAATTGTTGCCATTGATGCCTTCTTCCCCAGAACAGATGTGTGATGTCTTCCTAGTGACCTAATAAAGTGATCAGTGGTTACTTAGTCATGTTGTAATGGTTCTGACATCTCTGCAACAAACAGAATTAGTATACAAGTAGTGGCAATTTGAGAAAATCTTACCACCAAGCTCAAGATCCTCCCAACCATACTCACTGAAGTCTGCATCGAATGGACCCTCTGCAGCATTCCCAAGCAATTCTCCAGCCTTCAATAAAAGTCTTCGAGAAATGGCTACATTTCCTGTTGCAAAAAATGCAGCAGACTTGTCCTGCAGCAACAATCAAGCCATAAGACCTAGGTAGCTTATCAATTGAGACCGGAATTTTTTGCAGTAAATGTTACCAGTGCACAATGTCTTCATATACTCCAACTTGGTCGGCTGGCATTTCACAATGCCATCCCAAGAACAACAGATAATGCTGGCATATCCTCAAAGAAACCAAAATTAGGCAAGGAGGAGAGATGCAGTAGAGAATATATACTGTAAGCTTGAAATTTTCTGCCTCTGGTCTCTCAAAGTTGGATGTATTGATGACTCGCCCATATGTGAAAGCTTGATCACCACCATCTTGCTTGTGAGCCTCAAGCAGGGCTGCCCCATGTGCACGCAAAAAGTCACAAGTGACAACAAGATCCGAGTCTATAAACACAACAACTGCCCCTCTTGAGCACTTCACACCCAAATTTCTCGCCCTTGTTGCACCTGGACATTTGAGCAATTTAAGATCCACACTAATCAATGCAAAATTAGACAATTGTCCAAAGATCCTCATATTTATTTGTTCATCAGTTTTGATGAACAAACAACAAAGAGTTCAGTTGGTGATTTTCTTCTTGTGGTTTAGGGTTTAGGGTTCAGGGCAAAACCAAGCAAGACCTTGAAGCCTTAAGACAATTCACAATCATTCCCCCTACTGAAAGAATGTTCAAGCAAGGTTTTCCTACATCAACATTACATCTGTAAAATTGCTCAGCATATCTATCACCTTGTTGTGTACATTGCAGTTGGATTCTCTCTGGTGTGGTCTATAATGTATTGTTGTGTTCAGGGTTTAGGTCCAACCATTAACCTGCATGCTGTTGCCTGATGACTTTCACATGTGGAAATCTTTGACTTTGTTGCAGAGAATCAGAGCTTTCATTTGAAACCTCCACTCCTTCACAAATTGTAATGCTGCTGGAGCTTGTAGTAAAATCATTAGCTGCTGCCTCTGTGCACAATTGCAAGTCTTGGGACAGTTGAATCTGCTCTCGTGGTTCTTGACAAGCAAAACCCCTGGCTGCAGCAAATCCTGAGTTGTTCCTCCTGGTGCTTGAACTTCTCTCACCACTTTGAGAGGTACAAACCCTAACCCTAATCTGAGAATCATGTCCAGTAGTAGAAGTAGTAGTAGTTGTTGTTGTGTGTGCATTTCCCTCGCTAGAGTTTCCTTCACGGAAGGGTTGAATGGCGGCTGCTTCTTTTTCTTCTCCAGAGCGCGAACATGTAGAAGCTGGGAGCAAGAACTCAAGAGTCCCATCAGTAGATCCATCATCTACAACGATAACCTCATACCTCGAAATTCCGCTCCGCTCGTAACCCAGCTGTGTTTCGAGTGCTTGTAAGCATTTGGTGAGGATCGGGCGACGATCATAGGTAGGTATAATAATGCTCCATAAACCTTCTTCTCCTTGAACTCCGCCAATTGCAATTCCAGTCTCTCTCGTTTCTTCACCAGCTCCTACAACAACCACAGAAGACCCAGAAGAAGATCCAGACTTCGATTCCTGGGCCACATTTTCGATCACATCAGGCAGAAGTGATGATTTGAACAGCGACTGGGTGGTGATTGTTTGCAGGGCCTGCTGCTGCCGCCTTGCTCTTGACACAAGAAGAAGAACATCCTTGTCTGCAACAACAACAGCAGCAGCAGCAGCTGCAAAACAGAGCATACATGCAACAGAGCTTCTTCTTCTTCTTCTTCTCCTCGTATACCCCTCCAAATCAAAAGCACTTGAGAAAAACAGATCTGAAGAAGGAGGCTTCAAACCCAACTTGAGAAAAGACGCTGCCATGATCTCCCAGAGATGAAAGACTTAAGGTTTTGAAGTTTTTGTTATTGGATCTCAAAGTCAGCCAGTGACAGACATTGGAAGAAGCTCAACAATATTCTTCCATCTAGGCTATGTCCTACCTCTTATTGCCAATCAAAATCTCCAACAAAAATCTCTTTAGAAAATCTGTGAGCTCTCACTGCAAGCTTTTTCTTCTATTATTATGTCCAAACTTCAGCCAAATTTTCATAAGTTTTAAAGAAACAAATGTCTGTTTGAAAATGTAAGATTTATCCTTCAAAAATAACCTTGGTCTTTGGAATATAGAAATTTCATGCAAGCCAAATGGGAAGGCTCAGCACAGCATGCACTCAAAAGTGCCTGGATTTTTTTTCCTTTGTTTCCCAACATGTTCCCTTCAAGTTCTTGGTGGGTTCCCAATATGTTCCCTATATTCCCAATGTGTTGTTCCCCATAGGTGTTCCCAAACAATAAGTACTATGGTACAAACTCATCCAAGCTTTCGTTATTCATCCAGGTTCACGATGCCAAGACAGATACGGAACCAGACCTAAAACGAAGCTGTCCCAGACCTAAAACGAGGCTACAGGTGTGGTTAAGCGAGGGAATAGGGTTTGGAGCTTGTTGTCTCTCTCCCTCTCTCTCCCTCGCTGCCTCTCGTTGAACGCAGTCTCCGACTCTCCCGATCTCTTCTGTCCCAGGCATTGCTAACAAGCGCATCAACATGGTACACATCTTATGGACCTGGTTTTTCTGGCTCATTACCTTCTAGCGCGTCTTGTTCATGTCTGGACTTGTGTTTTTTGGGCTTGGTTTGGGTTCTTGTCATGGTAGGAAGACCCCTTGTTTCCTGTGGACTTGGTTGTTTGTTAGGTCTTATTTTGTAGCGAATGTGTAACAGCTTGCTTGCTTTGAAACAGATTTTTATATCCTGAAAGATGAAGAGCCTTTTTTTTACTACTTCCGTTTGTGTCTTGTGTGTGTGTGTGTGCTTTTTTTAATTTGTTGTTTTAAGATATTTATGCTGGGAGTTTTATTTTGGGTTTTTTCTTTTTTTGGTTTGCAGGCGGATATAGATGCAGAAGTGGAGACGGTGCAGCCGAAGAAGAGAACATTCAAGAAGTTCACTTTCAGGGGAGTCGACCTCGATGCTCTCCTTGATATGAGCTCGGATGAGCTCGTCGAACTCTTCCATGCCCGTGCTCGTCGCAGGTATGGCGCCATTCAGTGCACTTGAAGCAGTAGGAGATTGATTTCTTGTCCTCATCAAAGGAATTCCGCTTTTGCAATTTGTGTAGAATCACTCACCGTAGGCAGTGGTGTTGGAGCTCCTATTGTGTAAGCCTTTTCTTCTGTCCACTGCAATAGAGCCAAGGGATAAAGAAAAAATAATTCTATTTGGGCTGGCTGATTTTTTTTGTTTGCATCTTCTTGTGTGTTTTGGTAATAGGTTTCAGAGGGGTTTGAAGCGCAAGCCGATGGCCTTGATCAAGAAGCTCCGTAAAGCAGTAAGTTATATACCCCTCTGTACCATCAAGTTCAGAGCTTCATATCTTTGACCTTCCGAAAGAGAATTAGGTTTGTGTAAACAATGGGTTCTGGAATTTAACTCTGAGTTTTGATTCTAGGTTATATAATTCTTCTTCAACCTTGTTGCAGAAACGGGAGGCTCCTACAGGTGAGAAGCCAGAGCCAGTAAGGACACATCTGCGCAACATGATCATTGTCCCAGAGATGATTGGAAGTGTGATTGGTGTGTACAATGGCAAGACCTTCAACCAGGTTGAGATCAAGGTATGCCTGTCAAGGTCTCTCTGGGATGATACATATTTTCAGGTTTTTTCAGAAGCTTTTGGCTGTAAGAATGAAAGGAACCTATATACACAACATGGCCATCATCATCCCACAGGTGCAACAGGTTTTTAGAATGAGTATTTTTGTTGTTGATAGAGATAAAGTCCATCTTTATTTCGAATGAGTGGATGCTTTCTGTGTAGGGTATGGACCAAGAATGGGGCCATTCTGGGAATGAGGGTCCAGCCCTAGCTGGGAGCCCAGTGAGTGCAGGACCCAAATTCCCAGAGCTGCTCTGTTAGATGTCCTTACCTGGCATAAATGAAGAACCTTGAATAAGATGAGGAACCTGAATTCCCGAATCCAAATTCCCAGAGCTGCCTGCTTTGAGGTCCTTAGTCCTTATCTGGCATAAAGAACCTTGTGTGTAAAATGAGAACCTTATGCATAAGGTCTGTGAATGTGCCATCCTCTGTTGAGGCAGGAATTTTACTGAGGGTAAGGTAACTTCCAGATGCACTGGAGAAATTCTCTACTGAATGCTTACTTTAGTTGTGAATGCCTTAAGTTTCACTCAGCAATTCAATAAGTTGTAGACTCTTCTGTTTTCAATCCAAATTATTTTGTAGTTGTGAGTGCATGAAGTTCTTCTGGGTAGTCCAAGAAGCTCTCTGTTAAAATCATGTAATTTGTACTTGCTTTTTGAATGGCCACATTTTTTGGCTCTGGTGCTAAACAAACTGAATTTTTGGGGTATGTGATTGGCATTGCATGCAGCCGGAGATGATTGGCCACTACTTGGCTGAGTTTTCCATCTCCTATAAGCCTGTGAAGCATGGTCGGCCTGGTATTGGAGCTACACACTCTTCTCGTTTCATCCCACTCAAGTAGACAAAATGCTGCAAGCTCTCTACCATATGGTTGGTAGCATGATTCTCTATCTCATTTTTTTTCCACTGCAGAGGCATAAGTTCAATTTTCCAATTTTCAAGTAGTAAGAGATTACTTTCAAGACTGATTTTGTGATACAAGAAGGTACTTTTATGGTTATCTATTTTCCACTCGGCTGGGTTTCCTCAAGGAGTCAATATGTGACCACAGCTTCTTGTCACACTCAAATGTACCACGCGTGGGTTAAGTAGAGGAGTGTGTTGGACTTTAATATCTCAGAAGGATCCAGCCCCTGCTCCATCCTGCCATCAGTCCGGCACTGGCAAAACTAAGACCCAAAGCAAATGTGAAACCAAGGGTATGGTTCAAAAGAATTTCTGCCTCATCTTGCTCTTGACCAACCTTTTAGATTCTGCTGTGGCTGCACACTCTCTCTGACCATACAGCTAATAATTGCTCCTGCATTTGCCCACTGATACGACCATAAAACCCACTTCCATACTGCCGCCACTGAGAGCCACCTTGCTGCTTTCTCACAAACATTTTGAGGTGTGTTGTCTGTGGGTAAGTGATAATGAGGCCTCTTGGAGAATAAGTGTGATTGCCTCTTGTAGTCCTGGAATGACTGTTCAGGATGTTTCTCTACCTACCTCTCAGGATATGTCTGAGTAGTGTAATGCTTCCCCAAGTGGTGCTAACTCCTTGCTAAGCATACTGCTAATTAGCTCTTCCCCAGGACACCAGCTTCTGTTTGTCTGCACTACTACTGGCATGTGAATGTCTTGACTATCAGAGAGTGTTGGACAGACTTGATGGGCATGGATATGGAAATGGAAGTGGAAAGAAGCAGCATCTTTGACTACTTTGAGTACTTTGCCATGAAGCAGCATCTTTGACTACTTTGACTTCTTTGCCAAGTTTTGGCAGATAGCAACCAAATTGAAACGTGAAAGCTGATTGGATAAATCTACATTCATATCTTCACAAGTATTGAGAACTTTGATCTTACATTTTAGTCAATCTGAGGAGTTGATACATTCAAAGCAGATTTCAAACCAAAATGTATTCTGGTTGGAGGGAACCAACTTGGACATGACTATTCTTCTGGCTCTCCGTTTGTTGGCTCTGCCCAATGACAAATTTTTGCTTCATGCCTCATTATAAGACTTTTGGACTCTGCCCAAAGGAAGATGAGTTCATGCCTCCCTATAAATTTTGTGGCTCTACATTTGTTGGTTTTGCCCAAAGGGAAGAAAAAACTTCATGCATCTTTATAAAATTTTTGCCTCTGGCAAAAGGGAAACGACTATGTGCCTTCCAAGAATTTTTTTGGCTCTGCCTAAAGGGAAAAAGACAAACTAAGTGATGAATCTGTATAAATGTTTTGCTTCCACATTTCTTAGCCCATTAGTAACCAACAAGAGTGCCAAGGTCGTAAATAGTTGAGGCATGTGACATAAACCATCATATGGGAGCCTCAAGCTTCGAGTTATGAGGTTTAGCCAACCAGTGACTAAGAATGGGTGAAAAGGTGTTAGGGAGGTGTGGAAATGTCTGAAGGTAACAAAACATGCCAATGCAAATTGCGGAACTGTGTCCAAATGGTGTGCTGCCACATTAGCGAGATGCTCCCTACAGTCGCTTATGGTAATGGTGAACTTGTGAGCATAAATATCCCAACCTCTCCTATGCCTTGTGATCTACATAGGTTTCAATTCATTATAACCTCTGCCTTGTGCTTTACAATGGGTAAAAGCCCATGAGTAGGGTATTTTCCCACATATTCAATTGTCAGGAGTGTCTTACTTGTATGATAGCTCTGCAATTATATCACAGTAGAATATGTGATACAAAAGAAACTATGGGAAAATTATGTGTTCTCAGGTGAAAACCTTTTACAAGTGCAAGGTGCATGTTTCATAATCTCATACATTGAGAAGACTCCACCAAAAAAGGACATTTCATTAGAGAAATCTAAAACTGAATTAAAAAAATAAAATGGTATGAAGTTCAACATTATTGGTGTCCTCTTTGGAATCTCAGTGGTGGAAAGAACCTCCGTCTCTTTGAAGAACAAGGGCAGTGTGATGCCCAACAACAGGAAAAGAATCTCTACAAGGAGTTCCTTGCACCTCTTGCCAGTACAGAAGATTGCCACAAATTTCGAAGCCCGTCCACGAATGGTCTTCTTCTGGGAGCAAATTAAAATGAACTATTTTTGAAACTGCATTTGTGATGCAACAACAATCAGAGAAGCAACTACCACTATGCACATGTTGCAAGAATAGCAACAATAAATGATTGGTCAATCAATAATCTATCATGCCCTGGGGAAGAAAAATAATAAAAAAATTCTGTAAAGAGCTACATTCTTTGTATACAGGAAGTGGGTGGGGCTTCTTCCCCCTTTTGGGTGTGGTGGTGACTTTTTTTTCTCAGTTGAGGATCTCACTTTGCTTAGTTCATGAATTGCCGACAGCTGGGTGCGCCACAAAAGCACTCCACTTTCTGTGAGTCCTCTTCATCGAACCGATAATTGTATCTGGAAATGACATCGTGATTAATGGTGACTGTTAGTAGAAAGTTTTCTATATTAGGAATTCAACCTGGGTAGCCTCAGGATGTGTAAGAAGTGGATGTCATTGCTCAAATTGCATTCGGCTGAGACAACTTACGTCAGTTCAGACCCTGCTGCAACATCTTTCCGTGCAATGAGCACTATGCGACTGTCTCCTTCTCCATTCTCTCGCTGGAAGTCCAAAATCTTTGCATAGCAGCTGGGCTCGCACTGAACACCACAATTTGTTAGGATTAGACCTTAATGCCACGGATCAGACACATGCATTGAAATTAACCTTTTTTCCTCATTTCCCTGTTCTTGAACTACTCTCTAGTTTAGAGACCCACAACAGTACCAATGTGCTTTCGAGCTACTCTCAAACACCACCACCCATTCAAACAATTGTATCAAAACTTTCACTGGAACTCTTAAAGCAAACCATCCACCAATGTTTTGGGCTGCATGACAGGATAAATGGCATTTTGTTTGTGCTCAATGTGAAAGAAAAGCTCAGCAATGGTAACTTACAGAATGGTTGATGAGCCGGGCAATGTTGCCCTTCTCAGTAGCATCAATAACAATCTCCTCGTTAATTTTGAACAGCTGCGAATTGCAAGAGACATAAGATGATTCGTGTTAAACATCCAATCTGCCAATATTATGCTTGTAACTATTGATAACTTATATATAACAGAACAAAGAGGCCATGGAAAAATTCATAACATACATAGCAATCCTTGCCCTCTTTATTGTATCGAATCTCTCGCAAGTCTGCTACACTCCGCCGTACTCGCTCTCCTCGATACTCCAAAACCTGATGCAAAAAAAGAAACAGGTTTCAGAAACAGAACTTGAATATTGGATTCCCTGGAAAATTACACAGCCTTTTGGTGATCACCCATGCAGAAGTCACAACAAAGAATGGCCTGAAGTACCAGCGGGAAATTTCCGTGTTTGTTCACACATATATGAACAATTTCGTTTTGGTAAATTTGACAGCTCAAGTGTGATCGTTTGAACAACCATGCAAGCAGAACCATCCATTGCAACCTCTATAGTTTGTTCTATTCAACATGCAAGGTTTGCTGCAATGACATACTTTGAATTTAGTGAGGGCAATTGAGTAGAGAATTTGTACCATTTCGCCTTCTTGGATGGCACGTCGAGCAAACAATCCCCAACCATGTATTGCTGACTTGCCAAAGCACACTGTCTTCTTCTCTGTTTTCTGGAAAAAAAAAGCTCTTAATGTCTCAGCATTTCATAAATTCAATCCCATCATGCAAATGGGTATAATGAAACACTGATTATGATGTAACCCACAGATCACAAAGTACTCAAAGGAGACAGTAGATTTCTCTGCAGCCTATGCCACTTCATGATTCCAGCAAATGAGAAAACAAGGTAACAAACATGAACCAAAATTTCCCTCATGTTTCCCTCATTTTCCTCTCTTGTAGCTGACTTTGAGCATTGAGCCTCACACATGGACAGTGACAGACCCAAAACACAACACAGTTGACATCAGTTGTCAAAGCAGTTAAGTCACACTTATGGATCCAAACTGCATAGTTTCTTTCTGTTGAACATCTAGTCAAGACAACAGTTTCTCTGCAGAAAATTCATCTACCTGAAGGAAAGTGAGGCGTTCTTCATTTGAGAAAACCTTCTCCTTTTTGGGATCCAACATGGGGAAATCCTATCACAATCAATTTTGCACAGATGTCATCACAAATGAAAACGATTGCTGCCCTAAGTGTGATATTAAGTGTGAATTGCATTTCAGATGTCCAGACATTGAGACTCCAAAAAGAAACAAATGCATTGCATTCAAGGACACTTTTCTCTTGCCAGAAAAATGAGAATTGAGAGTAGAAACAGTGTGGTAAGTAGAAAATTTAGAGGTTTTGAGAAATTCAAATTTCACCCTCAGACTGTTGATATTCTCGACAGAATTCCAGCTGAAACCTGTGGCACGGTATGCAATTGCAATTCCTCGCCTCTGTCATTCATCACCTTTTTGTCAGAATGAAGGTTTTGCTTCATAACCTTGCTGATCCAGAACCTCCCTTTTGTGCCCAAATCTGTATTCTGGGCCTAAAATTCCTGACATACATTTCTGTTGTATAACAACATGCATCTTCAAGGACATGCTACATCCTCAATGGAACATTCTATGGGGTCCAAAGGTGCGTAGCACAGACCTTGACTTTTGCACCCTTGTTGTATGCGGTGTACGGACGACACCTAGCAGCTGATGACAGGTTGTCACTGGCGCATTGCTCTAAGGAGCTTTGATGGGTGCCAGAGATATAGCCACCAGCAGCAATTGAGTTCACAGCATTCTCCTCCAGCCCTCCAGCCTGCTGCAAATCTTTCTTCAGGGTTTTCCCTTGCGGCGATTTCAACACCAGGAAGGTATCAGGATTTGGAGTCCTGCAGCAACAATCCAAGCAAAAATCATGTGTACTTTCACTTTCAACAAGTACATGAGCTTTACATATCCAAAGGTCTTATTCATATACTTCCAAAGGTGCTATCCAGGCTGTTCCTGTGATTTTACCTATGAGTGCTGCAGAACATATTCATCCTGGTCAAGGGAGCTCCAGATTTGTTTACTGTACACATCTGCAAAATTTTCCAGGCGACATAGAAATTAGTGGCTTGAGGCCATATAAAAAACAGCTGAAAAGGTGGTAATTCTCTTGGAAAAAAAATCCTCTGATAGAAAATAAACCCTAGATCATGGCAACATGACAGTATCTGGTCACTACAAAAAGGTTAGCAGGTTTGGCAATGTCTTATGTCTTATACCTCCATGTGGTAGCCAGCTCTGAATCCGCACATGGTATGAAATGACGTCCGGCAATTTTTGTGAGCACAGTGAATGCAGGATCCATGTCTCTGTCGGCATATTGTACATGCCTGATGACAAAAAAAAAGCCATTGCATATGCACACACATGGCACACGCAGTTCAGTTCTGAACATCATGAGCCACATGAGCAGTATAGAAGCACAAGCACATAATATAAAAAAATTCTGGACAAAATGGGTATCTGACAAACCTGATGGAAGGTTGAGAGGTTGATGTCAATGAGTCCATCAGCAGGCTCCATCTTGGCAGCATCCTTGAATCTCACCTCTGGGACAAACCATCCGCATGTGATGTGTACCCATAAGCCCTTTAGTGTTGAAGGCTTCAATGCCCCACCTGTCCACACACACACACACACAACACAATACACATTTTCAGTGGGCCAAAGTTTGCTTTGCTTCTCCAGGAAAGTAGAAAGACATTGCAGAAAAAAGTGAAAATAGATGTCAAAAGTCCCATCAAATGTATGTTAGTCTCAAAACTCAGTACACAGCTGCTGAAGCATTCAATCCCAGAGACTTCCAAATAGACAAGCTGAAAAGGAAAAAGCTCCCATCAAAGAAAGAACAAAAGGTTCAGTGCAAAAGAGCGCACTAGTGCTCACCTTTTACAGGACACAGACAACATTCTTGTTCATGATCTGGTGTCTCACATGCTCGACAAACCCATGACCCCATGCTCTCAGATGCCTTCACTCCATAACATTCTTCATGAACTGCCACTTGACAACTGACACAAAACCAAACAGAGAGAAAATCCTCAGTTTGCTAGTTTGCCAAAAGCCCCAGGAACCTCAAGGGTTCCTAAACCCTACCCCCCCCCAAAGACTTCTCAATCTCTACACCAATGAATATGCTGCAGAAATGTGTGGAGGAATTGGGTCTAAAAAAGTGGGGCACATAATCCAAGAACACAATAACTTTAGAAATGATAAAAAATGTGATTTACCGATTGCAGATAATCATTTTGTTGTAATCATAATCCACGACCCATCGACAAACTGCACACCTCTCTGATGTCCAAGTCGACTCTACAGGCTTGTATGGAGCTGTTCCCAAATTCAGGGTTGTCAAACAATAAATCCATGTTGAATCCACCAAAGAAACCATGAACCTGTATCTATTTACACAACATTAACTACCTGTAACTACATTCATAGAAGATTCTGCTAAACTTCTTTTGGAAGACATTCCAAATGCTACCCACTTGGCAGAACCATGTCAACCATTGATTTCTTCACAAATTATTGGAAAGGAGCAAAAAAACAGTTTGAAAACCCTCAGGTGAAGATGACATTCAGCAGCAGGTTCAGGATTCCTGGTCTCACCATCTAGGGCTGATAGCAGAGCCTGCTCTCGTTGCTTGGCTGGTACAATTATGTCCGGTAGTTCATAAGCAAGTCCAATAGCTCCAGCACCCAACATTTGCTGAAGCTGCATCAGAATTCCAACCAAAAAAGGAGTACTTAACATTTCCAATTTCAATGTCTTTGGCACTTGCTTTCTCTCCCTCTGCATAATGGGCGGAGAAGATAACATAAAGGAATGGCATTTCAACCATATGTAAAAATCGCCATGCTAGCCTTAGCCATTCCAATCACAAAACCATTCTCAACTGGAGACAAGTAAAAGATGACTTACCCAGCTCACCAATGGCTGATCAGGGTTCTTCACACGAATACTCTCCTTCCACTTCTTCTTGCGGCATCCTGTGTGTCTTTCCCACTCTGAAGGTCTCATGGGTTTCTCCTTCCCTCCACATGCATCACACATGCAAATCACTCTGAACACACAAGTCAACAGAGAAGAAGTTAAAGCATGGGAAAAAATGAACTGAAATGTTGAAGAATTTCTCCAAAAGAAAGAAAGCTCAGAGAAACAAAAAAGAAAAAGAAAAGACAAAATAATCCTTCTGCACACATGCTCTAATGTCTTGCAATATTGTTTGTGGATCATTCCAAACAGCCAGTAATGAAAGAAATACACATGCCACAGAATGATACAGGATGGTAACAGGATTCAACGACACAATCAGAGAGCTAGAGAAAAATGAATCAATGGGCACACACAAAACAACACGCAACATGCTTTCAATGTCTGTGTTTCATGAGGTCCACTTACTCATGATACTTTGGCAGATAATCCCCCTCCATTCTGCAGCAGAGTACAGGCAAGCGCTCCTGAACCAAAAATGAGCTTGGATCTGCCTCTACCCTGAACCATCGAGATAACAAATGTGGTGAGGAGGGTGTATAACCAAAAAGAATTCTGGGAAATAGCAGTGGTTCTCAAACTCCTACAACAAACCCAGCAAGGTCTATCAGTCACAGAGTTGATTTGCATTCCAATAATAAACACAGGCAAATGCTAACTTCAAACTAATGAGTAGAGACATACTTCTCAGCTGCTTTGTGCTTTTTTGATAAGCCTTGAAGCTTCCTGCATTCAGGACACATGTATGAATCCCCATCTGAAAGTTCCTGTAAATTGCAACCCAACCAGTAACCAATCAGAACCACTCTGCCTCAGAAGCGGGCCCTCAAAAAGAACAGTTCCAGCATGTGTACAATGGCAGTGATATCAGGTTGAACTCTTGCAGAAAAATCCTGCTTCTCAACCAACATCTGGCACCAATGCAGAATGAGAAAGTCAACATGTCAATAACCTTCAGTTTTTTGTTGGTGAGCTTGTCACAATCAGCATGAATCCATATCTTACATTTGTCACATTGTGCCTGTAGACACAAAGAAAGAATTAACTGAAGTTCGGTCTTGAAGAACACTTAACCTGGAATCCAATGAAACTTGCTAAAACCTGTCTCAGGGAGCAGGCAGCAAGTCTGCATAAAAGAGCTATCCTACTCGATGAAGAGCCAAAAAACACTGACAATTGCAAACATATCCTCTTGGAAGTTCTTGTGGATGCACATCTCCTTTCTCATACTTCCCAGACCAAGAAAGATAAGGCTATTCAATTCAGTTTTGTCATTTGGGAGTGTCTCAAGGTTAATGCGAATCAAATGCACAACTGGATTCACCATCACAAACAAGACAGATCATGATCTGAGTAGTGCGGGGCTCAAATACTTACAAAGCTACTATTGTCATTTGGAAGCCAGACTCTCTTGCAAGCACCACAATATTGCTTTGATTTGTACAACTGCAGACCATTAACAAAACAGCGCAAAAATAATTCAGTGAAGAAAACCATAGTCAAAACATACAAAGAGATCTTACAGTTATGATGGATTCTGTCAGGTGCATGTCCTGACTACTAAGTATTTGACCAAGAGCCACCTCAGAGATTTAAAGCTGCAGCTATATATTTTAAGAGTTAAATCAAACTTATGCTGTTTTAGGTTTAGGGTTTAGGGTCAAATGAATAGCTGGTCCAGTATGGTGAAATGTTGTGGGGAATGGAAGCAATCAATGACCAGGAAGAATTAAAATCTTCAACATTACCTTTACACAGTGTTTGCACAACAAATTGTCCTTTGCACTTTCCTTTTTTTGCGCGGGCAGCTCTGCCAAGCACCCTATGCAAGTGCGCTTCAACTTGGAGCTGGCTGATGTTGCCTGCCAACGTTACAAAAATCAATGACAATCAGAGGAGGGTAAGTCAAAGTGCAAAGGGAGAAGGCTTCATCTGTACCCAATCCTCTCAAGATCACAGAATTGCTTACAGTTCAAAGGGTCCTCCTATAGTATCCACAGTCTATGAGAGAAGAGGGGCTGCTGCTGCTGCTTCTACTTGCAGTAGGATAAAGAGGAAAAACAGTACCTTCATTGGATCTGAAGGCAAAGGGTCTGGTAGGGCCTTATTGGTATCAACAGAATAGACATCATCCAATAATTCCTCATGTCCAGCAGGAAGAGCATTTGCCTTGTTTGCCGCAAATGAAGGATGCACTTTTCCTTTCAAATCTTCATGGCCATCCTCAAAACCAAGATCTGCAAGCTTGGCCTCATTGATCGCTTGCCTGAAATCACTTGGACGGCTCCTATTTAACCGTGTTTGTTGTTGAAACCTGATCCCATAGCCACCAAAAGCATTTTCACTTTGCCAGGACATTTTTTCTGACACGAAGAATGATCTTAAAAAGGACATGGGTCAAACTGGGTCAGACAAAAATCTTGTCTCAATTTAACACCCTGCATGCCACACATCTTCCCAATCACTTGGTAGCATGCCACCTTTGGTACTGGAGATGGAGCAAATGCCAGCAGCCACTGATATTACAAAGACCCACAGAAAGACTCTCACCTCTCAAGGTAACTGTTGAATGGGAACATCATGCCTTGCTTCACCCATGCATAATCCTGCAACAAAAAGAGAGGACCCACATGCAAGATTTTGGTAGACTGGAAAGATCTAAGGATTGATCATCTTCGTTGTGCTCCCAAGACCCAAAAAAAATTTAACAAACCCCTTTGCACAAAGTAAAAAGCTTTTGACAGGTACATACCCGCTGCTTGCCTTTGGATAAAGAGGGCCCATAGAACATGACACAAAGGCGATTTGGCAATGAGAGTTTGCGAACCAACCCTGGAGCTTCTCGGATGGGGTCAATAACCTTTGCTGGCCATACAGGATCGTTTCTCTTCCCTGACTTGGCCCACACAATCTCACCCAGCTCAAAACCCTCCAAACTGTGCACATCTGGTGCTGTTGCAATGATGGTCTCTATCACTTCTGCATCTGGTACTGTACCATCCAAGTCCATGACTCTTGTTTGGCTTTCACATAAAGAAAAGTCTCTTCTTCTGTTGACATCTTCTCCAGCAGCATCAGAGTTCAGTGACTCTGAGCTGAAGTCACCTTTGTTGCTTGCATTTTCTTTTTGACTGTGGTGCATCTTATTACTTGCAGGGTCACTTGAAGCTCCAAGGGGGTTGGCATTGGTGGAATCACTGCCACCTGAAAGCTTAATGCGCTTTTTGGGATTTGTTGGTGGTGTCATTACCATTGCTGAAAGAGGAGGAGCTGCTTCAGAACAATCATCTGGAGAATAATGTTGTGATCCCTTTGGGCTTCCCTTGACTAATGGTGTAACAACAGAGTCTCGAAACCTTGAAGGGAGGGCTTGTGTGCGCCCTCGTTTCGACCTCACCAACGCAGTGGTTTCCTTTGAAGGGGGCAGCAGCCCATCATCATCAACATCTTCATGTTTGATATCATTGTTGGTTTCTCCCTTTACACTCGCTACTTGTAGTGCTTTGCCACCCTGTTTCTGAACACCTGTGTTTTTCATTTGAGTGACAGACATGACAGATGCTGCTACCTTCTTGACCTTCTTTGAATCATTACCCAGTGTGAGTCCAACAAAACTCTTTGAATCACTTGAGGCTTTTGACGTTTTGAGCTCCTCACCTGCTGCTTTGGATCCAGCTGAAGTACTTTTTGAATCAAATGAGATACCCGATCTAGACCCTCTGGCACCAACAATTGCCTTCTTTGAGTAGTAAGATGGAGTAACTGACTCTCGTGAGTTTTCCTCCATTTTGCTAGCTCTAGGCCTGCCACTGGAAAATGTTGTCCAATCGAATGAGGCAACAGATGCTTCTACCTTCTCACCATCTTTCCGTGAATTGGCTCCACCAGAGCACTTTTTTGAATCAAATGACACCTCAGATGCTTTTGCCTTCACATTATCTTTGCTGGCATTGGTAGTACCCACTGTAAAGATGTTCTTTTCATCCAAGGGAGGAGGAGGTACTTTCCTGTTTTCCAGATTTTCACCTGATGGATTAGCTCCAGTGAAACTTTTCTTACAATCAATGGCTACAGCTACTGATGTTCTTGCCTTCTTTGGGACAGGAGAGTTACTCGCAGAGCCAAAATCTTTGCTCCCATCTTTACTACTCAGTGTGTGTGTTCTAGTGCCTCCTGCAAGAGGTAATGTTGTTGTAGCCTGCAAAAGAGGAACCAGAACTGGGGTATTTTTGGGCATCATCCCACTTTCCCCTCCTCCTGCTTCACCACCTCCTCCTGTTCTAATCCCTGGAGCTTTGGCTCTATTATTCCCTTGGTGTCGCCCATTACGCCTCCTGTAGAACGTCAATTCACCTTGCATTGCACTTGACTTTTGTTTCGGAAGTTGTTGGGTGGTGGCTACCTCAAAGCTCTCTACTTGGTCATCTTCTTGCCCTGGAGAAGAGGCCTTCTCTTGTGCTGCAAATGAGGATCCTGCTGCTACCTGTGCAAAATGCTCAGGGAAAAAAAGCACAACAACATGTCAGTAAAGTCCATCATCACCCCCCCACCAACGTATATAGTAAAAAAAACACCTCAAAAAAAAGAAGACTCGACGCAAAGTGGAGAATTATGATAAGAGCATCAAAACGGG
>Ga0116227_10000361_pt1 | contig 86133 bp, 81 predicted proteins | sample S1TSphgellanicum_FD_89693 | JGI IMG/M metagenome (GOLD analysis project Ga0116227, IMG submission 89693) | Host-associated microbial communities from peat moss isolated from Minnesota, USA - S1T2_Fb - Sphagnum magellanicum MG | ecosystem: Host-associated > Plants > Peat moss > Unclassified... | reverse complement strand
GTTCACTCCCTCACACTCTTTGCACTCCCGGGAGCATGTGATATGACTCCCGGGTCTACTTATAGGCCCGCAACCTTGCAACCCCCTTGCCTTGGTCGCGAGCCAAGGCTAGGGTTGCGACAAATCTGCCAGCGAGTCAGGATAGACACCGAATTAGATGATGAAGGACAACATCAGATCTGGGGAATTCTGGAGCGGTACCAAGACGTCTTTGCTTGGAACAAGGGAGAACTCGGTTGTTGCACCATTGGAGAGCATTGTATAGATACGCAAGGACTCCCACCTTGCAGAACATCTCCTGGTCGATTGTTTTACTGGGAGGAGGCTGAAGTAAAAAAACAAATAGATGTTCTGGTAAATTTGGGTAAGATGAGGCCTAGCAACTCTGAGTATGCCTGTCGGGTAACGCTGCCAGTAAAGAAAGATGGGAGCAAGTGTTTCTGTGGAGACTATCGACCACTCAACGCATAAACGCATTGAGATTCATTTCCGATGCCACTCGTGGAGGATGTAATTGATCAGCTGGGAAACTCATCATAGTTCACTGCCTTAGACCTATAGTCGGGTTTTTGGCAAATTTGGATGGCTCCAGAAGACATAAAGAAGACCGCTCTAATTACTAAGACTGGATTGTATGACTGGACGGTTATGTCGTTTGGACTGAAGAATGCAACAAGTACATTCACACGAACCATGTCAGAAATCTTTAAGGACTTGGGTAGCAAATTTCTGAAGGTATTCGTTGATGACCTCAATGTACACAGTGAGAGTTTGGGGGAGCATCTCCAACATCTGAATGCAATTCTCTGTAAACTCAGGGAAGTAAATCTTAAACTGAACCCAAACAAATGTTGCTTTGCTGCTAAGTCCATCACATTTCTGGGCCATGTGGTAAGCAAGGAGGCCACCAGGCCAGATCCTGGGAAGATCGAAGCAGTTCTGCATTTCCCAACACCGAAGATAGTCACCAGTGTCAGGTCGTTCTTAGGTCTGACAGGTTACTACCAAAAGTACATTCGAGGCTATTCGAGATTAGCGGGTTCTTTATTTGAGTTGACAAGGAAGGATGTTGCATTTGTGTGGGATGTGGGCTGTCAACAGGCATACCAAGCATTGAAGGCAGCGCTGGTGGATGCGCATGTGCTCACACGACCAAATTTCAGAAGAACATTATAGCTGAATGTAAATTGGTCGCCCAAGGTTGTTGGAGCTATATTATCACAGAAAGAAGGCAGGTTTGAGAAGGTGGTAGCGTATGCTAGCAAGAGCCTGATAGAGGCACAGAGGAAGTTCCACCCCATGGAAGGGGGATGCTACGCGCTGATTTGGGGCGTCATGCATTTCAGGCGATACTTGCACAGGAATCATTTCATTCTACGCACAGACCACAAGCCGCTTGAATGGTTGGCTACTGTGTCAGATGCGAATGGCAGGAGAGGAAGGTGGGTAGACATGGTGCAAGATTTTAGCTTCAAGATAATACACCGACCAAGACTCAGGCATACAAACGTCGATGCTTTGAGCAGGAATCCAGTTGGACCAGCTGCTGATGATGATGACTTCAGTGAAGAGATACAAGACATTGCAAGTACTCAAATTGATGCATCTAAAGGAGATAAAAAATTTCTCTGTGTTCGGACAGGCAAGGAAAAGGAATGGCTCGGTATCAAGAAAAGGGATAAGGAATTGGTACAACACCGTGCCTGTTGTTTCGGGATTAACCACTATAGGTATGACGGCAGCCATCAACTGTATGTAGTTGTCGTTGTATCAGGAGAAGAACAGCCCGAGGAGGTTGTTTCAAGTGAAGCAGAAGCTGCAGTTGGGGGTGAACCTGTGCAAAACGATGGTGAGCAAATAGTGGTGAAGAGGAGGAGACCCCAGTACTTTGACAAACGGCATCAACTAGATCTGATTTTGGAGGCTCAGGAACTAGCTGAATTTAGGAACCAAGAGTTGAGTCCTACCGAATCTGATGAGGAGGAGGACCAGGAAATGGATGCAAGTGCATCGACATCTGGGAAAATGCAGTCTGTCTGGGATTATTGAAGAACGATGCACTGCCCAATTTAGTGGACCTTGAGGAGAGCAAGAGGGCCAGAAAGAGGGTGAGCAATTACTGCTGGAAGGAGCAGAGGCTTTACTTCAAAGGGTTGCTCGTACCCAAGCCTGAGGAAAGGATGTCCCTGGTAAGTCAAATGCATGAAGATCTGGGGCATTTCGAGGAACAGAGGACGTTGGTTGAGATTCGTCGAAAGTACTTCTGGCATCATCGAACTGAAGATGTTAAGGTGGTGGTCAGAAGCTACCAATAGTGCCAACTGGTGAGGAGCAAGGGTAGTATCCGCTCTAGGGATGAGCAATTGAAGAGCATTCCCATCTGTGACTTATTCCATAGAGTTGCATTGGACACTACAGGACCTTTGCCTGAACCCAAGTCAGGAAATAGGTACATTTTGGTGGCCATCGACCACTATTCCAAGTGGTGCGAGGCAAAGGCGGTTGCTGACCATAGTGCTAAGACTGCATCCAGGTTCTTGGAAGACGACATCATCTGCAAATATGGAGTACCCAAATTCATACTCATTGACAATGGTGGAGAATGGGCTGTAGAATTCGAGATGATGTGCAAGGATTATGGAATCCAGCATTAGCGCACTGCACCTTAGTGGCCTCAATGCAATGGGATGGCAGAGCGCATGATTAAGACCATCAAGCATGGCATCACTGTTCTTGCTACAACACCAGGCAATATGGATTGTTGGGATGACCATCTAGCTAAGATTTTGTTTGGGTACTGATGTGGGATCCAGGCTAGTACAAGGTTTTCACCCTTCATGATCCTAATTGGTCGCACACCACGTCTCAGGGCAGAAATTACCTGCACGCCCTGACTACTAAGACTAATGTTGGTGCGAAGGTGGAGGTGACTGTAGCATAATTTCTGCAGAAAATGGAGCTCATTGCAAGCATCCACGAAAACGTTTTGCTCAATGTGGAGCAAACACAGAAGCAGCAAAGGAAGACTTATGCCACCTGGAAAGGTAAGCATATGTTTGAGGGTCTGGCTGTAGGGGTGACGATGGTGAAGATGAAGAAACTAGGAAAGAAAAAAGCTTTATCTGCAAGCTGGGAGGGTCCATATCAGTTCGTCGAGCATGCTAATGGGAAGGGAAACTTTGACTTTGAAGAGGGCAGTCGACTATGCATTGTCCAAGATACTGATGGACATTAGTGGGAAAGGTCTTGTCGACATCTCCAGATCTATCACATTCCACCAGACTAAGTGGGGCTGAGGGACTCGGCTTTTCAAAAACGGAGGGGTTACATATGTAACACGAAATTAAGTCGCCACACTAGTGTGAACACTTCCTAATCTTGGAAGTTAAATTTACTTTATTAGCCATTTCTTTTTTGTGGCGGATGTCTCTCCATTACTACTGCATGGAAGTGCATGGGAAATCTCTCTTTGGGTGTGTGTGAAATGTTGTACATGAAGGAATGAATGGCGGCTGCTACTGAATGAACATGGAGGTTGATCACGCGTGGTAGAGGCGGCGTTGAATTATGGTGAGGAATGGAGCTGCAATTATGAGCTGAGGCGGTTTGGAAGTGTTGAAGAGATGAGCTATGGAGGGGGTCCTCAATTTTTTTCTGCTGAATAGCCAGTAGAGGAAAGGAACACTGACTGTGGTTGAGGAGCTTAGAAGATGTATAGGCAGTAAAGGAGATCTGCTGGTTGCCAGCATTCTTGGCTGCTTACTAATTTTTTTCCGCTGCGCCAGTAGCTCGGCCAAGGAATTGCATTTTGTTTTCATGTGGAATTGTCTTAAAGAAGAATAAAGTGAGATCCAAAGCAGAGATTTGTTGAATGTGTTAGCATGGAAGCCCATGAACACAAGCTCTGTGTGTGAGCAGAAGTTTGCAGGGTGTTTGTAGGCGAATGCTCATGACTAGGAAGGAAAGATCAGAAGTGTAGTCAGAACCCCAGGAACTGCAGATCGTGTATAGATCCAGTAGGTAGCAAGGTGTTTGTTTAAGTTAAGCACTCTCCTTTTTTGGTTACATTAGTATTATGCTTGATATTAGGAGTTTCAATTTATATGCACACATGGGTCATGGGTCTTGGATATGGCACTTTAGGTTTAAGTAATGAATAATGAGAAAGGGGCAAAGGCATGGAGGTCACAAAATCTTGTACCCCAGTAATGAGGAGGGAGATTGGAACTACAAACTTGCAAAATGAAGATCTATTGGGAGGTGTGTTTCACAATGACAACATCAAACAACGCCCAAGAAAATCGGTAAGCTTTTTGACATTGACTTTTTATTATGTTTTTTGTCTACATATAAATGAACAAAGGTTTGGTTATACACAACATCATTTTGTAGTTTTTTTCATGTGCATACAGTGGTTAGTGTCAACACATGTATTTAATTGATTCTAAACTAAAATGTTAATTCCAAACTTAACTCAACATGGTGAATGCAAGGAGGGCCACTTGGTGGTTCTATGCCAAAACATGGAAAATAAGACTGCATAAGTGACTAGTGTTGTAGTCCTAAACCACATATATGACTAGCCATGACTACATGACTGCTAGTCCATATGGCCCCTTGGTATTTACCACTAGTTGCAAAAAATGTCATTTGCAACTATGTCCTCCATGATTATAGGACATTTTCAATGGCCAAAATTTAATTTAAAAATATGACTAAATTTTATTTTGATTAATGTCTTGTTGCCACGTAGTAGCCTAGATTGAATTCAAAATTTTATTAACCATTTATGAATGGACATGTGGCAATCTAGAATAATGAAAAAAAAAAACCCCAATTATTTGATGCCACGTGGCATTCAACTTTTAATCAAATAATGACACTTGGGACCTAGCCTAGGGCATCTATTAGGCTAGGAGCCCTATGTTAAGCACCTTAGGCTAAGCTAGACGACCTAACCTAGGTTTTAAAATAACCTAGGCCATATGCTAACCACCTAACCCTCCTCCTAGGAAGTCTACCCCACTAATATTCCCCTAGGAACTTAGGAAGCACATAGGATGAAGGTAAGAGGACTTGAACTTCTCACCTCCACTCTGAGGGGCAAAGTTTTTTGCCATAACACCATCACATTTTTTATGTAATAATTGAAAGTATCACAAAGATATAAAAAATAAAGTTTTTCTAGCCTAGATTAGCCTATGCCTCCTTAAGTTGACCTAGGTTAACCTAGGCCACTCAACAACCTAGCCTAGGTTTCCATAAGTTGTTTTAAGCAAACCTAGGCAATTTAGTTTACCTTGGGGTTGCTTAAGTTAAACTAGACTATTTAAGTTTAATTGAAGTTAAACTAGATTATATTAAGCTAAACTTGACAATATTGAATTATATTTGGCTAAACTAGGTTATATTAGGTTATATTACACTAAACTTGGGCAAAAGTAGGTTACTTAGGTTAAACTTAACTATATTTGGCTATACTGAACTATATTTGACTAAACTATATTTGGCTAAACTATATTATACTTAGCTAAACTAGGTTATATTTGACTATATTAAGCTAAATGTGGCTATATTTAGTTATACTTAGCTATACTTGATTATATTAAATTAAACTTGGCTATAATAAATTATATTTGGCTAAATTAAATTAAACTTGGCAAAAGTAGAGTATTTAGGTTAAACTTGGTTCAATTCAGCTATATTTGGCTATACTTGAATATATTAGGCTAAATTTGGTTATATTAAATTATACTTGGCTAAACTAGGTTATATTAGGCTAAACTTGGTAAAAATAGGTTATTTATGTTAAACTTGGCTGTACTTGGCTAAACTAGGATGTACTTGGTTATATTAAGTTGAATTTGGTTATATTAAATCATATTTGGTTAAACTAGACTATATTAGGTTAAATTCAGCAAAAGTAGGGTATTTAGGTTAAACTTGATTAAACTCAGCTATATTTTATTATACTTGACTATATTAGGCTAAATTTAATTCTATTAAACTATATTTGGTTAAACTAGGCTATACTAGGTTAAACTTGGTTAGAATAGGCTATACTTGGTCAAATTACGCTATACTAGGTTGTAATTGGCTATATTATGCTAAACTTGGTTATATTAAATTATATTTGGCTAAAGTAGGTTATATTGAACTAAATTTGGCAAAAGTAGGATATTTAGGTTAAAATTAGGTAAATTAAGTTATACTTGGCTAAACCTAGCTATATTAAATTATACTTGGTTAAATTAGGCTATATTAGGCTAAATTTAATTAAAATATGTTATTTAGGTTAAATTTGATTAAATTAGGCTAAACTAGGTTATACTTGGCTATATTAGACTAAACTTGGTTATATTAAATTATACTTGGTTAGTTAAGTTATATTAGGTTAAATTTGGTTAAACTAAGTTATATTTTGCTAAATTAGGCTATACTAGGCTAAACTTGGCAAAAGTAGGGTATTTAGGTTAAACTTGGTTATATTTAGCTACATTAGGCTATACTTGGTTGTACTAAATTACATTTGGTTAAACTAGACTATATTAATCTAAATTAGGCTAAACTAGGTTATTTATGGTAAACTTGGTTATACTAAGCTAAATTTGGTAAAAGTAATTTATTTAGGTTAAACTTGGCTAAACTAAGTTATATTTGGTAGTATTTAGCTATATTATTTTAAACTTGATTAAAATATGTTATTTAGAATAAAATTGACTATATTATGCCAACTTTGGCAAAAATAAGTTATTTAGATTAAATTTGCTTATACTAAGCTATACTAAGTGAAGCTTGGCAAAAATACATGTTATTTATGTTAAACTTGGTTATGTTAAGCTAAACTTGGAAAAAGTAAATTATTTAGGTCAAACTTGGTTAAAATATGTTATTCTGATTAAACTTGGTTATACTAGGTTAAACTTGGCAAAACCTAATTAAATTTGGTTAAATTAGGCTATACTTGGCTAAACTAGGTTATTTGAAATAAATTAGGTTAAACTTGGCAAATTTTGATAAAATTAAGATATTTAGGAAAATTTTGACAAAATTAAATTATTTACTCAAAAAATTGGTAAAATTTGAATATTTAAAGCAAAGTAGTCAAAACTTGGTTAAATTTGGTTAATTCAAGATATTTAGATTAAACTATGTTAATTTACTTTATTTCAGTTAAATTTGGTTGGATTGGATTACCTAAAAACAATTAGGGCAAGATTAAGTTATTTGTTAAATTAAGTTAAACATATATACATAGACTAAACGAAGTTACTTAAACTAAACTTATAAACTAAATTTAATGGAAATTAATCTTAGAAGTTAAATTGAGGACGTTAAACCTAAAAGTTTAAATTCAATCAAATAAAATATAAGGTTAAAGTAGGTTAAATTAAGGCCAAACCTAGGTTAAATGTAGGCTAGTTTGTACTAAACTTAGTTACATTTTCATATTTATTTAAATTTTTTATAGTTGGTCGAACAATGTTGACTATACTCTACATGATTATTAATTGTGTAGTCATAATTTATAATCATATAGTTACATATAGTCATATTTGTAATCATGTAGTCCTAATAATGGTTGTAATTAAAATAATGACAGTGTTTGAAGTCCAAATATGATTACTTGAGTATATTTGGACAATAGTCACAAGTTGTCATAGTCATGAAAACTGTGTTTTGGCATAATGTGGCCATTAGATTCAAACAATTTTGAATAAGACTTGTAACATTACTACCATTTTTTATATTCCTTATAATCTTATGTGCTACATTTGGGTACATTTAAACACTTGAGGTGCATATGTTTATGCCAACCACAATATAATCACAAATATACCAAAAAAAATCAATATATAATTTTGGTCTAACATAAATATTCATAATTTGCAAAAAGAAACCAGCTATACAACCAATGACCAAAAGCTTGCTACCTTTAGATCTTGACATTTCAAAGCAATTTTCACACATTTCATGGGATTACCTAGTGGCCATTTGGTACAACTCGTAAAAGATTCAATTTATCAAAACATTAACATATAACACAATTTGGACTTAGTAAAATAAGAGGACTAAAACTCAAGTGCTACCTTTAAATCTTGACATTTCAAAGTAATTTTCATACATTTCATGGGATTGCTTGGTGGCCAATTAATACAACTTGTAAAAGCTTCAATTTATCAAAACATTAATAGATAACACAATTTGGATTTAGTAAAATAAGAGGACTAAAACTTGCTATCTTGAAATCTTGACACTTCAAAGTAATTTTCATACATTTCATGGGATTGCCTAGTGGCCATTTAGTACAACTTGTAAAAGCTTCAATTTATCAAAACATTAACAAATAACCACAATTAGACTTAGTAAAATAAGAAGATTAAAAGGGTTGATCGGTCAAAACATGACTCAAGGAACTAAAAAGGATGTCAAATAGTGGTGAAAACTATAAACTGTTACATATGTTTATATGGCAACACTTAAATGTCATGTTAATCATGTTATTTTTGTACTTAACATCTAGTTTGGATGTGAAAAAATATAAATTGAATCACTAATGGGCCTAATTTGAGGATTTGTTTGGATCAAAGGACCATTGAAGTTGGGTAGGCTTAGTGTTAGATATTTTCATTTTATAAAGGGCCCTTTAATTTGAAAAATAAGAACCTTTTTGCAATGATTTTTTTGGGGTGATAATGAATTACTAAACATACTTAAAAAACACTCAAAATATTAAAAATCCATAAGTTGATTTTTTTCAAAATTCAAGGCCTATTTGAATTTCAAAAGTCTTTTGTGACATGCAAATGTGATCCAATGTACAGTGCATGAAGCAAAGTTGCATCTTAAAATATCAAAAATTACCTATATGTGAAGTTAAAATTTGATTTGGGCATGATATGACATTTTTAAAAATGCTTCTCAAAATTATGTGTAATTTTATTAAAAGATTCCAAGCTGATTGAATTCAATTTCCAACAAGTCTCACCTAAAAATTCCATTTAAGTTGCATGCACCATTGAATAAAATGCAAGAAGGTGTTTGGAACATCCAACAAAGAATTCAATGCTTTTCATTTTAAAAATGTGGATGCACTATGAGTGGTGTCCATTTTCTTTTCATCCACCATCCAAAACCCTAAAGTGCCATCTTCACCATTCATTTGGATTTAATGGTTCAAGGAATTCCTTTTCAAATCATGTTTCTTTCCCCCATGCAATGATTATGGTGCATGTGTTTGGAGGAGAGATGCTTTGTCACAACAAATCATGTACATAGTGCAATGAAGTTTTTTCCTTTGATGCCATTTGTTGCAAAACATTGTTCAATGCCAGACTTGCTTGAAGTGATCATGTGCACTAAAACTTGGGTAGATGCAAGTTATGGTGGTTAAAAAACAACAAGAATCCAAGTCCTAAAAGTTCATAAAAATGGAAAAATAACATTAGAATGGAAAAAAAATGTTAAAAACCAATGTTTAGTGGGCTTTATGTGGTGATTAATAAATTAATAAAGTCCATAGGAAAGGCTAGCCATTTAAAAAATTGTTTATTATACATTTTAGGGGAAAAAAAACATCAATCCAACAAAAAATCACCAAGATTGGGACTTTTGAAAATATGGCCCAAATTTAGTCATTCAAAAGTCCATAATTATTTGTTTGTTAAATTTTTTGTTGTAATTTTTTTTAATTCATTTTTTTTTCCCATCATGTTGTCATGACGTGTAGTGTCATGATGTATGGTGTCGAAAGGGTGTAAATCCATAATAAATTTTACTAAACAAAAAGACTAAAACCTGCCAAAAGTAAAGATTATTCAACCAAATAGAGATGCACACACATATATATACAATGCATAAGAGGAGGCTGAGATGAAATTTTCATGTATATTGAATTGCAAAGAAAGAAGAACATGTAATGTATGTAGACGGTGGCTGTGCAATGGCAGCTGTGAGCAATTTAAAATCCTATTTGATTATGGAAGAAACTCTTTTGACAAAAGAATTCTAGAAAAACTAAAAAGAGAAAGGAAGGGCTTGGCCTTTTATATAGCCACCAACAAACTGAAACCCTAAGTATTTAATAATGTATAATCACCTATGAACGTACACTTACCCTAAAAACATACATTAACCCTAAAAAGGATGATGGGCATGCCTATAACTGGCCATCATGTATGAGGCCATGTATGGGCATGACAGTTGTTGTGACGTGTAATGTTGTGACATATGGTGTCGTAAGGGTGTAAATCCATAGTAAATTTTACTAAACAAAAAGACTAAAACCAGCCAAAAGTAGAAACTATTCAACCAAAAAAAAATACACGCACATATATATATATACAATGCACAAGAGGAGGCTGGAATGAAATTCTCATATATCCCCCCCCAGATTTGAGCTAGGAAAAGCGTGGCATGGTATGAGTAGAAATCACGGTGCTGCAGGAGAACATGATGAACAGTACCAAATGCCGACGGGAACTTGAATGAGTTCCGGCTTGAGGTAGAAAAGATGGTATCCACCATTACAATTATCGCAAAGTAACATCTGATCAGCATTGTCTGTCCTCTAACATACCTGCCATGGATAGTCAAGTGGAGGAATCCAAGTTGACATGATGATGGTAGGATCCAAATTCGGTAGGTGGCAGGGCACACAATTTTTGGAGTAATCCCGAATTGTGTGTCCGTTAGCTCCTTGTAACTGCAACACACCGGAAGGCCTGATTACCTTAATCCTTAAGATAGTGCAACTGGAAGAAGTGTCTAGAGTATCATTAGGTTGTCGTTAGAGATACACAAAGTCACCAACATCAAATTGTCTCACCTTAAATTTGTAACTACCACCTCGTGTGTGTGCATATTGTAAGGTGTCTCAATGCTGTGCAATGGACAAGTTTTCCATGGCCATGGGCATAACTTTTTTGAATAGAACAACCCTCTTTGCGATGACCCTAGCTTGTTGTTATATGCGATCTCGATGACTTGATGTAACTTGGGGAGGGTATTCCCCATGATGAAGAAACCTCAAAGTGTCCAAGTCCTCCCATATATCCACAATAGGATGCTCAATCAGGTTACATTGTAGTAGTGCAAGATAACTAGATGCATCAAATACATGTATTGCTAGAATCTGGTCAAAGTCTTGCTTAGCTTTTGAGAAATCTTTAGAGGTAGTGAGGGGTTTTCGCAACATGGTATCCGTGTTTTGATGTGTAATACCAAGTCGGTGAATAACCTTGAACTCATACTCTTGAAGTATAAGTGCCCAAGGAGCTAACTTACCAATAAGCTTATCATTGGTCATCAACCACTTGATAGGCTAGTGGTCGGTATACAAAGTGAAATTGGTGCCATAAAAATAAGGCCTGCAATGTATGATGGCCAATACAACAACAAGGCACTCCCCCTTGTATGAAGAGTAGTTGCTTTCAGCCTTGTGTTACTTCGGGATGCATATGCGATAACATATTCTTTGCCTTCCTCATCAAGTTGGCCAAGAATAGCTCCAATACCAAGAGCATTCTAGTTAGTGCGTAAAATGAAGACCTTGTTGAAATTAGGTCTTCTCAAAATGGGGAATTCTGAAAGCTTTTCCTTGAGTGTGTTGAAAGCTTCTTGAGCCTCATCACTCCATGTCTAAGTAACATCCTTCTTTAGCAATGCATAGAAAGGATGAGTAATAGTATTGAAGTCTTGGACATAAATTTTGTAGTAATTACATAATTCAATGAAGCTTCTCAACGTGTGAACATCAGTAGGATTGGGCATCTCCAAAATGACTATTACTTTGGCCTAATGAGCCATAATACCATTTGGCAAAATTCTATGTCTAAGGTAGATTACTGAAGTGATAACAAACTCACACTTTTTAGGATGGATCTTCATATTGACTTCATGGAGCCTTTTGAATAACTCTTCAAGATGAGCCAAATGTTGTAGGAGTCCTTTGCTATGCACTAGGACGTCATCTATGTAGCACTTCAGGAAATCTACCCCTTCGAGAACCTAGTCCATGATTCGTTAAAAGAAGACATGTGCATTCTTCAATCTAAATGGCATCACAAGCCATTCCCACAACTTGTTATTTCCATGGAATGTTGTTTTCTTGCGATCCTTCATAGTGAGCACAATTTTGTTGAAGCCTTGCCTCAGATCCACAATTATGAAGATGTTTGAGTCTCCAATGTTATCAAACAATTTTTTGGGGATGGGCATGGGGTACTTGTCCTGAGGTGTAATTAGGTTCAAAGGCCTATAAGCCCCGCACATCCTTTTTTCAATCCATAATCTAGCTGAATCCTTCTTTGTTGGCATTACTGTAGCAATTGCGAAATCAAACTTGATGGTTGAATGAGACCAACCTCATGGAGCTCTTTGCATCTTTCATCTACCAGTTTCCATTCATGCTTGCTCAACCTATGCCTCCTCCGATAGATGGGTGTCTCATTTGTAAGGTCTATAGAGAATTACATGGTCTTACACCTACCTAAGTCTTTCATTGAGAATGCAAACACATTCTTGTACTTAATTAGCAAGTATGTGACCTGGTCTCTCTCCTTCTTGGTGAGTTGGTTCCCCATAATGAAAGGGTAGTTGGAAACACATGGAATGGAATTGGAAAGTGTGTTTGAAGAACCTGGTGTATTGGGTTCTCCACTATCCAACTACACAAATTCGTAGAAGGTTGTAATTGTTTCTCCAGAAGCTGATGTACCTCCAAGTGTATCAGACACAACTTGAGTCAAATTACATGGTACCTCCTCTCCCCCAACACTAAGAGTGAATGTAGAGTGTAAAATTAGAAGTAGGAGAGCCCATTAGTTTAGCAATGTTAGAACTAGTGACCAGATTACAAACACCATCTGCAACACGTGAGCTAATCGAGTGTCTCTCCAAGGTGTTAGATGGGACTTCTGTAGCATGTGGATCAGGGATTAGTAGAGGACTTGATGTAGTGTTAATGGTATCCTTTAGTATTGCAATTATGTCCTTGGTGCTTAATTTCAAATCTTGAAAACTAAACAATGATGTATTCACAAGCTTTTGCGCCACTTCATGCATTTGAAGTTGGCATTCCATAAGCTGATTAATGGAAAATTGTGTGTTTTCCTGATGTACATGTACTCCTAGGACATGAGAATTTGATGCCTTAACAGCTTGTGGTGTAGTAGTTTCCTCCCCCCCTCGCCAACAAGGTGCATTTTTCTTCCATGTTGAGAGGACGAAAAGATTGTGGCATGACTGCTTGAGCTCCTCTAGCCTTGGTAATAGGACTTGAACCAGATGTGAATCCATTAGTCTGAATTACCTGCCTAGTGGCAAAAACTTTGGGTGCCACATTAGCCTCTTATGCCGTGACATAGGAAGGGCAAAAAGAAGTAGCAAATTCTGGTGTGAGACTACAATTGTGTGCACTAGAAAGAACATACTCCCCAACCATGGCATCATGTGGGAGGCCATAGAATGACCTAGGAGGTCCCTCTCGTGATCCTGAACCTTGTACACGTTGGGCATGACTAGCTTGTTAGGAGGACTTGCTTTTTAAATTAGCAAGTTGGGCCTTCAATGATTCGAGTTCATTTTGCAGAGTTTAAAATTGAATGGCATGGGCTTAAAACACCTCCCTTTTGTCAAGATTATGCTCCTTCTTCTTAGCATTCTTATTATAATTACCCTTGGTGGAGAAAACTTGAGTGGAAGTTGAGGTGCCTTGGCTTTTAGTTGAGGGGAAGCGGAAGATGTTAGCAGATTTTGTTGTGGCAATCACAGTTGCTTCCTTTCCAAGAACTTGGCAAAACAACAACTTCCTAATGTCCCTCTTTCCCACAATAATCACAAAAGAAATCCTCGGAAGGAATGTTGCACTCACTTGCTTTGTGGGCAAAATTGCCATAATAGTTGCAAGAAGGTAGGATGGGTGCAACCGACTGCACTGCTTTAGCCCTTGAAGAAGAATGTGATGATCTGGTTGGCGCAGCTAGTGGAAGCTAAGGCCTTGAACGTGAAAGAAGCTTCATAGTACTAGCCTCATAGTGTGCATGAGCCAATTCTAGCTTTTTAGAAATGTTGTACACATCTAACAAAATGTACGAGTCTCCAAATTCTGCAAAAACCCATTGCAAGACCTACGCATGGAATGTTGGAGTACCTTCTAATGAACGAAGATACCGATGGGTAGCTTCCAGGTCTGTGATGCTCTAAGTATCCTCTTTAAGCTTGAAAAGCCTCTTGTAAAGCATCTTGAAGGTTTCATCCTTCTGCCAAAAGAAAGTGGCAAACTATATAATTTTTTCAAAACTTTTAACTGAAAATTCCAGTTCAAGAACTCAAAAGAATTCCCCCACTAGATCAACAAAAGCTTGTGCATCGATGGTGGGAGGAATGTTTACAATAACAGCAATGATTTGTTGAGGAGAAATGTTTACTGAAGTAGGTACCGGATTTGGATTATTGGGCACAGTCCCATGATGTGTAATGACAGCTTGAAGTGCAGCTTGAGAGGCGGTGGCAATGGCTATGACATATGTTGGATTGGGGATCTAGGTGACATTCAAAATTCTTGGAGAATGTTGCTCATAGACATCCAAATGCCTCATAATGCACATAACGGGCTAGTTGTTTAAATGCAAACGCTTCAGTGTAATTAGCGCCATACTTGAGCTCCAATTCACAGACCACAGTTAAGAAAGTTGCCTTGAACTCCTTCAAAGAAATAGCACTTGGCTTTATGCTGAACTTCTCAATTCTCCCAGAAGAATTGTTGACCTCCATGGTGTATATGGGTGTAGAGGTAATGGCTTGTAGCAAAATATACGGTGATGGTGTGAAAGCCGGTGCAACAATAGGCATACCCCACTAATGAACCCCTCCAAATGGATTCTAATGTATCGTTGATGTAATGTAAATTAAACTTGAATTCTTGGTAGGAGTTGTATTGGATGACGGTGGTGTTGTAGATGTTTGATAGTATCGTCATGAAGATCATGAATTTAAGAAATTGGCTCAAAGGATTGTGTGTTACTTTGTAATTGATACCTGGGCTCTAGTCGAACGATAGTGCTTTCATCATTTGAGGACATGGTGTTGTCCCATGCCCCAAAATTTTGTAATAATACAGAAAACCAACTACAAAGTTCTAACACAACATACAATTTGAAGAATATGATGCGTCGATGGGAATGAATGGTGACGAACAGACGTTGGACGAAATGGTAGGACGGTAGAACATAGGACGGCAGGATGGTAGAATGCAAGATGTAGGACAACAAGATGACAGGACATTAGTTTGACGAAAGTCCGATGAACGTCGAACGAAAGTTTGTGGACGAACAAAGGTTCAACGGACGAAAGTGCGATGAATGTTCTTGGATGGACGAATGTTTGATGGATGTCCCTAGATAGACAAAAGTCCGTGGATAGACGAAAATTAACAACGTGACGTTGGAGGTTATGGCATCATAGAATGCACGTGAGCTCCGCGACAATGGCCGATGGCAATGCAGTGCTGTAGAGCTATAAACGTTGCAAGCTCCCGACACTGCAAGTGTTGCAAGTTCATGGCGTTGCAAGCTCGTAACATTACAACTCGCAACGCTACAACTTGCGGTGCTATAGCTTATAGCGCTGCAGCTTGCAGCGATGTTGGAGCTCGCGACACTGTAGCTTGCGGCGATGTTGGAGCTCGCGGCACTATAGCTTGTAGCGATGTTAGAGCTCGTGGTAGCATTGCAAGCTCGCATCGCTGCAATTCATGGTGATGCTACTCGGCAACGATGGCCATTGCCGTCGCCGAGATTTTTGTTTTTTTGTTTTTTAGACGACAACTTCAAAAGTCTTCAACTTCGTGTCTTTGCACAATAGAAAGAGAAAGAGAAAAGGAGGGGGGAGGAGGTTTGAAACTTGCTCTGTTGGTTGGTAGAAATGTAACAATGCAAGCTCCTTCCAGCAACACCAGCAGCAACACTAGTAGCAATTTGCGCTCCCTCCAGCAGCAGCAACACCAGTAGTAACAACTCAATAACTCAAAGGCATAAAAAATGTACCGTTTTCAACATGAAGCAACAAAAAGTAGAGTTTTTCTATAATTGAATTGCAAAGAAAGAAGAACATATAATGTATGTAGACGATGGTCGTGCAATGGCCACTGTGAACATCTAAAAATGCTATTTAATTATGGAGGAAACTCTCCTGACAAAGGAATTTTAGAAAAACTAAAAAAAGAAAGGAAGGGCTTGGCCTTTTATACAGTCGCCAACAAACTGAAACCCTAAGTACCTAATAACGTATAGTCACCTATGAATGTACATTCACCTTAAAAGCATACATTAACCCTAAAAGGCATGATGGGCATGCCCGTAATTGGCCATCATGTATGAGGCCATGTACGGGCATGACAATGTATCATATATTGAATCCCTATAAAAAATATTGAGATGAAATCATAACAAAAAATGCATTTGAGTGCTAATGTAAAACCTGGATTATAGTCCATATGTCCATTTAAAAAATCCATTACTATATGATTGGTGTATGTTTATTAAATTTTTCCCTTTAATACATATTCTTATTCAAGTTAGCAATTTTAATCCATAAATATTTTGTCAAATTGATGATTTTATAATGTGTTTGTGGCATTTGAATAAAGTACATTTTGTAGAAAGTCCATAAGGTCGCAAAAAGTGAAGCACTATAGCTTGCATCTACTTGCTTCCAAAATATGGCCATTACCTTAACTTTCATGAAGATGCACACTTGATAGGAATGAATGGATGTTTTTGAAAGAACGACAAGAAGGAGCATGTGCATTAAAGTTCGCACATGCATCTGTAACATCCACTTTCACTTGCTTAGGCCAAGAAAAAAACGTGTGCATTTGAATTGTTATCTACAAAGAGGGGTTAACTAGCAAAATTGGCCATAGGAGAACATTAGTTTGAATTTCAAGTATCAAACTCCTATTTCAAGCTAGCTATAACCTACAAAGTTCTATATTGTTGACATTGGTAATTTCTCACCAACCTCCAAGACAGAGGACTAGATAGACTTGACATCTTATATCATAAATTTACACCAAAGTTTTGAACACAAAAATTTAATCCCATGCATCTTGATGTCTGATTTGACATTTTTTTCATAGGTATTAGAATTTTAAAAAACATAATTTCATGTTGCAACATTTGATTTAACATATGAATATGCATTTGTAGAAGCTTTGATGTTGATCTTAGAAGTTTTCTTGTTTGCAACATGTAGGATGGACCTTATCACTATATGATTTGGGAAGAATAGTTTGTGTAAGCTTGTGCAAAGGTGTGAAGGTTTGGTGCATGAAAGGTTTAGTGCATCAAATTGGGTAGCTTGGTGCAAAGGTTTGTGCATCAAATCATTGAACTTGTAACACTAGTGATGATGTATTAAACATTTTGTTGAAGTTGTAATTAAACAAATTTGAATATAACTAGTCATCAAAAAGCTAATTTTTAGTCCTATGTCATGGATTGTGGCTAGTTGCATTTCAAGGTCAATGTGTAACCAATATCAATTTTGTGCATGCTTGAGTTAATGATGTAATTGAAAAGACTCACATTTGTTAAATTGCATTTAAATTATTAAGACAATGGTTTAATTTAGAATGGATTGTTCTTGCTTGTAGGTGATGTTAGTTTTATATTTGGTGGATTAAAACATGACATCAGATTTTTTGCTAATGCATGTACTTTGTTCATTACCTACCATTGCCTTGGACAAATTTCTATGTAATTCCTAACCCACATTTTTTCCATTTGGTTTGCAATGATAGGTCTAGTAATGTGCATGCATTGGATTTGCATGGCCTTGATGTAATTTATAAGGTTTCAAAGAGAGTATTAGTTTATAAACTTATGTTTCTTGCTTACCTTTTTTTTCATTTTAATTATGTTTGCATCTATTGTAATGGTTGTTGTGACAGTCAAGATTAGTTGCTTTCTATCCATTAACACCCACATTGGGTCTTTCACCATTTTGGGTGGGTTGTTCTTGCATGTAGGTCATGATTTTGTGTTCTCGGAGATGGATTTACAAACACCCTTGTCAAGGGTTGGCTCAATTCACTACATCAATTTTGTCACCCACAAGCAAATTTGAACGGTTGACTTTGTAGATGGTATGTATAGTGTTGCCTTCCACATTGCAACTTGCATTGCCATAGATATCCATCAGTTAGGTTTTATTTACTCTACATTTAACATGTTCAAATTTTGTGGTCATTTTTGTTATCATTGAGTTTGAAATTAGTCTTTTCATATGGGCAATTTGTTTGTATGTAATGGACATTTGGTTTTGGTCCTTATTTTAAATGTTATTATGATTTCAAGTGCTATGAATCCTTTTTCTTCTAGCACAAGTTTTAACTTAGCACTCAAAGTTGTGGCCTAACATGTAGAGGTATTGTCATTCACCAAATTGTTCATTTCTCACCAAGTTGGAGTCTTTGATTATTTAGCTAGATTCTAATGTATATGCATGTATGGTCTAAAGTCCCTGGATTTATCATTGAAGTCCTTGGATTTATGAATTGTATTAGTCATTCATTATTTAGCTAATCTCCTTGGCTTGACACCTATATACTTTGTCATCCATTAGGTGGTCCACTTCTTTGCTAGTAGTCCTTTGTGTTCCTTAAAACCATTGCCACCACCCACATGTTTGTCCAAGCATTGTGGGTTTTTTCTAAGCACCCAACATCCTTTCATTTTTTGTGGTCCACCGTTTTCCCACTATAATACATGTGATTCCTATAACCATTGCCATCATAATGCTTGTTTAAGCATTATGGCTTCCTTTTGTCAACCTAACATCCTTCTATTAGTGGCGGTCCACTATTTTTATAATAGTCATTTTGCTTCTTAGAACCATTGCCACCACCCGTAGTGCTTGTCCAAGCATGATGGCTTCCTTGTAAGCACTATTGTTCTTCCAATAGTGGTGGTCCACTCCTTTTCCAATAGTTGTTGTGTTTCCTAGGACCAAGTCCACCGCCCACAATGTTTGTCCAAGCATTTTGGCTTCTTTTAATCACCCATTATCTTTCCATTACTACTATCCACTTCTTTTGTAGTAGTCATATTGCTTCTTAAAACCACTGCCACCACCCATAGTGCTTGTCCAAGCAATGTGGCTTCTTTTCAAGCATTTAATGTCTTTCCATTAGTGGTGGCCCACTAATTTATAGGTTGTAATCATTGTTCTCTTTGAAACTAGGTCCATCACCCACCCTATTTATTTCATCACTATTACATTTTCAAGCATTGCATGTCATTCCATCAATGGATGTCCACTTCAATTCAACAAGTCATATTGCTTCCTAGAACCAAAATCAACACCCAATATCATTGGATGATAATTGTGGTTAGTTGTTTGATGCACCTAGAGGGTCATTTTTCATTTGCTTTAATTACCAGATGGGATTGGGCATGAAACATAATGCAATTTGATTGTGAGGTTGCAAACTTTTCTTGCTTGAAGTATGTTGTGAATAAAATGTGGAAGTTATATTGTGGGATATGATGCATTAAAAATTTGATCTTCAATTCTTGTGTATTTGTTGCTTATAACATAAATCCTTGAAAACAAGGTTTGCTGCAAGTATTGTTGTCTTTTCCAAGAGGCTTTGTAATATATATATGCAATAGTTAACATTTTTTAGTGCAAGCAATCTTTGCATTTACAAGCAAGAATGCCTAGTGGATTAATTAACTTGGGCCATTGCACAAACTATGGTGGATACATTAAAGTTAGTTGTGAAGCAATGTGTTTTAAATTAGACAAGAGGCTATTGGCTCCTTTCTGATGCTTTGAATGTTGCCATTACCATACGCATGAAACTAAGGGTTAATTACAATCATCACGTTGTGCAAGTGCCCCCTCTTGCATATGGCACAATTGATGATGAACTAGAAATTTTGTATGGGCATATGGTTGTAGAGAAAGTGGGTGTGTTGGCCCCTTTTCTATCATTTTTGGAATCTATTACAACTATAGGTGTTCACGATAGGTTGGCCCTAATGTTAGATTCAAGGTTCAAAGGGTTGAAATGTGTCATTGATTTTCTTGGCCATGGCAAGGCTAAACTTTAGATAGCAAAATATGACAATAAAATCTTGATCCACTTGCTTGTGAAATGCAACCATTTCTTGAATTTGCATGTTGTAGGTATTTGTACTTTAGATGTAGATGGCCCATGAATTTTTTTTTTTGATACTCCAATTTTAGGTGCAAAGGTAGATGAGGAATTACTTTAAGCTAAGTTGTCTTTTTTTCATTGCTAATATGCTATGAACTTGAATGAGGATGCAAGGTCACCTTTGCTTTGGTGAAAAGATTATGTTAGGTTATATCCCAATGCGACCTTTCTTGCTAGACAAATTTTGACAATTTTTAGTTCATGAATTGAAACAAAAAGGATATTTTCTATGGTTAGAGTCTTGATTAATTTGTGTTGTTGTAGACTTGGGCTCACAAACTTGAATGCCTTGGTCATGATATACAAGAATTGGTTGGAAGATGAAAAAAAAGGATGTTGGGGAGTTTTTCACTTTTGAAGGAGATGTTCTTGAAGTCCATGAAGAAAAATTGGATCAATTTAGTTATTTTGAGGACGATTTGTTGCAATATATTCCTTATAGACATGGATTTGATTTTAATTCATCTTTGCAATTTGCATTTTGAATTTTAACTTCGCACTTTGCATCAATTTTGTGTAGTGTTCAAATTTCACATGTTGTAAAATTGTACAACATTTTGGACTTCAAATTTTTTAGGTTTCAAATATGATTTCAATTTTCAATCATCTATATATGTTTGTGCATGGTTCAATGTGCAATTGGTGCCAATGTTTGTTTTTTGCGTGTCCTTGTTGGTTCAATGTGGAACATTGTTTGTCTTTGTTGGTTCATTGTGGAACATTGTTTGTCTTTGTTAGTTCCCTATGGAGCATTCAATTTAAGGTTTGAATTTTTTCCAACTGTAATGAAATATACCATGACCAAAGTTGATATCCATTGTTATCAACTTTTAAAAAATAGGATTGATACCAAATTTATATTTTGTCTCATATTTTAGGTTTTAATACCAGATTTACACCTATTTGATCACTTTAGTTACATACCCAGACCATATTCATACCCCCCCTCCATGATACTAGACATACAAGGACCAATTTGGCATGTGTAAATGTATGTACCCACACAACACTCATAGAGAAACTAGGATGCATAGAAAAGGGTCAAAGGTTTGTATCCCTACATTCTAGGGTCATGTGAAGTCCACTAAAGAAGCATTTCCAGCATAACTGAAGGATCCACCACCAAGTGTTTCCAATTTAGTATGTTGAATATTTATCATCCTTATGGATGTCATTTCAAGGGCATAGCCATTGTGCGATGAGCCCCTTAGTAGCCTATTCTTCACACTACCCTATACTAAGTACTGGTTTAATCACCCATAAAAGAACACAAAACGACTAGTTGTCCAAGGCCAACAACCAACTGGTTACAAGTTACAACTTGAGTTACATCCAAAAATTGAAAAGAAAAACCATTATTTTCGCTACATGTGTCTATCACCTCACCTACGGGAGCTTAATGCATTTTTGAATGTCATGGTGTGCACAACAAAATCACAACAATTTTTGCAAGGAATGGTGTAATCTAATCATGGAAACTATAGTCCCACTTAAGCAACGGGGAGTACAAAACCTCTGTTGATACTCTGCATCTTCTTTCTTTTGTGTATGGTGGTTAGAGTTTTCTCATATATTCTAGACAGGTGGAATACTAACCAATATGTAAGGCTCAAAGAGTAGGCTTTCTGAAAATGATGGCTCGCCATTTGAGGTAATTTTTTGTAATTTCCTGCAATGTTGCAATACTTACAACAGAGAGACTGAGCTCTGTAAGTACCTTGTCAAAAAATGGTTAGGCGTGTATCAGATTTCATAAGCAGGGAATTGGGAGTTGTCTGGTCTTGTGACATCCAACCATAGGCACACTGTACCTGCCAAGCCTTCAAACAAAGAGAAAGGATGGTCACCACCATTCATCTCCCCATTTGCTATCAAGTGATGTGCATGCTTGTGAAGGAAACCAGCAAATTGACGAGCACGAAACAAGTGCTTTTTGCTCCCAAACTGCCGATACAGTGACAAGAACACATATGCATTGCCACTAACACCATGGCAAAGTCCTAGTCGTCTTAACAAGCCTCGTTGCCATACCACCTCTGCTGCATCAATTGCTGCTTGTCGAAACCCTTCTTCCTCTGGATATACCTGCCATGTGTACAATTAATGTCATTGTGAAGGTTTGGGAGCTTGTGACGCACAGATCCAATAACAACCCTGCCCCAGTATGTATGTGAATGCTTTCACAGAAAGCATGCCGGAGATCATGAATATGGCTCCCCAGGTGTGCAAGCTTAAAACATCATTTTTTTCCCCCCTGACCCTGAGGACAAATTTCTATTGAATGGATCTTGTTGGTGCAGTGATAAACCTCAGCAGCCTTGCACAATGTGATAGCAACACCTGGTGCACCATGACACCAGTGTACAAGCAGGTCACCTCTTGTATTGTGTTCATTGGATGGGTAGTTTCCTCTGAAGTAACGGGTTCTGAGTAGATACTTAAGAGCCCCCTTCACATCATCATGATCTGCTTTATTCAGTGGAAAGTGCATTAAGATGTGCAGGATGCCTGCCAACCCATGTGATGCACCCAAGTATCGAGTCCCCTTCCATGTGTACATTAGTGGGCTTGACGTGAGTGTGGCTCCAGCTCGTCCAGCTGCCATCACTGCATCCACCACAGGTCCCTGCGATATAGAGGGTATATTTCTGACTTTTAAAAGGTCAAACAAGGACCTCATAATGATCAGCTAAAAGATCATGCTGATCTTCTTGAGACAAGAGACATGCTGATCTTAATTACAACAACCTTTCCTTAATTATTTCACCTTACAGTGCAAAAAAGTTTCATCAGTCACTACAAGTAGTCTTTTGAGGTTGGTTTGTTAACAAATCCTGAGAGGAAGAGAATGGGAATTAGAATGGCATAAGGGACATGGGGTGGTGGTTTTGAGACTTACAAGAGTACACCAGGGGACAGTTTCCTCTCCTATGAATCTGTTGATAAACAATGCAGCATAGAGAAATCCAACACGCCCAAAATGAAGCTCATATGTCAAGCCATGGCCAGCCTCAGCAGGACCTGCTGAGAGAACCCTTTGGCTGGCAACCTGAGTTGTAAGCAGAGGTCAGTGACATCCATTAGGCCAATATCTTTTTGAGAATTGCCTTGAACAACCAAATTGTGTATGTATGTACTTTGTGCCCTCTTGGAGAGTATGAGATGCTGGCAAAGAAAGTGAGAGAGACACCTTGTCAAACAGGTTGAGAAAAAAGTTGAGGCGCTTTTCACTGTGTCTGCATTTTGCAGCTGCTGCTCCTAGTGCATAGATTCCAGGTTGGCCACGCAAAAATGTTACATTCCTGGCTCCTTGCCACCAAAAAATGACTCAACTTGTCACCGGCTGAAGGAGCTTTCTCACTCAATCCTGAAAAAACCTTGAAAAGCTTGGGAATGATCTCTCCTATATGAGCTTCAGCTATGAAATGGAACCCAGACTACCCTGCTACTGTAACAAAGCTACAACATCACAATTGCCATTCAGGAAAGTATGATCAATCATCCTGCATACTATACAATATGCTTCAATGCTTGGGTTAGGGTTTGGAAACATGAGAAATCAAGTGAGTTACAGTACTCACTGTTCCACAGTCATGGCTGCAGCACAGCAGCTGTCTACAATGTCACAGCAATCTATGAGATCTTGTTTGCTTCCTGTTGTTAGATAAGCTTTGAAGCACATGAATGCTGTCCCAAGTGTCCCCACATACAAAGTGGGGTTAGATACTCTTGGGCCATTCTTCATCCATGTAGCTTGTATCACCTGCAAATTCTTAAAGTCATTCATTCGAGCAAGTCTTGCATGATATAATTGCTGCACACATCACAAGAAGAGCTATACTTTTGGTGTCCTAGACACTCAAGTTGATCTTAGATACTTCTGCAAATTTTGTCTCACCCCATATGTTATGCCAATGGCCATCCCAATTGCAATCCAGATTGTGTGCAGCGTCACATACATCGTGAGCTGAAAGAAATCTCTGAAGCAGGCATGGAACTTAGGCATGACACAAAGGCAGTTTAGAACCACTGAAGCATACATAGAAGGCTGAGAGTAAATTTTTCTGACCTCAGCTTTGAGAGCAAGTGCAGACTTGAGAAAGCGGTGTGATCTTGGAAATGAATGCTCTCGCAACTCAAGTGGATACTTAAGAGCTACGAGTGGGGCAGTTATGTGATTCAGTTCTACCCTCTGAGACTCCTCAACTTCTTCCTCTGTTCCTCGTATGTTCACCTTGTAATCATTCATCTTGTTTGCAAAAGTGCGAATTTCTTGCCTTGGAAAATATACGTTGTGTGTAGAGTGTTGGCCAGGTTTTTCTGGAAGGCAAATTTGTGCCATAGCGACAATTTGTTACTTCAGCAACTGGACCACATTATTGACATGATTGAAGAGTTTGTGACAAATGATGAATCAATGTCCCCCACACCCTATGTTTCAAAATGTACAATTTGGATTACTAGATGATTCAACATAGTTGCAACACCTTGAATCATCTACTTCAAAAATTACTCTCAATGTTGAATAGATGTAATAAGGCTGGAAATAACATGTGGAACTGCAATTTTATGGATCAATATCCTGAAATAAATGGGCACCCAACCTTTTGCTGTAGCCAAGAGTTCTACATGAAATCATTGACATCACACTTTTACACTAAAATTGTAGAAATAGGCAAAGATTTTGCACTTTCAATGAGGAAACCAATCTTATGTATGGCAAGAAAAACATTCTTTCGTGGCACTGATGAATTCAGCATGCACTCCTTAAGAAATGTAATGACTTGGCCATTGGTGAATTGAATTCACATGCCATTATTGATTGGCATCTAGACACAAACTACAAAGCTCAAGAGTTGGAAAAACTGAGAAAAGAACATTGACATCAGCAACCAGATGCGAGAATTTGTATTTTGGGTGTACAAGATCAAAATTTGATCACAAAAATTCTGATACCCAATAGAGTAATAGATCTGGGTAAACCTTCCTCTCCAAATCACACCCTGCTTGGTAACAATGGAAACAACAAACAACCATTATTATCTACAGGTACAACTTCAGGTCTTGCAACTCTCCATTGTATAGAAAGAGCTCTAGAGCACATGATTGAAACCCAAAGGGTAACAAAAGATTAGCACTGAAAATTGACTCTAGGAAATTATGGGGACCATAGTGAATATGTATACATGCCAGACTGAGTCTTGTGGCACCTTGTCAGTTAGGAAGTTAGGAAGTAGCCTCTGCTTGCCCTTTTGTGGTGCTCATCTGAATAGGTCCAATTGTTATCTATTGAACAAGACCTGCCATTTCACTTTGACAGGTTTCATGGCTGTCAGAAAATCCCTTTTCTCCAGAGCTTTCTTATTAAGTTTTAACCCCTAAACACTTGATTAGCCAAAACTGGTGTTTAAAATTTTGATGCATCAAAAATTTGAAAAGTTCTTTTTTTGGGCCAGGTGGAGTGTGGTCATAGTCTGTGAATCTCATGTTGACAGGGGCAGTCCATGTCAATTTAGTGGGGCTTCAATGAAAATAAGGCACGCAACAAAGCCAAAAATTGTAAAAGGAGTTTAATGCACTAGTTGTAAGGTTTGGTGTTCTCATATTAGCCTATGCACAATATACACAGTTTATCTCCAAGTTTTTATATGCACCTAACTTAGACATGTACATCATATAACATTGGTCATGCCTGATTGTGGATAATTTGATTCCAAGTTTCTAAGGTAGGATCACAATAAACCATGAGTGTATCATAAATTGAGACATAGGCTGGTCTCAAAAAATGTACATAATTTTTGGTAACGAAATGATTTCAAGTGATTTAAGAATTTATTTTTTAAAAATGTGTAATCTTGATCTCACCATGTGATTTAAAGATAGCATGCTACCTGTTAAACATGCATAGGAAAGTGAAACTAAATGCAACTTACTCCTCAAGGGAGGCAATGCTACAGAGTGAGCCTTAAAACAGAGAAAATCACCGCACAATTTTAAAAAAATGAAGCCTTGGAACTTTGGTTTTTCCCTCCCCACGTAAGCATTTATGTCTTACTATTCATTTAATTTATTTTATTTAAAAAAAAAAACATAACTCGGTCATTTAAAAAATGTTTATTTTCAAGTTTTGGCGGCACTCATGGGACCTTTGATATTGGGAACCTTGTTTGTTTGGCCATATTAGAGACTCTGAATCTTCAAACTTTGACTATTACAGTAATCTTTACACACAAAGGTAAGATCCTCTTTTATGACAAGGTGTGCAGATCAGCAAATAATATTATGAAGAACAACAACCACATGAGTTGTATTACATGTGCTCTCTGGACTCTAATGTGTGCACTGATCTTCTAGTTACATTAGTGCATAAATAAAACTAGAGTATAACAATACCCTTGCAACATACAAGTGGCAAGCCAAGTACACTTACATACACAATCATGAGGCACACATACAACAAACAGAAAAATACTAAACTAAATATTTGAACAACCAGAAGATGCACTGGCTCAAGAACTTAATGAATAATAATCCAGATCCTAAATCAAAGGAGATGAACAAGCTAGTGGTAGGCAAGGAACTAGCTTGGAGTATGTGAAAACTTAAGTACGCATTAATCTAAACATTTGTAAATGTGAAACTATTGGAGGCCACAGTCCAAAATTACTATTTTAAAAAACTCAAGAATTTAAGGTTCTTGAGTGCCATTCCATGAGTGCTTTAGTGGCAACTTTGGGCTAACTTACCACAAATGTTTTAAAAATTACTAAAAATGAAATATTGTGATTCCAGTTAAATTGAGTTTTGAACAATTTGTTTTCCAAGGAAAAATAAGTGCATGAAAAGCCAGATCCTTGTTTTGGTCACATTGCTTATTTCAATGGTGCTCTTACCTTATATGCATTTAATTTACACCATATGCCACTGGCTTGATTTTGTTTCACTACTTCAGTTTTGAAAATTCTCACCTTGTGTTTTTCTATTTAACAATGATCACCTCAAGAAGAAATGTCTTTTGGGGGCCATACTACACACAAGGGTTTATTGCTTGACTTTTTGGCCAACAATCTTAGTCAATTTTATCACTAGAAACTAATTCGTAGGCTATAATTAAACCAAATAGCCCTCAAATATGTTGAAGCCCTGTTGGAAAATATGTTTCCACTTTTGTTTACATTGGTGCATTGATTGAGAGCTTGTAAAAAGTTCTAAAAGGTAATACCTTCATTAGGATTTTCAAACATCCAAAACTGCATGCAATTTTACTTCTATCAACCTCTTGGTATATGCCCTCCACCAAACATCATTCCACATATAACATTGACATTTTTTAAAGAAACAACACACATGATAGGTCCACCAATAAAAATCATGAATGATGGTGCACAGAGGAGGACAATTGATTCATACTCTATGATGTCAAATCCATGGACAGTAATTTAGGGCTTAAGCCAAAGTGGAATTGAATGAAAGATAAATTGATAAACGTACTTGGGCTTTGCACTGTTGTGCACTATTAGTAATGATCAATAAATGGAAAAATGAATTGATTTCATGGAAATCAAGTTTCCATTTGAATGAAAATATTGAATGATATTGCATGCAACCTGAATTGAATTGAATTTTTAAAATTTATTTCAAATTGAATTTAGATTCAATTGAATTGAAAAAAATGGGATGCAAATTGGCATAAAAGATATTGAAAATCTATTCAGTAATATTGTGTTTAAAAAAATCTAAAAAGATAGATTGAAAAAAAGTCTTTTGCCTTCTTTCTTGACCCAAATTTCATGACAATTGTTGTATTTATTTGTTATATTTATTAGATGGGGTCTTGACAAGTTTTTTCCCTTCTTTTTCTCTTTTTGTAATGAGTCATTTTGATTGGCCCATAAAAATAAAATTTTTGGGGCTCATTAGAATAGAAGTTTCTATGTCAAGATGTAATGCCTCCCCTTTGCCACTCCTTTATTGGTATAAAGGAGAGAACTTTTGACAGATTGTATGGGATAGAATTTGGTGATATTGGGAACACCCTTGGGGAACACATGGGGCAACTCAAGGAACATCATTGAAAGCACATTGGAAACTTGAGGAACATGTGAAAACACATTGGGAACATGGTGGGAACACACCAAAAAAAAATTCTATGTCCACATCCCCCTACTTTCAAAATCCCCAAGGAAACTAGTTGTGTTTGCCTCATGCATACTTGGGTAAAACCTAAAATCATACATGCATGTCTATTATCTTAGGGCAATAATAAATTTCTATAACATAGAACGCAACAACAATAAAAAAATAATCAATTAAAGAATAATTTCATTATGATTTTTGTTATTAAATCTTCATCAAATCCTTATTGAAGTTTTAAAAAAACACCAAATCAATTAAAAACATTAATATATCAAAAAAATGTTTATAAAAAAATTATTTATATTTAAAAATTGATGTGTTTTATTTCAATAAATTCTTGCATATTTTTTCAAATATCATTTTAATAATATTTAAAGGAATTGAAGTTGATTTTTTGTATGTGTATGAAAAAAAATCATTTAAAAAATTAATCATATGAATTTTTTATATATTTTATAATGATATGAAACCTCGTGATACAAAAAGGCAAGTGACAACCCAAAAAAATAAAATGATGTAGAAACATGATTAAATCAGCTACCCAACATTCATATTTTGAGAAGAATCTCAACAAGTAGATGGGTAGACTTCGAAACAACCCATCAATTGGATGGGTGCACCCAAAATCTACACATGCTTGTCCATTTGCTTGGGCCAATAAAAAGATAAGCCTTCCTAAGTGCATGTTTAGCCATCTCATTGGATGCATGCAATTTTTAATTCTTAAAACTCATATTCACCATTCTTGGCCTAAACTAATACCCTTTTGTAAAAGGGTGGGTACCTTTTGTTCCTTCTATTAATTAGTTCATGGGTGTTTCACAATTTTGTTTTGTTTTTTTTCTTTTGGGCAGGGGGCACAGACACCACATTGATAATTGGCCCATGGTTGGTTGATAGTTGGGGTTCCAAAAAAAGAATAAGAATTTTAGGACTTTTTAAAGGTTATTTCTTACAAATAGCGTAATCATAGATTTCTTGGTTGCAAAGGACATGATTCTTTTTATTGACCTTTGTAGTTTATTTGTAAAGTTGATAAAATGTAGAAATGACATTGAAAATGTTTTTACATGAATGATAAATATCAAGATACTTATTCATTATTGTGCATTAATTTTCAAATTTCACATTGTAAAAGTACATTGAAAAATATAAGTAATGTTTGAAGTTTACTTTTTGCAATGTAACATTTGTTTCAAACATGTATCAAATATGTTCTCACACATGAACAAAGTATAATTTTTTTCAATTTTTTGTTTGAATATATAATGGTCTTTGTATCTTAACAAGTTTGTACATATTAATTTTTATTAATTTTTCATAAAATGTTTTTTGAACACCATTTTGACTAATCAATTTCAAAAGTATATATATTTTTACTTTTATTATTCAGAGGTTTTAAAAAAATTGTAATCAATGTATATTAAACTTAATGTAAAACAAATGATTTCATAATGATGCTTGAATATATTTTTAATATATTTTCTTGTAATTATGTCCAAAAATATTCTGTTCTTTAATTAATCTTAATTAGTTAGTTCATGAAATGTTCTATATATTTGATCATGCTTTCATCCAATTGTAATAATTTAAAGCTAAAAAATCAATTGGTCTTTGGAATCCTTTAAAAATTAAACATTCCATTTTGGAATGTCCCAATTGTAATTGTGAATGTCCCCATCATGCCCCAATTTTTTGGGAACATTTAGGAGTCCCCAATATAAGTGCCCTTTGACCCGCACTCCCAAAATAGAAGTAGAGGACCATGTTTCCGTTTTACGCCCCCCCCCCCTCCCTTTACAAGTCATATACATGAAAGTTGAGCTATGCCCAAACAATATGAGTTAAAATTGAGGTGCTATTGGGAACATCTTGCAGAACACTTGAGGCATTTGTGAAAACCATTGGGAACAAACAGAAAACAAATAAACCAACCCTTCCTGGACAGATGTGAAGCCTGCAGTTAGGAGTGCAGCTACTCAATGGAAAGATGACCAAGTGCCACAGATGAGAATATTAGACTTACAAAATAGATTCAAAATGACCCCTCTGAATGAAAACGGTTGGATCCATTTCACACACCAAATCCAAGGCACATGTCATAATTCTATCTGTCTTTGTTTCCATGTGACAGCAACTCTTGTAAAGAGATCACAAGAAACGTCGGGCCAACAAGTCACTGGAGTTGAAATCGAGATTTGTTAAGAAAAACCCAGTAACACATGCTGATCTGTTTGGCTGCAGTGGCCAGCCTAACTTTTCCCTCACATTTATGGACATCTACAAATGCTAAGCTGCCACTAGTACAGCAAGCAAGCCATTAAACAATTGATGTTGACTATGAAAATTGATACTAAATTAGGAATAATATTGAGCTTAATGATGATAAAAAATGGTACTTTAGAAATCAATTTGAGCAGTTTGAAGACAAAAATTCGTATTAATTTATTATTAGGTGGTGAACTCCTCACTTTGAGCTTGATGTTGGACCGGTACAAGGGTGCTGGTTCACCCATGAAGGCCTTGATCTGTTGTTGTTACAAGTTAGAATGTTGAAGCAGTGCACAATTCAATGGTAAACTGCATGAAGTCAAAAAAATATCTTGCAGGCGTTGGTGGAGCCGGTGAAGAGAATTGTTACTAAAATTGATGGAGGGCAGGTAAGGTGCTCACCAGGATCCTGCACAAACTCCACTGCTGTAGCAGGCAATGGGAAGGTGGCAACTAGAAAGGATAATGAGAGGAACGGTGATAGGGTAGCAAAGGTATGGGCACGGGAATTGTACACTAGGGACCGGCCGTGTGGCATTGCTGATCTTCCCATTCCGAGTGTGCGCGGCTGGGCTGCCCATGCAACGTCAACTATGGAGCGCCGCAAGGAGGCCGAGTGTTTGGCGGACCACTAGATCACTCCACTACTCCATGAAAGCTGGGAGCTGTTGGAGCAATGAGAGGAGTCGGGTCGCGAGGCCTGGCGGCAGGCAGCCACCAGCTACCGCCTTGATGCCGATCCTACTTCCCATCATCCATCCATCCATCCATGATACGCTCAACCCAAGGTTTCTAATTCCATCTCTGTCTCTAGGGACTGGGAGTTACATCCATCCACCCATCCATGATCCTGCAAGCTTTCTAATTCCGACTCTGTCTCTAGGATATGGGAGTTCCATCCATCCATCCATGATCCCCTTGACGCAAGCTTTCTAATTCCGACTCTGTCTCTAGGGTATGGCAGTTACATCCATCCATACTCATCCATCCATCCATGATCTCCCCGACGCAATCTTTCTAATTCCGACTCTGTCTGTAGGGTATGGGAATTACGCTCTTTTCCTTCGGGATCCACCAATCACATTGTCTGATCTTCCCTGCCTTTTCTCCGGTTCACGTGATCTTCACGCTGCATCTCGGTCTCGGAACTCCACTTCGTTTCACGCGGCTCCAGATCTTTCCTGCTTGGCCTCATCAATATCAGGCTCCAGCCTGTATTCCACGATCTTCCTTGCGCGTCCTGATGCTCCCGGCCGGGATCTCTCTACATGTAATGCTGGTCCACTGTTGTGCATTTTGGTGTGTTTTGCTAGATTGTTGTTCCATGTAGCTGATGATCATTGGTGAAGCAGCTGATCCGCATGCGCAATTCCAAAGTATTTGAAGAATCTCCGCAGCAATTCCATACTACTTACTACTCGGAGTCTCCAGAAATTATTAAGTGAGCTCTTGAAAGTTGGGGCCTGCAACTTCGTCCCTGGATCAGCAGCTATATTAGGCTGTGGGTGACCAATATTGAAGCGAGTTTCTGTTTAAAATAGGTAAGGTATGCAGGTGATCTGATGTCAGAAGCTTAACATTCGATCACCAACTGTGATCAGATTTCTCATGTAGTATAAGCTAGCTAGATCCTGCAGTGATTCGAACGAGAGAGTCCTCAAGAGAATCCCCAATCTAGATCTTGTCTGCACATGTTACGCGAAACCTCGTCTTAGAGGAAGATGATCCAGGCCTGTATCGTCTACGATTCAAAAGAAATTGCGAATTTCTAGTGCGCAGTGTGTGAAGAATCGTTGGAATTTTTTTGCAGTCTGCATATTAAAAGGAGAGTTGTTTTTTGTAGGTTTCAGCTTGAATTGGGGACGTGTGTTTTCAATCCGGATACGTACATTGTTTGGATTCCAGGTTTTCTGCAGGGCGTGCATTTCGAGACTACACCATTGCATTTTAATTTCTCGCCAGGATATTTGTATCTCTGATCATGTGCTTGCCGCGTGCAGGTTAAGTAGACGTTGTTCAAGAGAAAATGGCAATCAGTTTCAAAGAGTATGCACCTGATCAGTATGTAGTGACACCGCAAGAAACTTTGCGAGGGATGATGCAGTCTCTTGCAGATCAAGAAGAAGAAGCAGAAGAGGATACCATCTTCGAGCTGGGCAGTGACAGAATGACGTTGGAATTCTCAAGCTCCTGCACCCCGGTTGGAGCGACCTGCAGCTCAGATGATTCCCAGAATTTCAACGGCACTGCAACATTTAGTACTAGTCCTGTTCATTTATCAAATGGGCCAGTGCATCCGTTGTCTGCTGCAACCTGTGACCAATTCATAGCGGCGGAGGAGGAGCCGCCGGTGCTGAATCCTCCTTGTGAATTGACAGGATTCTACCAAGGTACAACCTTTAATATCAACTCTGCAAGTTGTTATGTGAAATATCTTTCACAGGACTGCTGCTTGAATTCGAAATATCTCTCGATTCCACAATGGGTCGGTGGCAGCACTAGTCTTCGTTTCTTGTTATGTACAAAACATCCAGTGACTTAGGCCTAGCAAAGCCTACTTGTTCTCAAGAATATTGCGCACAGAAAGTGATACAAACCAAAGAAAAATCTGTTCGGGAAGTTGTTGTTGAGTTGCGGTATCATTGATCAGATCAATGTTCAGGAGCACAACTTGGACTAGAGCCGAGTTTTACGGATCAAACTGCAACATGGAATATCATGTCTAATAGCAGCATTAATATGATTAGCGGCGATGGTTACGAAACTGCTGCACTACGGTCGTTTGCAAACCCCGCAGACTTTCCATTTTTCGCCAACTCCACAGCAGCCAACTTTGCACAATCTCATGAGCAGCTGGACCGTCAGCTTTACATGTTTCAAAATGGAGCGGAGGAGGCCGTATCAGGAAGAGCAGCTATGTTGCACCAACTTTTTGCAGAAAGCAGGAAAAGGGCTCAACTAGGATCATCAGGGATGCAGCTTTCAGCATCGCTTCTCGACGAGGTGGCAGCGCAAGCCAAAGCTAGGCTTGAAGTCAAAAAACTCCGAAGGTTTGGGTTCAATGCCACCCTCGCTTTTTCAATATCTAGCAAGTGATGTTGCGTTTGGTTTTTGAGACTTCGCATTTGTTTGTGAGGAGATCGCAGTCGACATATCTCTCTCTCCTTTCTTTGAATTGAATTAGACCCTTGAATAATTCTCCTAGTAACCACGTCAAAAGCATCATGAAATTCACGTTGCAGAATGGAGTCAAACCGAGCATCTGCAAGGAGGAGCAGGAAAAGAAAAGCTGACAGCCTTGACAGTCTCCATATAGAGGTAACAGTAATATCTGAGTTTCCATATCTGAGAGATAATGAATATGCAAATCCTCCTGCACAGGTCAGGAGTTGTTTATCTCAGAAATTAATAAATCGTGGGTTCTTAACTTGTTGGATCGAAACCATAGTTCTTGATCTGAACAGACTCAGCAGAGATCATGCGTATTGAAGCCCGATCCTGTTGGTTCAGGCTGCATATATGTTGTAATGAGGAGCCCTTGAATATTTGTGTCCTTGACTGGTTTTATATGGTTCCATGCATGCAGAATGTGAGGCTAAGAGAGGAGTATGTCCCGCACATATTACAGGAGAAACATGAGGTAGAGAAGAGGTTGAAAGAGTCAGAAACTAAGATCATAAAGCTGGAGAAGGAGAAGGTGGAATTATCAGAACAAATACAACGCCTCACTCAACAAAAATTGGGCACCAGCTGCGCCCCTCATGCAGCAGGTGGCTCAGCTGCTGCAGCAGCTTCTTCTGTTACTTTCCCCATGACTCATCATGTTGTAGTCTAATTGGAACTGGGAGTCCAGACCCCCTTGCTGCATTCATTATGTAACTAGCGTTTCCTGCTTTGTGATCATCACTTGTAAATGAACGTATTAAAATCTGAGATCGTGAGGAGACTGGAGATCTGGACACCTTGAAGAAGCTCATGCAGTAAGTAGTAAGGCAGATATTTCTTTTAGAACTGTCGTGAATAGAAGTCAGAATGGGATGACAATTGTACATAAAAGACAAAGTTCTGCATCATATGTCGAAAAGCTCAAGCTGCTACACAAGCTGCTGCTTATGTTCCACATAGAATGTAGTGCATGTGTGCAATTTAAGTCAAAAGATGTAACTTGCACCCACATACACATTAAGTTCATAGTCACTCAGATATCATCATCAAAACTTAAGTTTCAAGCATTCAAATCCCTTTTTGTTTTGGTGCAATTAGCTTGAGCTTATAAGTTGCAAAGCAAAAAGGAGAGAAAAAACATTGGGTGACCCTATATACGAATGGGAACACCAGATGACCACCTTCTAAGTTCTAGTTCTCTTGACTTCTAATGAAGTTTTCATAGTGAAACTCATAATGCGGTTCTGTCGCCGATCATCCTTCTACTTGAACATTTCAGAATACAATGGTTTGTTTCCATGACTGCTAATTGAGTACTGAACATTGCCCTTTGTATATGATTTTCTTCTTTGTTTTCCCCCCCCCCCTTCTAAGCTGGATCTTTAAATGTTTTCCTTTTTCCGCTTTTGTTTTGTTTTGGCGCTTTTGTGATGGTTCTGTTGTTGGTCTCTTCTTCACCTTGTGATTCTTTTGTTGCACGAGGCGTTCCGGGGTTTGAAGCTCTGCATTGAGTGTTGTAAACGTGGAAGGCACCGTCAAGACAGTTGTGGGGCCTTGTATTATATATATGTATCTCGCAAGGACGAGGGAAAGCCTAATTTTGGAGGTGCTGCAATTCTTGGATAGCAAGCAAGATACATTGTTTTTCTTTGAGGAACTTTGTCCCTGTTGTGGAGCTTTCTAGTTATGTGCTGTTGTCAGAAAATGTGTGTGTTTTTTTTTTGGTGATGTAGCCCGAGTGGTGATCATCCATAAGATGATGTAGTCAATTTTTTGGCTATTGATAAATATGAAAGTAAAAAAATGAAGTATGCTTCTGTATCGCTTGGCTACCTACTTGGAACTTATATAGGGTGATTTTCTTTTTAAAATATTTTCTCACCTTGTGAGGTCTTCTGTATTCCCAACCTAGCCCTCTAGTGGAATGTAGTAGGTGATATTTAGTCAATCCCATCAACTAGATAGTAAGGGGTGGGGTTTGGTCTTGCTAATTTCATGACTGCTGCCCAACATGGGATTTTGTTTTTTAAGCATCAAATTACTTATGAGTGTTTTTTCATTAGAAATGTTAATCCAACTCATTTTTTGTTTCATGTGAAATGAAATTTAGGCATGGCATAATCAAGATGTAATCTTTTTTTATGAGGTTTGATTGCATGAATAGCGTGTCATTTGTGTTTGTTTTTGGGTGCTCAAAGTTTTGCCATAGCTTTGAGCAAGAGTTGCCAACCTCTAGATTGATGCATTCTGCATATTCTTGTTCATATGTTCTGAATTTTTTACAACTTTTTTTTCGCACTTTTCTTTAGATCGAATGATGTATTTTTTTATATTTTTAAATATGTGCATAAATTCATGAAAAATTATGTTTGGGATTCTTGTCTAATGAAAATTACCTCCTGGTGGTCCAGACTAGTATTGTCTGGTTATCAACATCTAGACCTAACTTGTGAATACCAATAACAGATTTTATTTTATTTTGGGCAAGGAAGGATATGTATCCCAAAAAAAAATCATTCTACTATAGTAGCCTAGTATAAATTTTATTTTTATTTCCTTCATCTACCAGTTATGAATATTCCAATTTTCAATTTTTGAAACATGATGGATATGCACAAAGGTTATGCATGCAAAATTTTCAAATCTGGTTGCTTAGAAGATTACAAGCTAATCTCCCAAAACAAAGTAACTTGTAGGGAAATGGAACCCCAATTCTTCATAAGTCTATGAAGAACTTTGCCCTATTGCAGCACAAGTTTCTTGGCCCAACCACACCCCCACAAAAACAAACCACAAAATTAATCATTGTCAACTTGCAATTGTTCAAAGAAGTCAACTTTTTCAAGCAAGTCATAGTTCTCCTTTGTCAAAGAATATTTTTCTTTTGAAAAATTCTTTCAAATTTGCACTTGGTTTACAATTGTGGCATGGGTCATCAAGCCAACTTTTCATCATCGAGTCTAAGCATGATTGGGGTACCACATTTGAACTTTAAGGATTCACTCCAAAGATTATCAAATTCACCTTTTTCTTCACTTTTTCCATGACTTGTCTTACATTTCACCTTTTTTTCATGTCAAATGCAATAATTTTGTTCTGAATTTTATATAGGTCTTTAAAATATCTATCTTTTTCACTTATGAAAGTGACAAGAATGAAATTTACCCAATGTGGGCCATGTTCTATCAATGGCCCAAAATTCTTAGAAATTTGACTTTTTGAAAAAAATTACATTACAATAGGGCATTTGGTTCTTGTCATATTCATACATTTTATATACATTAGCACATAAGGTGTTTGTGGTAAAAATCTTGAGCCAAAAAAATTTGTTTAAACATTCCTTATGAATCTTTGAATTTTTTTTCAAGGACTTGGTAGGAATCCTTAAACTTGTTCAAATTTGACATATATATATATATATATAATAGTATTTTTGTAATGTATCTATCTATGAATAAAATCAAACTTTCAATAGGAATGTGTCATTAAGTTTCAACAACATGTTTAAATGAAGGGGTCCAGTGACTATAAAATGAGGCAATCTTTTTGGGTGCCCCAACCATGCTTTGACCCCACTATGATGATCCAATCCATGTTCTCCACCTATAAGCGATGTTTTAAAGTTGTCCACACCTTTGCAAAATTAAACACATGTTCAATTTTTATTTGTGAATCTAGGATTTCAAAAATCCGTTTCACAAATAAACCCACATTTGAAAATTGGCCTTCATGGATGCGCCACCGTGCTAGTAGATCTACACATGTAAATGGAAAACAGGAAGCTTCCTAAGTAGAGATGGCTCTCTAGTAACCAACGCACATGAAAATTCTTCAATTGAAACCCCCACACCAAACATATTTTCTTCAAAATCCTCACCAACATCAACTACATTAGCATTAACATTAAATGCATTAATGGCAATAAGGTTTAGCCATTCAAAGCAAACCATCAAAAGAGGAACAATAATTTAGGCATCATATTCAGTGGCTAGCCAAATGGCATTCCCACGTTCCAACAAATTTTCCACAACACATAAAGATTTGAAACACGGATCCAACATGATGGCCATCATATTATGAGTCTGCCCTCCATCAAAAGTTTTCAAAAACTACAAAAAAGGTTTGATAACCTTAATAACCTTTAGCCGCATATTTCTCTGCAAAGCAAGAATCTCACTTTCAAATGAATCGGAAATTTCAAGCCCACCAAAAAATAACAATAATGTTATTTCCATGTTGATAGTAAGTGCAATAGTTGTTGTCAAGGTGTTTGACAACAACCAATGGCCCCTTGATTGGTTCATGACACATGCTAATACAATAATGTGATTGTTTTAACAACAACCCACACTTGCGCTTTCAACACTTTTTGTTATAAAGCCACAGCTTTTTGCTTTCCATAACAAAGAATAATGGCATATTTAAACTATAGACATTTTTCAAGCATTATGACCTTACTTGTAAATTTGGTCTTCACAAGAGTTTTTAACTTTCGATGCCACATCTTGCTAAACAACAAGCCCACTCCCACTCATGCCTCGCTTTCCTAGACTTTTAGGTCTAAGTAATTGTTTTTTATAAACTAGCATGTGCATAGTTCACATTGACACTTTTTAGCCGAGCTAAAACTTTGTCGTCATTTGTAGCATATTGACACGCCTTAGACATTATGTGCCCAAAGCAAGTACCTTTGTAAACCCTAAGCAATTTCAAAGGTTCATAGTCAATAATTGAATACAAAACTACTACCAAAGTAGTCAAATTATTGCTTCCATCCTTTACAAAAGCAATTACCTAATGTAATAATCCATACTTCTCTAGTAAGGACTGGAGTTCTATGGCCATGGACTGCCCAAAAGTCTCATGAACTTCAAATAACCCCATAATAACATGCATCAACATCCAAGCTTCATTCAAAAAATTTATAACCAAAGCAAATGTGTCAACACTACCCCGAAACAACCATAGATCGAAATTGGTTGAAATTGTTGTTGTAGTTTTCAAATTTGGCAAAACATGCCGGTCCAATGTCTTCTTCACCATTGCAAATAACACTTCTTCCACTAAAGAAGATCGAGAAAGAAACTAAACTCAAAGACATTGGCGTAAGACTAACCTCTGAAGCCCAATGTTTTCACAAGAAGGTAATGGCCTATAACCCTTGCAGATGTACAACACCAAATCCTTAAGAAATTGTAGTTGAGCATCATCAATTTTTTTATAAGAATTTTTGGCACCAAAGAATGTTGTAATTGCACAACTAAAAGGACTTGCCCTCTTTTTTCCTAGCTATCGAGTATGATCAAATCTTATTACTTTTTCACTACAAATGTATTTCTTATGAACCCATAACTTTGGATGTGTTGTTTCCACATGAGTCTTCATGGGAGTTATGCCATTGGTTTTGCTGTATTTTATCAAACCTTTATGGAAAATAGATCATTGTGTCAAATCAATTCTCAAATGTTTGTTCATAAACCTTTGATTTTTTTGTTTTGGTTTTAAGGCTTGAAGGTTGAGTTTGTTTTCTTTTAATGTGTTTTTGTTTGTTGTGTGTAGGTGCATTGTGCATTTTGTTTGTTTGTTCAATGGTTGAAAAGGTAGAATTTTGCATGATTGAAAGTGGGTGGAGTTGATAAAAATGCATCAACCCCCACATTCAAACACCTCTACCTACATCTTCATTTTCAAAGGTTGAAAACATTGTGCACCTTCAAGCTAGAAATAATGTGCCAAATTCAAATGTTCTACAACTTGAGACCATAAAAGCACAAGCTATTGTTGGAGGCCTCATGGTTGAATCTCTATATGTTGGGGGTTTTTTGATGTCAATAATAATCACCCTATGGATTTGGATAACTTGTAAATGCTGCAATGCATCATTTTTTCATTGTGAAATGTGATAGCTTCTTGCTATTGCATGCTAAATCCAAATTCCAAAATGTGGTTGTTGTTGCATGTTGTGTCCAAAACCTAGAAACAAAACAACAAAAAACAGAATCCAAACATTTAAAAACACAAAAGCAAAGCCAAGAAGAAATGCATAGAGCATTTAGGACTAGGAGCTTACTTATCAATTAGGTTTCTTGTTTTTTCAAGTTGCACCTATTACATCCAAAACTAAGTAGAGCTAAAAAGCAAAATCAAGAAACAACTTGTTGTTCCAAACAAAGCCAAGCTTTAAGAAAGTAAAGTGTTAAGTAGAGAGAAACAAAATGCCAATAGTGCCAAACACATAGAAGCAAAACACCAAGAACACTAAACATGTAGAGAAGCAAAGTGTCAAGAACACTAAACACTGAAAAAAAAAGTGTTAGAAAAACACCAAGCACCAAGCATAGAGAAGTAGAGTACCAAGAATGTGAAACATAGAAAAGGAGAGTGCCAAAGGTGCTTAGCACAAAAAAGCAAAATGCCAAGAGCACCAAACACTAAGAAACAAAGCGCTAAGAGTGCCAAACACCAAGAAGAAAAGCACCAAGCACTGAGAAAGCAAAATGATAAGCACCGCACAACACCACGCACCATAGAACACCACACACTAAGATTGAAAGAAGGAACTTTAGAACAAAAAAAAAACTTAAAGCAAAGGTAAGCACTAAACACAAATCACAAGCATAAAAAACACAAAAGTTCCAACACTCAAAACCACAATGCCAAGCACTGCAAAGCGCCACCGTCCATGCACCACAATGCACCACTATCCACACACCACAAAGCACCATGCACAAAAAATGAAAGAAAGAACAAGGAGTTTTAGAACGCAAAGCAACTTGAAGCAAAGATAAACACAAATCACAAAGCACAAAAGCACAAACCAAAAACGAAAGAAAAAAATTCAAAACACAAAACAACTTGAAGCAATGGTAAGCATTGAGCACAAATCACAAAGCGCAAAAACACAAACTGAAAATGAAAGAAAAAAATTCAGAACGCAAAGCAACTCGAAGCAATGGTAAGCATTAAGCACAAATCACAAAGTGTAAAAGCACAAAAACACAAAAGTCCCAATGCCAAAACCTATATGCCAAAAGCTTGAAAGTGACAAGTTCTTTATTCTTCGCTCCTCCTAAACCTAAACCTAATTGAAAACCTTAAACCCTAAATGAAATGCATATCTGACATTTTTTAAAACCTTAATCGTTGAATATCAAATTTTTTAAATCCTTTTTGGTGAGACAGTTAGATTTTAAAATAATCAAATAGATTGACATCTGGTAGTTGAGCACATTGTCAATTATGAAAAATGTAGAAAACTCCAAATATGTATATATACATATTTGGCCATTATGCATATGCATAACCAAATGAATTGGATAACCAAACAACATTAGTTTAAACACATTATTATTAAACGTTCAAATGACCTCTTTAGATGATTTTTTATTTTCAAGAATTATTTATCTAACCAAAAAATTTATAAAATGTTATTATGTAAATATATGTTTTAAAAATCTCCCCCAAAATATGGCATGTTTATTTATTTATTTATTTATTTAAAATGTTTAAAAATATTGATTTTTGATTTTTTTAATTGTATTGTATTTTATTTTATTTCATTAAATTTTTAATCTATTCCAGATCATACCACATTTATATATGTACCCCAATTACGAATGCACCTTGTTACCATACCTTAACAACCCCCCCCCCCTTGATCCCCAAATTGTAGGCCCCTAGTTGTGCTTTTGATGCTATCGAAAAACCCTCAATGAGATAGAAGGAGTTTTAAATATGTCCATGAACATAGTAAAAACAAAAATACATAAGGTTAAATGTAAGAGATTTAAGTTTTAAATGATGAGTGTAATGCCTTGCCCAAAGGGCAAGGTTCCACATTCAACAAAATCCCCTTTCTTTTCTATTTATTTATATATTTATTTATTCTTTGTATCTTTCCATATGGTTTCCAATAGTTCATCATTATTTATGTTAAATCTTTCATGTCCATGTAAATTAGTAAGGGAAAGGGGCTAAATAGATAGGCTCAAAACAAGTAGATTTTTTTATTATTTTAACATACATAAAATGAATGTGAAAAAGCACATGCTAATCTATCTTTTTATATTCACTAGTATGGCCTATGTCATTGGCCCAAGTGTGAACCTGTTTCAAAATATGAGAAATTCGACATATGAAAATTGTTTGAGAGGGTTTAAGATTAAGGGTTAAATTAAACCCTAAACCCTACACCTTGTATCCAAATTTTGAAGAGTTAAATATGACTTGCAAATGTGACCACATTCTCAACTGATTTTTCATTTCAAACCTGGGTTTTTGTAATTTATTTGAATTTACAGTGACAAAAATCACTTAAAATTTGATATCTCCCACATCATAAGTCCAAAACTTACAAAATAAATTCCATTAAATCTTGCTCATCGAAGTCTTTCCAATAATACCAAAGGTACAGCCCAATTCATCATACTTGAATTGAATGGTAGACCTTCAAGTGTGACAACGTTTTTAATTGATTTAACCTTCCAAAACCTGGTTTTTTGTGATTTATTTGAATTTGCAATGGCATAAATCACTTACAATTCAATATCTCTCCCATTTTAATCCCAAATCTTACGAAATATATTCCATTAAATCCTACTCTTTGAGATCTTTCCAACAACACCAAAGGCACATCCCAATTCTTCTGAAATTTGCAGTTATGATTTAATTTAAATTTTAGTGAAAAACTCATTCAATATTCAAGAACTTTTACACTGCAACTCCAAATGTCATGAATCCAAGCCAATGCACCGCTCCTTGTCAAAAGCTTTCCAAGGATACCAAGAACATGATTTGAAGCACCCTAGTTTGGTGGATTTCATAGTTACAAAACAAAACAAACTACTTTGCTTCATAGATAGATGTAGGTGGGTAGGAGAAAGGAATGAACTAGTGATGAAACCTTGGTAAAGTTCATTAAACAAAGCACCTAGTGAAGGGGGAAAGGAAGTACAAAGAGAAAGGACCCAAGTCCAAGCCAAAAGTGCAAAAAACCAAAAGGGGGTCACAAAGGGGCAAATGGAACAAATTATGTTCTAGAGCTTCCACCAATTGCAAGAAGCATATTAGAAAAGGAAAGGGAAGGGAACTTGAAAATGTAGTAAGTCTAGAAGAACCTTCACCTACAACAATGATGCGCCTCAAAATAAAAGTGGCATGTGCTCTTTACAAGGCTACTGACACTCTTTGCTTATAGAAGGCACATAGAACCACCAAAGGAGGACCACATGTGTCTTTTGTTAGCCATACCATAATAGCACATTGGTGAAGAAAGTTGTTTGCTTGTTGGTGTAAGCACCCAAAAACCTCTATAGCAAGGGGAAGAAACACATTTTCTGAGTGCCAATTGTGGTAAAATCCTTCTTTTACTTGAGCCGCCACCATTGTAGCCACCCTACAAAATGAAGCAACTTGAAAGACCATAACTACTTGAATGGGAATTAGCAATGACCATGTCTACCAAGGCACTGATAAAACAATGTCAACCCACAAACGAAAAGACTTGAATGAATGGGCGAAGGACATGGGTTTGTTCACACAAAACATGAAACCTTGCGTCTTTCGCAATGGAAACGAAAGCATTTTGAATTGCATCATGGGAAACAATCCATTCCCCACCATGGGAACAACAAAGAAGGTGGGTTTTTGTAGGATAGATAAAGGTTGCACTATAGCAAATCGCACCCTATTCCATTTCACATTTTACTTGTTTTTGAGTGGAATGTGAGAGTGGAATAAGTCACGTCACCCCCAAGTGGAATGTGTCAAGTAATTTATTAATATTAAATAATTCAAATAAAAATTGTAAATTAATTAGGTGCAATCACTGCAAAATGGAGTGTGCCAAGTGCCACAATTTTTTTAGGCAAATCTCATTAGTGGATTTATTGCCACCAATTTTTTCTTAATGGAATAAGCATTTGTGGAAATTTTTAAGGGATTTGATTTTTGGGTAGGTAAAAAATTCAAGTCAGTTTTTTGTTGTATGCCTATAATATTGCCCATGCATTTTTCAAATGGAGTACATCACCATGCCTTATACCACTACACCACTAGTCAAAAGTTAAAGGTCCATTCTATTTAACTAATGTCATGCATCTTGTACCCAAACATGTGAAGGAAACTTTCTAAAAACTTTTAATTCAAAAGTTCACTTACATTGCAAAAAATAAAAGTGCCAACATAGTCACGTAACCCATAAATAAAAGTCCACTTATGCTACACTTGAAAATGGAGGCATGGTTATGATGTCCAAAATTTGTATAAATCAACCTGATGTGAAATTGTCCATGTTAACTATACCATGTTAAAACTAATGATGCCCATTGTATATGCTTAATTGTTAGAATTCTCTAGCAACCACTTGCATTCCCATAGGATGCAGGCCTTGTTGGCCATTGAAAACACACATGCCTCATCCAAAGTCTGGACATTTGGGTTTCGTTCAAGCTCTTCAACCATGAATTTGACGTTGGGCTTGTAAACCTTGGTCACCATGACCATTTGCTTACCTAGCCCACACAATCAGGTAAAAAAGTTTCTTGCAAACCCCTTGGATGCATGGTTAACACCTATTATGCCTTTTCCAGCCACCTTCCCCTTAAACTTGGGGTGGAAGATGCTACATTTTGTGCCAACCTTCAATGGAACCTACTACCACACACTCAAGAAAAGGCACACATGCAAATTATGTCATGAACACAACATTCTAACACCACATACATCATCATGGCCAAGCCCCAACTAAGTTGAAAAATAAATGGTCCAAGTACTCACATCATCAATTCGTGGCACATTAATATTGGCCAAGGGTTTTCCTTTGGGAAATTTTTCGTAAACATTCCAACTCAGCTTGAACACCTTTTTGGCCACAGATGCAATGGGTCACCTAAAAAACTAACAGATGGGGGAAGTCCAACCTAGTGTGCAACGCAAACGAAAAAACATTAAAGGGTAGGTGGAAAGGTGAAATGATTAGGGGATCAAAAAGTTAAGCACTCGCCCTTAGGCTTGTGTAGGACTTCAAACATGCACAATCCAAATTAGAAGCCATGTTAGAAATGATGTTAAAGAAAAATGGTCATGCAATTTGTTTGGAATGTTTTTCAGAAGTTGATCTAATCCCTTTTTAGTAAATTACAAGAAGAAGAACTCATGCCATTATGTCTAGGGAAAGGAACTCTCGTGCCAATGTGAAATGGACTTCGAAATGGAGTGGATCAAAACTATTAGTACCTATCACCTCCAATAAGAATTGACGATGATCAAATACGAATTCAGCAACGATGATAAATCCAATAGGGCAAACTTATCCTTGGGTGGTACCACTAAAAATGTCACACCCCAAATTTCTAAAACTCATCCAACTTCAAGATAACATAGGGCTCACATAAAAAAAAGCTTTTCATTCCAAAAATTTTATCAAAAGGTTATCCAAGTCATGTAGAATTAAAAATCTAATAAAATTTACAAAAAAATGTGTTTTGATGTGAAAAATGAATGCATAAGGAAAAAGTTTCAAGAATGTAACATGAGGGATTTTTGTGATTAGAAACACAAAAAGAATCTTATTGTTGGGAATGTTTCTCAAAGATGATTTTTTTAAGAATAATTTAAATGTCAACCTACTTTATGTTTTTTAGTTATGAATTTTTGAAGTCAAGATTGAGAAAAGTCGTAAAAGGCCATTGATGTCAAAAACACACATGATAATTATTTTCTTCTTTTATTATTTAAATGATTAGTTTGGATCATTCCCTTGTGCATGTATTAAATAAACCAAAAAAAAAAATTGAATGTGTAAATGTGTGGATATTTAAAAGAAAGGAGTCAAAAATGGGGTTAAAAATGGGTCATGAACGGTTCAAGAATCAAAATGTTAATGCATATTATTGGTTTTTGGGTGTTCATTATTCTACATGAGTGTGTGCATAGGTGGGGCAAACATAGTTCACCTAGTCTAATCAAATAAACTAATGTATAAATAGATGGAATTTTATTTTTCAAATTGGGTCCAACTTTCCTATGATTTTGGCAAAGTGATTCCTAGTGGTACCACCCAAGGATATTCTCACCCAATAAGTGCCCAACTCCCTAGATAGATTGTTAGCACAATGAGCTCTATGGAAGCTAACCCTCCCACAAAAGATGGGGAGAGAAACCTATTGGTGCACTAAGGAAGCCTGTAAGTAATCCAAAGATCCTAGGCCCAAGAGACTCCTAAAGACCTACATGAGGATCGAGTCAAAGGAGGTGAATTAATGATGAACACTTCTACACAGTGAACATCTTCATTTGACATGATGCCATTAAAGAAAGAAGTAGACCCAAACAAGATGCCCAAAACATTGATGTCATTGAATGGGCAACAAAAACCAACAAGAGGAAAAAAATCAAGAGGCAAATTAAAAGGCAACCAAGTCAAACATTTGCAAGGTTATATCACGAGCCTCATTAAAGTCAATTGAGAAACAAAATGGTCAAAGGCAAGATGAATGGTAAAGGTTGAGCCAATGATGAAAGTGCTGTTCGCAAATGAAGGGAAAATACAAGATAGAAAAACCTTGTAGAACATCACAATGCACGAAAATGGGCCAACACAAAAAAAGTCTAACAATTGGATTGCCCTAGCAAGTGCCCTTCAAAGAATAAATGGTTGACAAATTTCCCAAAGGGGAATGGTGGCTAAAGAAAATGGGAACTTGCTGGTCATAAAACAACTAAACAAAGGGGAAAAGTTTAAACAATTGACCTCATTTTGTGCGAAGTTCTTGAAAGATGGCTCTCCTAGAAATGGTATTGAAAACATTTACGATGTCCATTTGTAGTACCACCCAATTCAAATGGACATCTAATTATTAGGAAAGTAGTGAGATAGTTAGGCTTAGAAGGAGGTATGAGTGGCCCAAACAAACAACAATATTTTTATTTCAAAATGATGAATCTACGGACACCCTAGGGGAATAATGACCCCAATGAAATTCCAAATATTTGAATCATTTTTAGATTAGTTAGCTAATGTAACCCATTTTATTTCATTGTCCTTAACTGTACATCTAGGGATGTTTGCTCCTCAAAATCCATCACAAAACCAGATCCCTTTCATTAATTTGATGATAACTTGTAACTTATCAATTCATTAACTCTTTTAAAAAACTTTAATGGATATTTCAAAACTTCCAAGTATTTTAAAACTTTAATAATATGTTGATAACAAATGTCCAAAAACTACAATTTAAAATTCACATTGCTATTACCTCAATATTTTTGTCTCATTTGAAAAAGTGCAATTACATTCATTTCACATATCCATTCAACATTTATCTAATAAAAGCACTTCCACAGTTGTATTAAATAATTTCATGTCCCTTGCCATTTTCAATAATGATTTCTAATGATAGGACATATTATTGTGTCATTACATTTCTTTTCCTTTTACTCACCAACTAGCAATCATTTTGCATTTGAAACATTTTCATGTTTATGTTTCCCATTTTACTCATTTACTTTTCAGCATATTACATTAAAATTATGAATTAGAAAATAATCTAAATTTGATTTTAATCCTAGTAATCATTGCAATTGAACAATTTGCACCATGCTTTTACAGAGGATTGGTCAACAATTTACAACTATGAACATCTTTGATAAAACATTACATACCAAAAAATGAACTTCTGATATTGCAAATAACATCCTATAAATTTGAAAAACAATCAGGTCCTGATATACATAAGTGCTTATACAATATTGAAAAAAAACTTGTTTTTCAAAAGGAAAGACTACATAAGAACAAAATGTTTATAGTATCATTGTTTAAAATGTTAGAGAGAATATGATAATATTTTAACCATTGCGAACACCAAAAAGCTCTCAATTTCATGTGCAATCCATAACAAATCCCAAGGTATTGTTAAATACTCTGTGTTCATAATAACCATGAGTAAATTTACACATAAGTACAACCAAAAAAAGCATTGATTTAAGCATTGAATTCATACTTCACTCCATTTTTATCAACTAACTTGTTGCAGCAAATAAAACTTATCACAATAGTAAACATGCTTACTATATGGACCAATTGCATTGAAGGCACTTAATAGTACCTGTTGTTGCTAAATTATCCTTATCCTTCAAAATCCACTTAAAATGACTTACTCTTATTAAATCAGCATACAAAACAAGATTGGTGACATTCAATAGGTAGACATGGACTAACTTAGCATCCATGTGAAATCTGTAGAAATGTGACAGCAAATGACCTATACAATCAAAGTTGGGAGGACAACACACCCATCTCCAGTAAATACACAAACAGCTTCAGATTGCTATTGTTGGAATAGATGATACATGTGGTGTCTCAAATTGAAAACTCTACTTGCAAATAAACAACCATTTCAACCTACAAAATTGTAGCCATTCAGCCAGTACTAGTGCACAGTTGAGCTTACATGGTTGACTTGGAACCGGTGCTCGTCAAACTCCCATAATTTGATGTCCAATGTCCCTTACAGAAGTCAAAAAAACTTCTCACTCATGCATGGGAGGGTAGTGGCAAAATTAGAAAAATTCAATGCAGTTAAAGAAAAGTAGCAGGGTCAAAGGAGCCAATGTCTCTATTTGTTTGCTAGCAATTTGTGACTAGTACCAAAGACTTGCTACCCAAACAAGACACATCAAGTGTCAGATATGTGTGCACCAAGAGAAGAAAAGCATCACTCTGAGGCATGGACTTGCACTTGCACTCTAGAGTACAGAAAAAAGATTATTCATGATTTTTGCAATTGCCATAGCCACATGGCCATAGTACACCATAAAAAAAGATGCAGAGACAACCCACCAGTCGAAAGAAAAGCAGTCAGGCCAGTTTGCACTAGGAAAGGATGTTGGGCAACCTTCTTATCCATTTTCTGCCTTGTCATAAGCATTAGACTTATGCTTTGGTGAAAAGGTGAAATTTGATGGTGGTGGGCCAAGTACCAACTCCGTCAAACGCACCTGTCCAATGAAGCAAACCACCATGTTAGAGTCTTCTTCTTCTCACTACAACATGGGGGAAAAAAAATTGCTTCCTGTCTTCTTGACTTCAGAATTCCCACAAAACATCAATTCTTCATGAGCACTATGGTCCACATCAAAAAAGTCTATACATGTCCATGTTCATTAAATTCCAAGTGGTTTCTGATGGCATAACTTAGGAAAAGGTAGTGCAGAAATGCTTAGGTTGGGTTTAGACATTGAAATTCGGGTGCATTCAAGAAGTTCATACCCAGTCAGCTGCACTGTCAGATGCCATGAGCGTCTCCAAATCATTGCGGCCAAAGTAATTTGGTGGCCGCCAGTTCAGTTGCTGTGGAATCACCTCCAGAAGTCCTACAGGGATATAGCGATGGGCATAGCTTAACCATTCCAACAAAAAATGCCTTGTTGTCTCCACACCTTGAAAGCAACCCAATAAAAAAAAGAAAAAAGTCAGTTTCTTTGAGGCCTGATTGCAGAAAAGCAACAAGAGCAATATGCTCTTCAACAGTGCCCTGCTGCCTATCATTCAACAGGCCTGTAGCAGAATGCTGAAAAAGCTGTTCCATTCCAAATTCTGGAAATGGAAAAAGCTGTGAAGACACAATTTCTGATGATGTAGACTAATTGTCAGATTTCAACTCAAGGTGAACACAGAGCACTTGAATGAACGTGGAAAGTCTCAATTCCTGGTATTCGAAAGAGGATATTCAACACATGCTCCACTTATATAGTGGTTACAACACACTGTTCTTTTCAGAAAATTGGAGAAACTCCAGAACTCCAAGAGCTTATGAGGCTCATGTTAAGTCCTGATGGATCATGTAGCATAGAGTTCATTGGAAGTTGGAGGAGAGGACATTAGAACCTTTAGTGTCAGAACCCCAGTGTTTCAGACCAAAGGCCACATAGTCCCTCAAAATGTTCAGTCTTTCTTCTGCAGTGATGTCCCAATGTCTCTGCTCCTTAATTTCTGTAAAAATCCAGGGCTGCACACAAAGAAAGTCACAACAATTTCTGTTACCAAGTAATGTACAATTGAGTAGTTTTAATCCCTTGTTTGAAGTAAAACCATTGAGCTATTCTCAAAAATTCAGATTGATTCACAGACCAATGTGAATCTGTGAATTCAGCAACAGTCTGTATTTAAAGTATTGTCAAACTGCATCCCAATTGTAACAGAAAAAGTGGCAGCCATATTGTCATTTCCGAACCTTGACAAGGGCACCACGGGCAATCATACATGTAGCAAGTTTACTCCCGCAAGTTTGAATGTGCTCGCTATATTCTGCGTATGAGAAAATGTCCCCATTTCCTACCAGTTGCAAGTCATCAGGCACCTCCCTTACACACTGCTGGACATAGTTCCAGTCTGCAGCTTTACTATATCGCTGCTGGCGTGTCCTCCCGTGGACAGTAACTGCTGATGCCCCCCATCTTGCCATCCTTGGAATCAAGCTGTGTGCACAATTACGGCCTTCAAAGTAGCCCATTCGAACCTAATTGCACAAGCCACAGATCAAAAATCTATATTAATAAAGGCAACAGATGGTTTTTAAGGAAAAACAGGCTCCTCTTTTGAAAGCCTTGGAAATGTCAAGCATTCTTTTGTGAACCACCTTGAGAGTCAGAGGGGTATCAATTGCTGCTGCTGTTGCTCTTACAATCTGCTCTAGGCGGGCAGGCTTTGTAAGAAGAGATGATCCTGCTCCTTTGTTCACCACAAGGTCAATTGGGCATCCTAAGTTGAGGTCAATAAAATCTACTTGGCATTCTCGTTCAATCAGCTCTGCAGCACGTGCAACAGTGTCAGGATGCGCTCCACAAATCTGTACTCCAAACATATCTTCCTCTGCATGCCTCCTCAATAGCGCCCACTCTGAAGCTTGGCCCTGGAAGAAAAAATTGCTCATAAACACAGGCATTCCACCATTATTTGGTGCATCACAATTAACCAAAATGTTATGAAGAAAACATGTGAGTAAGAATGCATGATCTCAAAACACAACCATTTTTCAGTGTGAGCTACTTGTCCTGTCAGGTCTTTCTTGCAAAGGAATTCCATGAACTCCATGGACAAATCTCCTCCTTCAATAAGAAAGTTTGTGGGACCTTTTCAGCAGAAATATACATGGTGGCAACATGTAACTAGGTGCGTACATACTGCATGACAACCCTGAGTTCTGTGCAAATCACTCCTAAACCAATTGAATTGAGACTGACCTGTAGAAGATTCGTGCACATGGCCATTTCTCCGCATGTAATATCTGCCCCAAGCTTCTTGCAAACTCTCCTAAAAGGCAGATTTCCAACAGTTGTGAGAGGTGCTAAGTACAGCTTCCCTCTAAAATCAATAAGTTTCTTCTCCCGCAAAGGTAATGTGACCTCATTAGCCATAGATTTCCAATCCTTGTCATCCTCAATCTCCCTATTGGTCCTCTCTTCATCCCCATTCTCCCGAAAGCCAAAAATTTCATGGCCATCATCCCCAAACTCTGTGGTCTCAGTTTCAGTCCGTATGCGTTTCTGAGGCGGAAATTCTGTGTCTAGACTTGTCAAGGCTGATGAAGGCACCCCTGCTAGTCCACCTGTCCTAGTGGGTTCAAGCTCTTTGGAAATCTTAGATACTTCATCTGGAAGAGAAATCTCCAGTGCTCCTGTAGTGTACACAGATATTTTTTCCACTGGTGTTGCCAACGATTCCACATCTAAATTGTTCAACACAAGGTCTGTTGGTGAAACAGGTTTGATGCCTTCCTTGATTTCATTCCCCAGGGATTCTACAAGTAACATTTCTGGAGCAGGATCCATTGGTGCACTCTGCTTAGTATCCTTCTCACTCCCATTAGCAGAAATCTTCATAACTATTTTCTTGGCCTTACCCTGTGAACAAACAATAAGTGACCTCTACCCAGCAATTAGTTAACCTGAAAACCCAATTGCACACACCCAATTGTCAAACCAAAATGAAGGAAACAAGGGTCAAACATAAGGTTCATAATGACCTCTCAATCGAATGGGAAAAGAGATTACCAGAAGACCCAAAGCTCCTAGTTGTGCATCTGCCTTAGGGAATGTCACTGCATTTTTCCAGAGGAGCTTCTGGAAGCCCTTATTCAAGTTATTCAGTTCTTGAATGCTAGACAAGGGACCATTCTTATCTCTGGTCTCTGCTTTTGATAACTGCCCCTCAAGATCAGCATTGCTTGTCTTTGGGTGTGTACCCACATACCGACATGCATATCCATATGGACATCGGATGTCACCCCCTAGAAAGGGGCACTGACCAGGAATATCTGGAGGTTTCTGCATATGAAAAAGCCAATGTTATGAACAAAACAATCCAACTTACAAGCAGGCTTTCCTGTCCAAACTTCTCTATTGTCAGAGATCTAATTAAGATATGCTTCCCAAGACCCTGAGAAAATTATTCAGATTCTGCAATCGTCTATTGACACATCTGGAGATTGGAAGCTCATTTTCATACTTGTGCAAGATAGGCAGCCAGATCATGGTTGAAATGGCATGAGGTACCAAACCGACAAGCATTAACATCTCCTGTCTTGGCTACTGAACCACATAAATTCTCTACTGACTTATTTGACCTGGCCTGCCACCCACCCACAAATGCCGCCATCAGTTACTGCAACTCAGACACCTTACCAAGTTACCACACTATGCAACAATACACCATCACCTCCAGGATTGATCATTGTTATAACAGGTGTGTCAGCGTGTTCAAGAACCACCACCCTCCACATGAATCTCAGGTCAAGAAGCCAGCACACATTTCCACAGATTTCTTCACCAGGGTTACATTCTCCCAAAAACTCCAAAGAAGATTATGTAAGACTGGTCATAATGCATGGCTGGAAGAGAGTTGCACATTTTTTTCACCCAAGAAATTGGAAGAAGATTTAGGTAAGGTAATGCATGCCAGGACGAGAGTTTCAAGAAATTGTGCTCTTCTGCAGCAGCAGCAGCAGGAGAAGCACAATTGCACAATCTTCCTTGAAAAGCACTCCAGGGTAGATGTGATGCATTTTACAAAACTGCGGCGTGTATTTAAGGGGCCCAGGAAGAAGTGACCTCTTTCCTGTCTCGTCTTTGCTGTCGTTTAGACTTCTTCTCAACAGAAGTTTTGGGTATTGAATTCCCTGAAGGCATCATCTCCGCATCATCTCCTTCTTCTTCCCGTAGCTTGGCCATGGTTTCCTCAGTCATAACTACGGTGTTGGCCAGGACACGAGTCCCGCTCTGTCTCAAATACTCGCGCTTCACTGGCGCCCTTGCTTTAGCGATAAGCTCCTCAACTGAAGGGTATGCATCATTCGATTCCAAAGCTGCAAACCAGAGAGAAAGAGAGCCAACTTCGTGAACCATAACACAATAGCAAATACAAAAAGTTCGAGGGAAAACCGTAAAGCACATACACGAGCACGCACACAACGCCTCCTCCATACATACTCCTAGAGGAAGTCCAATTCTTACCAGGCTTGGCCGAATCAGACATCGTTTGTCTCCCAGATTCTAGAATTCCGTTACCCGCACTCTTCCCCTCGACGTGCTCCGTTTCCATGGCTGAAAAACTGATGGCAACGCGAAGAGATTGCGAGAGACTGCGGAGATAGCAGGCTGCGTGACACGGCCAAGAAGAAGGACACTCGACTCCAAGTGCGAACCCTAACCCTAATGTACGTGTCCAGAAGAAGAATAGGAGGCTACTTTTCCCGCAATTTCCTCATTCTTTTTCTGCGACGAATTGCTGTGCATATGTTTCCCATGCATGCCTCCCTGCGTTTGCATGCAAATTGGCGCAGTTCTTGCAGAATGCGGATCTTTGGAACCAATGCAAGGAAGGACATATTCTCCATGTGTCTTTCGAGGTTTAACACAAATTCGCCTCTCCATGCTCGTTCTTTGTAGATCATCGTCGTGTTCTACAGACGCCTGTGTTTTTTCCACGCAATTCCGCGATTGAACTCCGGATTTGAAATCAGGTCTCTGCAGCAATCTTACCATAAATGTTGGATAATCTCATCAATCTCATGCTGATGAGGAGGAGGAGGATTCTGGTTCCAAGAGAGTGCAATGCCATGCCCGGAGGGCGGCATCTCTCTCCATCCCGAAGACTATAGAGTTTCGTCCAACGATAGGACTGCTCAGCTTCATAGACGTCAAGGAAAAGGTGAGCAGACTTCTAACTAGAGTTTTTTTTTTGCAATATCCACCATCATGTAGACCTCCTTCTTGTTTGTAAACCTCCCTCGCTGGTTGTCAAGTGCCTCGTAATTCAGAATTGTAACGAAGGGAAGGGCAATTTCCTTATGGCGCCTACTTCCTAGTCTAGAGGAGAGCAAGGTTCAGATAAAATTTCATAAACTTTCTTATTGCTTTTGGACGAGACTTGACACAAGTTGTCGGCATGGAAGAAGAATGCGACACCTTGCTCGAGGGGATTCAAGTTGGCATCACTTTGTCGTGTACAATTGGTCACACATGCATTTTGGTTATGCACAATCTGTAGTGAATTTACAAGTCAAGTTTCTAGATCAGGAGTTCCTGAAGCAACACCGCATGTTTCTAGAATCCTTGTTTCTGCTAGTGCATTTTGTCCTTTTTAAGACCTGTTTGGAAAGCTGGCTTGTGTATGCAAAATACAATGGGCCCATGAAGCTTGTGATCAACACCCTCCTTATTTGCACAACCTACTTGCCGATGGAGCCCAATCTACATGGGTTGAGATGCTTGCTAATACCTTCCCATCTACATAGTTCTAAGAGAGACAGTTACCATGTCCAATTAGGACATCTTTCCATTAAGATTCTTGTGTGAATGCAGCAGCTTTCCATTTTGTTTTTCTCCAACTACATGTCTTCATAGTCATGACTAAATGCAAAAGATGTGAGAGTTGCAAGTCAAACTTTGACTCCTCACAAAGTGACATCTATCCTTTTTTTTTATGGTAACATGTTCTCAGAGTTTCTGACATTGATTAATTACATATCTCCAATGGAAAACGTCTACCCATACAGCAAGAAACAAGGCCCAATGTTAGTGGCTTTCTGTTAGGCAGATATGATCTTGTGTGTAACTGATTGGCTGCCTATTAGGTTGATATGACCCTGTGTGTAACCGGGTGGTTCTATTGTGATCACAGCTTTTAATAGGCTGCTACGTTATGTTGTGTAACTGTGACCACAGTTTCTGATAGGCTGCAATGTTATATTGTGTAACTATGATCATAACCACCTAATGGAAAGAGACCCTAATAGAACCAATTGCCAAGTCCAGCCCAAATATGGGCATGCAAATACTACCAAGAAATATAATAAATAAAGGAAAAACACCCAGCAAGGGAAGAAAAAGGAAAGGACCAAAGTCCAAACAAAAGACCACACCCCAAAGTGCAGAACCCACAAAGGGGAGCCCTAAGAGGACTACCAAGCCACTTCCTCAAAACCACTGCATCAACAATTAAAATGAGTAAACAACCAATGTTCATTGCAAAACAGTTGGAATCTAATTTATTGAGCAATGTAATTGAAATGACTTAGTAAACAATGGATGCTTATTGCAAAATAGTTACAAATTTATTGAGGCACAAAACAGTGTTGGGTGAATATGTGGAAAATTAGGATACCCAGCCATACAGCCATCCCCCTTCCGCCACCCCCTCAAAAAGAAAAAAGCTCGACCATTCATGAGTGCATGCTGAGCCTTCCCATTGTCTGGCTGCATGAGATTTCTCTTTGCAAAAACTGTTTTGTCACCATTTTTCACCTAGGCTAATGGCAGGGGGCAGAATTTTGGAGACATAGGGCACTTCAGAGTCATGTTGGATTGGCTTGGGTTCAAGCTTTTTGTATTCAACAGTCCTGGCAGATAAGGGCTTTTCTTCTTGTCTTAAAGGACCAATAGAATTGTGTGGTGTTTTCCGAGGGTGCCTTACCATCAGTCAAATTTTGGATTCAAAAGCAGATGGCACCTTTTCCTTAAATGAGGAACCTTACACATAAAAATTTGTCCAATCCTCTATAATGAATCACATCCGTCCAGCCATTTGTGAAAGAAAATTTTACCAGTTCTTTGTGATGGGTAAGCAATTCCAAGCATAATGATGGCCTACAAAGCCGAACTGAAATGCAGGACTCTAATTTCCTGGGCTTTCATAAAGGGGTTGAAATTTAATGCCCTCAAAAGCAGTAAGAATATGTGAGGACTCCAAGAGTACCGATGTTGGGAGACTGGGTGAGCTATAGCACAAACACTAAATAGTAGTAACAAGTTAAATGTGACACTGGGCTAGACACAATTATAGTACAATGCGCAGCAAGAAAAAAAAGTTTAGATTTTATTTTTTTATCCACGAACAAAATCAATGAAAATAAATTGCATTTGAATTATTTTTTAAAGTTAGTTGCTAAAAAAAATTCTTTGAAAAGAATCATGTTCCAGGGGAGCAAAGGCTTAAGTTGTCCTGAGGAACAATGATGTTTTCGAAGAAAAAAGGGTTTAAGTTTTTTCTTAGAAAATAACTTGTTCCTAAAGAAACAAAAACTTAAGTTGCCCCAAAGAACAACTATGTTTTTAAAGGAGAAATAGGTTTAAGTTGTTTCCCAAAGTAATTTAAACTCCTTCTAAAAAACATGATTGTTCCCCCAAAGATAAAACCAACTTTCTTGAGGAACAACGAACTTGTGAAGGGCAAGGGAAAGTTGTCTTCCCTAGGGAAAAATACATTTCAAATCTTTTTGCAATCACAACTTGCATGTTCATTTTTATATTGGTTTGTGATTTATCATTGGAAAAGTTTTGAGAAAAATTATAACTTTGTAATTGAAAACACTTTAATTAGAATTGACACAAATTTCACTAAGCTACTTAAACTTTTGTTCCTTGAGCACATGGTTGGTCCTAAAGAGGAAATGTGTTTGAAATTTTGTGTAATCATATTTTTTCATATGAATTTTAATTAAAGTGTGTTCGTTTACAAAGTTATAACTCTTTTAATAACCTTTCTAATGATAGGTTATAAATTTATGAAAATAAGCATGAAATGAATATGATTATAAAATTTTATAACATATGTTTTCCTAAGGAACTTGAATCCTTCCTCAAAGAAAATTGTTTTTGAATACGTTATTTATTCTTTAAAAACTTTTTTAATTCTTTGAAATTTTCATTTTGCTCCATGGAACTTACATTGTTCCCTAAGGCAATGTGCTTCAAATTGACATTTAACATTTTTTCTCTGAAAAAAGTTACTTTTTAAAAATAATTAGTTTTTAAATTTTATTTAAATTTTTTTTTCATTTGTTAAAAAAAATTGAACCCGCCCAAAACCTTTGGATTGAAACGAAGATTCTAATCATTGTATCCTTTTCTTTTCTTTTTTGAAACAATGATAATCATTGTACAAGTACAATAAATAACAACTCCAAAAAAATTTCATGGACATCGTACTGCAAATGTGTCGAACCCAATGCCACAATTAACTTGTTGTTGCTGTTCAGTGTTTGCCTGGTAAAAGTAAGGCCCTTTTGGTATTCCACCAATGTGCGCTATCCCCCATGGCCTGTACCTGACGCCTAAGGGTGGCCTTTCGGCTGTCCTATAACGATCATGTGCGCCATCCCGTGGCCTGCTCTGCTGCACCTGCCACGGTCCCTACCCTTCCTCGCCCACACTGGACGGGCCCCGCAGAGCGTGCTTACGCCTAAAGCTCCTTCACTTCGTCTGCGCGCGCGGCACAAGAATTTGGCAGCCGCAGAAAAACGATCATTGTGGATAAAATACTCCACCTGCACACCAATCAAATATGCGCGAACTGTTTGATTGCGTGCTCTTGTTTACATGCTTCGCTGGGTTGATTGAATTGCTGTGATTCTTCCATCCCGATCTCTCTCTCTCTCTCTCTCTCTCTCTCTCTCTCTTCGCTCAAAAGTTTGAAGCTTCTTCCTCACAAAGCGATGGTCTGTATACCTCTGTTCTGAGGAAGAAGTCCTGTGGGGCTGCCAGCTGCTTTCACTTGCCCACTTTTGTTTTTGTCTTTTTTGTTTTGTTTCTTCCGGCAGCCTATATTTCCTGGGTGTTGTCGGCGTGTGTATGTGGTGCGCCTCACCCACCACAATGTTCAACCTCCCAGGTGACACAATCTGTTGAATAGATGGAGTCAGGACGGCATCCATTTCGATCTCCAGCTTCAAACGACGTTGTTGTGGGTGATGAACACATAACCTCCTTTCATGTTTTTTTTTCTCTTTCAACAGCTAGCTGCAGCTCAACGTTTTTTTTTGGTGTCCTGTTGCAAAGGGATCAATTGAAGATTCTACTTCAATGTTTTGAGAGCGAGAAAAATGGCCACTAATGTAGAAGAATCTGCTGCTTTAGTTGTCAGCTTCGTGCCCTTGCATTGAGAATCATGATTCTTCTGAACTCTATATAACCCAGGCAATGAAAGTTATGTCAATGGCAGATCCTGATAGGTGTACCAGGAACTCCTCACAGTGTTCAAAGTTGATGGCTTGGTTTTGGGGGAGGGACCCAAAGAACACCAAATCTGCAACTGTATTTTGTGTCTCTTTTTTTGGTTCCTTGTCCTTGCATGGAAACCATGATTGTCTGCTTTGGTTCTTTCTGCAATCTTCCTACAATTATGCGGTGTACAAGGGCTCCTAAAACCCTGCAACTGACTGCTTGCTTGCAGGAATGGAAGATATCAAGAAGTGCAACCGGAGACTGACCATCCTGAAGGCAGCTTGTGTCACTTCCTTATGAGATCTTGGAATGCACAGGAGGCAATGGCAAGGAGGTTATGCATATTTCTGCAGTGAAGTTTGTACCACAAGGATCACTTCAGTCACATCTAAGGACCTTGTATAAGGGCCTTGAATCGTGTTCACTGTTACCCACCAGGCAGCTGCACAGGTTTGTGTCTACTAAATATTCAGGAAGATCCGTTTGCAAAACCATGCTTGTTCAGGAGGATTCTTCATAGTGAAATGAGTGATGATAATAGGCTGCAGGATGTTAAGCTCACATACAGGAACTGATACTCAGTTGTTCACTTGCAGGTTAAGGACTGTGCTGTGCAGTGCTGTGGACAGATTGTGCTTCACTATCTAGAACCCTTGTCAATCTGTGCAAGGTTATCCGCAAGTCTTCCACCACCTGATTGTAAGTACTCTTTGCAGAAAGTGTGATGGTGAAGTATGTATTGAACCCACACTAGAACCTGTTTTCCATGTTTTGAACTCGTCTGCAGAAGTAGTAGGCCCCATCTCTAATGGAGCTTTCCCATGTGTCTTGGGAAAATTGCTCAGGAATGGCCAGTGGGGATGTTCCAAGGGAAGCAGCAGCAGCACTCTGGGAAACTCTGAATGGAGTGGAGCACTGTCTCAGGACATCTGCTACAGATGTGCCTTTGCTGGTGCAATTTGGTAGAGACCACAGGTTTGTGCCACCACAACATTTTGCCACACAAGAACTGCAGTCTCCAATAATGTCATCATCCTCGGCCTTGGTACCTGCAGTCTATTCATCAGGGATGGATTTATATGTTTCAGGAGAAGTTGTGAACAGAGTCACTAGTGCTAGTAGGGATTCATCAAGGTGCATACAAACTGCCGTATTACAGAATAGACCACTGCACTCAATTGCAACAAACAGATTAAGCACACATAATCTATGGCCACCGGATGTGGCTAGGGATCAAGTATGTGCATCTGTACCTGCTTTAGTTACACCCCACACTGAATCACATGGTTATGAGCAGATAGAGAAACGGGAATTTCAAGCTCAGCTCAAAGAGAACAAGGTTGTCCAAGCAGTCCAAGAGAGAATTCCAATCAGGAATGCCAACTGCAAAACTCTGCTAGGTCAGGTTGAGATGCAGTGGCCATGCTGTAATCATCAGCGTCCTACTATTGCTGCAGGTATCATCACATCATGTCAGTGCCAGTCCAGTCTGCATGGATCTCCTGACCATGACATCATGGGTGCCACACAACTTGCAGACAATTTGGAACCTCAAGATGTTAGACAATATCCTGGGAGCCACTTGGTTATGGAGAGAACAGAAAACACTGGACAAGAGGATGTGTGGGAATATACAATGGATCAGCTTGAGGAACATGAGGAGGTTGAGGGTGGGTGCGAGCAGATGTCAGCAGGTGCCTTTATGTCCAGAAATCTTGTGTCAGAACGCAATCGAAGGAAGAAGCTTAATAAAAGCTTATATTCCTTGCGATCAGTTGTGCCCCACATCAGCAAGGTAAGATTTGATGTTTCTCCATGGAAATGTTGTCATTTTGGGGCCTGTCCTTTGTGCGCCCCAAGTCAGGTAACCCTTGCTTATGAACAGAGCATAGTATGAAAGGCAAACAGCCTGTACAACCAATCTTCAAATTTTCCCATGTTCAAGGTGGAGATGTTGGGTAATTTGACTGGATTAGAATCGGGTTTAGGAGGGTACTACTCATGTAGGCAATCCACATACATACCCAGGACCAGTCCGGTGTCTTAACTAGATGTGGCATATGTCCTGATTGGGCTACACATGGTGGATGCCACAAACAGTCAAGGCGTTGTGACAAGAGGGATCCAAACTCGAATTCAAACTCAAACTCAAATTCAAACTCAAATTCACAGATACCAATCCAATCCCTGCAGGTCTTGGGTGGTCCTTTGACAAAGACCAGACTAATTGACTATGATGTTCTTTGCTATCAGACGTGTAAAATCTACCCCCCAAGCAGCAGTGCTGAAATATTAGGGTTTTATGGGTGCAGATGGACAAATCTTCGATTTTGTCAGATGCCATCACATACTTGCAGGATCTGAAGAATCAACTGAAAATTCTTGAGGATGAGGTCAGGAAGGAGGAGGCAGCAGTCTCATTTCTAGGCGTGCACAAAAGAAGCTCTAGCATTGTTAATAGTGGCCAATCTGAGAACAAGAAAGTGAATGCAGGTGCAACTGGTGAATGTCAAGGTACAGCTACAAAAGATGGCAGCTACCACTGCCACAAAAACCAGGAACATGTTGATGTCAGCCTGCAGTGCTCCCAAAGCAACCATGTTCGTCAAATTTCTCCACCAATCTTCTCATTGTGCATGAAGTAGAGAAAAAATATGCATTTATTTGCCACTACAAAATTTAGGAAAACTCTCTCCTGGACAATTGGAGAGTTCATGACCTGACAGTTTTGTTCAGCAGATTACAGTCTCGGAACTGGATGGAATGTACACTGTGCGAATTTCATGCCAAAGAAAACCAGGGTCACTTTTGCAACTCAGCAGAGCTCTAGATGCATTGGGTCTCAACATCATCTACTCCAATATTACAGCCATGAATGGATCTGAGCAGGCTACTTGCACTTTTATTGCGGAGGTATGAGAAACAAAACCATCAATTGTTCACTCACCATCAAATTCTATGCTCTGCCCTCTTCCCAGTTGATTTATGAATATATTCTCTCCATCTTGAAACTAGTTTGGGAATGTCTCTGCGCATAAAATAATCAAGATTTGCAACCAGGATATGTTCGCAAGAGATATGACTGTTTGTCTGTGGAGATTCAGATGACAGGTAGGGACGTAGGGAGCTCTGAAAGTCTAGCAGCAGAGATCCTTGAAGCAACTGCCAGGTTCTATTCTGGCCCCATTTGCTAGACTGGAGATTACTGCAAAGAAGGCCAATTTTCTGGCCAGATCAATGCAATCGACAACACTGGGTTCAAAGTGGTTGAATTAAGCTAGTTACCCAAGTAATGTGCAGAGTGCCACTTGCAGACTGTGTAGGTAGTGTCTTGCCTGACGAGTATTGAGGGTCTGCTGAAAGAAAAGGAGTTGCTGTTTATACAGTAACGATACCTTGTTTGATGGTTATCTACTGATTTTTCCCAGCTTATTTCAGATGGAACAAATTGTCTAATTTGGAAAGTACAGGAACTTTGTTCTGAGACTGGAATCTTACTCCTCCAGTGGGTTGTATTCCATGTTTGTGAGATTTTGGACACTCACAATGCAATCTTGGCTGCCAATTTACATGGTTGCAGCAAGTGATCTAACTGGGGTTTATGTAGGTCATCCAAGATTGGATTCTAATTGATCATAACACCAAGGATATATCTGAGTCAATTGATTTTATTCAGTTGCTTTCGCCCTCAAGGAAGAGCTAATTTATATGCATCTACCTTGAGCTATGGCTTGGAGCTTAGGTGTGAAGTGCTTAGAAAATTATTTGTGTCCAGTTGAATTTTTGCAGCCATGGCATCAAGTGTCCTTGTCCCATGCATATAAAAATTGCCTTTTGAGTTGCACCACTTTTAAACATTACAAATTTGAAAATTTATGCATTGTGGGAAGCTTCAATTTATGCTCAAAGGTTCAATTTTAATGCATTTGATTGAAGCCTGCCCACTTGCAAACTAGAAAATCACTGCCTGCAATTGTCTTCTCCAATTGCTTTTTTTCTCAAACTTTTGGATTACAGTAGAAGATAGCCTACAGCTGCAGCAGAGTCTATGAAATGGGAATGAAGCAGAGTTTTAAAAGTAGAAAGGTACAGGGAGATGAATTGACCTCAGCAAAAGATCATACCCCTTGTGAAGAGAACCCTCCCTTACCATCACATAGATATTTCAATTTGCTGGGAAGAGAATTAGGACCTTCAGTGTTGTCAGCTCAATAACATCAGAATCAGTCTCCAAGTTGAAGTGTCATGCTAGTGAGAAGTTTGATAAGGATTGCCAAAGACACGAATGACAAGAGGATAAGCTTCTTGAGCCTCTTGTTGCAACACGTGCACTATGCAGCTTTTCATTAATGTCACTTATGTTGAGTAAAGGGGCTTTCTTCTTCACCTTCAACAATGAAGCTGTGTAGGAGTTCAAAGTTTGATCTCCATTTGCCAGTGATCCTCTTCTCAGCTCCATTAGCATATATTGAACTGTGAAAGAGGATTGTTGATTGTCTACAATGGAGGTCATTTGCCTGTGAGATTGAACCTGTGAGGTTTCATTACCTGTCAGTGCAAAACTAATGAGGGGAGGCTTTAGAAACTTAGGTTCTTGCTATGGCTGTCAGATCAACCTGTTTCTTCCATGACCTTCCTCATGCCAAAGCAGACAAAACATCTTGTTCCAATCGATACACTTAAGTTAACATAAGGGAATAAACAATGCAATTGGAGAAGACATGGGAAGGACAAGAAAAGTTGCAGGGACTGCTGCAGACAGACCACAACAGTGTGAGGAGAGACAGAAAAAAGGGAGATGGAAGAAGACAGATCCAGGTGTTAATAACAGCACTGAAAAACCTCATCACATCATCATCCTTGCACATGATCCCATATCCAAGGCCACAGTTTCAGCTGGTAAAAATCCTCATCAAAGAAGACCTCAAATCCCAATCACCAAACTCAACTTGAAGCCACTCTGGAGTCTTAACTTCTTGATACAAGCATTGCAGTCTCACATGGCAAAGTTCAACTCAAACTGAAATGAACATTGAATTGCAGAACTAACTTCACAATGATAGCTCAAGGTTGATTCTCCCCTTTTGATCAAAGGCCCTTCCAGTAAGAAGATGAAACCAGCAGAAAGGTTCAAAGAAAAATCTTGACTGTACAGAAGAGATGCAGCTTAAAACCACACTCTCTGGGGAGCATATATACACAGTCCAAGGGCAATTCAACTGCAGCTTTTTCACAAAAATTCTTGTTCCGGATGAGGATGCAAAGGAAAATCACAAGAGTGAGAGAAATTAAAAACAAGTGCGCTTGAGTGCATGATATTTTTCATACCTGCACCATGTACAAAAAAACTCCACTTTTTCACATAGAAACTGCCTTTTGGTTGCATGATCAAGACTCAAAACTTCTGAAGGAATGAAAGTTGTTGCACTTCGTCCACTGTGATTGATGGGTCCACTGAATTTGAGCATGGCAAGAGAAGGAAACAAGCTTCAGATGGGAGGAGACCTACCACCATCTGTGTCATTTTCAACACTTCTGCCAATTGAAGATGGGGATGATGATGAAATCCTACTAAGAGTTTTGGAGAGCCTGGCACTTGTGGAAGAGGCAAACCATGTGCATGTAGTAGTAGGTTAGGTCACCCCACCAAAACTTCTTTGTAAAGAAACAGTCAGTTGTGTTCACCAATTGGACCTTTGGTTGCAAAGAGAAGCAGTGGTCGCCACTTACACATAGAGTTCTTCAAGTCTTTCTTGAGCTGAATCCCAAGTTGTTGATTACAAAATCTGCCTGCTCCTTGAGGCAGAAGAAGCAAACACACATGAATACTTACAGCAGATTCCATGAGTCTGATGAGTCTGACCTTTGTGGGTTGTGGAGCAAAGACCTCCTGTGTTGGTTGGTTGCGGAGCAATGACCTCCTATGTTGGTTGTGGAGTGATGAGCTTTTCAGTAGCTCAATTGATCTGATTGCCATATCCAGTGACTATAAATTTCTTCAGAAATCCCCACAGAGTTGCATTGCATGCTGGAACTTGCGAATGAGGTCGGAACATCACACTTGCAAGCTGCGTAGGGATACCCAACGGGTCGATGTGTGGGCCAATCAACTGCAAATGGAAATGCCAAAGAGACAATTAGGGTTAGCTTACTTGCTTCCTTCCTTCACCAAACAAAACCCTAGAAGAATGTTTTGCGCAAGCATGTGCACCTGCATTCTGTTGCTGGTTTTTTCCGAAGAAGCTTTTGCAAATGCGGCATTTGCCCACAGAATTCTGTTGGAGTCATCGGTAGTGAGCACCACAGGTTCCGAGGATGCCCCGTGAAATTGCTCTAAATGATTCAGATCAATGATGCGCCGACGATTGCAGCGTGCGCCATCGTCGTCGTGAACATCATGTGACAGGGATCTTGTTGCTCCTTTGCATTCTTCTTCTGCAAGCGATTGTTGTTGTTGCTGCAGCAGCTTGTTGGAGTCCTCGTTATAATATGGCCATATCTGTTTAAAACGTGCTGTGGAGTTGGTTTCTGACATCTCGTTAGAGCTCCAAGTAGAAGATTGGTTTGAATCAGAATAGTAGTAGTAGCTGCTGGACGGGATCAGAGACGGATTTCCAACAGTAGGAAATTGCGGCGGCGGCGGAGAGACGACTCTGTGAGGATTCTGATAATGATGCAGCAGCGGTGCAGCAGGGTTTTGAACATGCGGAAACAGGACTTGACGAACATGATTCTGACAATGAGGGAAGAGTTGCAGCGAAGGATTTTGATGCGGCTGCTGAAGAAGAACACTAGATGGACTTGTCGGCGAGAGTTGTTGAAGAGAAAGATTGACAAGAGTCGAGTTTTGGAGATGCGCATTATTCCATTGCAAAGAAGGATTGCAAAGCGCAGAAGGCGAAAGAAGAGAGGATGGTGTAGACGACGACGAATTCAAATGTGACGGTGTTTCTGGGAGAAAAGTGATAAGATTGGCGCGCCTGCTGCTCTCAGTCTCAACGTCTCCTGCGCCGCCTGAGCAGACTTCACTCTCTGCGCCACAGCTGTGAGACGCCGAGGGAACTGAACAATCTTTCAACAACAATGCGGGACGGAGATTGGAACCCCCCGCCGTCTCGGATCCCGATTCCGATTCTTGCCCCGTGCACAACGTGAGCTTCGGGAGGCGACCGATTCTGGTGTTATTATTGTCATGGATTTCGCACGAAGGCTTACTACTACTACTGCCATGGAAGTTGTGATCAGCTCCAAGAGGAAGACGATAAGCTGCTTCTCTCTCGCTCACAATTTGGCTGGAGCTTTCGGAATGCAAGTCCGAGAGAAAGTTCCTGTACTGCAGTGGCGGCGAAGGCAGTCCCGAGTTTTCCTTCGCCTCCATTTCGGATTTTCTTCCTGAGCTTGATCTCTCTGTCTAGCTCCGAAATCGATTCCGCTTGGTGAACGCGGTCAATTCTTTTTTTCCGAATTCGATTCCGCTTGGTAGACGCGAGCTCTGGTTGACAGAAATAAAGAATGACTCCGAGTGTGAATCGCTTTGCTCCTGCAGATGGCGGCACGGGCGTCGGTGCTATGGGACGATAGATGCCTCGAGAAGATTGGTGTCCCTGCGTCCATTCCCGCGGTCAGTTAGTCGTGAACCTTCGCCTAAATGCCAACGTCCATAATCCCGGGAGCAACAACGAAGCGTTGATCAAGACATGTCTAAATGCAAGGAGGGAGCATTGGAGCTCCTTCTACCTGCAAAAACTTTCATAGAGAGACTTTACAACAAGAGCTCGAGTAATAAAAATACATGGAAAACAAAGTTCACACAGCACGAAATCACATGTAGGTACAAGAAAAAAAAAAAAGCAATCAGAGAAACAGCAAGCAATCTGGTCGCGGCGCTGATGCGGGCGGCGAGGAATTTCCGACCACCAATGAATCGCCGAAGAAACTATTATAGATTGATTCCAAATTCAAAATCCAGAGTAAAAAAACAAACAAAATTTTCTTGAAACAATATTAGAGAAGGACCTGACTCTCGTCAGGCACAGAATCATTAGCTATCGAAAAAAAATTACCTGCGAAAAGCGCAAGCGCGCATCACGACGATCAAAACGAAGGAAAGAGAAGAAAGAAGTGAAGACGACGACGTACATGTATGTATAAAGTACGTGTATACCAATAAAGATGAGTACCTATACATATACTCGTATGCGTATGTCTCGGTTGCTATTGCAGGATTTCTTTTACTTAAATTAACTGGAGAACGTAGATTGTCACCTGCGAGTAGGAGATGAGTGTTGTGGATATTGGATGGAGAATCACGAGTCGCCAACAGGGACTGAATCTCAGTCTGAAAGAGGTGCGTCCTTGACTGGACACATCCTCTTTCAGACTGGACATACCTCTTTCACAGTATTTGTGCTATTTTGGGGACAAACTCCCACTGCCAACTGGTAGTTGGGCTATGACTTGGCGGGATGATCGCCCAACAGGACTGTCCTTCCGGAACTCGAAAAGGCCAGAAGCGATTTTGTCGTGTCCTCTCGATACTTGGGCCATCCGGCGTGCCCTCTCTCCCCACCAGGTGGCCATAAATGTCCTAGGTCCATTTAAGTCATGCCACGTGTTCGACTCTCGATGTTAGACCCATTCAGGTCATGGCCACGTATTGAACTCAACGTGGTAGCCCCGTGGGCTATGCAGTTTGGGAATTGGGGGCCAGACTTAGCCCCTAGGTCATAACAAATTGTCCTCTGGAGCTGAACTCATTTTTATGGCTTCTCCATTGGGTCAGACCTAGCCTGTAATGGATTTGATGAAAATGGTTACTTTGGCCAAACCTGTTGTCATGGGCCTATTATTAGGGCTCGCGTTCAGGGCGGATCTTGGTCATGAAGATGGGTATTAGTCATGGCCAAACCTAACCACTATGGGAGTCGTGACTAGCAAAATGGCCCATTAGATGGATGTTTTAAGTCTGACAAATTTTGTCGTTTTTCTCAATCAAAGAAAGTGAGATTTTTTTTTTTGGTTTTTCTAGTGTAAATTTTAACTAACTTTGCTCAATTTCTGGACAAATTGGCAAAAAAAATTATATCAAAAAGTTGCACGAAAAAAAAAAAACTTGCATTTTAATGCCTCATGATGGATATCACATCACCCCCAACCTTGAAATGATGATATTGTGACCAAATGTTTGAACTTTTCTTTTTTGAAGGAGTACCTTGGCAACTTTTACATGAAATTATATTATTTGTAGAAATGTTTCAAGTTTTCAACAAATAGTTTTCTTTTAAAAAAACAATTTTTTTTGAAGGAAAATAAAAATATTATTGGAATGTACACAAGTATATTAATTTTGGCATGGAAGCTCCAAATTTAATTAATTATTCAACAAACATGTGTTGAAGCCACCCCTATAAGAGGTCCTTTTTAAGGAATGGTGTTAAAAAAGACAAAGGATTCCTCAAAGAAAATTATTATGTGGCAATGTACATGTAATGGCACAATTTCATTCATAAAACTTTATTTGGGCTTTATGTTGTTATGCACTACCAATAATAATCAACTAATCAATTGATGAAAAAATGAATTAATTTTGTGAAAATTAAGTTCCATTTCAATGAAAATATTGAATGACATGCAACTTGAATTGAATTCAAATTTAATTCAATTAGATTCAAATTCTTGAATTTAATTGAATTCTAATTTAATTCAATTCACTTCAACAATTGAATTAAGATTCAATTAAATTGAATTCAAATTTAATTGAAAAGAAATGGGATGCAAATTTGTGCATAAGGTATTGAAAATTTGTTTGTGAATATGGTGTTCAAAAAAAAATCAAAGACACAAACCCAAGAAAACACTTTAGAGACCTTTTTTTTTGGGAATGGGTTAAACATATTTTAATAATGATGACTTACAATTTATGAAACCTAAAATTGTCCTACCTCAATCAATTCCAATAATCATCGTCATTAGAATTTTAAATTTTATGTTGAATAATTTAATCATTATAAAAAAAATATGACATACCTAAAATGTTCTAATACATATGTGAGAAAGTTAAACAATTGGATTCACCATTCCTAATTGGATGCAATGGAACCTAATTCCCAATTTACACATCATGATTCATAACATCACATGCTTACATTTTTTTCTAAACAAAAAAATTATTGATGTCAATATAACAAAAAGTAAAAATAACCCTCATTTATATCTTTTCCACAATAATGTAAAGTGATTTTTTTCATTTAGATCCTCTAGCATATTGATCTTATTTGTCGCAACCCTAGCCTTGGGCTCGCGAATAAAGTAAGGGTTTGCAAAGGTGCGGGCCAAGATTGAACCCAGGAGTCACATTTCATGCTCCTAGAGTGCAAAAGAGTGTGAGGGAATGAACCTTCACACTCCCAAGTAAACTCCCATTTTGGGAGTTGGAATCCCAATGGACTCCTGAATTTTCAAAGGGCAATTGTAAGGGTCAAAACTCAATTGGATTGAGACATTCCTTATATCATTGGAAAGATCTTGGAACGTAGAGGTCTGAGATGGGCTCGCATGACCCATTTGGACACCTAAAACACAAGTTATGGCCAAAAGAAAGGTCGGGAGTCAATTTGTCAATTTGACTTTTGACCACTAAAAGTCAAGAATCACCTCAATTCCCTTACGTGCAGGTGACGTGTGACATACCTTTGGAAAACTCTCAACAAAGGTTATAACTTTGCTTTGGATCTCATTTCAATCGGAGGTCTGTAGACAAAGTTATGGGCCCCCGAAGTCGAGGAAGTCTCAACTTTGAAAATTTCAGGACTCCCACTTGGGAGTCCTAGGACAAAATGCCATTTGGATGTGGGCCTCGTGGAGAGGCACAGAGTATATATAATATAAGGGGGAAGGTGATGGCTTCCCCCAAGTCCAGGTCGTGGTGAGTCCTGTGAATTCGAATTTACCCGTGGTTCATCTTAGCACCAAAAGTGCTTCATCTATGCATTAACCAACTTGTTGGCTGGTTTGTGCAGGTTTGTGTGAGTGATTGATCGCTTGTCATTCTTCCTAGTCCCATCCCGGAGCTCCAGCACGCCCCTCTACCCCCAAAGTGCTGCAAGTCAAGGAGTGTGCACCCAACTCCTTGATCTTCCGTTGTTTTAACTTCATACTCACATTTGAGTCAATCAAGGAGCTTGGGGGCGCATCATTATTTCATGAACCTAACTCCATGACACACCCAAATGGTGTCAATTGTTAACATTGGACATGATCACATGATAAATGAAGTTCATTCACATGGATGGAATGATTTCATAAGTCACTCATGTATAACTTGTGGTTAATTCCCAATGAATTTCTAGTTCTTTTAATTCACTATTAATTCATTTTTAATCAATTCATAGTTAATTCATAGTTCATTTTTGGTTCATTTTTAGTTAACTCATTGTTCACTTATAATTAAAAAGGTTTTCAAAAAGGTTCATTGGTCATGAACATATGAAAACCTCCATGGAAACCTCCATGAACTAGGTCCCAAAAAGGGTATAAATGAAGGTAGAACTCCCATTATGTTTAATAAATTCAACACCAATTCAAAACACAATCTTGTTCCATAGTTTTATTATATTATTTTTGTGTTTATGTTTTCATACTTTGTCACAATAAAGATTTGTTTACATTTTTCACATTTTTTGTTCTTGTCTTTAACCTCTTATGGCTTTGTTTTAGTGTCTATGTTATGTGTTTGGATTTTGATTTTATAGTTTTCATGCCCAATGACAAATGATTGCAATGAGTTCATCACAAATTTACCAAGTTTCATAAGTTTGTACAAATTTCGTGCGAAATCCGATTTTCATAAATTCATAAAAAAATTCATATGAAGTCCAAGCTATGGTTAATATGAACAATATTTGTACATAATCAATATTTTAAATATTAAAAAAGACTAAACATTGTTTTTGAATGACATATGTGAATGTGAATATTTAATACACAAAAATCGCATAATTTTATGCAAAATATATCATGATAATTGCACAAATTTAATTAAAATATTAAAAAAATATCCTTCACATTAATACATCATAAGTAAAAAAAACACGTCATTCACATATTTACTTGTTTATGCCATTTTTACACTTTGAAGCCCATGGAATTTGTACAAACATATTGTTTTATGTTTTTCGCACAAATTCTATTGAAATATCATGATATTATAAGTTTGTGATGTTATTTACCGTAAAAGTAGTAAATTATTCATTATTGTTTGTTTACATAAATGGTAATTTTTTGGGAAGGTTTGGTATTGCTTGAAGGTTTTTTGACATGGCACATACCAATGTAGATCATATTTTGCCACCATTTATTTGGTTATTTGTTACATTGGATTCATTCATAACTAGTAACATTGATTGGGGTTTTGATGAAGATGACCAATCCTCACCTCAAGGAAAATAGCAATGTAACAATATTTGGATAATACACCATTCAAGAAGTTACACATGAACCTCCAATAAGTTGTTTGTGGACCCTTGTACCTACACCTTAGCTTGTGGAAGCACAAATACATGGTGGTGGTAGTATAGATTATGGACCTCTAGTTTAATGTCTTTATTTTAATATTGCACACAAGATCATTATCGTTAAACCAAATCGTATGTTTGGACTATGATTAACATTGTTATAAGGGATATTATAAAAACATGGATTGGGTGCCATTATATGTTCCTAAATCGTGAACCTTGATATTATGGTGTTTATGAAAGCAAAAATATTATTGAATTTGTTTAATTGTGAAAAATATTCAACAAGTCCATTTTATCTTAAATTATTTTTTTCCTTTGACACATAATGTAATTAAACAAGTTATAACTTGTACCACTTAAAGGAATACATGTCACAACTAGTTTTTTAAATATAATTAATATGTCAAATTGTGAAAGATTCCCCAAAATGTCACATTAAAAGGTTCCATTTTAATTTGATTCTAATGACTAATATGTTTTTGCCTGGAATGTCATAATATGAAAATATTTAAATTTGTGAAACACAAAATGTCTTGACTTGGGTTTGGAACATGATTTGAATGAGTACCAACTTAGGAATTAGTTTTTGCAAGGTAGGGCTTATGAGAAGCTACAAATGTATATATGTACAAAAGATTAATGCCCTTTAAAAAGGTCTAGTTGATAATGAATCCCATCGACAAATTGGTTGTTTAGTAAAACATTTTCCCCTATTTAATATTTTTGCAACTTAAGAAAAAAAAATTGGAGATTGTGGTGAAGAATTGAAAAATGCATCTTCAATTTGTGAATTTTCCATTAAGAATTAGAACAAGTAATTATGTCCCCACAATTCATGCCCTTGCCATTATCCTTAAGCCAAAATAGGTGACGAACACAATTGGTAATAAAATTGGTACATTTAACCAATGAAAAATTCCCAATCTATTCCCACCAAGTTCCCAATGCCCACTCTATTGCCATTAAGCTTCCCAACATGTTTCCCAAATTCCCAATTTGTTCCTCAACATGTTCCCAATAACACCTCATTTTGTTGCATATGTTTTGCCCCACATTGTCCTCTTGGAACCTGTATGCTACATAAATATTGTAATATATTGGGATTTATTATTTTTTATGTTTTGAGTGAATACCCTTATATTGGGGAGTCTCCCAAGTTTAAAAACTTTTGACTCTCCAAAGTTTCATAAAAATTTGTGATGTGCTAATCAAAGAATCTCATTGCAACCAAAAAAAGATTAACTTAGAAAGCACCCCTAACTAATTTATATGGATCACATTATGTCCCAACATTTGGCAAACTAAAGAAAATGTCATAAATATGATGGCACCTTTGTAAAATGTGACAAATTTGAAAAGATGATCTATAATAATGAATATCTTGTGTCTTTATGTTGTAGGGTTTTCAATTCATCTATATGAATCAATATTTTTTTCTAGGGGGCACAATTAAATGAATCTTTTGTGAAGAAACAAAGAACAACAAACAACCTACCACCACAACCAAAAAGGAGCACAATCACACATTCAACTCCCACAATGTATTTAATGAAGCCTTTATAATATTGATTGAAGCACCACATAATTATAAACTTACTAGATCTAACACAAGTCACTTATGCATGCACCACACCTCTCGTACATGGCATTACAAAAGTGTTTTATCCTTACCTCCAAAAACGTTGTGCTTTCATTACATTGGGGCAACCTATTTAGCTTAAGTTAAATTTTGCAAAGATAATAGTTCATGATTTTATGTGTAAGGTTCCATGTGTTTTATACATGTTCACAATTCTAAAATCTATGAAAAATCTTCCAAATTACCAAATAGAGGGCAAGCTTGGTTAACTAAATTATCCACCCTTATTTTCCATAACCATTGACCATCACTATCCACAACTTTGTCCCAAATAAACCAAATAAACTAAGGTTCTTTCTTGTTGTGATGTTATATTGTTTACTTTAAATAATGGTCCATCTTAGTTTGAAATTTGGTTGAAGCAACCCATACCACCCCTTTTCAACTATGTTCACCTTACATTTACTTGCCTTCAACATTTTCTTTCCCAACATTGAAGTGTACAACATAAGAGTTTATCCTCCTTCAAAGAGTATAATTTAAGGCCAATTGCATTTCTCCAATTTTCTTGCAATACATGGCAAACTAGGTTATATTTGACCTTCAACTATTTTAATTATTCTCACTTAGGCAACCTTTCTTTACAAAGTGTAATTGCCCTTGCAACTAACCCAATGGCAAATAGTGGGACCAAAGTCTAATATAAACTGGACCCACTAGAAATTTATCCTATTTGACCAAGATGACAAGATGATGTTCCTATCTCTACATCTTGGTTAAAAGGATGTAAAATTTGGGCACACTATGGATAGGAAAATTCTATTACCCCCAAAAACCCTACCCACTCCTCCACTTGGCAAGTACCCATCATGTGTTCTCAACAAGTGCCCCCCACCTTTCTTCAAAGCTGGTAGCAATTGTAATGTGCACTAATTCTTCTAACTTTAGCAATATTACAAACTTGACCATTGTTTCTTTCGTAACACAAACTTGAACCTTCAATGGTTAACTGAATTATTAGAACTTTTGAGTCCCACTCCTTTGTGCAGATCTTTGAATGGTCCAAACTAGTTAAAGTGTTACAATCACAATCAAAAGGACAGACTCCTTGAAGAACTCATATATTTTGATTCCCATCAATCTTCATGAATCAAAAAGTAAAACATTTTAAATTATTATAGGTTAGATGATCATATACCTAGAATTATCAATATCATTCACTTTGTGTCCAAGTGTATGTTAAAACAAAACTAGTAAACATTATGTTGAAATGTGACTTCCATGACTCAAAAAATGATTACAAATGGAATCGTATGCTCAGTTTACAACTACTTGCAACTACATGACTATGAACTAAAATGAAACCCATCATTTTGATCACATAGTCACAAACTATGGTTATAGTCATAATTACCAATTGTAATCAAAATATGTAGAATCTTAAATTCCCATGGTCCGACATTTGCCATGACTATTCAATGTCATAATTTTCATTCATTGACATTGACTATCATCATTATGGATTAACCATATTTGATCTTGGCCATTGGATTTCTAAAAATTGAATGTGTTCCAACCAATGCAATGCATGCATGTGTCAATTTTAAAACCAAGTAAAAGGTGCCACTTGTTTTAAATGCATTTTCTAAATTGAATTTTTCAAATAATATTTAAAATTCATAATAGACTCTTCCTATCCATAGTGTGCCAACTTTTACATCATTGAGACCAAGATGGTGCGACACATGGTAATTTGAAGATCTATGAAAATTTGCCATGTGTCAAAAATTGCCCAATTACAACATGCCATGTGGAATTTTTTTGTAAAACTTTTTTAAAACAAATTCAAATGTGAATTTTGCATCCCATATCAAAATGACACGTGGCAAATTTATTGTGAATTAGAATTGGACATATGTTTTTATTGTGAAGGTTTGGATTTTTAATAGGTATTCTTTTACAAATTACAATGATCAATAATCCATGTGTCAAAAGTCAGTTTTTAAGGTTAGGGTTAGGCTTCAAATTTAAGTTTAAGGTTTTAGATTTAGGGTTATGAAATTAGGGTTATAGTTTTTAGGGTTTTGGTTAAGATTATGGAATTATGGTTACATGTTTAGGTTTATATATTTAAACTAAGGATTTAAGGTTTGATTTTTTAATTTAAGGTTTTTGGATCCATAGAATATGTTATTGTTTTTAGGCTTTGAGATTAATATAGTTCTCAATCCACATTTACACCCCAAATGCAATAACCAACACTACATGTTAATTTCACAACTAACAAACATAAGTTCACCTATAGAAATCCACTTTTAATTACATGAAAAAATCAAAATACATACCCAAACCAAGGGCAATTTGCACATAATGGTTTTTACCTACATATTACAAAAATCTCTTCCTTTTCCACTTTGTTTAAACACATCACACAATCCTTTTCATGTACATGCATCCCTCCAAATTCATTACAACTAGTATGCCTTGCATTTCAAATTCCACATCAATTATTAGTTACCTTGTACATCATCTTTAACAAGCATCAAAAACTTCAATGACCAAAAAACAACATTTAAGAGTTTTATTTCAACTTTTTTTCCCCGAGATTTGTCATTTGATGTACAAAAATAGATATGACATCTCATTTTGGTTACAATTAGAATCAAGTACATTGTTTAAAATGACTAACTAAGTTTAATTTGATTAAAATCAATATTAAGTATGTCAATTTTGACTAAACAAATTAGCTTTTTAGTCAAAACAAACATTATGTTAAACACATGGTGTATATGGCATTCATGTGGAATTTTTTGATTTGATTAATGTGATTAATGCACTTAAAATTAGTCATCTAAATATGACTGATTCTAATTATAATGTTACTTTTAATGATATGGCAATTTTAAGATAAGATAAAATAGTGTTTCATTATTTTTTGAATTAAATTACCATAAATAATTAAAAATAAATTAAAAATCTCATGTTTTCATTTTTTTCAAATGTTCAAATAAAAATAAAATAGGAGAAAACACTAAAATATAGCAAAATGAAATGTGAAAAAATGAAAGATCAAATTGAAATTTTGCACTTAATTTTTTATATAAAAATACTATGCATGTGAAACTTGAACTATATTTTTTTAATACAACATATTTTACAAAATTAAAGACATGTGAATTTTAATTATACAATTTTAGAAATTAATTTCATTGTGATTTTTTTTAATTTTTTAAAATTTCAAAAATAAAAATTACCATGTAGAATTTTTTATTATAAAATTAAATTAAATGATAATTTAAATAAATAAATTTTACAGAAAAATATTGAAAATTGATGTAATACATTTTACATTTTGAAACTAAAAGCCATTATAAATTTCAATGTAATTATCAAACTAAAAATGAATTAAATTGAATAATGATATTAAATATTTACATGTGTAAAAAAATCATTATGAAATTACATAATTACATAATAAGGTTACAATGTGTGATATTAAAAAAAAAAGGTTTATGTATTTTGTGATAATAACTTATATCATCATGTGAAATGGTTGAATGTTAAAAGCTTTGGGTTGTGAATAAGGAGGTGAAGGTTCAAACCTCATATTGGACATGTTCCCATGACATCATCATAACGACCTATCATAGGTTTGCCAAACTTGGAAAAAGAAAATTAAATAAAAAATGGAATCAAAGGTTTAATGTGACTTTGGATTTGTCCATAATTTACCCTAGAAGAAGAAATAAGTATTATTATTATTATTAAAATATTATAAAAAGATATAATAATAATTTTAACTTAAATTAATATTTCCACATCAACTAATAATTTTAATCATCAAAGTCATTTCAAACAATCGTTTTAGTTTTTTAAAGAGTCAATTTTTTGGCATAAACAATTAATCTGATTTAAATGAAGACAATTTTCTCCCTTGTATGTTTTGATTAAAATTTCAATCACAAAAATAACATAGAAACACACATTTGTAATAGCAACAATGGCACGGAAATAAAGTTTAATATATATTATGATTGGCCTTACATTTTGAAGTTGGCATGATTGTCCCAATAATGATTACATATTTACATTGTCCAAAGCTCCAAGGGCACTTGAAAGATTATTTGGAACATTTTGCACATTTACATTTCCTCCCACATCAATACTATTGATACAAAATATTGATGTGGGAGGAAATGTAAATGTGCAAAATGTGCTTTGTATACTTCAACAAGGAATCTTTTGCTGGTGATGTCCTGATTATTAATGGAATTTCCTAATGTAGGAACATGCTTGATTTTGGACAATAATCGAGCACTTCCACGAAACAAGGTTTCCTGGGTTCCAGGTCATGACCTGTGGTGGCAAGTGAAGCACATAAATCATCTTCATTTACTTTTTTGTTGTTTGTCTGAGCATGAGTATGAAGTATGTATTCATTGTATTTCATGGAAAGTGTACAATGAATCTCGACCTTACTGTTGGTGTTTTGACTACATAGAGTGGATGATCAACTCGAAATCAACAAGGAGTTGGAATTGCAAATCACAGGGGTAGAAAAGCTGAGTTTATGGTGGTTGCTTGGCATTCAATTCATTCTCCTTCTTTATACCCTTGGGAAGGTTTGCTCCTTGTGACTCACATGCAGTACTTTCACCTATTCACAGTTAGTCAAAGTAGCTCACCAATAGGTGACATATTCTATGTATCATGCTAATCGATTTTTTCTAAACAATTTTGTTGAATGATTGATTAATGATGCAGCTTGCAACTTGGCAAAGTTAGTGGATCTTGCAGTATTGCATAAATTAGAAATCCTATACTTGAGATGATGTTACATTCATTATAGGCAATTGTATCAAGATCTAGAACAAAAGTCTTGATCATGGTGAGTTATTTGTCAAACTAGACAAAGTAGTCATTGGATTGATGTTTTGGAACTTCAATGGCATGCTTCTTAACATGTTCCTTGGATATTTGGAGCTTGCTGCAGAAATAATGCAATATAAGCTAGTTCTTTTTATTATGACTTTGCACAAATGTTGAAATTTTGTGAATCAGGCCAAATTTCATTTTTGGATGAAGTGGCAGCTGGTGCATGAACCATGTAGCTTGCTGAGCAAGTTACAGCTGAGGTTTGAACCAAGGTGGAATGTGTTCTAAACCATCACAAAGGTACCCTATAGGTACAAAAAGTTGTCTACATGAAGTTTTGTAATTCCATAACTAGAGTTGTATTTTTGTTTGACCATATTAGGTGCGCCCTATGAATTGGGTGAGTGGAACATTCTCTAGTAGCACTGTTTATCAATACTTTCCAATGTTGATTATCATTTACTAAATCAATACTAATACAAAGTTTGTAAACATGTTGTTGCAATATCATATTTCTTGCAACCAATGGTGCATGTGCAATTTTTAAATGCTTTTGTTGTGGTGTGCCTATAACACATTTACAACATCATAATAAACATGAATACAACACTGATTCACTATTGAATATCCAATTTGCAATTGTGTTGTTGCAACATTACATCACCTACCTTCAACAACACATAAGCAATACAAATACAATGTTGAGAAAGTATGATTGTAACGTATATACAATAACATAAGCAACAAGAATAAAACATTGAGTCAATATTGAATATCTAGTTTGTAGTTATGTTGTTGCAACATTGCATCCCCTACATTCAACAATGCACATGCAATGCAAATATGATGTTGAAATAAAATGAATACAACATAAATTCAAAATATAGACAACATGAATATAATATAAAATCAATACAATAATAGAGTTTGTAACCATATTGTAACAACATTGTATCATTTACAATTAAAAGTGCATATCCAATACAATCATAATACTAATGCAATATCATTACAATATTGACATAATGTGAATACAACATGTGAAACAACAAAAATACAATGCAAATACGGTGCTACATCATTTATCATTTAAACAATACCAAAATTAAGTCAATATAATCTAAATTGTTTCAATGCCTATTTTACACGAACAAAGCACTAAACCTTGGACATCTTGTAAAAGTATTGTGAAAGTATTTAAATAGCACTAATACAAAGGGGTCCCCACTTTGTGACGACTAGTCTCTCCCATCAATCTAAAATGTGGATGTGTTATTTGTGTTGCCATTGTAGAAAACCCCTCCATCACCCCATCCCCATCATTCCCAACATTGTCCTCTCAATTGTGCATCAAATCTTACTACAATTCTAGCATGTTAATTTAGGGTTTTTTTAAATTTTTCACCTAAGAAGTTACTTTAATTAAAGGGTCAACTTGGTAATTTTTATTATTGGAAGTAGATTTCCTACTACCTCCACTCTTGGAGGTGATGACCACTAGTTTGGGTAACTTTTAAAGATGGTAGATAGGAGGTCAACACCAACCTTTAAAAATGTGGTGGTTGGCTACTTAGTTGCCTAGAAGATAAAAGTTAAATTGGAGACAATTTTTGAAGGATGTTAATTTAGTGCGACTTTGGTGGTATTCATTTTGAAGTATGTTTATGGTTATGGAGGAGGATTTAGGGGAAGGCAAGGCCCTAGTTTTTTCTATTTCTCTCACAAATTTTTTTCTCATTTTTCCACATTTATTTTATCTTTTCTTCTTTCCCTCTTTGATTATTTCTATCTTTCTCCTATCTTCCCCCTTTATTTTATTTTATTCTTTTCTTTTCTTTTTAATTCCCTTGTACCTTCATCATGGTAAGTTGGGAATGCCTAGTATAGGTTTTTAATTTCTTAATTACTAGATTATTAGAAGAGGGAATATGACAACCCCTTTATGTACTCCTTGGTCATGGAGGCATAATGAGACAACTTAATTACTTTTTCCTTATTCATAGATTTATGGTGTTCTTTTATTTTATTTTCTTTTCTTGTGTTCTAGAATGACAATAGAATGTGGGAACAAACTAGGAAAAAAGAAATAAGAAAAGGTAGCCAATAGTTAGAACTTGAGTACCTTCATGGCACTATGAAAAATAAGGTGATTTGCAAGTAGGTTTTTGAGTTGCAATGACCATTTGCAACTAATTGCAACTCATTGCAACTTAGTGTATTTCTAAGGCCATGAATGTTATTGGACAAGTTACATAAGTTACAATGGATGCAACACACTGTATGTGAAATCATATATATATGTAACTCTTGCAACTCAATTATTACTATGCAAGAACAACTAATGTGTAATTTTAATGCAACTACTTTGCAACTACCATGATAACGTCATTTTTCATCAATCCATCGAATTTTCAAACATGACACTATGGGGATTTTTTGGTGAAAATTATTTTCTATTTAAAATATTGATTTCCACCATCCATTATGATTCTTCATTTGTAATGGTCTAAGATTGTGACACGTGTGGCATACTAATAAAATTGTGAAAATAATAATGATAATTTATTTAGGTAGTTAGGTGGGTTAATACATAAGCATAGGTAGGTAGGTAAGTCAAATTAAGTAGGTTAAACATACATGTACTATCTTGACTACATACCTATTGTTACCCATATTTAGTAATAGGTGACCTAATAGGTTATAAATTTAAGCATGTTGTTAAACTTAACAAGTAATATTATACTAGGTTAGTAGATAGGTTGATAGGTTAATCAATTAGTAGTCTATAGAACAAATGCCAAAACAAGTAGTTGAACAAGTAATGCAACAAGGTGTAATTTTTTGAAATTTTGGACTATTAGTTTAAATATTGGCTAATACTTGTTTAAACGGTATGTTATGACTATTTGATTTTTTAATTAACTAGTATAAGACTAGGAGGACAGACCTATTTGGAATGGAGACTTTTGATTTTGATTTTATGTTAATATTTCACTTTGGAACATGAAGTAATTTCTTTTCAACTAACTTTCTTGAATCTTTGAATAGTTTGAGTACATGTTAGTTTAGGAATCGTAGTTAGTTTTAAATTATTAGAGTTTGGATACATACTTGTTGTTTTAAGAACCTGTTGCTGGAAAAATCAGAAGTTGAAAACCTTAATGGGGTCTATCCACAATTGGGGTAGCAAAAAGGAATGACTTGTATTTAAAGGATTGCAAAGGACATCCTTAGGGGGTATCCCAATTGTGCTTTGACCCATATATCATTCTTGTATTCAATTTAATTGACCAATGGTACATTGTTTTGGGAGCATATTTGATTAAACAATAAAAGATGAACAAATGAATGTAAGGAACAAACATATAATAGCTAATTTAAATTGAAATAATTGTTGGATCTATAGGGAACATTAACAAAATTGGGGGCTATAATGCCAGAGATGATTAAATTATTTTTAAGTCTTACTTAGACCATATTGACAACCCAACCACAATTTAAAACCTTTTTTGGCATCAACATGGTAAATACATGTTTTAATTTCATAGAATAAAACATTGAGATCTTTGTCCCTTTGAAACATTAACCCCCTTTAATTTGCAATTGTGATGTAAGAAATTAAAGCTCAATATCGGAACAATGTTGAAAATCATGTAATCATACACTTTGTGTGAATAATTAGGATTTTGGGGCCAACCTTTCTTTTTACCCCTCGAAGGGTTCCAAATGGTGCATTGCTAGCTTCTATCAAGGTCATTCCATTCATATTTTACTATAGGTGCATGGAAGCCCATCCCATAGGCCTTGCCATTGCCCAAGTGAGGTGGGGAAATATTACAATGAATTGAAACAACTCCAAGGGCATCTTAAAATTTAAGACACCATAATAGACCTATAAGACATTTTTATACAACCCAATTTTAGTTGCAAAAAAAGACACAATTTGATATTAAACTATGTGAATTAGGAAAATGATATACAACTAAATGTTATTTGTTTGTTGCTCCTACATTGGAAGAGAATCTACATGCCTCTTGTGTTGGATGAAGGATTTGGATCATCACTTGCATAGTAGAACACATTTATGTTCAACACTTCAATTTTTATTTGTAGCAATCCCAATGAAGCCATGAAAATTTCATAGCAAAAAATGTGTATTTAGTGGGCATGGACCCATGAAGTAGTGGAATACTTGCTTAGATGTTGGGTTAAAACCAAGGCCAACAAATCTTTTTAAATTCATGCACATGTTTCATCTAACAACATCCCATCAAATAACCCATTCTAAATAGTTGTAGAAAACAAAATTCACCTTATAAACAACCACCTTGAAAAATATGGTACAACTAAACATTTCATATATATATGAGGGGGGTCAATAACCTCTTTACTAAAACTTGGGATCCATTTTTGTAGGCCATCTTACCTCATCCTTACCAATATTACAATAATCCAACGATGGTGATACATCAAAACCATCTCAAATGTGGTGGCATATTGTTCAAAAAATCATGTGGTAATTGAAAAAACTAAAGTGTAGGAACATTTTATCACATGAGCTTGACAAGCTTTCACCATTACAAAAAAACGTATTTTTTGGTTGAAACATCTAGCCAAAAAATACCCAAAATGATAAGCATAAAAAAGACCACCCTATTAATCTAGACAACTTGATTTGGACCCATTGATGTCATTAGAGTTTGGGATGGTCTTTTTTACTAGTAGAATAGGAGACTATTTTACTAGTCATTTTTACTAGCATATAACGAACCATTTGATTAATCAATTTCTACCTAAACTTTTTTTTGGGGGAATTATGATAAAATTTATATTTTTGATAGGTTCATAGTAAATTGGTTTAAGTAGGTTGTAAAAAGGAAAATAGGTATGTGGTAGCCTAATTTAACCTATTTAGTCTACTTAACTACTTTAATCCCTTAGCCATGCACATAGGTTACAAGTATAAGGAATTGAACCCCTCACTTCAATAATGATCAACCACTACCTTACCAATGGGCTTAGTAGCAAAAGGTGACAAGTTTTGTCACATTTTTAATTTCACATGTTTATTTACATAGGTAAGTAAAATGGTTAGGTAATTAGTAAGTAGTTTGGAAATAGGTTGATAGATAGGTATAAGAGATAGGTATAAGTATGTAGTTAAGGAGGTAAACCTAGGTATAAGGTACATAAACATAGGTAGACCAAATCCTAAGTAGGTAAGTAAACATATATAAGTAAATAAACTGAGGTTATTTACCTACTTAGATCTACTTATTTAGTCAAGGTAATAATTAACTAATTTGACCTATTAATTAACATAAAATGTTCAAATTAACTAAAAACCATTGGTCAAATTTTGATTAAACATGTCATTTTGTTTTATTGAACTTGACTAGATGTCCCACTTGACTAGGACCCATTAGCCATTTTGACCAAGGTGGGCAATTTTTTGTTCAATTTGAATGGATTTTCAATTTGATGAATATTCATTATAATATATCATTATAATCAAGTTCATTAATTAAAAAAATGTTAACAAACAGGAGATCTATTCAAGTGCAAACATAAATCTTTATTGAAAGGAAACTACAACATGATGCTCACAACACGAAACATAACATCAAGAACTCCTCAAGGTTCTTGTCATATGAAATACACAAATTTGTGTAATGAAGAAAAGAGAACCAAACCATCGACACCAAGGTATTTAACTAAAAGACCAAACCACAAATAACCAAACTAATATAAATAAATAAAGTAATTCAACCTTGTGAAAGTAACCTAATTACTTTCCTACTCCAGTAACTAATGAAACCTAACTAGTTGAGCTTGAATTCTCAACACTCCCCTTCAAGCTCAAATTCATTTCTAATACACCAAACATTTTCTTAAACCTCTTTAGCTTGTTTGTACCTAAAGCCTTTGTGAAAATGTCAACAATTTGATCTTCAGTATTGACATGAATAAGGTTAATTTCTTTTGCTAAAACTTTTTTTCTAATAAAGTGGTAGTGCACCTCAATGTGCTTTGTCCTAGCATGATTGACCGAGTTGTTAGTAAGTAGTATGCTACTGATGTTATCACAATAAATGACAATAGGAGCATCCACTAATTGTCCCAAATTTGAGAATAGTTTTTGTAACCAAATTACTTCACATGCAGCAATTGCTGCACCTCTATATTTTGCCTTCGTGCTTGATAGTGCAACTATTGGTTGTTTCTTATTACTCCAACTAACAGCACCACTTCCAAAAGAACATGAAACCACTGGTCGATCTTATATTTGAAACATTGCTAGCCCAATTATCATCCGTGTATCCATGTATTTATAACTAGCTTTTAGCTTCATAAAAAATTCCACATTACAAAGTATGTTTTATGTACATTAATATGCACCTCACTACATCCAAATGTGGCTTTCCTGGTGTTTGCATGAATTGATTTACCACTCCAACTGCATAACTCAAATTTGGCCTTGTGATGGTCTTGTAAATCAAACTCCCCACTATGCGTATGTACATAGTGGTATCCTCCATAAGGTCTCCTTCATTTGCACTTAACTTCACATTTTGCTCCAATGGAATTGAAATGGGTTTGCAACCTGTCATCCCTTATTCGAATAATTTGTTCAAGGCATATTGCCTTTGTAGTAACCATATCCCTAAGGGATTGGATTACCTCAATGCTGAGGATGTAACGTAACTCTCCCAAATCCTTCATTTCAAACTTTTGCTTCAAAAGCTTCTTCAGATCAAAGATGTCTGCATCACTATCTCCTATGATAATCAAGTCATTAATATAGATGACTATGACTACAATTTCATGATCTGTCTTTTTACATATAGTGAAAAATTTGCATTGGATGTTTGAAATCCACTTGTGACAAGATACTGACCTATATTGTCTTACCAAGCTCTAGGTGCTTGCTTCAAGCCGTACAAAGTTTTCTTCAACCTATAAACCAAATGAGGATGTGTTTGGTCCACATAACCTGGTGGTTGTTCCATGTACACTTTTTCCTGTAAATTTCCATGAAGAAAAACATTCTTTACATCCATTTGATGTAAAGACCATCCTTTTGTTGTTGCCATGGCAATGATTGCTCTTACAGTTGTTATTTTGGCAACTGGATTATAGGTCTCTTCATAGTCTATGCCATAAGTTTGGGCATAACCTTTGGCAACCAATCTTGTTTTGTATCTACTCACAAATCCATTTGCATTGTGTTTGACTTCGTACACCCATTTGCACCCAATTGCTTTCTTGTCCTCCAGTAAAGCTACCAATTCCCGAGTAGCATTAGCATCTAAAGTTGTCATCTCTTTGTCCATGGCATTGTCCCACTTAGGGTTTCCAACCACTTGTTCAAAACAAATGGGTTCAACCTCTTGTATAACTTTCACCATGTTTGTGTAATGATGAGCTACAAAGCCATCATATGTGAATCTTTGTACAGGGTATTTGATTCATGTGGATCTTCGTACTCCAATGTCATTGTCAGGTGTTTTCAAAGTTTTTTTGGCCATCCGCGTTCTAGGAGTAGTAACTAAAGGGATTATTGATTCTTCACCCACACTCTTCTCTGAATCATTTGACTCATCATCTACATAAGGATTTCTAGATGATGTTTGAAAACTACCATGTACAATGTTTGAAGATTTTAATCTTCTTTTCCATGGAGTGTTACTGGACCCACTAATTGAAGACTCTTGTGGTCCATTAATTAATTATGATTCTTGTGTCACATTTGATGGAACATCACCATTTCTAGCCTCTCCATCTTCTACTACCTTCAGTGGTGAGTACTAGCTAACCATCTCATCAAACACAACATCTCTACTCACTTGCAATTTCCGAGTGGAAGGATTGAAACATCTATATCTTTTTTGTTTTGAGGAATATCCAATGAAGATACAATTCTCAACTTTTGGGTCTAATTTTGATTTCTTTTCGTTAAGAACATGCACGTATGCAATGCAACCAAACACTCTAAGGTGTGAAACATCGGGTTTCTTACTTGTGAATTTTTCTTCAGGTGTCATGCCATGAACTGCCATTGTGGATGTTCAATTCATGATATAGACTGTAGTTACTACCACTTCGGCCCAAAAGTAATTTGGCAAATTCTTCTCATTTACCATGGCAAATGTTATTTCTACAATGTGCATGTTTTTCCTTTCAGCAATTCCATTCTACTGTGGGGAATAACTACATGATTATTTCCTTTGACTTCCATGCTCCTTCAAGTACTCACTGAATTCATTTGAAAAATACTCTCCCCCTCCATTGGACCTCAAGCACTTGATGCTCACACCCTTCTCCTTCTTCACCATTGCTTTGAAATTCAAAAAATGTTGAAACAATTCACTTTTATGTTTCATGAAGTAGACCCACACCTTCCTTGTGTGGTCATCAATGAAACTCACGTAGTACTTGCATCTTCCAATGAATTTTGTTTTCATGGTCCACACATCTGAATGGATTAGTTCCAAAGGTTCGGAACTTACATGAGTTGTTTGAGCTGTGAATGGATGTCTAGCTTGCTTCCCCAATTAGCATGCTTCACAAACTTCTAACATCACCTTTTCTATTCTAGATTTGGAAAGACTTCCAACAAAATTTTGTTTCTCCATGAGCTTAAGACGTTAGAGATTAACATGGCCAACTCGCTTGTGCCAAATTCCAATGTTTCTAGCTCCTTTTCCATGTGTGAATAACATGGAATTCACCGTAGGCATGGTCACATCCAAGGTGAACATTTGTCCATTCCTTTCCCCTTTTGCAATCAATTTGCCTTGGTTTTTCATGTCTTCCACAAAACATCCATTTGGGTTGAATGTCACATGTAAACCTTGTTCCACCAT
>Ga0116227_10000360_pt1:0-85000 | contig 86159 bp, 63 predicted proteins | sample S1TSphgellanicum_FD_89693 | JGI IMG/M metagenome (GOLD analysis project Ga0116227, IMG submission 89693) | Host-associated microbial communities from peat moss isolated from Minnesota, USA - S1T2_Fb - Sphagnum magellanicum MG | ecosystem: Host-associated > Plants > Peat moss >... | reverse complement strand
CTTTGGTGTTTTGAGGAGAGAGCTAGTGGTAATTGCTGTGTGCTCTTCTGAAATGCAGTGTGCACTTTGGAATATGTTATAACATTGTCAACTGAATTTGGATGATGTGGATTGTGTTGCATTGGACTGTGGCATTGAGATTTAATCTGCTGTGAGTTGGTGGTGTCTGGCAGTTGTTGACCTTCCTGGTGTCTGTTGCAACATGGCTTTCTGTGTTGGCAATGCTGTGCGTTGAAATGAAGACGTACACTAAAGACCTCATTTGGTATGTCCGATTTGTACTTGTTTACGTAGTGGTGGCACAAACAGCCATACTCCGGTATCTGCTTGCTCTCAAAGACTATTCCACAGAAGTGGCCATGCGGGTTGTGTTCGGGGAATATCTCTGTGCAGTTTTGTTTTGTGTCTTTTACACATTTTACTTCCCGGCCTTGGAGCCTCAAACTGATTTTACACCTATCCTGGTTCATGATGAGCAATACTATGGGTCAGAGTATGAACCCCTGGCTGGAGAACAGGAGGTTTGCCCTGAGCACAATACAAGCTTCATCTCCTTTCTTTTGTTTGAATGGATGACACCCTTGATGAAATCTGGTTACAAGAAGCCAATTGGTGACAAGGATGTCTGGCTTCTTGATAAGTGGGATACAACAGAACAAGTGTACTCAACTTTTCAGCATTACTGGTATGAAGAACGGGCTCAACTTAACCCGAGTTTGCTTAGAGCATTGAACCGCAGTCTGGGAGCTCGCTTCTGGCTTGGTGGGATTTACAAGGTTGGAAACGATGCAGCTCAGTTTGTGGGTCCTGTCTGCTTGAGCCTGGTCTTGGTGTCAATGCAAAATCAAGAGCCTGTTTGGAAAGGCTATGTATATGCTGCATTGATCTTTGCTGGGGTGATGTTTGGAGTGCTATGTGAAGCCCAGTACTTTCAAAATGTCATTCGAGTTGGGTTCCGTACTCGCTCAGCCCTGACTGCAGCTATCTTCCGAAAATCTCTGCGGCTGTCTCAAGCAGGTCGAAGAGGTTTCACAATGGGGAAGATAACCAACCTTATTACCTCAGATACTGATGCCATTCAGCAAACCTGCCAGCAGCTACATTCACTTTGGTCTGCACCACTTCGTATCATCATTGCGATTGTTCTCTTGTATCAACAGCTTGGGTTGGCATCAATTCTTGGATCAATAATGCTCCTTTTACTGTTTCCTGTTCAAGCCTTCATCATTAGTTGGATGAAGAATCTTCAGAAACAGGGCTTGCAGCGTACAGATAAGCGAATTGATCTTATCAGTGAAATTCTTTCTGCAATGGATATTGTGAAATATTTTGGCTGGGAGGAAAGCTTCAAGACGAAAGTTCTGGGCATCAGGGCTGATGAAATCAGCTGGTTCAGAAAGTCACAGCTGCTCAATGCAGTCAATTCATTCCTTTTAGATGCTGCTCCGGTCTTGGTGGCAGTTCTTGCTTTCGGGCTCTACACTTATTTTGGAGGTGAATTGACCCCAGCCAAGACATTCACATCCCTCTCTCTTTTTGCAGTACTGCGGTTTCCACTCTACACACTACCAACCCTTATTGTCTCCATTGTTAATGCAAATGTCTCTCTTAAGAGACTGCAAGAATTTCTGGTAGCTGACGAACGGGATCTACAACCAAACCCAGCCCTGGAATATGGCTTACCAGCCATTTCTATAGAAAACAGAACATTCTCCTGGGATCCTACATTGGAGTGGCCAACATTGTCAAACATAAACTTGCATGTTGAGGTTGGTAGCTTAGTGGCTATTGTGGGGAGCACAGGGGCAGGGAAATCATCAATTATCTCAGCTATCCTTGGGGATCTTCCAGCAGTTTCTGGAAGACCGGCAATTGTTCGGGGTAAGGTAGCATATGTCCCTCAAGTGTCATGGATTTTCAATGCAAGTGTGCAAGATAACATACTTTTGGGATCTCCTTATGAACCTGAGCGCTATAAGATGGCCATTGATGCCAGTGCTCTTGCTCAGGACTTGGCATCACTACCAAATGGAGATCTAACAGAGATTGGAGAACGTGGGGTTAATATTAGTGGTGGGCAAAAGCAGCGTGTTTCCATAGCTCGAGCCATTTATTCCAATGCTGATGTCTACCTTTTGGATGACCCATTAAGTGCCCTTGATGCTCATGTTGCTAAACAGGTGTTTGAAACTTGTCTCCTAGAGAAACTCCGGGGAAAGACTCGTGTTTTGGTCACAAATCAGTTACACTTCCTATCACAAGTTGATAGAATTATTCTGGTCAATGAAGGGGAGATCAAGGAGCAGGGAGCATTTGATGAATTGCTTGCAAATGGTCCACTGTTTAAGCAGCTGATGGAAAATGTAAGAAGCATGGAAGAGAACATGGATGATGATGGTGACAAGATGATTGAAGCTGGAGATGGTATGGATGTCTTTACCCTGTTTTCATGCTATTTCAAGCTTTTCTTTTGGTAGTTATCTTCTGATGGCTGTTTCCATCACCAGCTTTAAAGTCGTGATCACCAGGCCAAGCTTGTTTTCTGTAGGGTAATCTTGGATCCTAGTATTAACCTAAGTTGTAATGACCCACTACCCAAGTGTAAACTTGTCTAAAAGGTGTAGTAGGGACTACAGTAAATTATTTCCTGATACTGGTTGTTGTAGAGGTCAATGTGATCCAGATGAATGGAGCAAAGAGTGAGGAGGCTTTTTTGTTGGAGCATCGGGTGAGTTCAAAGAAAGACATGGAGGACATGGAGAAGAAGAAGAAAGATGTGAAGGCAATTCTCATCAAGGAAGAGGAAAGAGAGACAGGAGTCATGTCTTGGAAGGTTCTTTCAAGGTATATTGAGGCAATGGGTGGTACATGGGTGGTTGTTGTACTCTTCTTTTTCTATGTTATGGTGGAAGTTGCCCGGCTTTCCACAAGTGGATGGCTTGCCATCTGGACAGATGAAACTAGGCCAAAGATGCATGGGCCTTTTTTCTACCTCCAAGTATATATGCTTCTTTCCTTTGTTCAGGTTTTCTTCAACTTTGGCAATTCCTTCGGGCTTGTATTGTCAAGCTTAGTGGCGGCAGGAAAATTGCATAATAGAATGTTGGAATCAGTTCTCCGAGCGCCAATCTCCTTTTTCCATGTGAATCCACTGGGAAGAATTCTGAATCGGTTTGCAAAGGATACAGGTGAGATTGACCGTACCCTTGCCTGGTACGTCAATGGACTCTTGGCTGCTGGTTTTGAGCTGCTATCAACCTTTGTCCTTATTGGGTTTGTGAACACCATTGCTTTGTGGGCTATCTTACCTCTGTTATTGGCGTTTAATATGGCTTACCTGTATTTTCAAAGCACTGTGAGGGAAGTGAAGCGTCTTGATGCCATTACAAGGTCACCTGTGTATGCTCAATTCAGTGAGACCCTGAATGGTGCTGCTAGCATTCGGGCTTACAATTTGTATGACAGGATGGCTATCAAGAGTGGGAGGGCTGTGGATGCTAACATTCGCTATATGGTTGTCAATACGAGCTCAAATCGGTGGCTTTCTATAAGGCTAGAATTTTTGGGTGGTCTGATGATCTGGATTACAGCTACATTGGCGGTGTTTGGGAATGCCCGGGCAAGTGACCAAGCTGCATTTGCTCCCCAAATGGGCCTTCTTCTGAGCTACACACTTAATATCACATTCCTAATGATGCTAACCCTTCGCTTAGCTAGCTTGGCAGAGAATAGCTTCAATGCGGTTGAGCGAGTGGGAAATTATATTGATACACCTTCAGAAGCTCCACTTGTAATCGAAGGTTATCGCCCACCTCCAGCATGGCCTACAGATGGAGCTATTGAGTTCCAGAATGTTGTTATGAGGTACAGGCCTGACTTACCACCAGTGATACATGGATTGTCTGTCAAAATCCATCCCATGGAGAAGATTGGTGTGGTGGGCCGGACAGGGGCAGGAAAATCAAGCATGATCAACACTCTCTTCCGGATGGTGGAGGCAGAAAGTGGGCACATTCTCATTGATGGATTGAGTATCAGGAAGATGGGTCTATCTGACCTACGGAAGAATCTTGGGATTATTCCGCAGTCCCCAGTGCTTTTTTCAGGCTCGATGCGCTTCAATCTGGATCCTTTTGGTAAACATACGGATGCTGATTTGTGGGAGTCTCTTGAGCGAGCTCATTTGACAGATGTTTTCCACAGAAACGGAATTGGACTTGATTCTGAAGTATCTGAAGGGGGGGAGAACTTCAGTGTTGGACAGAGACAGCTACTGAATCTGGCACGTGCACTCATAAGAAGACCAAAAATATTGGTTCTCGATGAGGCAACAGCATCTGTTGATTATGCAACTGATGCCCTTATCCAAAAGACGATACGCAAGGAGTTCAAGTCATGTACAATGATAACCATTGCACATCGTCTAAACACCATCATTGACACTGACCGTATTCTTGTTCTTGATGCAGGGATGCTGATTGAATTCAATACCCCACAGCAGTTACTTTCAAATGCAGACAGTATGTTTTCAGGTATGGTTCAGAGCACTGGGGCAGCCAATGCTCGCCATTTGCACCGCATTGTCATGGGTGGAACTAACATGGAGTCAGAAATTGAGGAGGTCAATCAATCCCAATATTTTGCCAATGGGCACTAGAGCTATGAGCATTGTGTATTCTTGTCAAGACTGTATATTCAAATTGTGATTATGATGGGAAGGAGTTTCAAAAACTCAAAGCAAAACTGGACTGTTGTCAAGTACTTCACCAGGTAAGGACAGCTGTCTTTCTTTTGATATTAGTGCAATCAGTGCAAAAGATAGGATAAAATTTCATGTCAATTTCAAGCAAGTACATCAAGTTGATTCTCAAAAATGCCTAACATGGTTTCAAATCAAAGGGAAATTTGCACAAGCCTCAATACATATTTTAAGACGAGCTACTTTTCATGTGTGACATCTAAGGCCTTGGCAGCTGAATCATATACATCACCCAGATGTTGATGTTAGCACATAAACTCCTCCAGTAACTGTATGCTGAGCTTGCATTGGGCAGTGTTGAGGTGCAGGCCATTATGATGCAACATTTGCTTCTTACAGCTAACATGACAAGAGCAGGGTGTGGGCTTTGGAGGATATGTGGTGGATGACCAATTGCTTTTGAAGGTTGCCTGTCCTCATGCATGGGCAAACCAGTCAAAACTGGGTGCTGCAAAGTATCCATTTCAGAAGCTCATGAAACTACAAGCCTGTGGTTTCTCAGACATAGGAAAATAAGATGTATCTTCTTACCATTCAAGTTCTCCTTGAATGGTGACAAATCCTGAATCTTTCTCAGTTTGAAAGGTCTATTCAAATTCTTTTTGAATGGTAACAAATCCTAATCTTTCTCAGTTTGAAGGTCTTCAACTAATATGGGTCTTCCTGAAGGTTGGTGATGTTTAGACACAAATCATATTGATCCTGTTTAGATGATTTGTTAGGGAACATAACGAGAGCAAAAAACCAAGAGTGTTCAAATATGACCGGCACCCTAAGGTTATCTGCTGAATCTATAGCAGTTAGTTCTATTTGATTCCTTATTTCTCAGCACATCTGATATTCTGTTACTGCCCAGAATGAAATATTGGCTTTTGTTCATTCTCTTTTGCATGTTGTACATGGGAAACATGGTTGTACTCTGAGATTGTATGATGGATACTCATGGCAGCTTGTCACTGCTATTTTTTATGAAGGTGATTGTCTGACACTTTGTGAGCGACTCTCAGAAGGTTATGACTGCAGCACTCTTTGTTGTGTGACTTTCAGAGTTTGTGGAGATTTCTGTCCAATCTCATAGATATCTGAGAGAGGTGACTCTGTTGTTCTTGAGCAGTGAGCTCTATACTCGTTTAACATGGTTTCATCCTTATGTCCTTTAAACTTTTGTACTCATTTGGGTAGAAGCCATCTCTTCCTGTCCTTGCTGTGAATGGGTTCTGTTCACACTTTTTTCTTGATGTGTAGGCATAGTCTCAAGGTTTTAGTGATGTGCTTTCTGTTCTACTTCCTTGAGCAGCTCTTTTTGGCTAGTCATTTCTCATGGTCAGTTTTTGCATTGTCTCTCCATATGGTGGTGGCTTTTCAGTTCACTAGCTGAGTTTAGGCATCATAATGGTGTGCTATATGACTCTTTGATGGATGTCCAAAAGTCTAATGGACTACAAGATAGAATACTAAAAGGAGATAATGAGCATGATAATGATATTATCTCTTGTACCTTTGTTCTTGTGTTGATGTTCATGCCAATGAAGCAAGGTTCTTTCGTTTTCTGTGTGCATCTATTTTGCAATGCCAGATGTTGATGTCAAAGCAAACAAGAAAGCAGGAGGTTTGGGTGATGGCATCAGGCTGGCTTCTGGAGCTATTCACATATACTGGAGTTGAACAAATGTTTGGGTATTGTACACATCCCATCCAGGTGTTGTGTTATCTCAGTTGTTTTTCTAGCCCTTTGCAAATGAACATCCAAACCGTCTTCTTTTCATACTGCCACAGATCATGAGTGACAAATAAAACTCTTGTTATGTGCAATCACTTCACCTACTTCTCCCTATGCTTCTTCTCCCTGTTTTCTGTGTTTTCTTGGGACTCAGCTTTCTTGAAACCTATGCGGACCTTCTAGTAATGAGTTCTAGTAACGGAATCCTTCTTGAATTGTTGGGATTGCAGTGAGTGAGGATTTGATCATCATGATTTGGTGTTCAAATTTACAGCAGCCCCTTGCTCATCATGTTGATGGGAATGTAATAAGGGAATCCTTATTGTTGGAATTGTTGGAATTGCAGCAAGTAAGAGGATTTGATTGTCATGGTTTGGTATGGAATCCTTTTTGAATTACAGCCAGCAAGAGGATCTGATTGATTGTCACAGGTTTTGTATTCAAATTACCAGGAGCTCCCTCTGCTCATTGTCTGTGATAATGGCCTCTTCTCATAATGGAATCCTTCTTCAATTGTTGGAATGTTCTTTGCAGCAAGAGAGTGAGAGGATTTGATTGTCCATGGGTTTTCTTGTTCTAAATGACCAGCTGCATACCATGTTGCATTCATGATGATGGTGAATAATCCAGCTGCAATAATATTGTTAGGAGTTGCAGTTGCTCATGCAGATTGAGGGACAGCTAAGGAACTTCCTTGCAGGGTAGAAGAGTTCGACAGCCAAAAATGTAAGTGCTTCTGATGTTGTTGCATTTATAACACTCTTTTTGTGGTTCCTTTAGCCTGTTCTGTTGGTTGTTTGCTTCTTTGTTCTGTGCCATGTTCTTTCCCTCTGTCAGCAATGACATGGGCAATGATTTGTTGGAAGACCACATCTTTTTCTTCCAAGCTCATCTTCTTCTTGAAGGACACGTCCTCTTCTGCGGAAGAAGTATACAATCAAAAAAGTATGCAACAAAATCACACCAGAGGAGAGGAGAGGAGAGGAGAGGAGAGGAGAGGAGAGAAGAGGAGAGGGAAGGGAGGCAGACGAACTGGCTCAAGTGTGAATGGGGATGTTGTCATGAAGTGGCGAAATCTACCTACGAGAACTGGACACGTGTAGTGTAGCATTTGAATAGCTGGCCGTGCACAGTTGTCATCATCTTGGCCCTTGGCCCTTGGCCCTTAGACCAAACTGAGAGGCCAATTTAGACGCAACGTCCGCGAACTTTCTTCCCTTTCTTTTTGTTCATGATTTCTTTTCCTTTTCTACTTTCCGTTGATTGGCCTTTCGACGTCATCAAACTGAGTGGCCAATGTAAACGCAGCTTCTGCGCACTTTCTTTCTGATTTCTTTTCCCTTCTGCTTTCCTCTGATTGGCCTTTCGACGTCACCAAAATAACACAGTTTCTGCGCACTTTCCTTCTTTCTTTCTTAAGATTTCTTTTCCTGTCTGCTTTCTCTCTGATATTTTTCCCCTTCCGTAACGTCCAAGGGACGGCTCAGATGTTACCAAGGCGGACACACGGATGCAAGTACGCTGCGATGACGGTTCAGATGTGCCGAATACGGACACTGTGGAGGACTAGGAGGCAATGCAAAAGATGGAAGTTAGAAAGAAGGGCGGTGAGGAGTAGCATATTCCGCCGTAGAATGTGGGATATGTTCCAGACGATGATGACTCATCACTTGGACCCCAAGCCGCGTCGCTGCGCGCAGCGCTTCTCACGCGTCGTCGCGGGCGACGAGTGTGTCGTCCGTCCTCCGTCGCGTGAGCTTCTTGGAGCCTACGTTTGCCTCCGCGAACTGCGAGTCTTGTGAACTGCGAGTGTCCTTTCCGAACTGTTTACAGACATTCTGTTGCCCCCAATTGCAAGACTCACAGTTGTGTGCATATCCGATTGCCGGTATCTTCGTCGGCAGCTTCGAAGATTTCCGCCTATAAAGCTGCATCGACTCGACTTTTGTTCATTTACAAATTCTAGTAGTCGCTCTCTCTCTCTCTCTCTCTCTCGCTCTCATCTGCTTTCTTACCTTGACTCTCTCATCATTTGCATTTTAGGATTGCGGTTGTTGAGTTTTTTGGTACCCAATTTATTTGTTTGTTTGTAGCACACGTTGTTTGTTGTTGTCCAATCTTCTTCCAGTTAAGGTCTGCCTGCGTCTTGCTTGGGTTGGTTTTGTTGTGAGAAGAGATAAAGCAAGTGAAATTTGGGTTGAGATTCCTCGGAAAGGATTTGAGATTTCTGGGGGTTTAGGGTTTCGAGTGTAGTGAAAAGAAGTGGGTGCTGGTGATTTGAAGCTTTGATCGCGTTGAAGTTGTAGACAGTCTTGTGAAGCTGCTCGGGAGAAATAAAGGTTTTAGTAGATGGTCGAGAAACAAAGAACGCAAGCAGCAGCGAGCCGGCGAGGGGAGGCGAAGCTACTAGGGACGCGACCTTTGAAGAAGCAGGGAGTTAGCAAACATGGCGCGAAAACGGGTCCCGAGTCTTTGTCGTCGTCGTCGCCATACAGAGGAGTGCGCATGAGACAATGGGGGAAATGGGTATCTGAGATTAGAGAACCGAACAAGAGATCGAGGATTTGGCTCGGCTCCTTCCCTACAGCGGAGATGGCGGCTCGTGCTTACGATGCTGCTGTCGTCTGCTTGCGAGGACCATCAGCGCCCATGAATTTCCCCAATTCTCCCTCTCTTTCACTCCCCTTGTGCAATTCTCCCAAAGATATCCAAGCTGCTGCCGCTGCCGCCGCCGCTGCAGAGGAGCAGCACTGCAGCGGCAATCTGTTCTCGAAACCGGTTGCTGCAGTTTCGCTTAGCGCACAGTTAGAAGACATTGATCGGCTTCCCGCGTCGTCAAGTCCTGAACCTGCCGAATCGCAAGCATCAGGAACTACTACTTCTGGCGAAGAAGTCTGCATGTTCAATACGCGCTCCAGTGATGCGGTGATACTATCTGAAAATTCTGATCTCGAATGTACTACTGAGGAATCTGCAGATTCACGTCCGGTTGAACAGAAAGATGTGAAGGATCATCAATCGGTGGTGAAGCAGCAGCTTGACGAAAACATGGAATGTACTGGGGAATCAGCAGCACCGGCAGGGATGATCATCCCTGTAGAAGCAGCAGCAGCAACAGGAGCAGTGCTGGTTCAGCAACTGGATCAAGACGATAGTTTTCCATTGGAATATTCAAGTATGTGGGATCTTGGAATGGCCAGCACGGATGATCTAGAAGAACTACCTTTTCTAGATTTACCTCCTCTCCTTGATCTCGAACATACTCAACAGCAGGAGCAGCAGCAGATCTTTGGCTTTGAAACTGATTCAGCCACGCTTGAGTTCACTGATCTCTGGCCGGATCTCATGGATTCCAAAGATTTGGACTATGCCAGCTTGTTGTGATTATGGATGATGATGATGGAGTAAGGGGGGAAAATATCCAGCAAGAAATTGTAGGCGATCCAAGACCATAGTTGATGGTGAAATCTGCATTTTCAAGTTGCAAAAATCTCTCTGACAGCTCCTGTGATCCTCAGAGAGTGCCAGAATCTGAAGCTGAGTTTTCGGCATTTGAGAAAAGAATCTGGCTCAGGGGTGGGTGGCTGGGTTGGTGGGTGAGTGGGTGTGCGTGTGTCTGAGGTGCCCGCCAAGCTCAACGACAGCAAACAACAACAAAACATCAAAGAATCTCTCTAGAAGCAACAACTGGAGAGACAAGATTGAGAACTTGGGCCTGCAAGACATGAAATGAAATGAAATGATTCTGCATTCCACCACCACCACCCACAAGTAAGGTACTCATGGAACATCAGTTTTCCAAAAAGTTTTCCCAACAGTGTCCACAATCGAAAGTTTCTGGCTATAATAGATATATAGATAGATAGATAGATAGATAGAGACATTTACACAATGATCATCATCATCTCAGCACCATTTTGCTGATCATGATTTAGAAACACAATTTTTGATGATTGACAAAATCAATCATGACAGAATTAGATTTTTTTGGTCTGTCACAAACAAACAAATAAACAACAAAACAAGCAATCTGCTCATTGAGAATTATGGCAGAACTGTTTTGTTACATGTACAAAAGAAAACTAGACCAAGTAGTCCACAAATGTTTTTTTGTGAACTGAATGTCAATTTTGAAACATGAGGAAGAAGGAGATTGATTATGAGGACAGATTGTGTGTTGCTCCTTTGATTGTTTTTTGCTGCATCACACTTATATTAACGACGTGGGTGGTGATCACAGACCAACATTGCACTTAAACAAATGAGCTATGCACTCATATGTGAGTGGCAAACCACTGATAAAAAAAAATCATTCAACTTATCAAACAGAAGTGTTTGGTAATGGGGGTTCAGGGGTGCATTTTTATAAAAAAATTGTCTCACTGATGGAACCAAGTAGCTGTACTAGGGTGTAAAGCAGCCCAACAAACAAGGTTATTGCAGCCCACTTTACAAGCAATAATTGTTTGCTGGTGGGTCATTTAAAGCAATGTTTAAAAGATTTAGGGTTCTTGAGTACAAGCAATTTTTCAAGTGCCCCAACAAGGTCTCAACACTTAATACAAAACAAAATCTTTGCATCCCAAAAGATAACAAATAAATGACTCTAAAAAACATGTACATTTGTACAAGGGCATTAGATTTCAGCCAAAATTAAAAATTACAAACTCTGTAAATCATATTAGAAGGATACATTTCAGAACTCAAAAAGCTTCTCAATTTTCTTGAGCATCACTGCAAGAATGTCCTCACTATCCAAGGCTGTAGAAGATGAAGTCTAAAGTTTCATAGAGTTTATGTTTCTCAGTTTTAAAGCATTTAGAGGAAGGGGAGATGAAATTGAACCTACTCTAGAATCAAAACAAGGGTTAGGACATGTGAAAAAAGCAAACAACTCACAAGATTGTTGCATACAAACAAGTGTCCAAGATCAACCCACATAAGCATCATTTGGAGGAATAGTTGGAAGAATAAGAACATCTAATGTAGATAAGCTCTACCAAGAAAATTTCAACAAGTACCTATACTATCGCTGGATCCAACAATCTACAATTCCTAGATTAGTAAGGAGATCAAATAACTCCGGTTCTCACAGAGTTCAACAAGTTGCAAGGCATCATAATGTCAAATACACACCAACAACCTACACAATAACCACAGATGTCAATTTAGAATGTGGTGACTTTGAAAATTTCTATTTAACAATTTCTTTTAACCCATCTTTGGAAAGTCATGCTCTTGAACATTATGCAAATCTAACCCATTTTTTACAATCTTTGGATTCACACAAGAGGTTCAAATATATATGTCTTATAAAACTAGATTAAACACCCCAACTTGCTAGAGGCTAGGACTAGGAGCCAAGGGATTAGCGCCATGATGTCCATTGTACCTCGCAAGAGATGAAATAACTTGTAGGACCAACAATCTACAAATAAAGAAAACATTCCACCAACAATTCCAACACAAGCAAAAAAACTAGTAAGAGTCAACAAGGTTCCTAGCTTGACACAGTGAAGAAGATGGACAGCCAATGTGCTAGAAGCTACAATGGATGCAATGGAAAGAGAACAACTATCTTTGAAGAAAGCTAGCAAATTTTTGCACATACTACTATCACATCCCTTTCAAATCACTTGAATGGGAAGACAAAATCAAGAAAGCAAGGGCCACAAGGTGTGCTCACAACCTAGGAGGATGAAGCAGTTGTAGCTTGGATTTTGGGAATGCAAGAACGTGGACTTTCAATCACCTTTCATTAGCTCAAAATGAAAATAGTAGAACTAACACAAACCAAGCCCACCCCTTTCAAAAATGGAATTTTAGGGAATTCTTGGTGGTACTGGTTCTAGCACCAACATCCAAAGCTAAGTATTCAACTTGCTAAAGGATTAGGTGTCTACAAAGCAGAGGGTCTCACAAGCCAAGCATGCGACATTTTTTACTAATATCTACAAACACTTTATACACAACACAAATACAACCTTGATCACATCTAGAATTTAGATGAGATAGGAATCCATGCAGGGTGATAGTTAGGGTCAAAAGTATTGGCAAGAAAAGGTTCCAATCAAGTTTACAACACCATTCTAAGGTCTAGGGATTAGCTAACAGTGAATTGTGTTGTTAATATAATAGGAGATTGCCTACCATGTTTCTACATCTTTAGAGGTGATCGGATTAGGGATGACTACATCAGACTATGCAAAACAAGTACATGTATGGCAATGCAAACCAAGGCATGGATGACATCTTTCCTCTTCAAAAAATTTCTGTCATTTTTCAAGAAGTCAGTTATTGGTGAGATTTCTCAATCTAATCAACATTTCTTAATTCTAAATAAGCATGGATCACATGTTATGTTAGAAGCAATTGCATAAGCACAAGAGTTTGGTTTAAATATGGTCACCTTACTAGCTCACACATCTCATGCTCTACAACCCCTAGATGTAAGTTTTTTCAAGCCATTCAAAATTGTTTTTAGGAAAGAAAGAGACAATGCAATGGTCAAGAATAATTACTATGAACCATATAAGTGCACATTAGCTAACTAGGTAGACGAGCTTGGACCAATCATTGACCCAAAAAAATATCAAGAGTGAGTTTAAGTTTATAAGAATGTGGCCTCTAAATCCAAAGGCAATGGATCACAAGATTAGGCCATCTAAAGTCTACACAACAACACTTACAAACATCTCAAATGAAGATAATGAAGGTTCTGATGATATAACTAATGAGTAAGAGTAGTGGGGAGAAAATGCAATTACTACACAATTGATGAACATAGCAGCAACATTACAAGAGCTTGAAACTCCAAAAGCAAATGAACATGAACAATTAAATGCAATGTATTACTTGGAGGAACCTAAAAACCCTATTGCTACAGATGTAAATGGTAAAACATAAATGATCTATGATCTAATTGTTGATGCAGATGGACCTACAATTGAAATGCAACAAGTTCATCATCTTGTAGTAGCAGCCTAGGAGCTAATATCTTTTGCAAATTTACTCTCCTTACCACATCTACCAACAAAGAAAACAAAAGGGAAAGAACTATTAGTGGACTATAGCTCGTCATATGTTGTAACATTATGTGAATATTCTAGCATTTTGTAACAAAAAGCCTTAACCAAAGAAGCAATATAAATAATTAGACAACAAAAAAGGGAAAAAAAAGAGGATAAGAGGGCCTAATGAGTTGTTGATTCTTTACTCTGGTTAAGAGAACAACTCAAAAGCTATTAGATAGGTGAACAAAGGCAACGTTCAATGCAAATTGGTTTGTAGTTGTTGTAAAAGAAACTAAAAATAGGTTTCATAAGAACTTTACAACTAGGCTAAGAACACATCCTTTACTATATAGAGGGGTTAACCTTGGCTATGGAACATAAACTCAAAGGGAGGCAAGAGCAAAAGAAGTGCTTCAAATGAAAGCTAAGGGGCATGTTGTAGTAAAGGTGCAATGACCTTTCTCCCAATGATTTAGATTGCCAATTAGGAAGGGGGTTGAGGTTTAGGGGAAGGAAATAAATAAGGCTAAAAAGAGGGTGGCAAAGCTCAAAGAGTTGGATCACTAGGAAAGGGACAACAAAAAACTAAAAATAGGGTAGCAAAACTCAAGGAGGAGGATCACCAAGAAAACGATGACCAAGGGGGGGGGAGGATGGTAGCAAAGTTCAAGGATAAGGATCACCAAGAAGGGTTGGCAAACTCAAAGAAGACGACCACCAAGAAGATGACCAAGGAGGGGGGAGGAGGGTGGCATAGCTCAAGGAAGAGGATCACTAGGAAGTGGACAACCAAGATCGAAAACAAGGTGGCACAACTTAAAGAGGAGGATCACCAAGAAATGGATGACCAAGACCAAGAAAAGGGCAGCAGTTCAAAGAAACAATCACAAAAAAAAGGATGACCAAAACCAAGAAAGGGGCTCTAAAGCTTAAGGAGACAATCACCAAGGAAAGGACGACCAAGACTAGGAAGAAAGTAACACAATTTAAGGAAATGAACATCAATAAAGGGACGACCAAAACCAAAAAAAGGGCAACAAAGCTCAAGGAGATGATCACTAAAAAGAGAACAACTATGACTAGGAAGAGGGGAGGTAATTCAAGGAAATGATCACCAAGAAGGGGATGACCAAGACCAAAAAGGGGGCGACAAAGCTCAAGGAGATGATCACCAAGGAGGGGACAACTAAGACCAGGAAGAGGGCGGTAAAGCTCAAGGAGCTATATCACCAAAAAGAAGACAAACTCCACAAGGAAGGGGATGAACTGCTCCAGGACAAGCACTAAACCTCAAAAGTTGCCACATATCATCATTGGAAAAAGATGACTAGAAGAGAAGCAAAAATTCACCAACACACAACTTTCTCATGCAACCATATTTGCACACAAATCACAAGAGGAATGAGAATTTTCGTCCAATGCACCAAACCAAAAAAAATAGTAGTCTTGGAAAGGGGATGAAAATTGTTGCAAACATTGAACAGCCATGCCAGGAAATGAAGCTTGGGAGCACATGCTCAGTTAAACTGACTGTAGAAAGGATCCTAGCCTAAACCCAAAACCCTAATAGGTGACATTGCTTGGTTTTTTTGGGTTATTCAAACATGCCCTTACCCATAACCATAGATTTTTATAACCATTTTTTTTAGAGATCTAAACCAATGGATTATTGGAACCATTTTTACAAAAAGAATAAATTGGTTTTCAGTTTCATCTAGTTCATCCATAAGTGAAAGTTCATTCATTTTCCAAATACTAAACATGCAATTACAAGGTGCAAAGTGTTTGTGAATGGGGTTGGCAAGTGTTTGTTATTTTTTTTCCAACAATCGTAACCCATGTGCCTTTAGGAAGGCATATGTTAGTCATATCTCCACCAAATTCAATGATCTAAGTTGCTATAGGTGCGCCCAAAGATGGGGACACATTTTGTCTTCAGACCTTATGACCAAAAAAACACTGACCAGTGAACCACATTTAATTTAGTCCTTATATGTTTGGTTACTAGCTTGTCTACCCTAATGAAAGAATAATAACTCATTGACCTTATGAGAATTAATGTTATATGTGAATTTTCATGGAATTTGAAACACAAATAAGATTGAAGGCACTAAGATATTATGTGCCCTTTTGTCTTAACCCTAGTTTTTTGACACAATCAACCTTTTTAAATATAACTAGAAAGCTATATTAAAAAATGAAAATGTTAAAGTCAAGTGTTTTTTTCAAGATTTTCAATAGTTAGAATTTATTTTTCTACAAGATGGCTATTTTTTTAAATGAATAAATATATACATACATACATACTACATACATACACATGCATATATGTATAATATCCCAAAATGCACTAAATCCGATATCCAATTTTTTATTTATTTTATTTTTTTGTAAGGCATATTCCATCTTTAAAAGAGTCTACATTGTATAGATTTTTTTAAATGAATAAAATGATTTTTGCAACTTATTATGCAAATTAAACTTTAAAATGATCAACAAAGTCTTTAACAAATTGTTTGAAGCTTTTAGTCTCTTAACAAATGCAAATGTCTATAAACAATTATCTCAAATAGTGAGTTATCTTTTTAACTTACTAGATCTCAAAATGCAATTCCATTGCAATATTTACCACAGGTCAATTTCCCAAAGAACTTCCCAAAACTAAAGCCCAAACATCATCAACCAAGGTTATAAAACATGCCTTGGGTCAATAGCAATATTGACATGTTAATCAATTAATAAACTCCACTAGAAGGCAAAATTGTGTTTCACATTTATTTTCAAGAAATATTGCGGTTCAACTTGCCAAAATATTCAACAACATTTTATTTCAAGTTTCTTTCTCAAAAGTAAGTTTCAATTAGTTTTGTCATTTTCATTTTGAGCTATTACAAGATAATTGAAAGTCCACATTTTTGCATACCCAAAACTCAAGCCATAAGCATTTGGTCCTCTTCATTAGTTAACACACCTTGTGTGCCTTGTTTTTATAATCTTGTCTTGTCATTGAAGTGATTTGGAAAAAAGGTTATTGGTATCTACAAAAACATGTTTGCTTTTTTCAACGAGGTCAAAATCATTTTCCATTTAATCCATTTCTTTTTTCCAAGGTCTAAGTTGTCCATCTTCGTTGTTGGGTTTGTGTAGGAACCTTTTTCATTCTTCCTAATTTGTTTATTTATGCTACACTTGTAGGTGGGATTTTTTGCTTATCCATTGTTGATTGTTAGTGTAATTCACTTTGTCACCTATAAGATATATTAAACATTATGACAACCATGTACCCTTTGACCCTTGCCTCCAACAACTTGGGTGGATCTACTTGGAACCTACAAGAGGCATGAATTTAACCTTTTATATGTTTTTCAAGGCTTCAAAAAATGTGTTAGGTTTGGATAATTAAGGGATGCATGACTTTTCAAAGCTTCATTATAAGAAATTATTACATAGAAGGTTGCAAAGTCATCCTACACTAAATTGACATCTATAATTGATGTGTACATTATAGGTGTGAACGTTTAAACTTCGCTTAATTGCAATACAAAAAATCTAAATTGGGATTAGATTCATCTAAACTCCTTGCTATTTTTCGCACTACATATTGTTGGATCTAACACAATATAAATATTTGTTGTACTTTGCATAATAGAGTTTATTTACATAACAACTTCCAACTTTTACAACTAATACTTATCCAAGTTGATCTAATAAACTTGCTTATATTTCATAATCTTGTGAATGGGCTCTTATTTTGACATGTCCTTCCCTTTTTCTTAACTATAGATTTGTTTTCCTCTCTTTTACACACCTTTCCAACATTTTAGCCTTAGGACATTAAAGCTTTAAAAAAACATTGAAAGTCATTAACACAACCTTAGAATGTTTTGACATTCTTTGAAAAGCTTGAAAATTTATTGAAATGGATATTACTTTTCTAGTTAACTTGTAATTGAAATGCATGATAATTTTGGTGGGAATCCAATGTGCTTATAATGGGAAGAAGTTGCATGCTTTGTAGGGTCATTAATGTGTTTTGTGTTGGGATGTAAAGATGTTAATGTGAATTGAGTGTTGAAGTTTTGTTTGTGTAATCAGAAAGTTGTTTGTACTCAAAAACTTTAAATCTTGTAATTATGCATTAAATCACCCTCATTACCAATCAAATCTTTTGTGTGAAGTGTGAAATATAGATTTATTGAAATGTTTTACACCCTATATTAAACACTTGTATCCCTAGGTATAATTTTGGTAAACGTGTATCTACCCCATTATGAAACATTTTTTTTATGAAGTAGTCCAAAATGTTTTCTTTGATGTACTACTTTACACTTATGACCAAACAATCGGCTTATAAGCTTGAATAATCAATTCTTTTTTAAGTGCAAGGAACCATTTCCATCACCAAACACATCCCTATTTTAAGTGCGATGCAAATTGCACCCAAATTTTCTAAGTATCCCTTGGTTGAACACAAAATAATCTACCCAAATGTGCGTTATAAAAAAATTTAACACATTTTTGCCACCATACGTGTTTGGTCATAGGGTGCAAATTGCATGATGAACAATGTCGTCAAGGCATATTGACTAATTTATTTCAAAACTTTTGTCTCAATCAAACACCTTTTGAAAACAAAAGAATGCATATTTGTCTTTGTATTTAATACCCCAAATTTAGTTCCTTTCATGTTGTAATTCTATGATGTTTATGTTGTAATCATATCATTTTACGAAAAATTGACAAAATGAAAATGCACAATTAAACATCCACACACACAAATCAAGATTTGTAATTAGTCAATTACATGACTTGTTATTCATAAAGAAAAATGTTTTTAAAGCTTATTTCATCCCCAATGGACCCTAGCACTTTTGCCATTGTAATTTGAACACGCATTTATGTTCATATATTCACCAAACTTGTGGAATCTTCAACCACATCCATATATAAGGTTCAAGTTTGAAAATTCATCCTTTACCCCTTCAAGGTTTGAAACATAATCAACAAGTGAATAAATAATTAATTAATTACACATCAAGACCTTGCAAAAGATCAAACTATGTCAAGTATTGACAAATGCACCTAGAAGGATATATCTAGGAACTATCTTCTCATTTCACCTAGTATTGAAGATACACCATGCCCATGGCATTTGTGATCTCACATTTTGGAGATCAACATTGCAAATTAAATAATCAAAGTTTGAATTGCTTTTATATGAAACCTATATTAATTGAATTCACCATTTTCCATCTCATAAAGAATGGTGAGTTGAAGTGTAAAATTCATTTCTAACATTGCAATGATTAGCAAATTATGTCTTGTCAATAACTCTTGAAAGGCCAAATATTGTTTCTATGGATAGAAACGATTAGAAAGTGGTAACAAGTAACCAAAGGTCAATTTCTAATTCTTATGGTCAATCAAGTCATCGAACTCATTTTATCAAAAGGTCATATCATTTAAACAATGAGTCCATTATAAGGGTTTAGGGTTTAGGGTTTTAGGTTTTAGGGTTTAGTTTAGGGTTTAGGGTTAGGGTACACATTATAATAGAAAGAGTTTAATTTCCATAAAATTTATAGTTGGACAATGAAGAAATATACATGTTGAACATATCGAATCAAGCTATGGGCCATTTTGAACATGGGTAAAATGCATGATGAACCTTTGTGTTCCTTTAGGAAAGTGGAAGTCTCACCTAGATGAAGGGGAAATATTTGAGGGTTGAAAAAAAATACAACATGATTCCATTTTAAGAATTCGGCAATTGGGATTCCTCAAAGGGCTTTAAGGTTGATACTAGGATTTGAGCGATCAAATTCTATGTGAATTGAATGTTTTGTGCTTCAATTTTTTTTTAAACTAATGAGAGATGTGAGAAAGTGCCTTTGCATGCCCAATATGATCTAGTTCAGCAAAAATCTAACAACGAGATGAGTCTTGCAAAACTTGAAGCACATAAGAGCTGCTCTGAGGTCGCACCCCAATCGACAATATTCCAAAAACAAAGATATTTCACCAAACCAGTTGTGACCTGACATCAATGAGAAACTCAAAAGTGGAACACAAGCTGGTATGAGATGCACCGCACATCTTCCTGCAGCTGCAAGTAAAACAATTTTCAAGTGTTGCAATTCAAATGATGAAAACAAATTTGCAAACAATGCAACTTCTTCCTGCACTCAGAAGGATCCTCGTGGGGAAATGGCTGCAACTGCCAGGGCTTTTGCATCTCAACACTCCTGGTGCTCAAATTATATGTAACAAGGAGGTGCAACTCAAAAGCGTCTGTCTCTCCAGCCAAAAAATTTCTCACTGTACTCTTCACAACCAGCAAGTCAGAGGTAGTAAACAGGATTGACATTGTCTGCGGTGAAAACACAGGTTTGAAAAATTGGCAATTTTACAGGGAAATTTTAGAGAGATAACAGACAGACTCAGGGCCAAAAAAATAGATTCTGAAGAAGCAGATATTGATCAAGGACAATTCCAGTTGAATTCTTTGAGAAAGGAACAGACAGACAGACACTCACTGGCCTGGCTAACAGCTCCTCATCAATGGGCATGAACATAAGGTTTCCTTAACCTAGGGGGCCGTCTTCCAGTTGCTGAGTAGAATGGGAGTGTTTACAGTCCTGCTATGTGACTTGCAGGGAACATTGAAGATCAGAGATCATGCTATGGCTGATTGGCTGTAGTAGGACACCTGCACTGTCACTGGCATTTGATTTTCTTGGAGCACCAATATGAGCTATTCTTGAGGTTTGCGACAAGAAGCTCAAGCTTCTGGACAAGGATTTCTGAGGTAATACTGACAGCTTTTTCTGATCTGCTGCTGGCTTAATGAAAGGCAAACTGCCTGCTGCTCTTCTGGAAAGAAGAATGGTGCCATGAGGAGCTGCTGCTGCTGCAGCTGATGATGTACAAACATTGTATTGTCCATCTTCACATCATATAGGTGAGGAGGCACCTTTCCTGAGAGTGGCTTCAGCATCTTGATGTACTGCATCCACCGATCCCTTGCTTTTGACGTCTCTCCTGCACCTGCTGATCCTACATGAAGCATTCTTCTGCTGTTCCAGAGGCAGCCATAGAGTGTACCTTCTCAGATTCTGCTGGAGCCGTTGAATCGTTGTTCTCTGGCCCAGTCTCATTGTCACTAGATTCTGACGCGGTGAGTACAGCTCCATTTGCTCCGCGCTTGAGTGGCAGATGGGATGGGTCATTTCTTCTTTCTCGTCTTTCACGATCTGAAGTGACTGTGAGTACTACTGGTGGGTCTTCCTCTGCTGTGGCAGACAACATTACAGAAGAAGCTGTTTCTTCACTGCAGCTTGAACCATGTTTAATGCTAGGTGAGTAAGATGGAGGAGCTACAGTGAACTGTGGCGGAGCTGGCGGAAACGAGAAGGAGGATTCTGAAAACCGATTGATCTGCTACTCCGTCTGACTGCAGGCCTCTGGTTTTGGCTGTTGCTTAATTGGAGGCTTTGAAGAATCCTTCTTCAGTGCCCCGAATAAGACATTCCACTTGAAGGGTCTTAACCAGGAAGAGAAAGTACTACCAGACTGCTCTTGCTGCTTCTTACTGTACGTGCTGAAAACTTCTCTATTGTGAACAAATGGCGGCTCCTTGGAAGATTTGAGCAGCACAGGCTTATTACTTTTTCGAGTTTATATGAAAAGTCTCGTTGCAGCAGCTGGCAGCAAAACACGCATCCTGTAAACTGCCATTGGAGTCCCGCAAGGAGCTGCTGTTAATATCAGTCGCACTGGCTGACTCCCAACTACTGTAGCTACCGACAAGTGATTGAAAACTTGAGCTCCGAGATTCAGTAGCCGCAGTAGTTTCAATACTGGGATCAGCATCTTCCGCTGAGGAGTTTGACACACAAACGTACTTCGGATCCGCTGGCTGGAACAAACGAGAAAGATTTGGCGGGAGGAGACTGTAGCAGCAGGTTGCTAATTAAGGGTTCAGCAACTGTCGACCCTGCAACTTGGAAAACACAAGAAGAACAAAAACAAGAAGAAGAAGAAGAAGAAGAAGAAGAAGAATGGTGCTGCTGCTCGTCATGATTTCAGCTTCCTCTTGTTGATTAATCTCGTACAACAATTTCTCAACCATCTGCAGGCGGGCTCGGAGATCGATGGAGTGGCAGCAGCAGTCCTTTGTAATTAAAAAGCTCATCCGCATGTGAAAAGCGGCCGGCGTCATCGATCCCAACACCTTGATCAGCTGCTTCAGCTCCTGGAAATACCAAGCCAAACTCGAAGTCACAAGCTGAGCTTGACGAATGCGCCCTGCAGCCCAGATTTACGCAAAGGCTCCCAAATATGCAAAAGGCAAAGTAGCATTCGCGTCAAAATACAACTTGATTTCTTTCGATCCCGAGCTCCCCGCCGTGATCCGTAACTGGACTTCTGAAGGAGAAAGCAGCATCCCCATGCTTGGATCAAATCATGGCGAATATATTCACCATGCTGCCTGCTTGGATCAAACCATGGCGAATATTTGGATTTCCATCATTCTTCTTTTGCCTTAAGATGCTTTTTAATGTAAATGGCAAGGCCATAGTGTCACACACTCCTTGTTCTCTCTACCCCCATCATGATGGGTTTTAGAGAGAACCCTCATCAAAAGGCAAGGCAATGGTGGTGGTTATGTTGATTGTGGAAAATAAACCATTAATCCATTCTGCAAAAACTAGGCAAAAACTCAACAATCATGAGTCGACTTTGGGAAACCAATTTGCAACCCTTGGGGCCAATGTTTCCAGCTTTAAATATTTATTGGCCTTACCTTGGATATTGTGTTTAGATTCATTATAGAGTATGGTAGCTTATTAAGGGATTTTGGCCCTAGGCAGTCGGTCTACTTTTATATGAGGATTTTTGAAAGATGATATTTTGGCTTGTGTTGAAACTTGAGATTAGTTATAAGAGTTATGATATCTAGAAGGCTTTTGGTTTCTTTTTTAGATGATTTTTTTTTAAAGATTACATTTTTGCATGGTGTGAAATATTTGAATTTCCATAATTCTTCTTTTTGTCTTTTAAGATACTTTTTAATGTAAATGGCAAGGCCACAGGCGTCACACACCCCCTTGTTAATATCCTCACATCAATGTTCTTCTAGCATTTATTAGTAACTTGAGGCCAAATAACAAGCCAAATATGCTCAAAGTTGGCCCCCAAGTTTTTTCAGCCCCGACAAAACCTAGTGTAAAGGGGGCATTATTAGGCTCCTACCACGGAGCCAGCAATGGCCACACTGGAGTTTTCCACTAACTTCTTCCTTCATCAATGGACACAAAGAAGCAAGCAACTTAACTTATGACAGTGCAACAGAAAAAAGTGTGGAACAGATATGGAAGAAGTACCATATCTGGTTGGACACCCAGGTACTGAATTATTTTATTTTATTTGTATTTTTTTGATATGGTTCCAAGTATAAACCAAACCTCAAACAATTTCTTTTGAAGTTAACAAATCATTTCAAATCATTTGATCAATCTATTTTTCCAAATTGTTCACCTCTAGATTCAAGTTCCCCATATTCAGATTTATAATTGTCATAGTCTAAAATAATTTAGTTGCCTTCTAAGCTTGCATTCCTTTTCCAGCTACCTCCTTCACAAACTTTGGTGTATTTGTTTATGTCATAAGATTTTTGGATCTTTCTATAAATGATCTCATCTCTTACAACAATCTACTCCCTAGCTCAAATTCAAATGGAAATCCCTTTGTAGATCTTGGTCTACTAATTGGTACTTGTAATTCTAATGGCCTGAACTCTACAAAAGAAGGCTTTGTCTCCACTCTCTCCATCTACAGTCCAATAGCATGTAGACCTTCTTACGTCTGTTGTTGTTGTTGTTAAAAATGTTGTTGAAATGGTGGAAATGTTGTGGACTTCTAGTGGTTTCCATCCAATCTTCATATATATCCCCATCAAAATGAAGATGTTTTTCACCCTTTGGAACCTTTGTGCCATGTTCTTTCTTAACTTCCTACCTTTATTCCCTTAGCTTTCTTTGTTGTGGAAATGTCATTTGTGATACCTCTTGCTTCTATTCCTTCAATTGTATTTCCTATGATGATGTCATTTGTGATACCTTTGTAATCTATCTAGCTGCATGTACCAATGTTGGCACTGCCTACACCATTATTGGCATTGTAGATGGTTCCACTTTGCCCCTCATGATTTTTTGTGCCTTTTCATTCCTATGCCTGAGGCTCCTCCTTCCTCAACTCTATTTTTCTTGTTAAAAACACTTCTTGGTGAGTCTGTTGCAACTTTCTTTCTATTTTGCAATGATGTCTGCATCTCTTCCCTAATTCTTTTAATCTTGGTTAGTGGTTTCTGTGGATTTTCCTTTTGATGCACAAACAGATTCTAAAAGACTCATGCCAATACCAAAGCAAACTGACAAGTATTTTTCTTATCCCCTTTATTACCCTTGACATACTTATACCACTGATCTAACTCATTACACAAACTATTGAATATAATATGTGCCCAATCTACCTTCTACCATTTTCCTATTCTCATTAATGTAATAGCATAATCCTAAAATCTTGTACCTTCTCCTTTTAATAAATGACAAATATAATGACAAGATATTTGATAGAGTATGGCAAACCCAAACTTTTTGCACTTCACTGATGTATAGAAAAATTTGCTAGTGCAAGTCTACAATTCTATAACGTCTGGACTACTAATGACTTATTGACCTACCCTTTAAGGTCTTCTACATACCCTTCTACACATACTCCAAAGACATCTACAATTAATTGTTTATTAATGACATACACCATATCTTTATGCCCAAAGAAAATATATCTATGTCCTTGATCAAGAATGTGTTTAGAAATTCCAACATAACATCGGGCATTAGTGCTTGCCAATCCATCAAAAACAAAGGTACAAGCCATGCTTTAAAAGCCCAATCTTCTTCCTTAGCAATATCCTTCCAATTCTCCATCTGCTCAACATGCCTATCATAGTTTTGTTTCATCTATATGTCCACATGAATCGTTTTAGGATGTGGAATTTTAATACCTTTTTTCAAAAGTGTAGCTCTATCCAAGATTGCATGTCTTTTTTTTTGCTATAGCTTCCAACTCACACCCCTTGATCTCCATCACCTTTTGTTGTGCTTCTACCATCGCCTACACCTTTGTGAATTGTTGTACTTTCACCTACATTTTTGTGGATAGCTATACTTCCACCTCAACAACGTTTTCCTCCCTTGCATCCTTCTACACTACCTATGTTTCCACAAAATGCTACTCCTCAGCTTCATCTTCAAAAGGCATGGGATCTTACAATCTAAGGTGGGATATTTTGATTTGTAATGGGATTTTTCTGGTTTGAAGGTGGGAATTTTGCTTTTCCTCCCCAGCAAATGCCTCAGGTCTTTATGCCATATGACGCTTCGTATGGCATATTCGTAGGTCTTTAGACATGAATATCCCTTCTAGAAAAGAGGGAGTTAACACCCCTCATCTCTTCTTGAAGGGTTTAGGGTCGGTTGAGTGTCAGAGGCATCTTCTGCCTACAAGCTGGAAATTTTACATTTTGGTCAAACATTTGCAACTCTATGAATTAGTGCTTACCAGCACCTCAATTGGTGCTTGAGTGAAATTTATTTAGTTGGAAATACCAGCTCGCATGAAAGTCTATAGCTACCCTGATGGGTGAATTTAAAGCAGGAAGATGATTATAATGTGCACACAATTAATACAGCTGCTGCACCAAAGCAGAATCACAACCAACAAAAATCTCTCACCCACATCTTACAGCATGGAACAATTTGAAGACAAGCACATTCTGCACTAGAACCATGCCATCACAAAGCATGCTAAGCCTTGACTCACTTGTTTTGAATTAGATGGCAAATGGGGTAGCCTCAAAAAATTCAATCCAGAGCAAGTTTGGACACTCAGTGAGTGTATTAATGACTGCACATGGTCCAATAATCTTCTGCATTCTATAGAGCCAGAACACCCAGAACACATTCCTCACCATTGACACTCCTGGCTGGTGCTGACCATAAAATGCTGACATGCTAGTTGTTAATGTAGCAGTCGAGCTGAGGACCTCAATCACAGAAGAGCTGTTTAAACCCTGCACAGACTCACATATAAAGTGGGAAGAATAATCCTGATTGTGTTCTGCAGAAGAAATGTATGCAACTGGTGCCAAGCTCAACCTAAACACTCTGCATTCAGAAGTGGGATGAATATCAAGTCAAATCCCAAAAGCTACTTCTACAATCATCCTCATGTGATCTTGAGTGTTTCTCCCATGTAAGAACACAAATAAGTGGACTAAGTCCAGTTAAGCAAAATCTTCCTCTGTGTGAACTCATGTGAACTGCCTTAGAAATTCTGTAGCTACTAATCGCCCCCTTGTATTGACAGACAGCTTCAGCTCACTAATTTCCTTATCAATATCCTGCACACAATCATCATTCCCTTATTATCAAAGATGAAGACACATATGACTGACCCCTTCCTCCGCCCTTTACCACCCAATCCAGAATCTGATCTGTACTGTCCAGTACTCCTAGAACCCATCAAATACATTGATCTCACTGGCCTCCTCAGAAAAACTAAACCCACCAACAGACATGACAAATATTCCACCCAGATATAACTGACATGACTTTTGTTGACTGTTATCAGGCCTTCTCCACTAAACCACAACAGAAAACATGACCAGGAGTTTCAGATGGTCCAATACTACTGAATTGAATTAATCAGCAAGAAACTGGATTTTGTTCAGTAACCCACAACAGAATTGACTTGACTGATAAAGGCCTTTCCAACTCAAAAGGCAGTTCGGGTACCTCCATAAAAGTGACAACAAAATCAATGAGCTTGTGCCTTGACATTTCCTCGCAGTGGTAATTTGTGATTAAGAAGCTTATGTCATAACCCTACATAACACAGAATGTGAATGATAACTTAATTGCCATACCAACCCTTGCAAATACTGGCTACAATTTCATTCCAGAGACATTAACACAGTTACCACAGTGCACATCCATATCCAGGGAGACATCAAGTTAATATCCTGATTGCAGACAATGGTATGATTGCATAGTTCCTTTGCACAATGACCAGTCAAAGGGTATTGATACATGATATAGCACATGTGATCCTACCTGCACAGGTTTGCGACGAAGGACTTGAAAGGACTCTGCTCGCATTGATAAAAAGCGTAAGAACTTTTTGGCCAATATATTTTCGAGCTCATCTGCTTGCTTCACCTGAAGGCAACAACATATGTCCAATGTGGGCAGCTCCAGTCTGACAAAACTCTCATGAACCAATTGCATATCATCACAAAGTATTGGAAAATTCTCCGTACTTGCAATTTCAGGCAACCTCAGTAGAATTGAAGGGCAAACTGTTTAGGGTGAAATCACAAGTGCAACCTGCAATTCAATAACTGGAAAGATTGGTGGAATTTTGTTTTAGTCAGTACATGCAATCAATCAGAATGCCTTTTCTAAGACAGTGTTCTTAAGTTTAGACTACAAATGCAGCACCATACCTTGATGCTGATGCGAAGAGAGTTGATGGATGCCTCTATCAAACACTTTTCTGCCTCATTTCGGCATATCAGAATCTGTGCACCCATTTGAAAACCACAGTGTGATTCCACTGCAAACAGTCATTCTGATCTCCAAACCATAATCTAATCAATATCAAAACAGACTCAAGAGTATGTGAGACACAAACCCTAAACTCCTGGAGACCAATCATGAACCCCAAGCATTCTGTATACAGAAAACCCATATCGTAAGATCCACACACAAAACTAAACATGCAATGATAGCATATCCTTTCTTTCTGTGGGAGACCTGAGAGTGGAGGAGCTCTTCCAACATAGGATTTGCAAAACTTGAGATATTATAACTATGTGACAAAATTTGAATCACCACAAGGAGGTTCATACAAGCAGAAATTATGGAGAAATTTTTGCACATGGATTTCAATGACATGTATAGAGGAATACCGGATTCAGTAATAGCTCCTGACTCGTCCTGAATGTTTGTTACCACTTGTATGTCAGTGGACAGTGTAGAGTGAACTCTGTGAGTACCAGCAAGAAGGAAACAACAAGCAAAACTGCAAAACAATATACTTAGCCCAACCAAGTGGATGAGGACCTAAAGGTAAGAACAATAGTGAAGAGGGACAAATGGTCTCATTGGCATTCAGCAGCATCATTTTGAATACTTACTTGAATTCAACTTCTGGTTTGTTATGTCTTTCAACTTCTTGACAAGGGAAGTTCTGCAAGCAACAAATTTATAGCACAAGATTCAATCATTGAGATTTAGGATGAGATTGTGAACTTCTATAAAAGGTCATCTTCACATACACCACATGCCTATGGCTAACACACCAACATGGCAACCCTTGTAACTGACAATAAGTAGGTGCAAAATTGCTAGTTCTTGCATCACACTTTGACCAATTCTATTACATGATTTACTGGAAGTGAAAATGAACACAAAAATCCCTTAAGTGCAATGATGCTTGGAATTCACTACTGCACCATGTGATGAAAAGTAGCATACCTGAAGGCACATTGCAGCTGTGAGAGTGTTGCGGATACATGTTAAGTATGGTCTCAGCGTGTTGGCCTAAACATATCATATAACCCAACAGAAAACAAAGGTCAAAAACAAAAAGTATAACAATTGAAAGTCCACACTTTTGGGCTGAGAGAATCAGAGTCAGGATATGAGGATTAGGGTTAGGGTTTGGGACACTGATGATTGGGATAAGAATGCAAACAAAGAGAATTAGTTGAGTTTCCAGTTTCCAACTAAGAAGAACTCTTATCATGGAGCAACCTGGTAATAATAAAAACATGATCAAAATCATGAACTCAATAAAACTAAGAAAAATCGAGCAAAGTGCACCATTTGAGACCACCATCCTCAAACAAGCTGGTGAAAAAGGTAATTGTTATCAGTGGAAATTTCATGAAAGGGTTTCACAAAAGAAACTGCTCTATAAGAATAGGCTTCCAAAGCAAAAATGGAACCTCAAGAGGACGTTAAACCCTAATGCTTTCTGTAAGTAAAGAAAAATGAAGCAAAGTCCATCATTTGAGACCACCATCTTCAAGCTGATGAAAAAGGTGCTTATTCTCAGTGGAAATTTCAGGAAAGAGTTCAACAGAAGGAAACTGCTCAATAATAAAACACCTCCAAAGCAAAACTGCAAATGGACACCCAAGGGGATGTTAAACCCTAATGTTTCCCGTATCTATCTCTCCCCAACAACAAAAATTCCGGATCAAAACGCTGCAAAAGACCGATTAGAATAACATTTCTGAAACCTGAAAAAGTGAATTCTTCCTCTTCACAAGACGCCAGATTGATGGAAAACATTCAAAGTAATAACGCAATAATACAAGGGGAGTAGGAATGGGGGTGGGGGCGGGATCCTTTCAAGGAAATAAGATTTGCGAACAGAGCAATTGCTTTCTTTTCAGATTCAAAACACTCACAAACAATATCAAGCCACCCAGAAATCAATAACTCTTGGATCATTGCAAGGTCCCCAAAAAAACAAACAAAATTTTATTTTACTTTTCCAAAAGGAACGAGGATTGTTAAGAAAACAAAAACGTACCATGTTAGTCAAATGCCACAAGCAATGCAAAACATGAAAACCCAAATGAATGCTGCTGCTGCTGCTCAAAACTTGAGCTTGGAAATCAACACCTCCATTCGCCGGCAACCAAAATTCCATAGCAAAGGGCCAAACTCATCATCATCATCATCATCTTGGTTCCCTTCGCTAAAATGCTTGTCAAATTCTATTCTGTAATTTTCTCTGCAACTACACTACTAAAAAAACACGCACAATTCCATCCTGTAATTTTCGCTGTCACTACACTACTAACAAACAAATGCACACAATTCTGTTCTGTAATTTGCTCTGCAACTACATTACTAAAACAAAACACACAATTCTATTCTGTAATTTGCTCTGTAACTACACTAGTAATCCGTAATGCTTCTCATGTCGGCCTTTTCTGCCTCTTTTTTATTATGTTCCCTTTAGAAAAAGGCAGAATGGAGGGATCCTGCGGGGCCAGGGGGGGTCTACCTACTAGACCTAATTTTCGCCACTTTTGGCAACAACAAAAGAAACCAGTGCCACTAATACAAAGTAAATAAATAAGTAAATAAATAAATACAGAGGGTTTTTGTGGGAAAAATGAACTAAAGTTGCCAGATTTTGAGGAAAAAAATTCCGAAATCATCATATTTAGTCAATATGTTCTGGCCAGCATCTTTTTTTTTGGCGACCCCAAAAAATATAATAATAAATTTTTTAAAAATAGAGAAGGTAGTGCAAATCTTACCAAGGGTTTCTTTTGGAAAAAATGGCCCATAGTCGCCATAATTTGAGGAAAACAAAAATGAAATTGCCATTTTTTGCAAAACTGGGTTCCAGCATGTTGCCAAAATATTGCAAGAATCCTAATTTTTTCTAATGTCAACTCTGACATGTAGCCAAATTTGGCTAAGTCTGCTTGCTGATTGCCAAACCTCCTACCTCACAAAATTTCCGTTTAAAAATTTTAATTAATTAATTATTTAAAAAATATTTAAAAGAAAAACCTGGTTTTAGCAAGTCGCCAGAATATGGTAGGATTCTTAATTGTTTTACTATGGTAAATAACTTGTAGCTAAATTTGGCTAATTCCTCTTGTGGATGATCACCAATGTGGCTACCTAACAAAATTGAAAAGGAAAACAAAATTGCCAAAGACTCCCTGAACAAAATGTTCCACATGTTGAAAAAATTTGTTGGAAAAATTTGACAAATTTTTCATTATCAATGAATAGTTTAAATTAAATTAAATTAAATTAAATTAAATATCAATAAAATCAACTTAAATCTGATTCCTTGAACTATTTACTAATTCAACACAAATACATTTTCAGGGTAGATTATTATCATTATGGTAAAAAAATTTATTCAAGCAATGTCTTTCAATAAATAAATAAACCATTAAAAGTGCAAACAATGGTGATGAGCATTTTTGATGAAGGTCTATTAATTTCTATAAATCTCAAACATTGCCAATTTCAGTTTTATTGGCTAGGCAAGGATATTGTGTTAAGATTCATTATAGAGTTTTAGTGTTTTAGGGTAGGCTATTTTTTGCCACTTGGCAACACAAAAATAAATAAATAAATAAATAAATAAGTAAATAAAGTCCAATCCAACTCATACAAAAAGGATCTTTTGTGAAAGAAATGCGCCAAAATTGTCAAATGGTTTTTTTTCCTGAAATCGCCATATTTGGACAATATAGGTTACCAGCAGGTGACTAAAATATAGCAAGATTCTTTGTTTTTTTTTTTTTCTTACTATACTCTCTGATCGGTAGCCAAATTTGGCTAATTCCTCTTATGAATGACCACCCATGTGGCTATGTGAATTTTTCGAATGGCAATTATAAGATTAAGGAACCACTTGGAGACCCATGTTTTGGTTCTTTCAAATTTGTCAAGTAGGCAGGTGGGTTGGCTATCACGCACAAGACAGCTTCGCCAAATTTGGCTAAAGGTCAGAGGGGTAAGAAGAAAATTTGAGGATTTCCAGTCTAATTTGGGTTGGAACCTATTCTCTAAATATGGCGACTATGGCGACTTGGGCCCATCTTTTTTGCCCCCAAAAAAAATTACCATTTGTGGCTTTTCACACCTTCCTTTTTTGCTCGCCAGGTTCTCGCCCCAAAAAAAAGCACTGCTCTGAGAACCGGGCAAGGGGTCTGTGCCAATTTGTGCCAATTTCTAATACCCGGTGAACTAATACACGTGGCATAAAAAGAGAGGGGGAGAGAGAGGAATGTCATTTTTCAAACCCTAAAATATTATATTATACTATATTATATTATATTATATTATATTATATTATAATAATAAAAAGGCAAAATGGTAACAACGCATGAGACACTTGTGTCTACGACACATACTTTCTCGCCCACAAAACAACTTACAAACACGCCACCTGGACATCCTGAGCAGCCACATGGCGCACTAGCAAGGCAAAAAGAAGAGATGCGAGTTTGGCAACACTGCCACGTCACCGTTTCGTATCAAAGCCCAAAGCCCATGGCCACTTTTCGATGGCCACTCGGTCGCTCTTTCTCTTTCTCTCTCTCGCCCGTCCGCCCGCCCGCCCGCCAGCGCGCGCGCACGCGCTCGCTCGCTCGCTCGTTCGCGTCGGTTGTTGTTTGCTGTTGTTGCAGAAATTCGGATCTCTTTTGTGGAGTGAATGGAATTTGGGATTTCTTCAATTGATTTTTTGAGGGCATCAGAGATTGGCAAGCAGAAATTTTGGTTGTTCCTGCAAGAAGAAGAAAGGGTGTCAGACAAAGAGAGCGCGCTCCATTGCAGGAGCAGGGGTGGAAGCAAGTAAGGGTTGAAGCTTTTGTTCAAGACGGGAATCCTTTTGTAGTAGTGTTTTTTTTGGTAAGGGGCAATGGCAGGCCTGCGGCCTGATCATGAGGAGGTACTAGTACTACCATGGTTGGGACCACTACTGCAGACGGGGTTTTTCGGGCACTGCAGAAACCACAACTCCATAGGGAAACATGAGAGAAACCATTTCTGTCTAGAGTGTCATGGGTCTGCAGGTGCCTTGTGTCCTGAAGGCCTAGGAGAGAATCACAAGAACCACTTAAGCCTGCAGATCAGGAAAGCTTCACACCGAGATGCAGTGAGAATTTCAGACATTCAAAAACTTCTGGACGTCTCCGGCATCCAAGCCTATACTATCAACAGTGCCAAGATCCTGTTTCTACAAAGCCGGGCTCAACAACCCCAGCAACAGAAGCTGCAGAAGAGCAGCAGCTGCAGCAAGGGAGGAGGAGGGGTGAGATTCAATTGTGAGACTTGTCATAGAAGCATTGCTGATCAAGTCAGGTTCTGCTCCATCAACTGCAAGCGCTTGGCTGTGGGGGATTCTAACTTAGTAGCTCCTGCAGCTCAAGATCAGCAGCAATTTATAGACCATCCCAGCTCCCACCACCTCAATCTTGCTGCATGCTCTAGTGAAGATTACAGCTTGTTGCAGTTCCATCCAGGACATGATAAAATTACAAATGTTCAAGGCAGGAGCTTTGAATCCTCAAGTACTGAGTTGCAGCAGGTACCGAAATTGATCACCAGTTTTAGAGACCATGCTCGAGCCTGGCATGAGCTGCAAGCCTACAATTCGATGCGGACTACTACTACTCAGGCAGAAAATTCTCAACTATGGATGCAGGATCAGTCTGGGGCAGCGTCAATGCAGAAGAAGAGGAAGAAGTTTTGCAGTACTCCTCATGACCATCCTCATCAGCAGCCGCAGCAGCAACTACATGAGCTGGGATCATCTAATTTTCTCTTGACATCATCGCCCATGTCAGTGCTTGCTCTTCATCATCATCATCATCAGCAGCAGCAGCAGCCTGCGAGTCGAAGCTCGCATGAAAACTCTTGGTCCTGCAAATCTGATCTCAGTCCAAGAAGCTTTTTTGGTCCTTCCACTCCCCCAAGCATAGAAGAGGCAAGCTCAAGGACACATTCCAGAAAACAATGCCATCCTCACAGAGCTCCCCTGTTCTAGATGGGCCACTACACAGCAGCAGCAAATTGTTCGGGTACACATTCATCAACCCTCACAAAACCTCCCCCAACTACAGAAAACCCTCTCTGAGTTGTATACTAGTTAGAAGATCAGTATATTAAGACTCTGGATGATCGCCAAGCTCAGAATATGCAGCTTCCAGTTTATAAAATTGTGCACAGAGATCTGTATGAGTAGTACTGAAAGAAAAAACTCTCCTTCAAACAGCCCATTTTGTATGGGAAAAAACCCAAGATCCAAAACCACCCAATTTCAGCTCTACATACATATATACATACATACATACAACCAAGAACTTGCTTGCTAGATAGAATCTTCAGCTTCTTGTACATTTGGTGGAAGTAGAGATTTCCATTTTACATACAGCATCAAATCATGGAATAGAGAGCTTCAATAGGGAGGGGGGGGGGGAGTGAAGAAAATGAAGGTATGATGATCAGAAGAAGCTCTCAGACTCTTCAAACTCTTCTTCTTCTTCCCTCCCCACAACCCAACACAGGATTCACAGAAATTTGCAGCAACCAAGTTTTATGGTTGCTGCAGCAACAGGACACTTATATGATCAACTTTTTGCTATTATTGTTTAAAGATATGGAAACTCAGATCAGAAGCTTGTTTTTTTCTGATGTGAGAAATGATCACAAAATCAAAGCTGATCATCCTTTTGCACTACAGAGGTTTTTTATTCAAGCTTTTTGAGGCTCAGAGTGGGTGTGGGTGGGTGTTCAATGAAGCAAAATCTTTGTAGTCAAATTCCTGGATTGTTTAGAGATTAGATCCCTTTCTGAACTGATTAGAGTTTAATCTACCCTCCTTGATCATATGTAATGTGTATAATTTAGAGAAGGAGAAGAAGAAGGGTCTACATTTAAACCCTAGACCTTAAACCCTAAATTTAGACCCTCCCTGGATTCAAGGCCGCAGTCATGAGGCCTGCAGGCCGAGTGGAGAGTGTGGTGATGGCTCCTGCACAAGGTTAACACAAAACAAAAGCAATGAGAAAATGCATTGCAAAAATTTCAATGGTTCTTTATGAATTTAAAACATACATTTGTTTTTATAGATCATAATGTTTCAACCTTCCGTGGAGAAGTTATTTAATAAATGCTTTTTGTTATAAATTCGTTGAAATCAAAACTGAGATATATAGGCAAATTTTGAGCATGTTCTTGGTTGTGTTCGAAAGCCTTTCATTGAATAGGATGTAATGAGAGTGATTTCTAAAATATTAGACCTGAGGCATCGGAGATATTGAATTTTGAGTAATTTTTGTCATTGAAAATTTAATTAAATAAAAAATGGTTTTGAAAAGAAAAATTATCTGGGGAAATAATTCACACTCATGCCAACAACACAAGGTATAGAGATGCACATGGAATATTGACATTTGCTTATTTATATTAATGAAGGAGGTAATTTGAACTTTCTTTGTTTTTGTTTGTCATGTTGAAGTCTCCCGAAACCAAAACACATCTTGTTGTGCACTATTGGTACCATTGGGAAATCCTTAACAAATAGAGGTGCATTGGTTTGGTTTCCTAATGTTTTGACATATGGTGAAAAAGTTATTGAAAATTGAATAAATTTTTCATTAAAAATTCATTTAAATCAAAACTCTAAAAATTATTGGGGAATTTGGGCACACTTTTGATTGGTATTAGAGAGCTCACTGTGAGTACGATTTAATGATGGTGATTTAGAAAATTTTAAACCTAAGGTGAGAGAAATATTGAAATTTGAGTAATATTTTCATTGAAAATTCAATTAAATGAAAAAATGATTTTGAATTTTCAGCGGCAGAAATCACTTTAAAATCAATATTTCCCACATTTTGAATCCAGATCTTACCAAATAAATTCCAATAAATCCTGCTCGTCAAGATCTTTTCCAACAACACAAAAGGCACATTCCAATTCCTCCAAAGTTTTCAGCTATGATTTAGTTTAATTTTTAGTAAAGAAATCATTCAATATTCAAGAACTTTTGCACCACAACTCCAAACGTCATGAAACCAAAGCCCATGCACCCCTCCTGATCAAGAGCTTTCCAAAGACAACAGGAACATGATCTGAAGCATCCTGGTTTAGTCGATCTCATAACTGCAAAACAAAACAAACTACCTTGCTTCATAGATAGACTGGGTATCAGAAGAAGTATAAAAAACAAGTGGTGAACTTTAGACTTGCAACACCCCAGCCCTCAAACATTGTCATACACATAACAACCTAAAGTTGGACAAAGTTTTTGAAGAACTGAGCCTAACAATTTTCTTTTTGTGTTGAATTTTCACATTGTGGTGACAAAAGAAAAATGCAATGCAATAGTTGACCAATTATTATTTTTTGAATTCGGTAACTAGACAGGTCCAGGTATCAATAACCCAATAGCTATGTATTGATTTTTTGAAACCCGATAAATAACATTGAAGCTAAATGTTGATTTTTTGAAACCCAATAAATAACCTACTCACCTAGTATTGAATTTTTGCTTAATAATTGACCTAAATTTAGGCTAGGATAACTTGAGACAAGGAAATTTTATTAAATCTCAGTGGGAAATGCTGAAACTCAGCATTTAATGCACAAGGTTCGAGAGTAACCATAGTAGTTAGTTTTACAGGTCGGAGCAGTGAAAATATATGTAGCAGCACTGATGAGCTCAGGAAAAAGGAAAGACAGGATGAAACTCAGTTTACCATCAAAATTGGTGGAAAATTTAGTTTGCATCCCAGTTATTTCGCTGTCTAAAATTTTCATTTCCGGTTACACGTTTGATACCCTATTATGCCGAAACTGGATGTTCTAGGCCCTTTAGTTCTTGCCCACTAATTGCGAGAGTTTTACAGAGAACTCTAATGTATCACATTTTAGGGTTTGTTTGACCTTATTTGGCGCCAAAAAGAATTTGGTTTGAATTTCTTCATCCTCGTCTCCACAACCCCCAATGACAAATTAGGGTTGAGAGCTTTGTGTTTAGAGAAGGAAGAGCTCTGGGGAGCAATTTAGGGTTTGGTGCTTTGTGGTAAAACAAGGAGGAGCTATGGCGAGCAGCAGCAAGAGCGGTGGGGTGTTGCCTTGGCTGGAAGGGTTGCAGCTTTCATGCCAATCGCGTGCGTTGTTGCCCCTTACCGACGTGCTCCACTCTCTCTCTATCCTGGCCTCTTCTTCCTCTTGCATTCTCGCGTAAGCTCCTTTACCCTTTCCCCCCCTCTTTTCCTTCTTTTCCTTTCGACCTCTCACCCCATTGAACCCGTGAATTCTCTGTAAGAACTGCTTGGTGATGTTTGGAGAGTAGTAGTACGGCCAAGAAAGTCTCCAATGCTCTTGGACTCTAGGTTCAAGGAAATTCAGTTGGTGCATTATGTAAGAATTGGATTTCACTTCTGTGAACTGCAGAGCTGTGAAGAAGGCGCCATCGTTGCACTGTTTTGTTGCCCTGCAGGACATAACATGTGCCTCACCTGGTAAGATTCTTGTTGCTACTGTTGACGAAGAAGCAATTTATATTATTTGTGTGGACTGGGGTTAGGGTTTAGGGTTTAAGGGTCTAGGTCTCCTTACCAAACTTTGAGCTGAAAGGTTAGCACAATTCTCTTCTGTCTCAATCTGTGGAAAAGTGGCATTTGCTTTAGGGTTTAAGGGTCTAGGTCTCCTTCCCGAGCTTTGAGCCTCACATGATTTGTGTTTGAGCTGAAAGGTTAGTACAATTTTCTTCTGGCTCAATTCTGTGGAGAAGTGGCATGTGAACAGGTGAAGGAGTTGCTCGGCTTCAGGAACTGGAAGAAGTTCAACTGCGAATAGTGGAAGCTCTTTGTACAAAGGAAGATGGACAGCCAGCTGCCATAGTTAGCTGCCGGATTGCCCTTCGGACAATACTCTACCATTACAACACCACAAGGGTGGAGTGCTCTGATGCAAAAAAGAAACACTATTTCTTATTGCTACTCCATAGATAAGAACTGCTGTTTGTGGTCCAATTCAATGACAACCTTATGTAGAGAAAACCACCCTCAACTACGTACTTTTGTGTTCTTTCTCCCAAAATGCAATTTCTGTATTTGTGCAAACTAACACATGATGACATTTGGAACTGCAGATTTCAGTGAAGGCAACTGTGATGCTTCTCTCTCAGTCAGCAAAGCTTGAGCATTGGGACATTGCCAAGCTTATTGTAGCTTGTCTCTCTCAGGTGATTTGCTCTGCTCTTTGCACATTGCTAGTTTTACAGATAGAAGAGTCCACGGGGGTGGCAAAATGTGTATCTTTTACACTCCTAAGTGATGATCACAAGCCCCCCCAAGTCCTTTTGATTTCCTATTGCTGCAGGGTTTCTTCTGTGATCATGGTTACAATAGTGCTTTACCAGTCTGTGAGGTTGCAGCACTTTCAAGATGGTTCCCTGTCATCCAAGGACACAACATCATGTGCTGCAAGTATTGAGCAGACCAGAGCTATGTTCACCCGGTATTTGTCTGTATGCTCCTGCAGCATTTAAATGAAGTTGCCTTAGGAGAATTGCAGCAAAAGGTGTTGGCCACACTGAGGGACTCACTTGTTCTTCCGAGAATCTGGTAAGCATGCTAGGTTGGGCCTATTGGCATGTTTGCTACCTTTGTTGTTGCCATAAGGAGGGGCAGGAAGACAAGGTACCATTGCTGGGAGTAGCTATGAGTCTGTTCTTGCTAATGCTTTTTCTGTTTTCAGTAGCCTGCAGGTGCTTTTGGAGCCATTGCACAAACTGGTGTTTCTCCAGCTGAGTGCATGGATGCTGGAAGGAAGCCCACCAATAGACACTGCTTTGCCACCCCCAATCAAGTGGTACTTGCGGTTTTTACATAAATGTTTTGTTAAAAGCAGGGGAGAGGGGAGCCCTAACCCATGTGGTCAAATCACATCAAAGGATCTACAGTTTTTGTTTTGGCCTTTCTTGTCCACTTCTGGTGATCACGAAAGTTCCACATCAATGAAGATTTCTGACAGCCATGGAAATGGAACCCCCTTACACTCCAACAATGCACATGTGCAACAAGATGAAGAACTGCAGCAAGAAAATTTGACAGGAGAAACATCCTGGTGTTTACAATATGGTGTTGAGTTTGCAAAATGGAGAGACAAACTGTGCACTCATCTTTGTACTGATCTCAAGGTGCGTTGGCACTCATTTTTCTTTCTTTGGGTTTTTAAAAAATCTGACAATACCAACAGAAAGATATTTGCCAATCTTTGTGCTCACACGTTAGTGATTGCATCCATGTCTTGTGAATACAGATACCAATGGAAATTGCAGTAGGAGACCCAAATGCTCATAAAGAGAAGAAATATAACTGGCTCCCAGCTTCAGACTATTTACTGAGCCCAACAGAATTTATCCACCTGCACAACTTGCTACTCCACCATAGCAGCCAGCCTGAAGAACTTGAGTTGGGTCTAAAGAGAGGTTTGATGGTACGATGGCAGATCTAACTCACCTTTCTATGCATTTTGTTAAAAACAGTTTTCGGAGTGTTCTATCTTTTTTTGAGGGAACAGATGCTTTTTTCTGTTTTTCCTGGTCTCATGGGCCTCGTGGGTCTAGGTGTGGATGTTTCCAAGGCTTTGATATTTGCCTTCATCATGAGCCTCTCAGTTTTCAGTGCATTTAACACAGTTTTGGCATGCTGTCTCCAGTGACTTCCTTGTTGCAATGCACACTATGTTTATGCTCACACTCGCTTGATTTTTGGGTTCAAAGGTCACATGTGAACCAAGCAGTTATGCTTACAGAACTTTTCTAGGTTTGATTGGTAAGATGTCTGCCATTTGTACCTCTTGTGCCTTTCCTGAGCTGTCGGTCAACTTGGAAATTTTTCGTTGCTTGTAGGATGGTCTGTCTTTGGGAACATCGACTGTGGGAATTGTGGTCACTTTGTTGGACATTTTGGCCCGGGAAACTCAAGCATGTGAGTGCTGTCATGCCCATGGAGGCAGTAACCACTCAGCTGCAGAATGCATTGGCAGGTGTTGTGGATGCAACCAACCTAGACATCAGGTTTTGACCAGTAAATGTCCTCACCTTTTCTGCTAGCACTTGCAAATGGCCTTAGATACCTAGAACATCTTGGGCATTGATGAGTTACTCTCATCGAAGAGGTCCCAGTCAAGGTTTTCCAGTTTTCTAGTGCACAAACTGCCCTCATACACAATATCAGTCCTCGAAGTAGTTACTCAAGTCAGATATGTAATTGCCCTTAGTGAAATTGCCACATGTCAATACTGCAGAAAATGCTGGGCTGCTCCTGTTGTGTCTAGTAAGGCGGTTCTCGAAGGAATGTGATGTTCTCTGGGTGTTCCTAGTTCAAAACCTAATAGTGGCTGCACCTACTGCCCGAGAAAATTTTGCATTAGAGAAATATGATCCAAGCTGCGAGCTGTTAACAGACAGGTAAGCATTCTCTTCATATACCTCTCTTTCCACATTCCTGAATGTCATTCTGTCGAGATTGACATTCCATGATTTCTGCATTTACTTTGGACTCATTATCCCCTCCTCATGCATGATGATATTTGTGAATTCAAACCTGTAGGGTTTGTGTACTTTTGCATCTATGCTCTTTGATGGTTGTACATTGTGCATGTTGGTTATCCAGGGTGCTCCCTTGTGTAGGCCAGCTTGCTGATCTTCCCATGCCAGCAATGCACTCTGTTCTACTCAGCTGCATCAAGCATGAGATTGATGCAGTTTTATTAAGGGGGATGAGAGAACTTCTGCCTAATCAAGCTGAAGCTTTAGTAAGGAATTCTGCAGGCCCTTTTGGGTTGGTTTTTGAAAATTGGAGTTTGCAGTTTCACAAGCAACAGTGGCACTCCTGCAGGCCTCATGTTTACAGAGGAGACAGGATCTTTGTAGTTGGATTTCAAATCCAAGGAAACCTCATGTTGTTGTTTAGAAGTGTCTAGGCTGAGGGTTTGAAGAATGTTGGTACTATGTTGCAGAGCTGGGCAGAAAGGTCTGGAAGAAGACTAGAGCAAGTTATCTGGCCTACACTTGTAAAGCAGATTGATCAGCATCCCTTCCTGTTCGTGTATTATGCTTCTCTTGAGCATTTAGCTCTCTTTGGTGCTGGAGGCTCTGCGGAATTGAGAGGGAGTTCCTGCAAGATCTCAGGGGTTTTTCCTTGCCTGCAAGAGTTATCACCAGTGGATTTCATACGGATCACAAAGAAGGAGCCACAGTACACACTGCCTTTGCTACAATTTCTGAAGGCAGGTAGGAGCATCAAAGTTGTGGAACAGTTACTGCATGGTACGTAACTTGTCTTGTCCTGTCCCTGCTGACTTGTAGGAATTTCCTTGTAGGGTTTCTTGCTCTAGTTCAATCAAATGCTGTGTTCTTCCTGTGATGAAGTAAAAAGTTTTACATGAGTTTTCAGGCTAAAAACAGTCCCTGTCTTTGATTGCCTGGCCTGCTGGTTTTGTACTAGTCAGTTTGTAGTTGACTTGTGGAATATGGACTTGGTGCAAATCTACAGAGAAAAGGGGGCAACCTGCAAACCCATTTGTGCTGGATAAGCATGCTTTACAGCAGGAGGATCATGTGGCAGCGATACACCACCAACTAGCTCGTGAGCTTTTCTGTACCCATTTATCAGCTTTTGTCCTAATTGAAATGCAGATGAACTATGCTTTCTCTTTGTTCCATGTCCTAATGGTTTTAGATGACTGATTACAATTCATTGTGATGGATGTTGTTCAGTCCAACAAAACTCTGGACAGGGGGACCTTCAACTGGATTTTTTCTGCTTAGAAGTTGTAGCATTCTCTGGTGGTTCCTTCCAATGCTTTTTTGGCATGGAGCCTGGTGGTGACAAAGCAGCAATGGATAAGGACCACATTGGCATGGAAACAGAAACTTTTGAGGAAGACAGCAACTGGAAGAAACCTGATAAGAATGACAGAACTCATGCTTTAGCATCATTTGAGGTGTGTGGGTATTACCTTCTTTGATCATGTTCTCAAATTCTGTTAAATGCTTTGGTGCAATGGTAAGAAGCTTCTTGATAATGTGCCAATGATCTCACAGGGTCGGCTTCTACTTGCATACCAACTTCAACATTGGACACAGGCATGTTATTGACACTCACACTGTGCCTGACAGTTACCCACTTGCACCCGTGTTACTTCTTGTCTACACATGTGCAGCAGACATAGCATATTTTCTGTGTCTACCATGTCTTGTGAGAAGTTCTTGTTTTCTTCCTGAGATTCTTCCTGAGTAGATGGAAGTGCATGAAAGAGCTCAGATGTTGTGTCAATGAATGCTGGCATTTGATCCTTTGAGCAGCAGGGTGTGGGAGTCAGGAACGTCAAATTCTCATCAAAATTCGAGAGCCTCAAAAAAGTATATTACCATGTTCTTTGCCTTTACTGCATGTAAGCATTTTCAAGAGACACACTGCACCTTTGAGCATTGCTTTGTAAGGTACATAACCTATTTCTGGAGTTGGATAACAATCACTAGCTCTTGAGCTTTCTAGACTGCACAGTGTATTCTTATTTCCTTCCATTCTGGACTCAGCTATTGGTTTATTTCACAGATTTCCAGCAGTTGATGAACGGGTGAGTGCTGAATTGTCAGCACTAAAGCAAGTCTTAACTCTATGGCCAGAAGAGAAAGCTCAGTGCAAAATGTTTCAGTCAAAGATGGGCCAGGTTCAATTCTATGCAAGCTCTACCCAGAACGGGATGTGTCATGGCAAGATTGTAAAAGAATGCATCCCAGTGCAGTAGTTTCCACAATGAGGCTTTCTGTGTGCAGTGTGGATGGGGTTCAAGAAAAATAAGCCTGAATTGAAAAATACTTCCATGTAAATGTGCAGGCAGAAGCCATACAACCAGCCAAGCGACCAAAGTTTGATTCCTTGCAACCAAGAATCCCTACAAATCTCTCACAGACAGGAGAAGAGAAAGCGGAACCAGATTGGATTGTAGAGGCAATATGCCGGTCTTCTTGCAGCTGTATCCTCTTTCTTATCCATGCTCTAGTTTAGTGGGCATGGCCTGAAAACACTTTCACATGAAATTGACTCTTTACTGGTGTTAGCTTTTATTATGATCCCATTTAGGGGTCCCTTACTTGTTAGGAAGATGTCTTGTCCTTGATCCTGGATATTCCAGTGGAGAAGCATTTGCAGCCATACTTGCGAGGGTTTGGCAAAAGGGACTTGGGGACAGGACGTCATTGCAACAGCAGCCAACAGAATGCACCATCAAGTATGGAATCACTCTCTATTTTGACATTGAATATCTGAAACTGTTGGTTTAAGATTGAGATGTTTATCCATTGCTCTTGGTGATGGTTGATTTTATGATTTGAACTTCTTCCATGCCAGGCCAGGTATCTTCACAGGGTGATACAGGTGCCAGGTCTGAATCATCACCACAGCAGACAGTTGTCAAGTACTTGGTTTCCAATCCATGCAAAATCCCAGCAATGGGTACATTTGCACAAAACCCGAGAGTGCTCAAAGTGGCATGGAAAGCAATTCAGAAGGTGCTGATGGTGACCAACATCCCAGCACAGACAGGTATGTCCCATCTTTGGCTCATGGTTGATTATCTGCAGTGGACTACATGTTATTGTGGATTGCACGTGGGACTGAAAGGAAGTCATCAGTGAGTGCAGACATAGATGTTTTGGAGCTATGGATTCAGTTTCTGGAGAATTACAGGTGCTTTATTTTGATCCCATGAGTCACATTCTGTGGCATCTGCTTTTTGGGATATGAAGGCAGTCTTATTGTTGGTTTCTATTGATTTGCTAGCTCTTTGAGACATTAAATGGGCACTATGAATGTTTGTGTTTCATTGCAGTCATTTATTCTATAGCTTACTCTGAAATTGGTCTTGGGAGGTTCTTGCTTTGGTACAGAAATGCAGACAATCCAAGAGAAAAAATTGCAAAGCTCATGGACAATGATCAAAGCATCCTTGCACCAATAACCCAGTATGGTAGTTCCTTGTCAACCTAGTCAAACTCACTTTGTGTTCTGATTAGTAACAAGTGCATGTCTGTGCTGAGGATGGTTGTTCTGTCTTTGCAGTGTTCTTGACCCCTTGCCCAATTGCAAGTTGGTCCTCAGATCTTATGGAAAGAGTCTTCACAACGTCAAGAGGGATTGTTCGGCGTGCATTTGGAGAAGCCTGGGAAAAAATTCAACACTTGTCAGCTGGAGAACCTGTCTCCTACCCACTCATTGATGGTACATTGACAGCTTTTCTTAGGTTTTCGGGATGACATGTTCAATATAAAGACAAATATGATTGAGCAGACACATCTCCTGTACTATTGCAATCTGATTGACTGTGGCACATGATAGTCACTTTCACAAAGTAGTAGCATGCATGTGAAAATGAAGGTTCTTACATATCACCTTTTCTACTGTTTTTCTTTACAGCTGTGGTTTGTGCAGTGGTCAAGAATTCAGAGGCTGTGGCAACATTTTTGGAAGCAGAACTGTCATCTAGTAACTGTGTTGGATGCATCACTGTTGACTCTGAAGAGTTGGCAAAGAAAAAATTTATGAGCAAAGCTGGCATTCTTGATGTAAGGCCCCTGAAGGATCTTGTCCATTTGTCTATATCTCATTTTTCTAAATGTCTGGAGCTGCTAATAGGAATGTTGATTTAAAGGTTAGTTGTATGCTGCAATGTGGGCCAGTTGCTCTCAATGGTATTTGCCAGCTGCAAACCAGACCTGCGCAACAATGTTCTCATACACCTCAAGAAAAGTAACTTGTTCAGAATGCAGTAAGTTCCCTGCTTTTGGTGGCATTTTGACATGTGCAATTCACAATTTAACTGTGCACATTGAATTTTGAGTGCACCTTTTTCTTTGAACATATCATAGTGGCCATTCATTATATTTCTTTCCATGTCATGTACCCACATCCTCAGCACATCCATTTCATGAAGTCAGTACATGCTAATGCTCCTGGCACCAGTAGGATATCTTTCATGTTTGTTGTCAACCTTTGTCACCTTAATGTGCTATCCTCTCTGTAGTTTGGTTCAGGACTCCAAAGAAGGCTCTTACACAATGGATCTAGGAATTGTTACTGAGGACCTTGATGAAGGTCTGGCTAAGCAAGGACAACAGCTTGAGAAAGGCTCCTCCTACCTGCTGCCTCTGATAATGATGGCTGTCATTTTCTGGCATAGCAAGTAAGTTTCATTGCCCTCCTAGAGCATCCAATCCACAAATTCTTTTGATGTCTCACTCACTTGATCAGAGATCTAGAACACTAATGATATTCCACTACTTGAACTGTATTGATTTTCCAGGCTTTTGGATGAGGTAGAGATTTCAGAAAGGAGGTCAGCATGTATGGGTAAGAACTACTAACTTGCCCTGTTTGTGTTTTGCTTCATACACAAGAAAAAATTGGGATCATCAGAGGAGTTCTTACACACAAAATACAGCCCTATTCATAGGGTTTATATGCCTGTGTGTGTGGACAGGCAAGAGAGGCTGTGGTACCATTGGTTGAGATACATCATGAAGCTTAAATATGTGTGCAGGAGTCTGGAAGTTAAATCCAACTGAACAGAGGGCACTCATTTGTCATATATTAGCTACCTCTCAGCCACCAACGCTTGATAGTCTGCCATGTTATGACCAAAGTCCTGCAGCAGCAATGACAGGGGCTTCCCTCAGTTCTAGCGAAGTTTCCTGTGAAGAAATGCTTTGCAAGGCAAGGCAACTTAACATCTCAACATGGAATTCTCTGCATGTCTGCTGCCTCAGTCATTTTATGTCCTGAATTGATTTAAGGTTTTATTGCTGAGACACAAGGATGTGGTGGCACACAAATCTCAGAGGGACAAGGCTCATGACAGTCCGGTTTTCATGGCTCAAAATATCAATAGACTTTCTAGGTGCCCTGAATCAGAAAGAAGTTACAGATCTGATGTAGTGACTTGTGTATTACTGGAACAGCTTGAAGCAATTTTTCCTGCAGAGGACAAGCTCAGAAGGCATCATGAAGTGGTGGATTGGGTTCTCCTTTGCTGCAGACTTTGCATCAGGCATGCATCATTTGCCTTCACTAGATGACTTTGTCTAATCATTTCACTTTTTTTGATGCATTCTGGTGCTTTTTCACCATTCTTGGAAAAAACACTCACACTCAAGAGTTGGCTGCATCATTGGCAGGATGAACATAGCAAATATCGGGGCAATTTGCCGTCTTCATCCACAAACAGTGCGGGACATATTAGTGCATCGCATTGATGAGGACTCAGATCAGGCTAGGATGCTGGGTGAAAAAGGTTCAAGCTGGTTAACTTGCCTGCAAGAGCTAAGCTCAGAGCTCTCAAATGGACTTTTGGCATGGCTTCCTGTGGAGGTGTGTTGAGTTATTCAGAAAAGCTCACAGAATCATACTTACCATTCTGATGGGGTTGAGGTTTTAAATGTTGGAGGAAACTCCATCCATTGTCAAGTCTGGAGTGCCCCAGAGGTGCTGTCCAAAACTCCTAACTTAGTCAGTGGAGTTGAGTCCATTCACTGTGCATTTTGTTGTTCCAGGTTCATCTCAATTTCACAAACACGAACATGGCTATTCCAGGCACATTCTGGGATGAGACAAACTCAAGCAAGCTGGTGGAAGAGTTAGTGACCTGTTTGGCGAGTAGTGACTTAGGAGTACGGCGCAGCACCTATGCCTTTGTGGTTGCCCAGTGCCATCGACGGGATTTCATTGGCCTCTTAGCTCATGTAACAAAGTTGACTCTCTTGGACATCAGGCTATCCCTATGTACCATTTCACAGTGCAGATCTATGGATACACTGAGTGCATAATTGCCTTCATATGACATTTAGGGACATAACATGCTGTAACAATTATTTATTCCGAGTGTTTTGCTTTTCAGGGACTATGTGAAAAGATTAAAGCAAGTGTATTGAGTGAGGAGCAGGAAGCTTTGCTTGGAATCCTAATCCCATGTCTCCTGCGCCAACCAATGCATCAATGTTCCAAAGGCCATCAGCCTCTTGTGTCAATCATCTTACAGGCTACAGAGAAAGCTCTTGGCATCCAATCACATATGAAGGTACCTGCATAGTGCTGCTTATGTCACTCCATGGTTTTCTGCACATCACCTTAGCTTCTGTTCTGAGATCTCTTTCCTTAAATAGACCTTCCGTCATTCCTAGAGATGATTCAATGTTTTCTTGTTGCATTTTTATTCTCAGTTTCTTGTGTTGACAGCTTCCATTTGCATGGCTGGTGTGTGTGACAGGAGAGCCTGAAAACTGAGCAGCATGTGAAGGCATTGCTAAGGGTAATCCTTGTGGCCTGCCAAGCTTCCCCTGCATCTTTTGCACAAGGTCTGGTTCACATTCCTGTTGGCAATCAGTTCATGTGTTTGAGTTCCAAAGCTGATATTTGAGAATCTGTGGTGAGCTAGTGCTGAGGGCCATGAGCCACCTGCACAGAACAAGATGGCCATGCAATGATATGAACAAGGGAATAGTGCTGTGATAAAGTCACACCTCATATATCTGAAGCAAGAGAGGATACTTTGCAACTATCATAGCAGATTGGATTTCATGCATGACATGATGACCTCTGTTTCTGTATTTTTCCCCCCAGGAATGATGCCAAGATTGCTCTTTGGTCTTGTCCTAACTGAAGAACTCAATGAGGAGGTACTAGTGGGAGCAATGCGCTGTCTAGTGGTGCTCAGTGCCCACCTGCCAAAAACATCTGACATTGTGACACAGATCCGAAACCTCTTGCTTCATCTGTTCCAAAAACCTTCAGGTCAGTGTTATCATTTACTTTGGAATGGGTTCCATTTCTATATCCCTTCTCAATTTGATGCCTCTATGTGAGCTTTCGTTACACCTCACTCCTGCATCTTCTCTCTACAATGAATTTCAGGAGACTATATATGGTATTTGGCAATGACCTGTGGAGAGAGCATTGCAATGCATCTGTGCCCCATCCCCTCAGTCCCAGGATTTGGCCCAATTTCACCAGGAGACACTACAATGGCATCCACTAGAACAGAAGGTTTTCCCACTCCTGACATAATACTGAAATGCAACAACAATCAAGACAATCTTGTGAGTTCACGGTTGTTGAAACGGGTCATTCCACTGAAAGGTTTGTTGTTTCGTTTTCATGCATTTTTAGCCAGCAGACCCGCATGAGCAGTGATTTAGAGAGTACTTTCTGGATCACCTTTTTTGTAAAACAATTGACTAAAAACAGTGGTTTAAGTTTTAACCTGTGTTGTGCAGTTCTTTGATTTTGTTAACAACCTTTGATTTTGGGGGTTTTTTTATCATGGAAATTAAGGAACCTGGTTTTTCCTAGTTTTCAGAATCACAGAACCTCTGGTTCTGGTTTTTTGAATATTTTCAGTTCCAAAAGGACCTGTGGGTCCAGGGTTTTTGAAATTTTTCAAAGAATTGACAGTTTAGGGTTTAGGGTTCTTTGACCAAACATCTTGGGCCCAAATAACTTCAATGGCCTTGGCATTAGAATCATGGCTTGGACCATTCATTCAAGCCATGATCAAGTGATGAATTGTATTTCATCATAGTAGTGATTGTATCATGTACATGAAAATTGTTATGTTTCGATGGGGCTAAGGTTATAACTTTTCATTTATTAAAATGCAAGGAACAATCATATAAGCTAATATGTGCTTGGTTACATTTGTATGATAAAAAAAATCATTTACATAATTGTGATTATTGAATAGTTTGTGTTGTTAATTGGATGAAAAAACGTATTCTTGTTACATAATGATGTTGATATTTCTGTATGCAATTTTCAATTACAATTAGCTCTATGGATGTGGAAGTAGATTTTATAAGTTCTTTGTATAATATTGAATGTTTGTATCATTTAAATAATCCATTTTTTGTATTAAAAATGTGCATCAATATGTAAGTCTTACCATTTGAGTCTTGATATGATCTCCATGGAAGAAATACTGATTCATCCCTTGACATGATTTCAAACAACAATAATAATAGACACAGGCCTAATAAGGAGGCTGCAAAAATTACCATGAGCAAGGATTTCTCACAATGCAAAAGGATTATAACAAACCATAATAAAAGCAAGTCTAAATTTAAGTCAAGATCATACAACACAATAATTTAAAACAAGACCATGAATTATGTCAAACAAATATGCAAACCAAATTTTATTTGGGTTAGATTGCAATCTAACAAGCCAACAATCACAAAGAACCTAAAGATTGTAATTCTTTTTTGATCATTTTTTCTTTTTCATATGAAGAAATATTTTAATCAATTTTTTTACAACTTGTTATTAAATATGCCTAGAGTTTGTGTTAATACATCATGTTGTGTTTTAATCACTGTTCCATGTATATGAATTTTGAAAGTGTACAAATATATTTTTCATTTTGAAAAATAATTATAATTTCAAATCACACTAAAAGATGCTAATTATTTAAAATTTAAAATTTTTGTATTATAAGTTACAACTTTGTTTCATATGTCATGTACATTACACCCCCATTACACATTTGTAAAGGACTTTTGAAATTCTCAAATTTATAAACATACTTTGAATTTTTTAATTTTTCAAACTTCACATTTTTTAAATTATGTGTTGTTTACAACTCTTATCGTCTTGTGCTTTCCAAAGAGCAACTTTTGTTAGAAGATGTTAATTGAATTGGCATCCAATTTTAAAAACTCTCGGAGTTTGGAATTGTCCAACTACAGAAGAAGTCAAAACTCTTTTTAGGCATTCTAAATATCTAATGTAAAATCTATAAAACATCATCCATGACACAATTATCAACATTGAAAACTTTCACAATTTGTTGATTTTTTTTGTGATTTTAAGAACAAATAATTATAACATCATGATCGTAATCAATAGAATCATCTATAATTTGAAGTTGATGGCTTATATTCCCCTCATACAGTTATCGCCACTACCACAATGGTTGCCAAAGCCAAAGTCTCATGTGATCTTTTATGAAATTTCATTATCCTATGTCCACATGACTTGGGAATAATTTTCCATTCAAATGTCAAAATGAAAACAATTATAGTGATAAGCAAAACCCACATAACAAAAGGCATAACTTAAACAATCAAATGCATATTCAATTATGAACATTTGGAGTTGATAATTGATGAAGAATACCTTCACCCCCATATATACCATAGTACTTTTATCATTTCGGTAACAAACTACCAAATAATTATTTAAATTTGAAATCTTAACTTTGACACCTAGTTTTTTAATTCTGAAATTTTGGACAAGTAATGATTTGTAACAAATAACAAACAAAGTTTTGTTAATGTTATGGAGTAGTCTAATGTGTTTAAACTAGTTCAGTTTTATGTCACTGACATGGAAGGTCTATGATTCAAATCCTAAAGGTTGAACTTTTAAATATCGTCACAAATAATGAATAATTTTTCAAAAGTTCAACAAGACAAAAAAATAATTTAATTTATGCCAAAATTGTAAAGGTACTACAATGTGTGTGTGTGTGTGTGTGTGTGTGTGTGTGTATCAAATTTAATAATTAGTGAAGATCCATTTGGGGAAAAATATTAAAACATTTTTATCTTGGGCTTATAATTTAATGAAGAATATTTTTGCAAAAAAAAAAACATTTTATTTTGGACTAAGAAATTAATGGGACAAAAATCTCAAAAGATTAAAATTATTTATAAAGTTTTGAGAATTGTGGGTTCTGGTCCCATAAGTTTGGGCAAAAGAAATGACAAATGTGAAAAGGCATAATGTTTGTTTGTTGAAGGGAAAAAAATGACTATGAAACTAGTTTTTATTCTTTAATTTTGGATCACTTGAGTTTGGTCTTACATCATGAATTTTGTGATGAGCACAACAGATCTTCTTGTGTTTTCATGAAGGGCATTTCTTGTTGTGTAGTTTTCAAAAATGTTTAGGTCTACAATGTTGTGAAAGTTCAAGACTTGGAACATTTTTGAAAAATTGAAGGGGGTTGGGAAAATTGCGTAAGGTGGAGCAAAGGAACATGATTAGTTTAGACCTTTTAGGTTTTATAAGAATTTTTATGAACAACTTTTTGTGTGCATTTCAACAAAGCTTCAAGAAATGCTCATTGAACCTATAATTAACTATAGTTTGCATTTCAATAGAGCTACAACAAGTAAAGGAGGAGGCAAAGGAGACACTAAAGGTTTGCAAATCAAGTTTAGCGCTCCAAGTGGAAGGAAGGTGCAAGTGTGGATTCTAGAAAACCAAAAGGCATTCTCTTCTTTAAGAAACCACAGGCATTATTCTTCTTTGCTTTTTCATAGCCAACAAAACAAAGAGGTCCTAATCTATATTACCATAACCTAAGTAAACCATAGTCTAGTTCAAAAAGAAACTATCGTGGTCATTCATACTTTTGAAAAATGATACACACTTCGGTGGACTTTTAAGAGAGCTCAAAAGGAAAGATGAATGAGGATATGAAGACCAAAGAGAAGTCCAAAATAGGAATTACTTTAAGGATAAATTTATTATATCTTACACTTAATTATTGAAAGGAGTTAAATATAGAACATCACTACTTTCAAATTTCTATAAAAGTCAACTAAACAAAGGTCATTTATAACGTCAAATTTTTAGATTGAATATGATTTACATCAATAGTTTATGGAAGATGCTAAAACTACCTAATGAGCTATGTCCAACATACGGAATGGCAAATTGTGTTCAACCTTGTGTAAAGTCACCTCATTTTGTTGCAAGGTTTGATTGGTTTAATTATGTTAAATAAAACATATTGTTGTTGTTTTTCAAAACCAAGTTCTATGCATGCTATTGGTTAGTATGATCAATGTATTTTGCAACATGTTAGGTTCAAAATTGGTTTGGGACAACAAAACATGCTAAATTTTTTTAATAAAAAATGTTTTGTAGAACATGTAGAAGAAGTAAATCGCATAGTCCAATTTTGCACAAGACCATCCAATGCACAAAAAGGCAAAAATAGACACACTTAAAAATGTGCTAGATAAAACTCCTTAAGGGTATTTAACATCTCTCACAATGTACAATTGGAGATAATAACAATTCAATACATTGGTGTATGATATTAAAATTAGTATATGTTCATGTGGGCTTTCATTTTTTCAAACGATTCCACTATTTCTTTTCAAGGTTTTGTCTTTTTTGATATACCCATTTTATTTTTTTGACACATCTCCAATAGTCCTTGTTATCTAAAGTAGTGATGGCAACATGTTGAACCTAATAAAAGTGAAATGAAAATATATTTCCAACATCATGCCAAATCATTATAAAAGTTTCAACCTCCCCTTGAGTGCTTTTGGGTATTGAAAGGAAATGTGTTTTTATTGAGCTTTGTATTTTCCCCCGAAAGCTAAATCAACAACATACCTAGCTATTCTTCATGTGCAAGTCATGGTGATTAAAAGTTAAGGGAAATAAAAGGTTAATGGGGCCCAACAATTTTGCCATTGGGCACTTTCAAAAAGGAGACCAAAAGATAGTAAAACCCATGTTTGTGACATTTGGAAATTTTGACAAAAATAATGAGTAGTTTGGATGCATTATGGTGAGATTGTTAAGTTGCATATGACATGTGATTTTGATGGGACTTGGATATAATTGATTTTTCCCAAAATAAATGTTTTGAATGTATGGCACTATTGGAATAATGTTTTTTAATGGTGAAATTTTACATATTTTCAACCTTGGAAATTGGGTTTTAACTTCCGCATTATGGCTTTAAGTTTTAAATTCAATCAAACTTGTTAGGAATTGACATTGATTTAGATTTTAAGGCCATCAATTCAACATATAGTTTAAGATTGTTGTCAACAATCACAAATTTGTGTGAACCCTTAGATGCCTTCTTTTGACATGCAAGAATTAGGGATCAACTTTTCTTCGATAGTCCTCTATTACACTTTGCCACCTTTTGTGAAAACATTATTCAAAGTTTTGCCACCCCCTTTGTTTTTCATGAATGTGTACATAATTGCATGTGTGATTGTTCAATTTTACAATTCAAAATTGAAAGGTTTTGATTCATTGTGATTTTGTTTTCAAATCTTGGGTGTAATGTTCAAGGTGATTGGTGCTTGATTTGAGGTGGATATGAAAGCTGCAAAGCATAACATACATTTTGGTTGGTATTTGATCAAGGAATCAAAGCTACATCAAGCTCCATGACATCTCCATGCCTTAAAGTCATAAATGCACATGCCCAAATATGTTGTTAACCATTCGTAACATAAATCCTTGATTAACACAATCATCATTTGTGAATCACGATTGTCATTTCATGTAACATTGTAAGATCAAAAGTCAACTTTTGAAAATTGGTCCTTTGATGTTGATCATGCACATTGGAACACACCAATCATCATTGTTGTGGTTTTGTGTGTTTGCTTGAAACCTTGAACATTCAGTCATCATTTGTGTGTGAAACATAATATTACAAGTTTCATTTCCTTTTTGCATTTTACATTTTGTGCAAGGTGAAGGTGTATGCACTTTGTGTTGTGCTTCAAATTATAAAGTGTATCTCCTTTAAAACATTGAACAATTTTGAACTTTCACCATTTTTTTTCCAAACCTCTTATCCATTGTCTATCATTGAATGATTGTTTAAATATGTTTAAAATGTTACAATGCAAAACCCTTAGTTCCTTGATGTTTTAATGTTTATAGCTTCAACAATAACATCCTCCTTTGGCATTGCTAGTGTTGGGGAAGAAGTTCACACTCTAATAGATCTCAGTCCTTGTCATTAAAAGAAACCTAAAAAACTTGAATGGGAGATTAATCGAATATTTCAAGATGTTTGGCTAAAAAATTACTTCAATGAGCAAACATAATTGTTGGTTCAAATGATAAGTTGTCAGTGACCTTAAATATAGGATTTGTACACATGTAAAGAAATGTAAAAAGCTTTTCATCCCCAAGTTTGATGGCCTTTGAAAACACACAACTTGTTGTAAGGCTCTTGTAACTAGGCCAAAAGTAGCAAAAGGTTAATATTATGTTAACTTGATTAACCAACATGCCAAAAATGAATGTTAGTTTGTAGGGATGCATGGTAAGGATTTTGTTTTTAATTATGTAAAATCTAAATTGAACATTAAGCAAAAACACAAGTTTGTGTAGATTGTGATAGTTTATCACTTTTTGAAGCATGGGTGCCCAATTATAGACTACTAAAGCATGAGGGAATTGTTTGATTTTCTACAAGTCCCAAATAGCCCTCAACATCGCTAAAGTGGCACAAGTGTTTGGACAATGGTTGAATGCATGCAAAAGCTTTTGCTCATGAAAACATGATCAATTGTTCAATCAATAAGGTTTATTTTAGTGCATGTTGATGAAGCCACCATTGTGATTACTAGGGGTGGATTGTTGTACATGTTTACATGGTTGAAGGTTGGAAGCACATACCTTTTTTGCGAAAGTTGGAACATGTGTTATATGGTGCAATTACATGCAACCTAACTAAGGTGATTATGGCAAGTTTGCTACAATATGGAGGCCTTTCTAAAACTAATATGGCCTCCAAATTGATAATGTTTGGTGTTGATGGTGTGTTGATATTCCAAGGGGTTAAGATTAATGTTATAATGTAATTGAAGGAAAAATGCGCCACTTTCATGTTCAAGGTGCATTGTGTTGCCCATCAAACCAACCTTACCATTCAAACTTTCTCCAAATTGCCATTAATGTCCAAGATTGAAGTTATGTTGCAATCTATGTACAACTATTTGTACATCTTTTAAGTGTGTGTTGAACATATGTAAGCTAACTAAAATTTTGGAGCACACAACTTTGAAAATGCTTCACAATATCAAAACACATTGGATCTCCATGCTCTTGCTTGCTAAGCAAATTCTAATTGAATACAAAACCTTGGTGATGTAGATATTTCAAGAACAAGTGGCAAATGAATCTACCAAGGCAAATTTGGAGTTATTTTACAATATTGAGGTTTTTTTGGGTTGCACTTGCATCATCCCTATGTTGGAATGTGTTCAAAGTCCTTCCAAGTTTATTGAAACCCATGATGCATTTAGTTGTGATTTTATTGTTGTTGTCAAGAGTTGTGAAAGGGGTTTTTACCATAGTATTGGGATGAATGAGCCAAGTATATTGGGCATAATGACTTTGGTCAATTTCTTAACATTATGAACCATTGGTTGATGATGTTTTACATCATGTTTGGGTTATTGAACCAACTTCAGGGATTGAACATGTAACATTTTAGTTTTTTGGGACAATTTACATGTTGTACATGCATTGCACATTAACATATTGTTTGAATTAGGTTTCAAGGGAGGATTAAATGGTGGTTGTGTAAGAGGTTTTAAAAAATTAACAATGTTGTTCATGACCTCATTGAAGAATTGGAGCAAAGGTTTCCTTTGCAAGAAATGATGAATGCCACTAACATTATTTACCTTAATTATGGTTTCAACTAGAAGTTGAACACATCTTCTTTGCATGATTGGGCATCTTGAAGGTGCATTATTGTCATGGGAAGAACATTGGTCCCAACCAAATTTTTATTCATCCCTTAGTTGATGAGGCTCAGTTGGATGAATATACTTCCTTCCTCAAGATGATTATGAAGTCCAATGTTGTTGCAGCAATGAAACCACACACAAATTGTAACCCAAAGATGTGGGCATTGCTAGCTAGTATATAATTATCAAATTATTTCTCTGTAGTTATTTGAGTGGCTAAAGCTCATTGAACTTTCTATGGCTATGGTCTTGGGGAGTGTGGAGGATAAAAGATGTTCCTTTACTTTGTCTTTCATTAAAAACAAGTTGAGAAACCAACTTACCATGCACTTGGACTTGGTAATGTGAATGTATGCACAATTTTTTTACTTTTGAAAGAAATTTCCATTTTTCATAGCCATGGGATCATGGACACAAAAGAAGGTTCAAAAGGTGATAGAACAATAGCAAACATTGCTTCTACAACAAAATCTGTTACCCAATTTTCTTAACCTTTTATTTTGTTTCAAAAAGTTTCTTTTATTGCTAGTTCTGGTATGCATTTGTTGTTATGTTTTTGTTTTGGTGGTGATCAAGTGTTGCTATTGGATTATTAATTTTTGTTTTTTTTGTAGGCCTCTTGTTGTAATGAGCATGATCCATTTGAATTGAAGTTCAATTCCCTCAAGAGATTTTGCCTCTAAATTTTATCTTTTAAATTTCCACTTGCTTGTGTTTTTGGATGTTCATTTTCTATTTTGTTTTCTTGCCATTATTTTACTTGTAGGAGCATGTGGTTGCTTCCAAAATTGAGAGTAACAACAACCTTTTAACCAACAACCTTCTAGCATAAAAAACACAAAATAACCATATTTTTGCCCAAAAAATGGTGAGATAATTGATTTTCTTTACATAACCCTAGATTAGAAAGCCCTAGCCACCTTGGCTACCATTGAAAATCATTAACAAACCATGCATTGGAGATGCTTCAAATGTATTTGTTCATTTTCATTTATGTCAATTTCATTACATGTGTTTTTGCCTTTTTCTCATTTATGTTGCATGTTTTAAAATCTCACAAACACTTTGATTACCACACAACTCAAAATGTAGACTCCACCTTTAAGCAAAATAGCCAAAAATGTTTAGAAAAATTAATCATTAGTTATGAATACATTGTTTAAACTTGATATTGGAACTACATGTTTACAATTTAATTTTAGGAACATAAATCTTGTTGCATTTCAATACTAAATGATAAAAAGTTGCATAAAAAGATAAGAAATGATAAATTGTGTTTTTCAAATTATGAAAGGCATTGTGACAAGTTGGACTAGTACCTTCCATGATTTGGAAGGCACTTTGTCAACTTTTGACAAATAATTAACCTACAAATACAACCCAAATTTTTTTTTGATTTTTAATTGAAGGTGAAGGCCATATTATGTTTTCAATAACATTAAAAAAAATTGTGGATGCTTTAGAACGTTGATATTTCAATAATCTAAACTTCATGACTAATTTTTTAACAATTTAAGTAACTTAATGAATATTAAAAACATGCATAAAATTATCATTTCATTTATATTTTTCAACACTAACCATAATGTATTGGAATCTTTCAAAATGTTTATAATCAATAAAACTACATGTAAAATCATGTTACAAAATTCATGCCCACTTGGCTCCTTGTTTATTTTGTCATGCCGTCTTTGATGTTATTCACAAAGTTTAAGAAATTAATGACCAAACAATGAAACTCGACACGGGATTCACAAATTAAGGACCATTCACAAATTTTGTTTTAAATTATGGGTTGACCAACTTAAGTCTATGTTTCATGGGTTTTATAAGTTATAAGATTGTAAGGTTATAGGCCTTAGATTTTAAAGTTTTAGGTTTATGGTCCAGTTTTTTGGTTTTAGAGTTTGAATTTAAGATTTAGGTTCTGGGGTTTCAAGGTTTAACTTTAAAGATTTTCGTTTTGGGATTTTTGGGATTTGGGTTTATTCTTATTGTTTTGGGGTTGGGGTGTTAAAAGGATGACCACCCCAGAGCGGTAAATTTTGTTTTTTATTAAATATTGTTGAAGGATAGTGCATATCCTACTACTCTATGATCAAAATGGCCTAAAATGTTGTGGTCATTTTAACATTTTAAAAAAAAAATCTTGTCATGAATTTGGTTAGTGGCTATTATTGGTGCAAATGTAAAGGTGCAAATGGTTCTTTCACTATTTAATTGATTTTGTGTGTGTTTGTGGGTAAGGACATTGGGCATCATTAAACACCAACTTATTTTGATATAAAAATGTAGTTTGCTAATTTGGGATGGAGATGTTTTTATAATTTAGGTTTAAGGTGTAACTTTTAGAATTTATGTTATGAGGTTTAAGTTTATGAGTTAACTTTTTTTGGTGCAAGGTCTTTTTTTTGTTTCAGTTTAATTCTTGAAGCTTAGGTTTAAGGTTTATATGTTAGGTTTAAAGGTATGGTTTGTGCCTATGTAAAATGTTTAAGCTAGGTCTTTAGGTTAAGGATCATGGTTAAAGGTTAGGGATGATATTATTTTTACAAATCACACTTTATGGTTAAGGTTTGTGTATATATAAGGTCTAGATTAAAAATTAACTCTAAAAAGAAAAAGTCTTGATGTAGGTTAAATAGAGGGTAAGAATCTAAAATTTAAGATTTTACACAAAAATCTTCATGGGGATTATATAAAGAAGAGCTCTTCCCAAAATATTTCGCTTTCATTTTCATTTGAATGCAAGAGATGTTTTCATCAAGCTAAAAGACCATGTGCCTATTCTTGAAACGATGACAAAATGATTGAATATATAAATAAATAAGTTACCATGTTTTTTCAATGTGCATTTGTTACTTGCAACTCTAGGGACACTTTCAATGCATGTTAAATGGAGGAAGGGGGCAATCAATCCATGGATCAATTATTGGTATTCATGATGTACTGTTGGTCACAATGCAAATCACACCTCATTGTTCAAAAGTTTCACCAACTTCACTTTAATGATATATGATGAATTTTTTATAAAACAAATCCTGTGGTAAATTTACAATTGAGCCTACTTATTACATCTTTGTGATCTTCAAAGTTGTTGGTTAAAAGGTAGGTTTGATTTTGAAAGTTAGATTCAAAGTCAAAATTAGGATCATTGATCATTTTTGGGGGTTAAGGTGGGAGTTAAAATCAAATGTTTAGTTGTAAATTAGATTTAAAGTTCACGTGTTAAGTTTTGGAGCCAGTTTAAAGTTTTTCATTGCTTTTTAAGGTTGAATGAAAGTTAGGGTCAAATTTAAGGTTATCAAACCTCACTTTATAATTAGGGTTAAGGTCAAGTTTATGGTTATATACAAACTTTAATTTCAATGTTAAGGTTAGGACCAATATAAGGATTGTTTTTCGCATCATAAGGTTTGGGTTTAGGGATAACATCCATTGAAAGGTTTAAGGCAAAACTTAGGCCTAAGGTTAAAGCTTAAACCTAACTTGATCATGTACCATAACAAGAGGGCAAAAACAAGATAAAATAAAGATTTTGCTTACCTTCATAGTATACTTTGAAAACTAATAAATATAATAATGAAACCCATTATGAAATTATTATTCATTGAATTTTCTACTTGAATGATCAATTTTTTTTCTTCATTATTATTCAAATTTCACATTTTAAAAGTAAAATTTTGTAGTTTTTTGAAATACAAATATTTATGAAATTTATATTTTGTAATGTGGTAGTTTGATAAAATATGTGTCAAATATGTTCTATAAAAAAATTATAAAATATGTGGCTCTCTAAATAAAAATTTATCATTTATTTGTTGGGACATGTTTTATTTACTTTAAAAATTTAATTGCTTCTAATTTTTTGAAATTAAATTTAAGTATAAATGTAATAAATGCAATGAAGGGTTTTTTTATCACATTTCACCCATTTTGATGTTATTTTTTTGATTTCATATGCAAGGCACTGGATAAAAACAAAATAATAATAATTTGGGGTCTTTTTTATAATGTTTTTGTCCAAAGGAAACTTTAATCATATTCAACAAGTTGTCAAATTTGACCTTTGAACAATTTGTTTCAACTTTATTTTGTATATGAAGTACTACAATGCAAGCATGTATGATGCATTTATTTGGAAAATTGGTTTACATCAATTAACTATTGCTTTTCACATTAGTCATGCATTTGCAAATGAAATTTGAAGGCTTGTGAACCTAGGGAAAAGGTAAAGCACACAAGGTTTAGTTTAATGGCCAAGGACAACATTATGCCAAAAAAATGGATTTATGACTAGTATTATTTGATCACATGATTACGTTGTAATAATGTAGTTGAATAAGACTTGTTTATGGCAATTTGTAATCATGTAGTTGAATAGCACAAGTTATACATTTTTGGTGTAATGAAAATCTATTCAATGAGTAACATTGTGATTTTGGACCACAATGGTTTGTTCATCTACTTTGACATTAGTTATTTAAAAAGTCCTACCATGATGTGAACATTCTTTTGCATTATAACATTTATAGATATAGTGTTAAAAATTTGCATACCACACAATAATTTCTTAGAATATTTGTTGCAATTCAAGGTGCATGTGACATGAAATGATCATTATGTAAAAGATAGGGAGACGTGAGTTGATGCATGATGTTAATCATGCTATAGTTAGAACCCACAACAAAATGAATGTCAAGTATATAATGTATGTAGAGAAAAATAGTTAACGACTTACAAAAAAATGGAATGTTTCATGAATAAATTCAATTTACCTGAATCAAGATATACACATATATTTTGAGTTTCAAAACTTTACTTACTAACTTTTTCCACAAGAGATGCATGTGGACCTCACATATGAGGTGATTAATGATCACAATTCAAATCCATCATCTAAGTACACATGGTTGGCATGTGATATTCTAACTATGTTCAAAATTGCCCTAACCTTTGTTCAAAATTCCTCTTCTATTATCAATCCTAACTCCTTAGTTATTTTCACATTGTTAATTTATCCTATATTTAGGATTCCTCTCATAGTTAATTTCCGTCTCGTTAGCCAAGAAAACATCATGGATATTGAAGGTGGATGAAAATTGGGATGCCATTGTTGCCATGTTCCAAAATTGCATTTGTAATATCTTGACCTTGGGTATTTGCCTCTCACTTGAAGCTATGTGGGTTTAAGGTTCAAAGAGGCATTAAGAACAATTTTAGTTGTAAATTTTTTTGCTTTTGAGGAACTAAAACTAGGAGAGGATGCTTGAGATGTAAGCATGCACCATTAATCAAACTTTATCATCTTTTCAAAAAATTCTTCATTGGATGGCCGTTTGTTGCTTTCAAAAGTTCCAACATTTCATCACATTGCAATGTTATTTTTTCAAATCCTTCCTAGATCCCTCTTTGTTTGAATTGCTCATCTTTGATTCCTCCAAAGTTTCATATGCAAACATCCCTTGAATGTTTCTTTTGCAAATTACATTTTTGGGGTAAGTTGCTTAGTAATCAATGTAAATTGCCTCCACATCGTACCAAGAATAAGCTATGTCATTTATATTTTACTTTTACCATAGATTGCAGAGTGTTAGTTGCACCTGATACTATTATCATGTTGAAATGTAAAAATTCCACAATTTGTTAATGAACTTTGCTTTTCCAGGGGACTTTAACTTTGTGCACGTGTGATCATCATAGGCATGTGATGATGACACTCGCATTTAAACAACATTGGGACATGTGAACACCAAGTTGCCACACCTAGGAGCACTCACAAGGGAAGATAAAGACACATTCACACTTTCAAACCATATTCACACACATCACAAAGGTTTATCCACCTTTATAAAACCATAAAACCATAAGAGAATTTAGGATCATTGCCATTATAAAGGTATGTCATGCTTTGCAAAAGTTAGACACCACATTAAAAAGGTCTATCTTATTTTACAAAAGTCACAAAACCATAAAAGAATATGATTACCACCATTTTTGAATTTGTCATGGCCCACATAGGTCACAAAATTATAAAATAAAAGGATCACCACCATTACAAAGGTCTATGGCCTACATAGTTCACAAAACCATAAGAGATGAAGATCACCACAATTTTTGAGTTTGTGATGGCCTGCCAAGGCCATAAAACCACCATGGAAGGAAATCACCACCAATTTTGGGTTGACCATGGTTTACAAGGTCATAAAACCATTTGAGAATATCACCACCAATTTTGGGTTGACCATGGCTTACAATGTCATAAAACCATTTGAGAATATCACCACCAATTTTGGGTTTGTCATGTTACATTCGACAATTTCAAATGCATGCCATTCAAGACTTTCACCCACAACTTTATACCAAGCTCTATCTATTTACTTAACATCTAGATGCCAAAACATTAGAAAGTTTTTATGTAGGCATGACAAAATATGACCTATGACAATGACATCATTAAAAGTTGGCATAAAGTTTTCATAAATCTAAAATTTTAGCATTATTTTTGTAGGTTGAGGTTTAGGGAACAAGGTGATAAAACCTTTGGCCTTTGTTGAGGGTGAAGTTCAAAGCATTGGAGGGATCTTGTTAACCAAACACTAGTTACAACTTGTACAAATTTACACAAATTGTTGAAGAAAATGGAAAAAACCATGCAATGATAGGAGGAAGGTTTCTTAAAGGATCATGTCATGTGTGTAATAAGCTTAAAAGACCTCTTCCCAAGTAGTAAACCAATTGACTTCATCACTCTTTCATTCTTTATAAATAATTCAAATGTGAAGAAAATTCTAAACCTCATTTCTTGAATTCTAAACTTTGGATTGAACCTCTCTGCATGAAATTCAAACTTGACATTGCCCATTTCCCTTTAGCATTGTTGCTTTGCCTACCAATCCCTGTTGCACAAGGCAAAACTCCAACCTCTACTAATGCTCCTTTTATGCATTAAGAATCCCTTTCTGATCTTTAATTTGCTCTTATGGATGTCCCATAACTCAATGCACCTTTCTTATCTTCTCTTACAACAAATGTAATGCCCTACCCACAATCCTTTTTTGATCTCTTTGCTCTTGTGAACATCCCATATCTCAATGCACCTCTCTTATTTTTTCTTACAACAAATGCATGTCCTATCAATGTTTCTTCTTTCACAACACAAATTTGAGTTCAACGTGAAAACATGACACTTGGGCTCTTGCAAAGTTCACATGAAATGGAGTTTTTGTAATAAACATGTTAATTTAGGACCAAACTAGTTTAAACTTGACTTTTAATGTAAAACGAGTTTTGGGTCCTTGTTGGATCATGGTGTATTTTTCATTTTGATTTGCTTATTTTAACTTTGTTTCAATCACACATGGGGTTTTAGTGCCCAACAGATAATTGTAATATAAAAAGATTATATCACAATTATCTGTAAAAGTTATTATCATTGAGTTCCACAAGTGAGGTTTAGGATTTTCTTCACATCAAAGAAACTAAACTTTACAAATCAACTTCAATAATCGAAGGACTATTAGGACTAAAGGCCAAAGATTGAAGCTTTACTTTTGACAAGGTCAAGAGTTTTGATTTCCATTCATTCAAAATTTCATGTACCTTGGTCCCCTCATGATCTCTTATCGTTCAAGAACAAATTTGTTAAAACCTTTTAGTAATAAAATCTTGAAATGATAAATCATTCAAAAAATCATTCAAAACAATTCAATTTGAAATTGTACATTAAAATAATGATTAGATTAGTTCAAATTAAATGGAAAAAGTAATGATTAAAAAAGCTTTGGAAATTGGAACAAGCACAAACATTATTTGAAATTAACAAAAAGGTTCAATTTTTTTTCATTATTTTCATATTAAAATAAAATCTTGATCTAGAAATTGCAAATTTTCAAGTCACTAGTGGGGGAGACCAAAAATTTTCATTTTTTGAAAGAAGACATACCATGATGGAAAATAGGTTCTAAATTACATTATCATTAAAATTACATCCATTTAGCGGATTCAAGAAATGGAAAATTTACAAAATGTGATCCCATTCTAAAACTTAACTTAGGAGGATGAAAAAATACTTCAATTATTCAATGGATTCAAGACATTGAAAATGTACCAAACGGTACTCAATTTAAACCCTAGTTCAAACCAGGTGGAATTCATTTAAAGTGAGAAGCATACAAAATCAATTCTTAGTGCTATAGTTGGTAATTTTTTTTATGAAAACTTATTTTTGACACAAGAAATAATAACTAATTTTTATCTCTATAAACAAACATTCTATGGAAACAAAAAAATAAATGAATTATGAAAGGTAGAACCTTCCATAATGAAAAAGCATAGCAAAATACAAAGGAGGACAAAAGTAAAAGGAAAAGACGAATACTCCATGAGACAAATAATTGATAAAATACTATGTAGACACTTCAAACATAATCATTATTTCATTTCCAATCAAGCCAAAATTAATACAACAAAAATTAATGATGCAATAATGAGTAATGTTATGAATGTCATTCATAAAATACTAAACTGTCACTTGAATCATGAATGACAAAACCCTAAACCTTGATATTGTTCATTTAATGACTTGATAAATATTTCCCTTTGAATCTACAGGGGAACTTTTAAAGGTAAAACCAAAATCATAGATTCCTTCACACTATAGAATTGTCTGTAAAGTCACCTTGTATTTCACCCCTATCCCCTTTGCTTTCACCCCCTATCCCCTCTTTTGGTGGTATCAGCAAAGCAAGGAAATTTTATTAAATCTCAGTATGAGATGCTGAAAGTCAGCATTTAATGCACAAGGTTTGAGAGTAATTGTAGTCATTGTACAGGGAGGAGCAATGAAAATATATGTAGCAGCAGTGAAAAGGAAAGATGAAACGAAACTCAGTTTACCACCAAAAATTGGTGGAAAACCTAGTTTGGGTCCCAGTTGTTTTGTTTTGTAAAGTTACCTGTTTGATGCCCTATTATGCCGAAACTGGCTGTTTTCGCCCTCTAATTGCATGACGTTATGGATAACTGTAATATGCACTATATTTTAGAATTTAGCAAAACTATATTATTGCTCCTGTAATGAATTGGTAAATTTTTTTCCTTTTGCATTTATGGGGAACTTTGAAAGGTAGAAATCACAAATACAAACCCTCACATATGAAATGCTCTAGATTTTGAATTTGGCAAAACCCTAAACCTTGTTGTTGGTCAAGTAATGACTTGGTAACTTTATTTTTTTGTATTTATAGGGTGCACTATATTTAAATTTTACATATTTAAAATTTCAGAAAGATTTCTTCCATCTCCAAAAATTACAATTTAGCTCTGAGAGAGAAAAATATTTCATTCTATTTAAAATTAATAGACCAAATGAAAAGACAAAAAAAAGAGCAAACTGAAAGTACCTCCTGAGGGTCAGAAAGAGGGAGGTAGCTGGAAAGATAAAGAAGGGGGGAATTTTTTTTTACCTGACCTATTGTTGGCAAGGGAACTTTAGAGTTCTCCTCACTGGGGAACGTTTCCTCTGTTTAGTTCCCATTGCTATGGGAACAATGATTTATTGATTAGTCACTGATCAAAATTTTCAGTAAAAGATGCAGTCTACATCTTTAGGGTTAGGGTTTAGATGTAGGGTTAGGGTTTGGACCTTAGAAGGTTTTCGAATTTCGGTAAAAGATGCAGTCTACATCTTTAGGGTTAGGGTTTGGACTTCAGAAAGTTTTCGAATTTCGGTAAAAGATGCAGTCTACATCTTTAGGGTTAGGGTTTAGATGTAGGGTTAGGGTTTGGACCTCAGACTGTTGTCGTTTGTTTGTTTGCGCAGTCGCTTTGATCGATGCCTTTCTCGGTGTTGCAAGTGCACGCACACGTCCCATCTCCGCTGCTCTCACCGTCAGAGGTTGTTCCAACCTCTGGATGTGCTTTGCTATCTGTTTTCTCTGCGGACTTCATTCTGTGGTTAAAACCATTTTTTTTTTTTGCTTCCTATTTTAGCGTTTTAAGAGCTTGTGTTGGCCAAGGAGGGAAGAGTTGAGACTCACGAGTGATCAACGTGTTTTGGTTTTTAGGGATGGCAGCGTCCACAGATTTGGTTTGGTTGCTGGTGAAGAATAACAATAAGTTCCTCGTGAAGAGGAATGGCAACAGCAATGCCTCAGTGACTTTCAGCTCTGAGCCCAACAATTTGTACAATCTCAACAGCTTTAAGTACTCAGGTACATAGCTCTCCATTTCAGTCAAGACTTTGAGCATATAGTAGCAATGGTGACATTATTGTGCAGTTTCACCTGTCCCACAAGATGGAAACTGAGTAAATCCATTAGGGTGCTTCACTCGCCAGAAACAGTTGTTGCCTGAGATTGGATGATGATGATGATGGTGTTGGTGGGGATGGATGTTCAGGGCTGGCAAACAAAAAGACAATAGCATTGGAAGCAGGGGAGGGCCTATCAGTGGTGTTGGCCACAACCAAGACCAAGAAGGCTAACAAGCCTTCAAGTCTGGTGCACCGATCACATTTGAAGAAGGATTTCCGCAAGATGGCAAAGACTGTTGTTAATCAGGTGCAAATTCTACACCCTGCTTTTCTTTCAGTAAACGCTTTGTACTTCTCAGGTCACCTGATTGAGACTTTTCGGAAAATTTCTCACGGGAGGGATTGAGCTGCTACAGTAGTAATCCTGGAAGAGACATGAGTAAAGTCCATCTGAACTGTACTTAGTTCTCAGGGTTTGATGTCAAGGTTCTCAGCTAATGACATGCAGGAGTTCTCCATCTACAGCTTGTTAAGAGCAAAGAGATAAACACCCAATGAGCTTTCTAGGCTGTACGAGTTTGGTACTGGTGACTTGGAGCTGCTGTATGGTGTATACTTGGGTGTAGGGTTTGGCAAGAGGAGGATGCACCAAAATGAGGGGGTTTTGTAAAGTTCATCAAAGGTTGTTTGGTTCCTAGTCTGATACTAGTTCTTCTCATTCACCTTTCACTAAGCAATTAGTAAAGCTGCCTCGCATCCAGAGAAGATTTAATGGAAAGGAATGGTATGTTGGTATGCAGGTTGTAACAAATGGTTATAGGCCAGATCTCAAGGCAGCAGCACTTGCCAGGCTCAGTGCAGTGCACAAAAGCCTGCGAGTGGCTAAAAGGGGCTCTACAAAGAAGGTCTCCAAGTCTAGGAAGACTTCTAGCAAGTGAGACAATTGATGGGAGGAATTTTAGGCTTTATTGGCAGCAACAGCAAGAGGTGGTGGAATATATGACCTGCATTTAGGTGTTTGTGTATCTTGACATTTTGTGTCCTCTCTGAAAGTGTATTTGGAAACAGGAAATGTGGGTCTTTCCCTGACTTTGCTGTTCAGAGGCCTTTTTCTTTTTCATCTTCATTCTTATTTGTTCCTTCTGCTGCTGCTGAATGCTGATTAAGTTTCTTCGCTTGGGAGGACATAATTTCACTTATAACTTTGGACTTAATGTTTGAAGAGGGTACATAAGTTTGCTGGCACAGACACATGAGAGTCTTCATAACAGAACCACAAACCTGGATACTGAAATGGGACCTGATCAGCTTGATTCTGACTTCTAAAAACCCTTGAAAATCAAGGAAGCTCATAAAGAAAGCTTCTTGAACCAAAAAGCAACAGCCAGAATTTTTTCTGCACATTGAATCTGCATTGAATTTGAGCTGTGGATTTTTGCACCATTGTATGGCACTTAGCCACAGATTTTTCTTGCAAAAATTGTGGAGATTCAGGTAAGGCTTCTCTCTGTGCAAAGAATTGCACCTCTGTGCTTGGATTGTCTCTTCTTCGTTGCATGGATTCTTGGCTCTTCTTCTTCATTTTGTATTCTTGCTCTTCTTCTTCTTTGCATGCAGAGAAAATTGCACTGCTATGCTTGGATTCTTACACTTCTTTGCATGCAGAGAAAGGATTGCACTGCTATGCTTGGATTCTTACACTTCTTTGCATGCAGAGAAAGGATTGCACTGCTAGTATGCTTGGATTCTTGCTCTTCTTTGTTGCATACAGAGCAGTGTCATTTGTGGTTGAATTGCACTTCTGTGCTTGGATTCTTGCTCTTTTTCTTTGCATGCAGAGAAAGAATTGCACTGCTATACTTGGATTCTTGTTCTACTTCAAAAGGCTCACAAAGCCATGTCATTCATTGGAAAGAAAGCAGTGCCTTTCTTTGCATATTTGACAAGTTCAGTTCTGAGAGCAAGGATCTAAACTATCACATGCACTTTTCTAATGGTTTTCAGACTGTAGCATCATCCTCTGCTTGATCAACATATAACTCACAAACTGTTGTTTGATCACCAGCAGTCTTGAAGTCTCTCATGTGACAGAGTCGTGAAGCCAAGTTGAAATGCAAAGGATCCTGGTTTATACTGTGAGAGATGGATCCAGCTTTTTTGTCTTTTTCTTGCCTGGGAACTTTTCAATGTAATCTCAGCTGCAGGAGAACAACAAAACTAATCATTGCTTCTCTGAAATTTGAATCCATCAAGAAGATGGGATTGAGTTATCAACAAAGAAAGGCAACTGTGGACAGCAAAGCACTCATGCTGAATAGATAATGGAATTAGTTAAACAAAACATGTTTCAAGATATCATGCCCCTCTGCAAAAAGCTAATTTTTGCTACTATCATAGTGGTGGTGATGCAGGAGATCATGACGATTGTCACAGCCAACAGAAATGTTATTGCCTAGGAAGTCTCGAGGAGATTATCAAGATAGAGGTTGAGGAAGTAGCGACCCGTGGATTGCACATCTAGCCTCTTCTGCCGAGGCTCATACTTGCCTCTGCGTAACTGGTATCGGTATGTCACTCCTGACACTACATACAGCTCTCCTTTCACCTCCACTGTCTCCCCACATTGTGTGTTCTATACACACCCACACTCAGAAACTGGAATTAGAAATCTGAAATCAGAAGTGTGAGCAAAACTGTGGAAGGGTGAAACCTTGAGAAAAGAAACACCCACATATGTATTGTTATTGAAATGTCAACTGCCAAATCAGAGAGAAAAAATCTTTGCTGAAATTGGATCAGCCCATGAAAAGCATTTCTCTGCAATCTCTGAAGTTGGCTTGATTTGAAGTCAGTTTCAATTCCTTGACAGTTTTGTTTTGTCTTTTCTTAATGACTGCAGGATTGCACAATGTCCCTAAAACAATGTTACTGCCACTCTGCTGCCAACAAAATGTCCAAAGGTGCAGTAACATGTTCCAGAGATCTCTGGAACCCTGGACGCACTCTGAAACCGTTGCAGTAGGAAAATGACAAAAGAGATTTGGAAACTCACTGGAGGCAAGCTATGGATACCCAAATGACGAGGTGGTGGACTGACAACTGTCACATGGTACAGCAATGGTGATTCTCTCTCTCCACGTTCCCTCTTTTTGCAAATGACCTCCACTGGCTTCGGCTGCTGCACCAAATTCCACTAAAACATTGTCATCCTCGGTGCAGTTTCTGAGTCCAGGTTTGGTCACATCACCAAATTTGATGCTATCACAGTTTTTAGGGTTTAGCTCAATTCTTTGCAAAGCTCCATCAACGACAATCTGATAGATCAAGTTGCATAAGAAAAAAAACACAATTGAATTGCTTTGCAGTCTGCTTGAAAATGCAGCAATCTTATGTGCAACAACAGCGGCTACATAAGAAGAACAATCCAAAGGAAAATGAGGTGCACATGATTGAGAGATGGTTTTTTCTTACTGCAAGAATTCTGCCACGAGAATGTCGAGTCTGCTCAAACACTGTAGCACTTGTTGATGATCCTAACACTAGATTTGAAGAATGTGCAGAACAAATCAATTCCCCTGCCATTTGCTGCCTGCCTGGTTGCCTGCCTGCAAGAAAGGAAAACCTTCATTCTCTCTCTTTCACACAAACCCTCAATGGTTGTTGGGTGCACTCTTGGAAAGAAGAAAGAGGAGAATTGAATTAAAAATCTGCAAGAATGTGTGAAGGAAAAAAAACTTGTCAGTTTTGAATCCTTCCAGAAACTGAAAAATTTCAAGAGTTTGGTTTGCAGGCTTGGTATGTATGCTTCAACAAATGAAGCCTCTCTTCTTCTTCTTTTTATCGATTGTTCTGTTGCAGACACAGAAAAATTTCCCGTTCTGATTCTCTCTTTTGATTCCTATCTTGAAGAAAACAAAAAAACCTCTCATCTCTTCTTCTTCTTGTTGATTGTTTTGTTGCAGTCAGAGAAGTTTTTTCCAAGCTGCTTCTCTCTTCTGATTCCTGTCTTGAAAAAAAACAAAGAAAAAACCTCTCTCATCTCCTACTGTCTTGTTTACACGATAGACTCCCAACTGCAAACTGAAATACACAGTCTACTACAGAGACAGGCGTGAAGATGATGACATCGCACAAATCCAAAACAAAAAAGATGAGGAGAGAGAGAGAGAGAGAGAGAGAGAGAGAGAGAGAGTGTTATAAGATTCGACTGCTCCATTATTATTGCAGCAATGAAGAAGAAAAACACAAACTTCTGGAGGGAGGGAAGAGAAATACCTGAAGAAGAAGGCGCTAGAGTCGAGAGAGAAGCCTCGTTGTGATTCTTTCTTCTTCTTCTTCTTCTTCTTGTTCTTCTGCTTTCTGCTTCTTCTTCTTCAGCCAATCGGCGAGTGTCGTGTGTCGCGTCTGGTGGTGTCGAGCGCCGAGAATATAGAAAGCAAAGACCTCACAACAACGACCGATAGCACCCTATAAACAAAGTCCGCGACAGTCGCAAACGCAGTAGCAGCAACAACAACAGCAAAGCAGCATCATCATCATAAACCTGTTTGCAGTTCTTGCTGTTCCGAGTACGTATTTGTTGCAATCTCTTCCATGCTCTTTTGTTTCTCTTCTGGCCTTTTTGTTGTTGTTTTGTGTGAGTTTTTTCTTTTCTGTTTGTCTCAAGGCTTTGAGAGATGATACAGTTCTTCTGCTGCGATTGTTGTTGTTGTTGTTGTTGTTACTGTTTTTCTAGATTTGCAGCTTCTTCTTCGTCTCCAGTGCTCTTTTGCGAGAAATACGGTCTCTGTCGATGTGATTCTTCTGTCTGTTCTTTCATGTATGTCTCCTCCGTTTTGATCTTTCTCAAAAGGTTTTTTGTCTGCAAGATGGGAAGTGTTTTCTGCTGAAGACTGTTTCGACCTGTGCTTACATATAGCTGCAATTTTTCTTTTTCTTTTTTTTGCAGTAGCATTTGAGCACATAGATGATGGCAGAGGAGGTGGAAGAGGAGGTGGAGGCTGTGCAGGCAATCTACGAAGGCGATTGTATGATTTTGCAAAAGTTTCCACCGCATTTATCTGTTGCTTTGAAGCCTCACACTGCTGACGATCCTTCTCGCCAGGTCAGTGAACTTCTCGAAGCATGCACGAAGGTTGTGTGATTCACAACTCCTATGTTCTACTTGATTTCTTTGCCTTTCATGACACCCAGATTCCTAGCCCTAAAACCTTATTCTGGTCGGTTGCTTGCTTGTTCTGTATGGTATCCATGGTGTGTTTGTGGCCTCAAGCTGGTGCAAGACTCTTGAACCAGCAGCAGCATTCCTGTTATAATGGTCTTCATTCTGTGATATGTCATGATGAAAGTGAATTACTATGATTCAGATCGAACTGGGCTGCAGGAGCATGGATTGTGTATCTATCTGCCTTCGGATTTTCTCCTACAATGAGTGCAGCAAACAAGACCTGAATCTTACTGTCAAAGCAATGAGCCTAAGACTCTGTTTGTTTGATATTTTTGCAGTTTGTGGAGGCAGTGCTTGTTATCAAAGCCAGTGATCAGGTGCTTTTTTTTTGCAGGCTGTGTGATACTAGCCATTTCTTCAGCTTGTTTTGTTCAAGCTGTTTTTTGATGGGCATGCAAAGTTTTTGAGCAACCGGAGAAGTTTCCCATCGTGTCATTTAGTGTGATTCATGTGTTAAGCTTAAAGGATGCTGGTGCCCTAATCTGGTACTTTTGTGTTCTGAACAATGCAGTATCCAGGAGTGATTCCAGATTTGGAGCTGCGGGATACAAAAGGCTTGGATGATAAGAGGCATGCCAAGTTTCTCTGTGACCTGCATGCAAAACTCAGACAGTTTCCTCCTGGTCCTATGCTTGTTGCTATATCAGAGGTATGTCTTTTTGCTGGTTAACTTTTAGTATCAATGCTTGGTGACCCTTCTTCATGTGAGATTGTATCAGTGTCATGTGGCTTGACACCTTTGTTGGCTTCCTCTTTGATTTTCTATGTTGATTGGCAATTGGTGGTTTGGCAGGCAGCAAAAGAATTGCTGACAAGCATGAATGTGCCTGATGGTGATTGCTGCTTTTGCATGCTTCCATTAGACATGCCAGACTCAAGTCAGCAATCAAGACCTTACATGAAACTAATGTCATGCTTCCATTGCTTTCACAGGTTTTCAGTTGAAAACTTTGTACCTTTTTTGACTAGTTGGTTTTGTGTCTTGAATGTTGTTAGCTACTTCTCCTGTAAAGCACATGATTCTTTGCTTCTTCAGTCCTTCATCATCTTTTTCCTCTTCTATAAGAACTTTGTGCTCCTTCATATGTCCTTTCCATGGTCACATGCATTTTTTTAATTGTCAGCTTTTTGTTCGCTGCATCTTGTCGTGTGCATTATTGTTATTTTAATAATACTAACAAAATTCTTAGCTTGTCTGTACTGCTTTGTTCTTAAGAAACCAGAAATTCCAAAAGTCAGGATGATTTGTTCTGACAGGGAGCTATGAAAATTCTGGTGCAAAGCAGTGATTGCTTCGGCAGGTGGTGGACATGGTTATTGCAACCAGGCCAATTGGAGGGCAGTAGCAGACTGCAACCATTAGCCAGGTTTACCTCTTATCAAACCACAATTGATGCCAAGACTTGCCATTCAATGTGTGACATCAGAGAGTAAGCCCCACATTAGTGCTTGTCTAATGTAAATAATCCAATCATTGCTACAGCTGTATCTTGTTCTTGGTCTACACCTGAACCTCAGTAATGAATTCTGCAGTGAAAGGGCCCTGGAGAAAGGTGGGGAGCCTTTGGTAGTCCAATGCCCAGTATGCCGAAAAATCATACTTCCAAGTGATGTTGCACATGTTCGTGAATTCTTGACAGCTGGTATTCCACAGAAGATGGTATGGCAACATTCTTATGTACTGTGTGTAAACTGTTTCTTGCTTCTTGTCATAAAACCATCTGCAGACACGAGGAAACATTGTTTTGTTGATCATTCCTCCATCACTGCCAACATGTGTACTATATATATCCACTAGATCTCAAGTGTGCACATTCTCTCCCCAACCCAGATCTGGTAATGATCCCTTAAGTCTTGGATCCCTTGAGTGATGCATAACAGCAGGCACCAGGGGGTTGGTCATATGCACATGGGGATTCTCAATCTCTTGTGAACTATGTGCAAATCTTACATTGGAATATTTATACTGTGCCATCCCCTTTCTGATGCTATATATTTCAGGACATTGATGACAAGGATAATGCGGTTCTGGAATTATTTGTAAATGATAAAGAAGTCGCACGACGAGCAAAATTTGCGGCAGAGTTTGAAGCACAGCAAGCACGAGGAGCTATTATTGAGCCTAAAAGGCTTGAAGTCATTATGCCTGGGATGGTTTTGCCCATAAACCCAATCCCACCAAATCCATCACAGGGTGAGGCTGCTGAAGACCTGCCATCTTCAGGCCCAAGTGAAATCCCAACCACTAAGGTTCTGGTTGCATCAGAGATTGTCAAGGAAGAGTCAACTCCAGGGCATGGAAAGACTAGAAGGGACCATGGAGGACACAGCCGCTCTAGATGGAGAGGTTCTGGGAGACAGATTAATCACATTCCCCTACACAATAGCAATACTGGATTAAATCAAGAAGTTAGCAGTGGAGATAGGGCTCTGCATTCTGGTATCAACCACCATGGCAGTGGAGAAAAAATTGGGCAAGTTGAAAAGGTTGAGCAAGCTGTGGACCAGAATGATATGATTCATGTTCAAGAAGAATTTGGAACAACATTGCCTTCAGCCCCACAGTTTGCTGAGGGATCGACTTCAACTTCAAAGGTGGCAATCCAGGAGCAAGGAAGGAATACCCCTCAGAATGACAGATTTAGAAACACCATGTACAGTAATGGAGACAGCAACAATAATTTTGGGCGTGGCCAGAGGGGCTCTGCTTACGGTGGAAGGTTAGGGAGGGGTCGTAATCAAAGAAGCTATGAGCGCCGGAGGTTGGGTAAAAACCTACACTCAAAGGAAACAGACTCTTGATTTTGCACAGTAGTTTCATATGATTTGATGCCAGTTTTGGAAGAGATTTTGCAAGAAGAAAAAGCTCAAATATTGGCAGTAAATTTGTTTAGCTAGGGTTTGTATATTTTGCAAGCATTGAGCCCCCCCCCAGGAATTACTCAAAATAACAGGTCGTTTCTAAGGGTGATTATGCTCCTTCAAAGTGTGCAGACATGCCAATGGCACCATATTGCCAAATAAGTGCTTTTCAGGTGGCAAGCAAGCTCATTTGTTTTGACTAATGGTAGGTGCTGGTCATTTGGCCAATAAGTATTCTTTCTCTCACTTCCTTCCTCCAATGGAAACAAAGTAAGAGAAGAGAAAATGTCTTTGCTGTTGATGAGACTGATACAGCACTTTTGTTCTCCCCTGTGAAGGAGGTATAGACTCTAGAGCTATCCAGCTGTTATTAGAATGAAAAGGAACAATCCTACTAGACTTTCACATGATGAATATGGCAAAAGAAGCTCAACTGCATGGGAATTGCCAGTGTCGAGCTTCTGAAACATGGTCGACAACAAAAAGTAAACAGATCTGTACACATCACAAGTTTAGGGCACTGACTGTTAGGCAACAAGTTCATGTTCCATGCTGACCATATGGCACTTGTATACTGGTCAAAAACAAAGAAGTATGCACCAAAGAAGATATTAAGACAAGATTACTGAGAATCATATTATCCTTTCATTATTGCATCCATACTCTCACAATCATCACCCACATTGGAAAAGCAGATAGACAAACAAGCACAGAACAGGACCTCACCACAAAGAGCTTTTGATTGTCACTATTGATAACATCACTACTTTGTTACTGCCCAAAAAAGCTTCATACATTGCTGCGAAGAAGACTTTCTTCATGCACTGTATCTTCTTCAGGTAGTGTCAAGAGTAGTGAATCTGATCTTTCACTCACTACGCAGATAGGTTCTGAAGTGATTTATCACATGTTTCAAACAGATCACTTGAAATCCCAGGACCACATCAGGGAATTCCTAATTGTTCTAGGCTTTTTTTCATTTCACATGCTCGTCCTGTTCACAGCAAGCTTGCTGATAACCATTGCCACAACCTGAGTGTCAAACCAACTGAGTGTCGGGTTTGACACTTTCTTGGTTTGGCTCAACAACAGCCCCATCATCTTATGGATGTTCTAAGAGTTTCTGACCACCTGCAAAATTTGATCATGCATTCCACTACAGCTTCAGCAACAGCCCCATCATCTTATGGACCTTCTTCTAAGAGTTTCTGACCACCTGCAAAATTTGATCATGCATTCCACTACAGCCTCAGCAACAGCCCCATCATCTTATGGACCTTCTTCTAAGAGTTTCTGACCACCTGCATGATTTGATCAAACATTCATTGACAGCAACAGCCCCATCACTTTATGGACCCTACAATGAAGTACTGAAATCTGAAATGAGATAAGCTGAAAAACCTGACAAGCAGTGAAATCTGAAACAAGATAGGCTGAAGAAACTGACAAGGTATCAAAACATCAAAGCATCAAAATGCAGCAAACAAGAAGAATGAAACCCCATCCCTAATATCATCGGAAGCCTCTCATCAACACCCGCTGCACGTTTGAAGATAGGATTGTGACAGGGAATCTGCAACAAACCATCTGAAAAAGCAGGAATTCAAAAAATGGCAACATGACAACATGCAGTATCAGTCGATAAGAGTGCCAGAGGCACATCACCAAAATAAAAACAAAACAAAAAGTGCAGAAGAGACATAAATTCAGAGGAATAGCTGCTAGTGAAAGTTCCCTGATTGCAAACGCTAAACTGGCCTTCACTGATTGTGAAACCCTAATATGCTGAATCACCTCTCACCAGAACAGGCAGACCAGAATTTCATTCCAGAATTCCGCAAGCCACACTGAGGACCCTGGGAGGCAGTGATCCTCAGTACCTTATACAGCACAACTTCTTCTTCGACTCCCAAAACGTACGAAGAAGAAGAAGAAGAAGAAGAAGAAATTAACCCTATTTTTCATTCTTTCAAGTAGTGCGGGCGGTTATCTTTGCCCCAGTTGAGATTCTTGAGCGAGTCCATGTACTTTTTCACAAGCGAGCGGCACTTGAAAACGTGGTTAACGCCCTCTCGCCAGTAGCATTGCTGCAGCCTCTCTCGCAGGATCTTGGCCTTCTCGATCTCCACGAACTTCTCCCGCACCAAATGCTCCCGTTGCTCGATGAAGGCCACAGGATCCGCATATGGCTTCGCCGGGTCGAAGTCATCCGGCGCCGTTTCCTCGAACTTGGGATAGTCTTCCTTGAACACCATAGTGATGTTTTTCTCTTTTACTTCTAAAGCTGGAGAGATCTTGTAACAAAATCCCCAGGAAACAACAACTCGACGAGAGAGACGACCCGAATTACAGTACACAAAGTGCTGCAAGCTCGCACGGGTTCTTGGCGATGGCAGATGGATGAAATATCTCATCCATGCCCCTCCCCCCCCCACGCCAAGAAGAATATTCCAAAAGGATTCTTTATTTTCCTCCCCCAAAATCTTATTCTTTGAAAATTTTATTTTTATTTATTTTTGGAAAATTTCAACCATTGCTATTCAAGTTGCATTGTATATGAAAGTGCAATGTAGGTTATATATATATATATATAATTTTATTTTAAATTTCAATTTTGTGATAGGGAACATTTGACAAAATTTTCCAATGTTTTCCAATATTTTTTGTGAAAAAAATAACAACTTTTATTCCAAAAAAAATCACTAAGGTCAACTTTTCAAAAAAGATATGAAATGTGATGGATACAAAAAAAATGTCAATGTGATCAAAAGGGATGTAAACCTAATTAGCTAAGAATTTGCAAGGAAGATCAAACTAGCAAAGAAAAAAAACAAGGAATTGAACAAGAAAAAGATCAACATTTTTGAATGGGATGTAAACATTAATTAAAATCATGTCTAATGACATCAAATCACTCCACATAGAAAAACTTGTGATTTGGATGTTCCAACTTACAATAACATCTTCAAGGAAAAACCAAATTTCAATGATTATATAATATTATAGGTAGTATAGTATAGTATAGTATAGTATAGTATAGTATTTGGGGATAATTATAGGGTCAATATGTTGTTTTGTCTTGCAAAATAAAATTAGAGTTTGAAATGTGTTCCTAAATGGAATGGAAAGATATTTTCTCAAAGTTTCTTTGTCCTTCACCATAGTCATAGATATGATGGAAATGGAAGTGATTAAGCATATATTTTCAATACCTTGTGCACCTATTTGTATCACATTTCTCTTCAATTGAATTCGAATTCAATCGTGATCACTTGAATACAATGTCATTAGAATGAAACTTTAATTTCCACAAAAAAATCAACTTAGCATTCTCGTCGTTTCATTGTCATTGGTAGTGCCCAACAACATGGAGCCCAAGGTTAGAAGAACATTACAATAGGGAACACAAATGCAAGTCTAGAAAAAATCTTGTATAGTACTAAAGGTGCATTCACACTTGGTGTTAGGGACTCTAGGGTTGAGTCCCATGATACCATGCTAGCCATTTAGGACTTATAAACCTAGTTGCCATGAAAATTTTATGTTAAGCTACCATTCACTTAACATTGAGCTATGGCTCGTTTTACACTAGGGCAACACAAATAGTTGAGAAGCTTGCAATTGACCACATCATCAATAAATCCCACAAATTGAATTTGGCAAACCTTAATAGCTCCACGTAGTTTTTTTTAAAAAAATCACGTCCATTTTCAAACTCATTTCAAGCCCAACAACGTAGAATAAAATTAACATGGCACAATCCTATTTGGAAGGGTACACACCTATAATGTCTTTCAGTTTGTATGGTCCTTAGGGTCAGATCATGAAACTTGGCATGATCCAACGCCAAATTTCTACCTCCCACCGACTCTCAAACATAATGACTTATTATAGAAGTGGATTCTTTTTTGGTCAAATTGTCATGGAATCATGTCTACAAATGTTCCTTCCTCAAATGTGAGGAAGGATCTTGCTACGATCCTCCCACTTACATGGTAGGACTTTGCAACAATTCCGTTAAGAGTAGAATTTCTATTTGATGATAAGCACTCAAAATAATGGTGCCAAATCTCACTTCTACCCCCTTGTTTCTTTGGCACAATCCACTCCAATCTCAATGCATGGAGACTGCATAGACCTTGAGGAAGATGGGGTATACAGCACTAACTAGGATTGTGCAATCTACCCAAAAAGACAGTAAATGAAACAAATCAATGTTTGGTTCTAGCACCGAAGGGCTACTTTGAAGTCTTTGAATATAGCAGCATCCTTTGTAATCGTTTGCACGGGGTGTGATTGTACACAAATATGATCACAAATCCTTAGTACCATAGAATCCCTAATACCCAATGGTGTGATGTGACTGTAACAAGGTTTCAATGTAGTGATATTGTGCACACTTGGGCAATGTGCCTGCCTTTGATCGATAACTATCTTGAAACATGCTCCACCCAAGGGATTCAAAGGAATAGAGAGAGAGACTGGGTAGTCAAAAAACCTAAGGCTGCGGGTTACTACATTGACATTTGTGCATTTCAAGTCTTGTTTTTTAACACCTTAGGTTTTGTTTTTCCTAAGGGTTGCCACACAAAACTCATCTCAAAATTGTGCTCTCTTTGTGCTCCCATACCCTTTGTAAACTGACAACTAGCCTCAACTTGAGAGTTTGGAGGCCTTGACCCAAAGGAATAGACAGATTGGGTAGAATAACCAAAATTGTGGTTGAACACACCTTCATCATTTGATTCTTGATCTCGTACAAGGTACCATTCGAAAGAAAAATGCTACTCTTTTTTGAGATCTCCGATGATTTGGCTTTCCCTAAACAAAACACACAAAACACAATTATGTCATTTCCACATCTAATTTGTTTTGGGGTCGGGGATTGGGGATAGGCTTTAGGGTTTAGGGACAACGCATGCTGTTGAAAAACCATGGCAAGTTCTGAAACATCAAAAGTCATGCACGTTTGTTCATGAGAAGTTTGGATGCAAATTTACCTTTAGCTTTCTGGGTGGAGATGATTTCCAGCATAGAGGACGTCTGGAGGATTTGATGCGTGATTGCAACTTCCTGTTTGATAAAAAACAGACAGATGAAAAACAAAACCCTAAACCCCAAGCTAAAATGTGTGCAAAATCAAGGCATGATTTGCAAAATAAAACCCAAACTTACAAAGTTTCTTGCTCAATAGTGATGACCACCAACAAAACCCTACACCCAAAACCCCAAGCTAAAATGCATGCAAAAACAAGGTGTGATTCACAAAATGGAACCAAAACTTACAAAGTTTCTTGCTCAATAGAGATGATGCCTTTGAATTCAGAGCTTTTGTGCTTAGCTGCCTTCTCCTGCTTGCTCTTCGTCTGTGTGCAGCTCTCATCTGACTTCTCAAGATGTCCATTGGGTTGGGTCGTAGCTGTGCTCGACTTGTGTGAAGCTTTTTGTCTGAACTTTTGTCGTGACAATACTTCCAGCACATCTTGTGGAACTTCTTCACTGGGGTTGTTCTCCAATGCAGGTGAATAACCATGACCCTGATGTCTGCCAACTTGAGCTTGGTCAACGTAATCAGGATTCATGACACAAGTGTGACCAACTAGACCGCCATGGTGTTGCTGATTTTTCTTCGCAAATTGCCTTTGCTGTTGGTCACCTAACAACGCCTCCTGCATCTGTCGAGCACTCAAAGAACATGAGTTTTCTGTAAAAATGTGCACAGTAGTGTTTGATGGGCCTGCTGCTGCCTCTGAGTCTGCTGTTGACTCCATAGCATGTAATGTTTTGGAGTCCTCTGTGACAGTGGTCGGTGGGCAAGATAGGCTGAGCTTCAGCTCTACTGGGCACCCAAGTGCCATTTGAAAAGCATGGCAAGTGCTGCTGCGGAGCCTCTCTGCTCTTGCTTTCTGTTCCACATGCTGAAACTCCACATGGGAAACCGCATATGAGTTATCTGTTACATTCAATCAATACAAGCACCCCTTTATCTCAGACCACGAGCAAAAGGTCAATATGAAAACTTCCCCAAGGATAATACAAAAGAATCGGCCAGAATTTTGTGGTGCAACTAACACAGGCAGACATGCATATGGTTCTAGCCAGGTAGAACTCAAGCAACAGTTGCTGCTATATCACCACCACAAGCTAAAAAATCCTCATCAACATAAGAGTCTTCCAGAAGCAAAAAGTCATCCCTCATGCAAGAAAACTTCGGCCTAAAGGCTGCAGCTCACCTTTTGCAATACAGAGAGAAATCAACGTGCCATGGGCTTGCAAGAGCTGTCTCAACACATTTGAACGGCAGCCATGTAGAACCTTCACCCAGACATCTTCTAGTTCCCGGCAGCCAAGCACTTGGAAGTTGCGGGATTCAGCCACTCGACCTCCATCAAAAAGAACAATGGATCCAAGCTGTGATGTGGTTGCTACCAACGGACTCTTTCCAGCCTTTTCCATTGGGGACTCTGCAGGATGTACTTTGGCCTCTGATTGCTTTCCTCCGGATGGCAACTTTTTCTTGCCCTCTGAATGAGAGGTGGTGGTGGTGGCACACAGTGTTTGTTGTTGTGCAGCTCTCTCTTTCTTTTCCTCGACAATGGCAGTCGGTGGCAATTTGGGTGTCAGCACAACTTGATGTGAACTTTGAGATTTTTGGGTGTCCAAAATCCAGTCTCCAGAAGTTTGAATCCTGGGTGTATAAGCTTCTGCAGCTGTGATTTTCTCAAAGGTATCAAATGCTATAGGGCTCGGTGTCATGCTTGTGTCCACAGACGATGGGAGGTATGACCGATCAGGTGCAAATTGCAGGAGTGCAGCAGTCAACCATGTTGGCCGGTCATTGGAGACTCGTAGCTGCTTCTCTGATTCTGCTAGCACCTTCAAAGCTTGACGTAAACGTTGCTGTTGTTCCTTCTTTGCTGCAAAAAACCAAATGAACACTCACAAATTCAACAAGGTCCCGTTGTTGAGCCTCTGCTCAAAAATTCCAGTATCACAGGAGACAAGTAAAACAAGACCACCACCACCACATGGGTTGCAAAGAGAGAGAGAGATTGGCATACAAAAGTTTCTCTTAGAAAATCCTTTCATCTCGCTGTGTACATCAGAGGTCCCGGCCAGTATGTTGGTGATCAGTGATGCAAGTTGTGCAACCAGCGACAAGGCATCAACCCCTGAGTCAAGAAGCTCCCGCAAACATCGTACAGTGTTTGTGGTGTTTGCTGAAAGTGCGAAATCAAGCAGTTCCAATAACTTCTTGTCTGAGACTAGTCCCACCTGCAAAAACACAAAACAAGGTGCAAACTTGGAAAGCAAGCTTGGAAAAACAAAAAACTACTTCACTTTCTTTCAAAGGTGCATTAGCAGGCACCATAGGTGATCCATCATCTCCTGAAACAATAGCAGCTTCAAATGTATCAAGGCCACCATGATGATGATAGAGAGAAGTTGGTTGGGGTACGTGTCTGTGTGAAAGACAAAAAAGACTTACAAGCTCTTCAACCATGGCTAGTGAAACCTTCCTATCTAAGAGACTAAGTTGATCTAGTGTTGTTTCTGCATCATGGAGAGAGCCATTAGCTCTTGCTGCTATCAACAATAGTGCAGCCTCATCCACCTCAAGTGCATCTTTAGTGGCAAGAAACTGCAGCCGAGTCACTATTTCCATCTCTTTCAATCTTCCAAAAGAGAACTTCTGGCACCTGTGATGATCAGTTTCCCACACCCCATGACATGGACACTTTACCATGAGCACACAAAAACCAATCTGTATGTATCGACAGTGTTGCCAGTCTACTACAGTACAATAAAGGACTACATCAGGAATAGAGATGGATCCTGGTGCCATTGCTGCTGCAACAAGCGCACATTGGAAACAACAAATTTAGATAACAGAAGATTTGTGAATGACCCATTGAACATGAAGAACATAGGTAGCACTCGAAACCTGGAAGTAGCTGCAAGAGGCAAATGCTCGAGATCACTGGTGATGAGGATAAACACCATGTTTCTCGGAGGATCATCCAGGAACTTGAGGAATGTGTTCCATGCTTCAGCACTCAAAGCTTCACAGCACTCAACAATGAAGACGCGGTGGTGGTGGTGGTGATGGGAATTGGACTGTGACAGCAAGCTCATCCGATGCAGCACGCTTCTCATGTGATCCAGCTCCAGGTTACTTGCATCAATCTCCTTCACATAATGACTGCTGCTGCTTGTATTGTTAAGTGTAAGAGTTGTGCATTCCCTGCAAAGACCACAGGGACGACGATGTGGTTCGGTGTTGTGACATATCACAGCTGCTGCAAAGATTCTCGCTGTACTCGTCTTGCCTGTTCCATGAGGGCCTGCAAACAGATACAGAGGCGCAATTTTGCCTTTGGTGATGGCAGTTGTCAGAGCTTTCACCACAAGCGTTTGGCCGACAAGATCCTTGAAACTCTTGGGCCTGTACTTGTGGCTCAAGCTTTGATGCATCAGAGTTTCTCTGCTGAGCAAATCATCATACTGTTCCCCACAGGGACTGGCTTTCGAATATCCCATGCCATTGCCATCATCTTGGTGCCGGATGTTGTTGTGAGCTTTTATTCTCCCTGAAGAACAAATCAAGCCTGAATCTGAAAGCAGGTCACAAGCAGATGGACTTTTCTCAATCCTAGAATCCATGCCAGGAGTACCAATGTGGTTGTCATCATCATCATCATCATCATCATCATATGTGCATTCATGTGTGTGTTTGCCTTCTTCTTGTTCTTCTTCTTGCTCCTCATAGTCAAGAGTTTGCTCTTCTTCCCTATTGACAAGAATCCGAGCTTCATTGGCACCAGAATCCAATTGCAAGAGTGTTGACTGCTGCTGTGCTCCTTCTCCTACTACTATTGTTGTTGTCACTGGAGTTGCTGCTGCTGCTGCTGGACTCATGCTTGGTGCTGTAGCAGCAACTACTTCATGATACCGGAGCGATCCTCCTAACACATTGTTTCCTGAAGCCTGCTGTTGCTGCTTCTTTGAGTCCATGACCTTCTTCTTCATCATGGCTTCTGGAAATGCACATGTGAAACCCATCCCTGCAAAATCCAGCAACCTCTTACCCTTCTTGCCCTTGTGGGCACGAGACTGATACCAAGGGATCCCGCATCCTTGTTGCTGCTGCTGCGGGATCATCTCAGACAGTTCGCGAGCATCATGAGGAGGAGGATGAGGGGCTGTTGCTGCTGCTTCAGGCGATTCTGTCTGTCCTCTGGTTGTTGTATGATGAACTGCTGCTCTAGGGTTGCGTATCCTTCCCCTGGAATGGATTCCTAGGCGCTTAGGGTTCACATCATCTTCATTAAGTTTTCTGCTGCTGGCGTCCGGTAGCCCTCTTCGCGTGGTTGTGCGCGATCGCTTGTATTTTGTGGGTGGTGGTTCTTCTGTGGTGGTGGTGGTGCTGGTGCACATCAGCGGTGATTTTGCTGCTGCTGCTGCAGTAGAAGAAGAAGCATCTCCTCGGGGCTGAGAAGAAGCATGAGGAGAGGAGGAGAGGTGACCATTCTGTCGACACTTGAACCTCATTGCAGCAGGAGCAGCAGCGACCACATTCTTGTCTGTATCGTCCTCAAGCGACGATCCTCCCTCAGCGCATCTGCTTGCTTTCATCCCTCTCCGCCTTCCTAGTCTGCTGCTGTTGCCGCATCCCTCCTCTCCTCCTCCCTTGTACTGCAGCTGCTGATGTCTCCTCCATTGTGGCGACTGATGATGGTGATGATCGTCCTCCTGGTCTCCTACAAATCCTCGAGTTCTTCTTCTTCTTCTTGTACCCATTTCTTCGGCCTCCCCATCGTCGTCGTCGTCATCATCAGGATCATCAACCCAAGTGCGATTTGTTGTTGCAGTAGGAGTGGATTTCGCGGAGCAAACACCAGACCCATCATCATGAAGCAACCTGTTTCGCTGTGTTGCGATCCTTCGACCCGCAAGGAGTTGCGGCTGAAGAACTCCATCTCCTCTGTGACCTCCTCGACCTGCTCTGTTCTCCGTGAAATCCACTTCGGTTTCGTAGATGTTGGGAGACGAGTAGGCGGTGGCTGGCGGATCCCGGAGCGCCTTCACCTTCTTCTTCACTGCTGTGAGTTCTCTGATGAGAGGGAGCTCATGGGGGGAGGAGGAAGAAGCTGCTTTCCTGCCAGTGTCCAACATCGTCGTCGTCGTCGTCGTCGGGGAAGAGCTGCTGCTGTTCCTCTTCTTCTTCTTCTGCATGTGCAAGTGATTACTGATGTGAATGCAATTGGTCACATGCAGATGCTTCTCCAGGTGCTTCAGGATCTTCTTACCTTCTTCTTCCTCTTCTTCTTGTTGAAAACTTGCTGCTGTTGCTACCTTCTTCTCTGTTCTGCTATTGATTGACATCTTCTTATGTTCCTCATAATACTAAAAGAACTTGCTGCAAGTCTTCTTCTTCTTCTTCCTCCTCCTCTGGACATTCTTTTGTCTCTCACTCCAGCAGCAGCAACAGCAGCTCCTCCTAGCAGCATTCTGCAAGCACCCAATTTGCACTTCCTTCTTCCCCACTTTTCTCTTCTTTCTTCTTCTTCTTCTTGCTTAACTGTCAGAAAGCTCCAAAGATGAGCTTACATGGGGATGGGTCTGTCTGTCAGTCTGTCTGGAACCAGAAGCTGCACTATATCCACAGCTCAAATCCAGCTAGCTCTACAGCAACAATAAACTCATGAATCTTTGAAGCTGTTACTTCCGGAGCTGAACTGGGCTGCTGCTCTGCTGCTGGTGGATCAGCTACAAAAATGCAACCCATTAGAATGAAAACATTACAGCTACTATGGAAGGGATTTCCTTCCATGATTACCGCCCTGAGCTGCATTGGAAGCAGCACAAAGTCAAAACACACACACAACAACAACGAACTCAGATCACAGACAATGCTCACTGCTCAAACAAAGTTGTTGAAGAGAAACAACAACAACAACAACCCATTCCTGATCCTGAGTCCTCCTCCATCTCTTCCCTTCCCTTCCCTTCCCTTCCCTTCCCTCCTCCTCACCACAGCAACAGCAGCGGCAGCATCTGGTGATAATCATAAAAGAAATGGAGCCAGCAAGCAAACAACCTGACAATCGATCGAGGCTGCTGTCAGTTCAGTTCAGTTCAGTTGTTTTTCTAGAAAAGAGTGAGAGAGAGAGAGAGAGAGAGAGAGAGAGAGAGAGAGAGAGAGTTTCCATCGTCAGTGCTTTTGTTTTGTCCCGCAATGAGGACCCCACCATCGCCCCTCTTCGCCTGCTGCTGTTGCTGCAGAGCGCTCGCTCGCTGTGGTGCCGCGACAGAGGACACAGCGGCGTGGACTGGACTGGACTGGCTCCCTTCCGAACGAAACCTACCCTTTCATCCAATATGCCTACCCACATTCATCAACGTTCCTTCGGTTTCATCCATTTTCCAATTCCTGGGAGGACATTTTTAAAAATAATTAATTTGTGCCCAAATTGTCTGGTCTACTAACTATTACTCATCGTGGTTTTGTTTCATCCACTATTCCTACCCACATTCATCCACTTTCCTTCAGTTTCATCCACTTTCTATTTCCTGGGTGGACATTTTTTTTTTAAAGTAAAAATTTGTGCCCAAATTGTCTGTCTACCTATCACTTATTATCGTGGGTTTTTCATCCACTATTCCTACCCACTTTCATCCAAAGTTCCCTTCAGTTTCGTCCACTTTCCCCAGTTCTTGGGACGTGAAAAAAAAAATTAAATGAGCCTTATCCATTTTATTTATCATGGTTTTTTATTTTGTCATTATTTTAGGGACATTCATCCACTTTCATCCTGGGATTTTAAAATTAAATAAGCTTTTCCATTTGTCCTCATCTCCCTTTAAACCCCCCCCCACCCCCCCCATTTTTCTTTTTTTTGCACCTTTTTGCTCTCCTACTTCCCTTCTC
>Ga0116227_10000359_pt1 | contig 86187 bp, 68 predicted proteins | sample S1TSphgellanicum_FD_89693 | JGI IMG/M metagenome (GOLD analysis project Ga0116227, IMG submission 89693) | Host-associated microbial communities from peat moss isolated from Minnesota, USA - S1T2_Fb - Sphagnum magellanicum MG | ecosystem: Host-associated > Plants > Peat moss > Unclassified... | reverse complement strand
TACTTGTTGTTCTCCAGATAGAAGAAGTCGGACGTGAGGATGCTGAAGATCGTCTGCACCGACGCGTAAGTCGGGAAGCCCTTCCACAGCACCAGCATGTCCAGCGTGTTGAGGCCCGGGGTTTCCAGAGCGATCTGCGCGGCGATTTCGCCGGTGGTGTACATCTGCGCGATACCGGGCGAGAGGCACAGGTTCTTGTCAGCGAACTTCTGGCCCCACTTCTCGTCGCACTCGATCATCCAGTTCTGCTCACCGTTGGTATCGGTGTAATGCACGCCTTCCGCAAGGCAGGCCTCGACGGCTTCATTGCCGAGCTTGGCGAAGGGGCCAACCATGTTGAGCATGACCTTGGCGCCCTTCAGCACGGCGCGCAGGGCGGCAACACTGTGCTCCTTGACTTCGGCGATCTCGTAATCAGCGGTCTCGATGCCAGGCACCTTGCTGAGCACTTCCTTGATGCTGGCGCCGTTACGGCCAGCAGCAATGAAGGGGATGTTGAACTCGCGGCAATATTCCGCAACGAGGCGGCCGGTATAGCCAGTGACGCCGTAGATCACGACGGGTTTTTTAGCACTCATGTTGTCTCTCCTGCTAGATCTTGTGATTTGAAAAATATTGAAATTGACGCTTAGAACATGAAACCGCCGCTGCACACGATGACCTGGCCACTGATGTAGTCAGACTCGGGCAGACATAACAAATACACAGCACCCGCTGCTTCCTCAGGCGTGCCCGCGCGGCCCAGGGGAATGCCCTGCTCCATCGTCTTGAGCACGTCAGGATTGACACCTACCTTGATGTTTTTTCCATCGACCGCGATGGCAGAACCGGCGCCTGCTGCCGCTTCAGTCAAGCGCGTGCGGATCAAGCCAAAGGCAACGCTGTTGACGTTGACCTTGAAGCGCCCCCATTCCTTGCACATGGTCTTGGTGATGCCGTTGACGCCAGCCTTGGCCGCGCCATACCCAATCTGGCCCGCGTTGCCGCCGACACCCGCGAGCGAGGAAATGTTGACGACCTTGCGGAATACTTCCTGCCCGGCCTCGGCTTCTTCCTTCGATTTCATGCGGATGAAATCGGCCGCCGCACGCAGGATGCGGAACGGCGCGGTCATGTGCACATCAATCATGGCCTGCCACTGCTCATCAGTGGTTTTCTGCACCACGCTGTCCCAGGTGTAGCCGGCGTTATTGACGATGATGTCGACGCCGCCGAACACATCGATCGCGGCCCGCACGAAGCGGTCACCGAAATCCTTTTCAACCACGCTGCCAATGACGGCGATGGCATCCGAACCCACCGCGCGAATCGCTTCCACCGTTTCATTGGCAAACGATTCATCCAGGTCATTGACCACCACGCGTGCTCCATCACGCGCCAGCTTCAACGCGATCTCACGGCCGATCCCACGGCCTGAACCCGTGACCAGTGCCACCTTCCCTTGGAGTTTTTTCATGCCTTGTTTCCTAAGCAGCCTTTGAAGCCTTGATTTGGGGAGCGTCCAGGAACTCACGGATCACCCGGCTGGACCCCGCCGGATCGGAGACCAGGAAGAGATGCCCGTCTTCAACGACGTGAAGACGACAGTTTCGAATCAGTTTCGACATGATCTGCGCGTTGATCAGCGGGATCACCGGATCATCGTTGCCCGCCATGATCAGCACTGGCTGCTTGAGCAGGGCCAGCCAGGGCCAACTGGTCCAGCCACTGATTGCCAGCTGCTGCATCAGGTAGCCGATCTTGCTGGTCGGCATCATGCGCGGGCTGATCTCGCGAATCAGTCCCGGCTGATGACGCGCAGCGCCGCCATAGATTTCGCCCGCGATCTTGCGGCGATACACCGGATCATTGAAGCGTCGCGGCGTGATGAACTTGAGCAGGATGCGCGGATCCAGAATCATCGGCATGCCCTGCCCTGTCGCAGCAAGAATGAGGCGACGGCAGCGCTTGGGATTTTGCAGCGCGAACTGCTGCGCCAGTGTTCCGCCCCAAGACACACCCAATACATCCACCTGGTCGTAACCCAGCTTGGTCAGCACTTTCTGCATCAGGATGACCAGCATCCACATGCGGTACGGATGCAGCGGCATGGAGGATTTGCCCGTGCCCGGCACATCAATTGCAATGGTTTCCAGATCACCCAACTCATCGGCGAAAGGTTCCAGCAGTTCCAGTCGCGCGCCAATACCGTTGAAGAGCACCAAGGGCGTGTGGGCTTCTTCGCGTCCCGGCCAGATCGCCACGCGCAGTGAATAACCCAGCACCTTGACCCGGCGCAGACGCATGCTGCGCTTGGCGCCCGTGCGCAGTTCGGCGTAGGTACGGTTGGGGTCGAAATGACCCTTGCTCGCCGCGTAAGGGCTAGACGCGATCATGGACATAGGTTCCAGGTGCAGGGCCCAATGGGGGGAACTCGGCGTTACCTTCAGCGCCCGGCGCGTTGATCATCTTGCCGGCGTGTTCATGCGTCCAGGCCACGCAGTGATCCCACCAGCTGCCCTGGTGCTTGCTCGCAGTCTTGTGCCACTCGCCCGCTGTGCCTGGTAGATGGTCGTTGGTGAAATAGCTGGCCTTGGGATTGCTCGGCGGACACACAATCGTCTGGATATGCCCGCTGTTGCCAAGCACGAACTGGCTGCGCTTGCCCAGCATCTGCGCGCTGCGATAAACGCCCTGCCAGACGCAGAGGTGATCGTTGGCCGCGCCCAGCACATAGCTGTCGATGCCCAGATCAGCCAGTGGCGCGATCGGCTTGCCACGCACCAGCATCTCGCCATCGCTGACCAGCGGATTGTTCTCGACGAAGTTGGTGAAGTCGTAGTTGTACTGCGCGGTCATGCCAGTGCCATCGCCATTCCAGTAAAGGATGTCGAAAGCCGTGGGCTTGATGCCCATCAGGTAATTGCTGACCCAGTAGTTCCAGATCAGGTCATTGGCGCGCAGCATCGCAAACAGCAGCGTGAACTGGCGCGCGCTCATGCGCTTCTTGCGAATCTCTTTGCGCACCACCGGCATCGCCTGCTTGTCGACGAACGCGCCAATCGCCGGTGCATTCGACATCGCCGCCATATCCAGCGGAGAGACAAACAGCATCAGGCTGTTGACCTTGTGGAGACCGACTGATTTGTGATGCGCAATCAGCGCGGCCGCGGTCGGTCCGGCGCCACACACCGCCCACATATTGGCCGAATCCGATTTCGCAATCTTGAGCGCGACATCAAGACCCGCATCAATGGCGTCGATGTAGTCCGGCATGCCCCAGAAATCGTGCTCGGGTTTCGGATTGCGCCAGGCCATCACGAAGACCGTGAAGCCCTGCTGCACAAAGTATTCCAGCACGCTGCGCTTGGGCGCGATGTCGAAGGCGTAATACTTGTTGACGATGGACGGCACCACGTAAATCGGCCGCTCACGCACCTGCGGCGTCTGCGGCGAGTACTGCAGGAGTTCGAACATATCGTGCCGCAGCACAACGGAGCCCGGCGTCACCGCAAGATTCTCACCGACCTTGAACGCGCTTTCATCGACCTGCGCAGGGATCGGACGACGCTTGGCGACGTCATCCGCAAACAGCTTCAGGCCCGCCCACAAACTCGCACCGCGCGTTTCGCGAGCACGACGCAGCGCGGCAGGATTGGTCGGCAGGAAATTGGTCGGCGCCAAGGCATCGGCGATCTGCGTCATCAGGAACTCGGCGCGCTCAACCTGGTTCTCGTTGAGTCCGGCGCCCTTGGCGTAGGCTTGCAGCGCGTCACGCAGTTCCAGATAGCCCTGGAGGACACCGTGAAACAAGCGATTTTCCTGCCACGCAGGATCGGAGAAGCGCCGATCCGTTGGATCCGGGGCGCGCTCAGATTCGCCGCTGACCACCTTGCGCAGGCCCTTGATAAACCCGACACCCGCACTGACGACCGCGCCCGGCTGGCGACGTGCCTGCTTCAGCAGATCACCTGCCACATCAATCAAATCACTGGGACGGAAATCGCCCAGAACATACTGGCCAAAAACATTATCGACACTGGGGTCATGCGCAGCCCCCCGTCCTTGTGTCTTTTTGCTTCTGGCGCTCATGCGCTCACCTGCGCATTGATCTCGAAGCCAGCGCCGCGCATGAGGGATCGCGCTCCCGCACCCGTTTGCGCTGCACGCAAAGCACCGTGTCGCGCGCTCACGCCGTCATGCCCCCATCAACCACCAGATCGGAACCCGTCATATAGCTGGATTCATCGGAGGCCAGGAACAGGACAGCCTTGGCAATTTCCTCCGGTCGGGCAAAACGTCCCATCGGGATGCGGGCCAGTGTTTTGCCCGCAAATTCTTGCGCCATCTCTGGCGTCAATGTGGCCAAAGCACCTGCGACCATCTGTGTCTCGGCAAATCCGGGGCAAACATTGTTGATACGGATGTTGTAGCCAGAACGCGCGCAATGAATCGCCGCTGATTTGCTGAAGATGCGCACACCGCCCTTGCTGGCGTTGTAAGCGGGAATCGCCGGCTCACCCAACATGCCTTCAATCGACGCGATGTTGACGATGGATCCGCCCTTGGCTTTCAAACGTTCAATCGCCGCCTGCGTGCCAAAGAACACCGCGTTGAGATTGATATCGATGGTGCGCTGCCAGGCCTGCAGGGAAATGTTCTCGACGTCGGCAAACCCCGCGACACCGGCATTGTTGACGACCACATCCAAGCGCCCCCACTTGGCGATGGCTGCGTCGAGCGTGGCATTCCAATCCGCACGATCAGTGACGTCCTGCCTGCGGAAAGCCGCATTGGCGCCAAGGCGTTTGGCCTCTGCTTCACCCACTGTCGCGTCAACATCGGTAATCAGCACCTTTGCGCCTTCTGCCAGCAGCACTTCCGCAGCCGCCAGGCCCAGGCCACGCGCGCCACCGGTGACGACGCAAACCTTGTCTTGAACTCTTTTCATTATTTCTCTCTCCACGAGGACGGAAGGATGACCGCCCCCTGATGCATGAATGGTCAGGCTTTCGCCGTTGCGTCTGCCGGGCGCCACTGATAGTCAATGGACTCCTGCGCAAACGTCACGAAGTAATCGATGGATGTCGGATTCATCATCGCGTCACGGCTGGCAGCTTTTTCCAGCGGCCATCCCATCAACAGTTTGCGAATCGGCACTTCCATCTTCTTACCGGTGAGCGTGTAAGGAATCTGATCGACTGAATACATGCGGTCAGGCACATGCCGCGGGCTGCAATCCTCACGCAGCTTGGCGGAGATCGATTTCTGTATGGCCGCATCCAGCGCAACGCCCGGCTTGAGACGCAAGAACAAAGGCATGAAGAAATGGCCGCCCGGCAACTCGACGCAGACAATCAGACTGTCAGCGACGCCTTCCACCTGCTCGACCGCGCGATAGATCTCAGCCGTGCCGATGCGCACGCCATAACGATTCAAGGTCGAGTCGGAACGGCCATAGATGTAGCAGCCGCCGCGCTGGTTGATCTTGATGAAGTCGCCGTGGCGCCAGATCGGATTGCCATCGGCTCCCTTGAAGGTATCGAAGTAAGCGTCGTGATAGCGCTTGCCGTCGGTATCCTTCCAGAAATACACCGGCATCGAAGGGAAAGGCTTGGTAACCACCAGCTCACCCACCTCATCAACCAGCTCCTTGCCGTCATCACTCCAGGAATGTACGTCCATGCCGAGCATGCGGGTCTGGATTTCCCCAGCGTAGACCGGCTTGGTCGGCGTGGCGCCCACGAAACCCGAACAGATTTCAGTGCCGCCGGACTGCGAGGTCACCCACAGGTCTTTCTTGACGCTGCGGTAGCACCAGCCAAAGGTTTCCGGCGTTGACGGCGCACCTGCCACCATCATCGTCTCCATCTTCGACAGGTCGTACTTCTCGCCAGGCACCAGGCCTTCCTTCTCCATCATCTGCACGAAGGTCGGGCTGGCGCCGAAACTGGTGGCGCCGGTTTCGGATGCAATCTTCCACAGCAGATCAGCACCCGGAAACGCCGGGTTGCCGTCATAAAGCACGGCGGAGCTGCCCGTGATCAAGGAAGCCAGCACGAGGTTCCACATCATCCAGCCCGTCGTGGTGTAGAAGAAGAACACCGAGCCCGGCTTCAGGTCGAGCTGGAGGCTCATCAGCTTGTGATGCTCCAGCAGCACACCCACATGACTGTGAACGATGGCCTTGGGCAAACCCGTGGTGCCCGATGAGAACACCACCCACAGCGGGTGATCGTGTGGCACGCGCTCGAACTGGAAGCTCTCGCGCGGCACGTCAGGACGGCTCAGCAACTGCGACCAGCCGATCACATGCGGGATATCCGGAACCGTGTTGCCCGCCTCGATGCTGGGCAGCCAGACAATGCGTTCCAGTGTCGGCAACTCGGAGGCGATGCGGCGCACCTCGGCCTCGCGGCGGAATACCTTGCCGCCAAAGCGGTAGCCGTCAGCAGCAAACAAGAGCTTGGGTTCAATCTGAGAGAAGCGTTCAATTACCGTCTTGACGCCGAACTCCGGTGCCGCGGAAGACCACACGGCGCCAATCGCGGTGGTGGCCATCATCGCCACCGCGGTTTCCGGCACATTGGGCATGTACGACACGATGCGGTCACCGGGCTTGATCCCCATTGCGCGCAACTGCGTCGCGAGAATACGAACCTGGCGCGCGAGTTCATGCCAGGTCATCGTGGAGAGCGGCGACGTTTCGGTCAGATGATTGAACACCACCTCATCCGGCCTGGCCTTGCGCTCATGACGCAGCAGGTGTTCGGTGTAGTTGACCATCGAGCCTTCGAACCACTTCGCGCCAGGCATGACGCGACGGTCCAGCACCTGCTTGTACGGCGTGGAAGATTCGATCTTGAAATAGTCCCAGATCGATGCCCAGAAATCCTCGATGTCTGTGACGGACCATTTCCACAGGGCATCGTAGTCGGCAAAGTTTTTGCCGCGGTTGGCATTCAGCCATTCGATATAGCGCGCAACGTTGGACCTCTGCGCGAACTCGGCGCGCGGCGTCCACAGCAGTTGCCCTTCGTCCACCTTCTTCTGGGGGGTTTCTGACATGTTCATCCTCCTCTTGCTCTTTTAGTCATGCCCACGTTGACGCGGGCAGTTCAGAATTTACTGGGCACATATCCTTTTCGCGCTACTCGTATAGGTGGCTTTTTTGCGCTTTAGCGCACCGCATAGACATCGTATGAAGCCACCGACCGCTCCAGATCCACCTCACCGACGCCAACGCACATCAGTCGCTGCAACCAAAGGTAGTCCGGATGTGCCGTACGAAACTGTGGCGAGGTCCGCAGGGACATCGTCCTGGGCAGGTCGCCGCGCAGGAACCTGTCATAGCCATCGGCGCCCATGTCGCCGTAACCGAGATAGCTCAGGTAAATCAGCGCGCCATCCGTGGTCTCGATGGTGGTGCGAACGTCCAGCACGCCGATGCCATCGCTACGCATGGTGAACCAGTCTGCTCCGGCATGACGCAGCTGGCCCTTGATCTTCGGCCCTTCCACATCACCGCCGGTGATATAGAAATTGGCGCGGATTCCCTCAGGGACCGGGCCAATGATTTCAGGAGGAGCCTGCAAGGTTCCGGTGTAGGAGAACAGGTACTCCATCTGGAACGGATGCATGGAATGTTGCTGGCTCACCGCAAGGCCTCCAGACACGCCGGCATCTTTTCTGGCTGTGCCAGCGCAGTGGGATCGAGCCACCGCGCCGCGCCACCAGCAAGCTGGCGGCCAGCATTGGCATTCGCATCCAGCCCGAAGGCTGGACGCGAGGCTTTGGCCAGAAGATCGGTGAATGCAGCCATCGCTTGCCTAGACTGCGGTGTACCCGCCGTCGATGACCAGCTCGGTGCCTGTCATCCAGCGCGAAGCGTCAGAAGCAAGGAACACCACCGCAGAGGCCACATCCGGTGGCTTGCCGAAACCGAGCAGATGCCCCGCGCCGACGGCCGCTTCGGCAGTCGCCACATCGGGGGCCAGGCCCAGGTCGACGAAGTGCTTCATGAAGTTGTCACCCATCTCGGTGCGGACGATGGCCGGGTGCAGCGAGTTCACGCGCACGCCGGTGCCAAGCTGGGCGCACTCCACGGCGGCGGCCTTGCTCATCAAACGCACCGCGCCTTTGCTGGTGTGATACGCAATATGTCCAGTGGTGCCGATCAGGCCAGCAACGGAAGACAGATTGATGATGGAACCACCCTTGCCTGCCGCACCGCCCGGAGCCATGGCGCGAATGCTGTACTTGAGCCCGAGGAAAACGCCGTTGACGTTGACGTTCATCACCCGGCTGAAATCCTCATTGGTGCACTGGGTGATGAAGGCAGCGGTTTCAATGCCCGCGTTGTTCAACAGGATGTCGTAGCCACCAAACTGCTTGATCACTTCGGCGACAGCGGCTTCCCACTGGGCCTCGTTGGTGACGTCATGCTTAAAGAAGGCCGCGCGCCCACCTGATTTGTTGATGCCATCAACCGTGGCCTTGCCTGAGGCTTCTGCCACATCGGTCACCAGCACCGCTGCGCCCATCTGTGCCAGCGCGCGCGCGGACTCGGCGCCAATGCCGCCGCCACCACCAGTCACCAGTGCGACCTTTCCGTCCAATCGCTGGGATTTTGCGTAATCGTGCATCGTGTTCTCCTGCTTATTTTTGAGTGTTGATCAGTGATTCATTTTTCTGGCAATCGACCATGGCATTGGCGCCTTGCGTTATGTAATCGCGAAGGTGATCCGTGTTGATAAGTTTTGCCATGGCTAAAGGATCCTTGTTCTGACTTGCATCGAGCCGGCTGCAGCAAGCGCCGTTGGGTTGAATGCCTTTGACGATTGATCCACGCAAATGCGGACGCTCAGTGCTCCTGCACATGACGCTGGCAGGACTGCCTTGACGATGTGGTCTTGGGTATGGCCATCACATCTCCTCGCGTACTTTTTTAATCGGTATCTGGCGCCATCCGATGTTTGCCAGATCCGTTTTTTATCAGCTGTTGCACGCGACTTTCATCGACTGAAATACGCACGCAAAAACCTTGTGTACGAAGGAGGCTACGCCCCCGCAAGCCATCACACCGCTACCCGCAAGGGTAGTTTTTGCGTAGGTGATAACTGATTGAAAAATAAGTGCAGTGCAGCATTTTCCTGCGCTGCAAGCGAACGATTTTGCGATGACTCTCCGGCATGAGATCAACATCACATCCACTGGCCTCGCATCCGGAAAATCGCTGAAGGCCCGCTGATGCATAAAGTGATGCACCCATCTCCAGGCAAGGTTTGGATGCCGGGCATCTTGCCGAATGCGCAAAAGAAAAAGGCGACCACCGAAGTGGTCGCCTGAATGACTCCATGTGCGGGGAGGAGTCGGGGGCCGTTGACGGAAAAGAACTCCGCCTTAGAACTGGTAGCTCACGCGGATCGTCGCTTCATCTGCGAAGTCAGCCGTGGAGAGCGCGTTGTTGTTGGGGTTTCCACCCATGTGACCGTTGATATAGGTGTAGAACAGGTCAACCGACAGGTAGCCGCGTGGCTTCCACACGATGCCCGGCTGCACCAGGATGCCGCCCTTCGGATCGTAAAGCGTGGCAAAACCGACGCGATAGATGTCCTGCGGGAACGGCTGCTGGAAGGCGAACACGACGTAGTTGGCGCCGTTGATGCCTTTGCCCGGACCATTGTCGTCACCACCGTAGCCCTTGAGCGAGCGGCCAAAGAGGTCATCCTTGGTGCGGTGCATGTACTGCAGCACAAAGTAGGTCGCTGGGAAGGCCTGCGTAAAGCGGTGGTACTTTTCCATCACCAACGCCGAGACGTTGCTGTTCTCTTTCAGGAACGCACGACGCAGGTCTGGCGAGGTAAATACGCGATTCGGCGTGTAGGTGTTTTCGAGGTTGATGATCAACTGGTCGAAAATGGAGCCCGGTTCGCCTTCGGTGACATAGCTGACGCCAGCACCAAAGTTGTTTTCAGCAAAGTATTCGCGGTCGATATGACCGCGCAGACTGCCACCACCTGCGAGGAAGAAGGTATCGAGTTCGCGTCTTGCAGAGACCGCGTCACCGTCCGCCACCTGCGAGGCAAAGACCTTGCGGGTATCAGCCTGGAAATACTTCTCGTTGGTAGCAGGATCGATGACCGTTGGGTCTGCAATCGCAGCATTCAGACCATCGATTGCGTTGAGGCGCACCATGGCCGCGTAGTGGAACCACTCCTGTGACGAGTAAACGCCGCCTGGTGATGCCTCGAATGCCGTGCCAGCCAGTGCAGGACCGGAGTCGCCACCGTTGGCTGCATTCACGACCGCGCCAAAGGTGTTCAGGCTGCCATTTGCAAACGTGTTGGGCAGGGCTTTGTTCACGCCGCTCTTGGTCCAGCGGAACACGCCATCCGGGTTGTAACGGCGGACCGCCATGGCCTGGAAGCCCCATTGACCGAAGTTCGCCTTCAGTCTCAAACCGTAGCTGTACTTGTTCTTGTAATCGTTGTACTGGTCATGCACGGTGAACTGCGCCGGAATCACGTTGTACTGTGTGTTCGGGTTGCCGTAGACCGTCGGCTGGAACTTCTGGAAATAAGCATCAGCCAGGATATCGTCGTTGAACTGATAGCCCAGACGCAGGGCCAGTGACGGCACGCGCTTGTCGGAGAACTCCTCCTGCGCGTAATCCAGTACGGAGTGGCGGCGCAGATCGAGGCCGTTCACCACGTCGAGGACGCGGAAGAAGATAGCCTGGCCCCAGGCGATCTGCTGGTTACCCAGACGAACGTTCAGCGGACCATGGTTGTAGTCGAACACCATGGTCGGGAAATAAACCTGGTAGTTCTTGCCAGTCCATTCCAGCGGGTTGGGATGCTTGTTGTTCTCGACGCGGTACTGGAAGTAGTTCGGACGGCCCTGGTAGAGCGCCGGATCACCGCCGCTGATGCCGCCGTAGATGCCGTTGACACTGTCTTCGTTGAAATCCTTGTACTTGCCCGGGTCATAGATCGCGCGCAGGCGAGCGATGAACTTGAGGTCCTGCGTCAGGGTCACGCCCATTTCTCCTTCAGCGCGGAGAATGTGCATGTTGAACAGGTTATGTTCGTAGCCGATCGGACGCTGGACGTTGCCGCCGGTATTGGGAAGGATGCCCGACACCGCTGCGACCAGTGGGCCGGTGGTGCCCCAGCTGGTAGCCCCGGTCACGCCGGTCAATATAGGATTCAGTGTCGAAATAACGCCTGTGGGAACGCCGAGGATACCCAACAGGTTGCCAGCCGTGGTCTGAATGGCCGACGGCGGCAAGGAGCCTTGAATCGGCACGCTCATGCGATCAAACGGGTTGCCCGTCTGATTGTAGGGATTGGCGCTGCCGGTCGAGAAGGCTAGTTCAGGACGAACGAATCCACCGAAGCTGATGTTGAAGCTGTTGGTCAGTCCGCTGTACCAGGATTCAGAAGCAGGCGCTTCCTCTGCGGGCGCAGGTGTATCGGCAGCAACTTCAGCAGGTGCAGCATCCGCAGGAGCAATTTCAACTGGTGCTGCGGCGGTGTCATCAGCCGGTGGTGCAGCATCCGGAGCCGGCGCCACAGCACTCTGATCTGCAGGCGCAGCGTCTGCAGGCGCGGCGGCAGCATCTGCCGGCGCTGCATCTGTCGGCGCAGCTTCGGCGGCTGGTGCTGCCGAGGTGTCTTCTTCACCCCCTGCAAACACAGGCGCCGACAGCGCAAAACAGAATCCTGCGAGTGCGATCTTTTTATAAACAATGTTCATTTGAGTGACCTCTCCCCTCTGGGATCATCGAACGAAAAACGGACACAGAATTGATGGCTTAAGGATTAATCTTGACGTTAACCACTTGGCCAGCGTGACCAACAGCTAAAACTTTTGAATCGGAACTGGTAATGCCCTGATACCACGCAGTTGTAATTTCTGGATTGCTTGCGTGGCTCCATGATGCGCCGTCATCGGTGCTGATCAGCATGTCGTGCATGCCTGTAATGAAGACCTGCCCATTGGGCGTTGACGTTACGCCCAACAGGATGGCTGGCGTGCTGGTCGGCAATTGCGCCCAGGTGGAACCTGCATCCGTGGTGCGCAAGACCGAGCCGGCCTGCCCTACAGCATAGCCAACGCCATCGGCGCGGATCTGCATGGCAAACACGGAGGCATCACTCTTGTGCAGGGTCTTCCATGTCGCGCCACCATCGGCGCTGCGAAGAATCAGGCCGAATTCTCCAGCAATCATGATCACGCCTTTTTCATCCACGCTTGAAACGTAGAGATGCGGCTCTTCGCCCTGCGGCATGATGGTGATCCAGTCCGGTGCGATTTTTTGCCAGTTCTGGCCACCGTCACTGGACTTGATGACCGTGCCGAAAGCACCGACTGCTACGGCCAGTCCGGCGCCATTGACCGCCACCGAAAGCAAGCGCGCATCCGTACCACTGGTCGCCTTGCTCCAGCCTTTTCCCTGCTCACGGACAAAAACCTGTCCCTGCTGCCCTACGGCAATCGCATGCCCCTGGCTGAGGCCAACGCCAAGCAGTGAAAGTTCGCCAACGTTGGCGGCTGTCGGCTTCCACGTATTTCCGCCATCCATGCTTTCCATCAGCTGACCACCCGCCCCCACCGCAACCGCGGCATTGCCGTCCATTGCGATCGAGAAAAGAGCCTGATGTGCAGTGCCCTTCAACACAGGCTTCAACTGCATGGAACCGCTGGCCATCACGCTGGGGGCATAGGCCCCCAGTGTGATGGCGGCAACCGCCAACAGCGAAACGACTGGCGTTGCCGCGCGCATTAGGCCTTACCCAAACGCTGGATGGCCTGGACCGTCAGGTACTTGTTGTAAACGTCGACGCCGTTGGTGGCGTAGCTGCTCTGGTAACCACCGGTGATTTCCTTGGCCTGTACGAAACGGCTCATACGATTGGCCTGGATGTCATGGCTGTGTACATACACCCACGACCAGGACGGATGGCCACTGGCGTCCTTCACCGTCATCTTGTCGTTGGAGTACTGAGCGTAAGCCGGTTCAAACGACTTCCACATTTCGCCACGGCGATCATAGGTGTTGTAGGCCACGTACATGCCGTTGCGAACGTCGATCCAGGTGCGCTTCTTGCTCAGAGGTGCACGCGGATAACCGGTCGGCTCGGCTTCTACGATGACAGTTTCCGGAACGAGTTCGGCATAGGTTTCGAAGAAGGTCTGGCCCTTCGGTCCACCGTGCGTCTTGCGTTCGTAGTTTTTGTCGTAGCCGCCGTTGAAGTTGCGGCCACCGACGTAACCGAGCATGGGCTGGCGGCCAACGATCTTGTAGTTACCCCAGGTCAGCATCGGATCACCTGCTGCCCATGCATCGGACAGGAAGATGGTCACGCCCGGAACCAGTGGCTCAAAACGCTGGTTGGTCGGGAACTGGCGGACGCGTTTGAACGCAGGCAGGTAACCCTGGAGATCCGGGAACTTGCGCTGGTCGTAGTACCAGGTGTTGAGGAACGAAGTACCGGCGACGTCCTGCGGTGCAGTAAACCATACCGACTGGTAACGCAGCAGATCCTTCTTGCCGCCCCAGACCGTACCGTCCGAACGCGCGGTGGTGTTGAGCTCTGCCCAGACGAAGTCATAGGTATAGGCCAGCGTGCCATCCGGCGCGATGTCCCAGTCACGAACCGCGTACTGCGAGTAATCGTGACGGCCCCAGGCCAGGGTAAGGTTGGCCGTAGCTTCGATAGCGTCCTTGAAATCAGGGAACGGGTTACCACCGATCCAAGGCTGACCATCTTGTGTCACAACATTGTTGTTGGCATCAAGCTTGGCCTTGCCCTTGTTCTTCAGGGTCGCTTCCAGATAAGGAGCCGGGAACAACTTCGTTGCGTCCTTGGTGGACTCGACGATGTTGATACGACGACCCATCGTCTTGACCTGCTGATAGGCAATCGGATCCAGCAGGTTCTTTACCGCTTCAACATTATTGGCATCGACGACGTCACCGGGTTTGATCTTGCCCTTGGTGTACATCGAGATCGACAGCAATTCATCGGGATAAGCCTTACTGGTGTCACCCGTATTACCAATCAGCGGCCATAGAGGAGCCAAAACACCTGCGCTGGCACCCACTGCAGCCTTTTGAAGCAACATACGGCGGCCGTAATCAAAGTCATATTTTTTAATACGCATCACTACTCTCCTCTACGCTACAACCTTGAGTCCCGTAGGTTGCACACGGGTACTCGCCTGCCTCGCACGAGAGCAGACGCATACACACTCAAACGTTACAACGATCCTTTTGGATGCAACGACGAATCATCCTAGGGTCCTCAAACATGAACAGGTGCATCAGCAGATGTGAACTGGGACAGGTCGACGCCTTCGCCAACCAGCAAGTCCTTGCGTGCCACGAACTTCGGCTTGACCAGGTAAACCAGCAGGGGCAGCGCCACCAGCGCCAGCACCATGTTGATCAACATCGTCAGTACCAGCAGCAGTCCCATGTCGGCCATGAACTTGAGGCCGGACAGGAAGTACCAGGGCAGGATGCCGACGAACATGATCGAAGCCGTGAACATGATGGCCTTGCCGGTTGTCGTCAGCGACGCCGTGATCGTGCGCCCCCAATCGTGATCATGCGCGTGGTATTCCTCGCAGATACGTGACAACAGGTAGATGCCGTAGTCGATGCCGACGCCGACGCCAATGGCGGCAACCAGCAGGGAGTTGATGTCCAGACCAATGCCGATCAGGTGCATCGAGGCATTGAGGATGAAGTTGGCCATGTTGACCGGGATCAGCAGGATCAGGCCTGCAACGATCGAGCGATACGCCAGGCTACAGCCGATCAGGATCACCACGTTCAGCAGGCCGATGATCACCCAGTGGAAGCGGTGCACCACATTGTTCATTGCCTGCTGCAAGGCGATGGTGCCGGTACCAAGGCGAATCAGGAAGTCCTTGTGATCAGCACCGACTACTTCAATCGCTTTCTTGGCTGCGGCCAGAGCTGAATCCACCGTGCCCTGCTTGTTGTCCTTGTACCAGAGCGACACCGTGCCGTTCTGCAATTCAAAGTCGACTACATTGGAGTAGGCCTTGGGGCTACTGCCCATGAGCACCGAGGCCACAGCGGCATTGACCGCCTCATTGGTCGGATCCAATGGCATCCAGCGCGTGTCACCACCCGAGAACAAACGGTTGCCTTCCATCAGGTAATCACCGAAGGACAGAGTGGCCTTTGGCGGATTCTCTCCACGCTCGATCATGGCCTGGATCTTCTGCATGGTCATGACGGTGTCGGCCTGTTGCATCAGGCGGCGGGGATTCTTCTGGTCCTTGCCTTCGAAGACGATTTCCAGGGTATTCACGCCTGGGAACAGACGATTGATCTCGCGAACCGACTGGTTGTACTCGGACTTGTCCCACAGCAGGTTACTGCCTTCGACCGGATTACCGATGCGGATTTGCAGTGCGGTGTAAACCGCGAAGATCGCGATAGCACCCATGACGACGGTCGTCACGCGCGCCGTCTTGCCAAACGAGAGCTTGGCCAGAGACCTGAGCAACCACTGGAATCCCTTCTGGAAAGCCGTGACCTTGCCCTGCCCGATCAGCTGTGCAACGTTGTTGGGCGCAGGCAATGCAGCCAGCTGCAAGGAGATCAGGATCACGCCGGTCGGGATCAGCCAGATACACCAGAAGCCGCAGAACAGTGCGAAGCGTTCCATCGCCGGAATCGGCGCGACCGCAATCAGGAAGATGCCGACGATATCCGTGAAGATACCCAACACCGATGGCGCCATCATCACGCCCATGGTGATTTCGGCGGCCTTCACGCGATCTTTCACGTGCCAGTAAATTTCGTAGTAACGCTCGGTGAACTGCACGCAGTGAGAGAAGGATCGCGCCACCAGCAACAACGGCACGATCATCAGCAGCGGTTCAATCGGTGATTTCAGCCAGCCGACAAACCCAAAACCCCAGATGGCCGCAACAGCGCTGGTGAAGATAGGCGTGACCACACCCACCACGTTGCGCATGTACAAAATCAGCGACAGGATCAGTGCGCCAATGGTGGCGGCAAAGATCTTGAACATCTGTGATTCGTACTCGTAGACCCAGCCAGTCAGAATCGGCTGGCCAGCCAGATAAACGTCGTGATCCTTGTCAGCCGATTTCTTGACCAAATCATGCACATACTTGAACGCGACACCGTAATCCAGGCGCGACTCGATGAACGTGGCGTTGATCAAGGTTGCAGTGGCGTCATTCGAGATCAGGAAGGTTCTGGCCGCAGGTGATTTATCAACGCGCCCACGGAACTGCTGGATTTCCTCGGCAGATGCCGGAACGTGATCTTCCATCAATGGACGCACGTCGATACCGAACGGCGTTGCTTCTGCATAACGCGCTTTTTCAGTAGCGATCGAAAGAATCTGATCGTGGTCAACACCTGGTGAAAGGTCGATGTCACGCGTCAGGTTCCAGACCTTCGACAGTGTTTCGGCGTTGTAGATATCGCCATTCTTGCGCTTGACCACGATGGTCACGGTCAAGGGATTGCCGAAGTTAGGATGATCCTTGTAAACCTTGACGTAGGGATCGTCCTTCGGCAACAGGTCCGAGAAGATCGTCTTGAGCTGCACATGGGGCAAGCCAGCGGCAAAGCCCAACGTGATCAACATGAAAACCGCCCAAGTAATTTTGCGGTGGGACATGACCCACGCCGCAATGCGGAAGCGCAAGGAGAGCATCGAGGCTTACTCGGAGACAGCGCGCGTCAGCAGACGCTCGCAGGAAATGGAGCGCGTCAGCGCGAAGGTCGTATCAATATCGGCCGCCAGCTTATCGCTGGCAAAAATAGCGCTGCTCTTCAGCATGCTCTCCTCCTGTTGTACCAGAGCTTTGTTGCAGTGCGGCAAATACATCGCCGACGCACAACCAGCCCTGAGTGGTTTATGAGTCGCAATTTGAAGCCAATACAACATTGCTGCACTACACGGATGGGTAGTTTTCCTTATCGGATATTTCTTACGTCCCCACCCTTCACTCTGAACAACAACAGGTTCCCGCGCTAATCTCCTCTTTAATCAAGCACTCGGTCAGTGCAACAAACCCAACTGACGCGCCGCCGTAATCGCCTGCAGGCGACTACCCACCGAAAGTTTTGAATAAATATTTTTCAGATGAAACTTGACGGTGTTTTCTGAAACAAAAATGCGGCCGGCCATTTCCTTGTTGGATACGCCATTGGCAAGGAAAATCAGAATTTCCTTTTCCCGATCCGTCAATGGCTCGAGAGGCTCCGGACTGGTTGGGCCTGTAGCGCGCGTAAGATCCGTGCCCGATGCCTGCAGCAAACGCTCCAGGTGCTCACGATCGGTGCCAAACGGTGTGTCCTGCGAGCCCGCATCAAGAACCGTTTGGTATTCCTCCTTGAGCAGATGCAGGATGACGTTGCCCTCATCCAGGTAGCAACGCACAAAGCGTCCTGGCGCACCCAGTTGCAGCGCCTTGCGCAAGCTGCGGTGCGCCGCATTGCGTGCGCCGCGTTTTTCCTGCAATTGCGCATCAAGCAGATGCAATTTGATCTGGCGATAGCAGCGGTTGCGATGCCGTGTCATGTCGTCGGTCAGCATTGCCACAGCCACTGAGGTGTCTGAGTCATGGCTGGCCAGGCGGATACGGCCAAAAACTTCACCCTCGAATTCTTCCGCAAAGAATATCCAGTCGGGAGAGCCTGGCGTTGCCGGAGGAGTGATCGTGGCGGCGATCGCGCGCGCTTTTTCGATGCCGCTCAGCATCAGGCCACGACGCACACGCTCCCAATTGACGATGCGAAGCAGGCGTTGCCAGCTATTGGCGTAGGCAATGTGTTCGGCCTCGTCGAGGATCTCGAGCGCCTTGGCAGGACGTCCACGTGCATCATGCGTGCGCGCCATCGCGATATACGCAACTGCCAGGAAATCCAGCAGAACCGTGCTGGTAATGACATCGTGATACTGGACAAATAGCGATTCAACCATGTCCAGCTCGCCCGCTTCATAAAGTGCCCAGATGTAGCAGGACACCAGGGCCGCGGACGCGAATGATTTATCCATATGCATTCGCTGTTCTGCGAACGCCTGCCGGAAGCAATCCAGCGCTTCAGTCAGCTGGCCTTGCGCCAACAGGGTTACTCCACGCACACCGACGGTATAGCCAGTGCTGAAGCCTGCGTCACCGCGATCGCTATACGCACGGCCCAAGGCCAGAAATTTTCGCGCGCTTTCAAAATCACTGGAGGCTGAATGGCGATAGCCCACCAGATTCGCCCCGGCGCTCAACTCGAAAGCGCTGAACCCTTGCGGCTCCCTGCCCTGCAATTCAACGCCGCCAATAATCTCGAATGACTTGGGCAAATCGTCGGCGCAGATGGCCGCCATCGACAAGGCGATTGCGGAATCCTGGGTATTGGCGAAATCACCGCTGCCCTTATGACTCTCGAGCAACTCCAGCAAAGGCTTGAGCTTTTGCGTACGGCGCAAAAAAATAAGCGGCCATGCAAACTTGATCGCCAGGTCAGGGCGTTTGGCGATTTCCTCGAACGGCATCCTGTCATACCAACGCTCAACCGTAATCAGCTGCGCGCTGGCCACCAGTTGCGTGAGCCAGATGTTCATCACATCCGCCGCCATCGAGAACTTTCGCGCGGCAATCGCGTGGTGCACGGTCTCTTCATACATGCCATGGCTTAAATGCCAGTCCGCGGCACGCTCGTGCACCTCCAGCGCGATTTCACTCGATTGATTGCGGATCTGCTCGGCAAGGAACGAGGAGAACAGGGCGTGATACTTGAACCAGGTCAGGTCGCTGTCGAGGCTGCGCAGGAACAATCCTGACCGCTCCAGTTCCAGCAGGATTTCGCGCGAGTCATGCCAGCCGGTGACGGCATCGCAAAGCGGGCCCGACAAACGCTGCAGCAGCGAAGTGCGCAGCAGGAATTCCTGCACGCGCGGCCGCTGCAAGGTCAGGACATTGTCAGCCAGGTATTCGGCCAGTTCGCGCGGGCGGTAGGTGCCCAGGTCACCCAGAGATTTTCTGACCGCGGGATTGTTCAGCGTCAATCTGAACAGCTGCAGCGCAGCCGGCCAACCTTCCGTGCGGCGATAGATCGCACTGATCTCGGTCTCATTGACCGAGAGGCCGGTTGAACCGGCAAAGAACTGTTGCACTTCGGTCTGCGAAAAACGCAGGTCATCAGCGCGCAGAATCAGTGCTTTCTGATTCACCACCAGCCGCGCCAGGCCAAGATCCGGCACCGAGCGTGAGCCAATAAAAAAACGCGCATTGGCAGGAACGCGATCGACCAGATCGCGAAAACAGGTCATCACCGACTTGTTGTTGAGCAACTGGAAATCATCGAAGAACAGGGCAACCGGACGGCCAATCTTGACCAGCTGCTCCACCATCCAGTCGGTTCTTGCGCGGCGCTTGTCGAGCGCCATCGATGTCTCGCTATCGGCCGCCGAAGCGTTCTTGATCTTTGCGACGATTGAATTCACCTGCGCCTGCAGGTGAATGGCCAGGCGCCGCTGGTCGTTATCCGCTTCATCCAGCGTGAGCCAGGCGCAAAGATCGCCCTGCTCCTCACAAATGCTCTTGATCTGCTGCAAAGCCGTGGATTTGCCGTGCCCCGCAGGACCCTGCAAGACGACAACGCGGGCAGATTCATGATCAAAGATGCGCTTGATGATCGAGGTCCTGGGGATGGCCTCGCGACGCATGGTTGGCGCGAACAGCTTGTGCTCATACGCCTCTTGGGGCGAGCGCTGTGTGATTCCTTCACTACTCACTGTTATTGCTCTCCAAATCAATTCCGCAAGCAATAGTTGTTGTCATTAACCAAGCACGGACTGCTTTTAGGTTTTATTCGACCACCGTGGCGAATTTTCAGTATAGGCGTCTATTTGTCCTCTTGGGCACCAATTTTTATGACGCACTGCAGCGAAAAGTCTAAAATACCGTCCAAATTTCAGGAATTTAGACGATGCAACTGGCTTTGGCACCGATGGAGGGTCTGGTCGACGAGATCCTGCGCGACGTGCTGACCCGCGTCGGCGGCATCGACTGGTGCGTCACTGAATTCATTCGCGTTAATGATCGCCTGCTCCCTGAACATTACTTCCACAGACTAGCGCCGGAGCTCAAGGCTGGCGCGAAAACTCGCGCCGGCACCTCCATGCGGGTTCAACTGCTGGGCTCAGATCCCAGCTGTCTTGCCGACAACGCCGCACTCGCCTGCACCCTGGGCGCTCCCGTCATTGACCTCAACTTTGGCTGCCCGGCCAAGACCGTCAACAAGTCACGCGGTGGCGCAATCCTGCTGAAAGAGCCGGAGCTGCTGCACGCCATCGTGCGGGAAGTCCGCCGCGCTGTCCCTACCCATATCCCGGTCACCGCAAAAATGCGCCTGGGCTTTGAAACGCCGGATGTCGCACTGGATTGCGCGCGAGCCCTGGCCAGCGGTGGTGCCTCACAGATCGTGGTACACGCCCGCACCAAGGTCGACGGTTATCGTCCTCCCGCACATTGGGACTGGATTCCGCGCGTGCAGGAAGTCGTCTCCGTGCCGGTTTTTGCCAACGGCGAAATCTGGTCGCTGGCAGACTGGCAGCGCTGCCGCGACATCAGTGGCGCGGAAAATTTCATGCTCGGCCGTGGGCTTGTTGCCAAACCCGATCTTGCACTCGAGATCGCCGCTACAAAAAACGGTGAGGCATTCGCGCCCATGAGCTGGAACGAGTTGTTCCCGCTGGTGCAGGATTTCTGGCGACAGCAGCGGATCAAGCTGCCACCCGACTATGCGCCGGGCCGGCTCAAGCAATGGCTTGTATGGTTAGGCCGCAACTACGTGGAAGCCGCTGCGCTGTTTGACACGGCACGTCGCGAAACCGATTGCGAGAAACTGGATCGTCTTTTACAGATTGACGATCCAGTCAGGGAATCGCGCCTCGCTGCGTGAAACCTCGCGGCTGAAACTGCCGCTCAATCTCCCGCAGCGTAGCGGCAATCTTCATTGATGCCGTTGCCGGGGATTTCCGTAGCGGCAGGATTGATCGCGGCGTTGTTGTCGTCACAATCGCGGAACATGTCCTGCCCCTGCGAATAATAGCCGTCACCATCGTTGTCGGTGCCAAAGTCGATGAGGAAAGGCAGATACATATGCGCCCCGTACTGCGCGCCGCTTGAAACATCCGGAAACATCTTGACCAGCACGGTCTGGTCACTGTTGCTGGTGTTATGGAGTGAAGCGGCCGTCGTGCCGTCCGCCTGATAGACCTTGTAGTCCCAGTAGCCATCCGTCAGCAAGGCACTGACCGCGTAGAGATGTCCGGCCGGCACGGTCACCCGATACCAGTCCACGTCGCCCGTCGTAAAGGTGTGCGCAAACTTGTCTTCAGGCAGGCGGCGCAGGAGATAAAACATCTGCTCTTGCCGATAAGGTGCCAGCGGCAGCGTGCTGGTCGTGGTGGCGGCGCTGTTGTCGCCCGGCTCGAAAGCATCAGCAACGGAGGCGAGTGGCTTGTCGGCCCCCGTGCAATCCTGATCGAGGCCGTCACCCGGAATATCGTCGCCCCATAGATTGGTGTCGGCACGCTGATCATTGCAGTCAAACCAGCTGGAGACATCATCACCGTCGCTGTCTACGAAGGAATGAACGTTGATCCAGTAGGTGCTCACGCCCCAGGCCTGTCGATTGTCGAGGGTCTGGTAACCCACCTTGATGAAGTAGCTGCCCGAGCTTGCAGGCTTGAACTTGATGCGGTTGGCAGACTGGTAGAAGTTGTTTTTCTCGCCGACCTCCGTCACGCCATCACTGCTGTACAAACGGGTTTCCGTGCCGCAGGTGAAACACTGATGATCCACCACCACTTCGTAGGTCTGGCCCGCAGACAACTCGACCTTGAACCAGTCGATATCACCCTGCGGAAAGATGTTGGCGCCATAGCTGCGATTGAGCGCAATAGGCGTCGCATGGGCAGCCTCGCGGTTGAGGTCGCCGTTCTTGTCGAACTCGTCCACCGCCACCGGATAAATCTCTTCCTTCGGCAACGGCGCGCTGGCATCGTCAGCACCGCCGCAGGCGCTGAGCAGCGCGATGATCAACAGCAGCGATGAAACAAGGATTGTGTGAAGCGATTTCATGGTGATCGCCTTCTCCCGGAATGGAAAATCGGTTTTGAAAAATCGGCAACCGCCCTGGCGCGGCGTGAATGTCTGGGTAACCGACATTCACGCCGCCGCTTTTCTTATGGCGCCGGCTTATAGGTGTTCGACCAGAGCAGGTAGCCGCTCTCGCCGCTGTCGAGGTAGCCGTATCCACCGTAGGCCGCCAACACATCCCCACTCGGCAAGCGAAGCAACTGGCCGATCTGATAGGCCGATCCTGATTTCGTGGCGATTTCCGGTGTATTCCATGTGCCGGAAATGCGTCGGCTCGACTTGAGGCGGCTGGAGCCATCAATGGCGGCAATCATCGCCACACCGTTGTTGTCCAGCACCGCGGCCAGACTAGGCCGGATGTTACTGCCGGTATTAAACACCGGTTCCAGGGCGGCTCCCCAGCCACCCGATGTGGTATACGACAGCGCCACCACACGGTAATTGAGGGAAGGTGCGTTCTGGGCATAGACAGAGGCGCCCACCACCGCACTGCCATTGGGCGCAAAGGCCACCGCAGGTCCGCGAGTGACATCGTTGCCGTCAGCGCTCATCCAGCGCGGCGTTGCCCAGCCGCCGTCATAGCGGCTCAGCCGTACGCGCTGCACGGACACACTGCTGTCGAAATCCTGCCAGGCCAGGATGGCCCGGCCACTACCGTCAACCGCCAGCGCAACAGTGTAGAAGTCAGTGTTGATCGCGATATCGGCAATCTGGACCGTGCTGCCACTGACGGCACCTGCGGTGAAATGGATCGCCCACAGGCTGCTGCTGGACTCGGACAGTCGATGCCAAACCGCAACAGCGTGTCCATTGGCGCCGGTCGCCACACGCAGATCGCCCGGCATATAGGTCTGGTCGCCGCTGCTGTTTTGCGCATAGACGATATTGAGATTGCCCCAGCCGCCAGCGCCGAAGGAAGCCGCGATCAGGTTTCTCTTGCCGGTCAACTGACCTGACAACTGGTCTTGCGTCCACAGCACGGTTGCATTACCGCCCGCCGGGTTGACCGCCAGTCCGAGCAGTCCACCACTCAGAGGCTGACCATTGCCGGGCCCGTCTGTGGTGTAGTCCGGCAAAGGTTGCATGGCAACGGCACCCCAACCGCTAGCTGCGGTATTGCGAACGGCCCAGACGTGGTTCCAGCCACCGTGCGCGATGTCGCTGGCCACCCAGGCCGCCGTGACAGTGCCCTGGTTGTCCATGCCCGTACTCATGTAGGCAGCAGAGCCCGAATCCGGCAAGACCACGCTGCTCACGGCGCCCCAGCCACTGGCCGGGTCATAGCGACGGATATACAGGGCGACATCACTATTGACCCTCCCAGGCCAAACCACTGCGACCTGGCCACTGGCATTGCTGGCCACCGAAAATCCGATCGCATCCCCGCCGTATCCGCTGCCCACTTTGAAATCGCATTGCCAGCCGGTGGCCGGTGGATTCACGTTAAGCGCGGCGGCGTTGCTGTTCACCGTGCCTTCACTGTTGCTCGCGATCACGCGGAAGCGCTTGCCGATGGTCGAGCAGGTGTTGAGGTTGCCAGGCTGGGTGTAGGTATCCGCGGTGGCACCGTTCATGTTGTCCCAGGTGCTGCCACTATTGTTGGACACCTGCCACTGATAGGTCGGTGATGGCACGCCGCTGGCGGCAGCGCTGAAAGTGGCATCGTTGCCTTCCCTGACGCTGACATCCTGCGGCTGCGTGGTGAAAACCGGCGCGGCATTGCCCACCGTCACCGTCAACGTAGCGGCGTCGCTGGTGGCGCTGCCTTGACTGTTGCTGGCCTTGATCCGGAATTGCGCGCCGTTGTCGCCAGCTGTCGTGGTGGACGTGCTGTAGTTGTCATTGGTGGCGCTTGCGATATCTGTCCAACTGCCACCGTTATTATTGGAACGCTGCCATTGCAGTGTTGGCGTTGGCGTACCGCTGACGCTGGCACTGAAGGTGGCACTGCTGCCAACTGCCACGCTCTGGCTGGCAGGTTGCGCAGTGATGACTGGCGCTGCATTTGCAGACGCCACGTTGATGGTGAGTACAGCGGCATTGCTGGTCACACTGCCCGCACTGTTATTGATCTGCACACGCAGTTGTGCGCCGGTGGCGGAGGCCACTGTCGCCGGCGTGGTGTAGTTGGCGGCTGTCGCAGCGCTGATGTCCGTCCAGCTCGTGCCGCTGTCGGAAGAGAGTTGCCACTGGTATTGCAGCGACGTGCCGCTGGCAGTGACGCTGAACGTCGCCGTGGCAGGTTCGGTCACCGTCTGGTTGGCAGGCTGCACGCTGATGGCTGGCGCCTGTACCGTCGACGTCACGGTGAGCTGTGCCGGCGAACTTGCCACCGTCGCGCCAGCCGCTGTCACCAGCACACGGAACAGACGGCCGGAATCACTCAGCATTGTCGTTGCCAAGATATAGCTGGTGGACGTTGCGCCGACAATACTGGCCCAACTGGTACCGCCATCAGCGCTGGACTGCCATTGGTAGCTGGGACTGCTGCCGGTCGTCGTCACGCTGAAGCTGGCGGCACTGCCCGCCACTACCGATGCATCCGATGGCTGCGCAGTGATGACGGGTGTGGGTGGTGGTGCATGGTGACCACCGCTGCAGGCCGCCAGCAGGAACGACACCGCCATCAGCGCCACAATCGACTGCCATCCTTTTCTCGCCGGCATGAACCTGTTCATTTTTTCACTCCTGTCTTGCGGGATTTCAGGGCAAACCTATTTGCAGGCAGCCCTGGCTACATCCCTTTTGATTTCTGCTTAGGGAAAACTCAGCGAACCGCGCCAGCTGACAACACCCTGATCTCCGTCTCCCGTCACCGGGCCTTTGAGAGCAGTGCCATTGAAAGTGATGAGGTGGTTGTCCAGATCGACGCTCATATCCGCGCAAGCGGTGTTGCCATCCGGACAAGAGAAGGGCACGAATCCGAACGTGGACGGATCCAGATAGGGATGGACATAGTCCACCTGGAGCAATTGCGGCGATCCTTGTGATGCGCTTCGATATTGGACACGCAGTGTCCAGCCATTGGAGACGCCACTGACATCCTTGAAATCAATGATGTGAATGCCTGTATCCGGATTCACGCTGCTGCTGGACTGGGATGGGCAGTACTCGCTGTGCGTATCATTCAGATACATGAGCTGATGACCTCCACCACCCGGATTGGAAAAGGTCAGCGCGATCGGGCATTCCAGTTCAACCCTGACGACGTCGCTGATCGCCGTGCCTGCACTATTGCTGGCCACCGCGCGAAAGTAGGAGTCACTGGAGTATCTGTTGGCAGGCGCAGCCGCATAGCTGCTGCCGGTTTCGCTGCTCATATTGTTCCAACTCACGCTGTTATCCGTGGACACCTGCCACTGGTAAGCGGGCGCTGGTGTGCCGCTGGCTTCTACCGTGAAGATGACTTCGGTCCCGGCAGGCACGCTGGCGCTTTGCGGCTGGGTGATGAAGACAGGTGCAACATTTGCGGCGGTGACCGTCAGCGTGACGACACCGCTGGTGGCGTTGCCTTCGCTATTCGTGGCGATGAGACGGAATTGCGCGCCATCATCGCCTGCCACTGTGGCAGGCGTGGTGTAGTTGTTGCTGGTGGCACCCGCAAGATCGGCCCAGCTCGCACCACTATTGTTGGAGCGCTGCCATTGCAAGGTTGGCGTCGGCGTACCGCTGATGCTGGCGCTGAAGGTTGCAGTGGCACCCACCGCGACACTCTGGCTAGCAGGTTGCGTGGTAAAGGACGGCGCTGCATTCGCCGATGACGCCGGATTGATCGTAAGCGTGGCGGCATTGCTGGTGACGCTGCCCGCGCTGTTGCTCACCTGTACCCGGAATTTCGTGCCGCTGGCTGCAACTGCGGTGCCCGGCGTGGTGTAGCTGGAGGATGTGGCGCCGCCAATATCCATCCAGGGTGCTTCGCTATCCGTGGTGAACTGCCACTGGTATTGCAGCGACGTACCGCTGGCAGTGACGCTGAACGTTGCGATGGCAGGTTCAGTCACCGTCTGGTTGGCGGGCTGCACGGTGATGGCTGGCGCCTGTACCGTGGACGTCACGGTGAGCTGCGCTGGCGAACTCGCCACCGTCGCTCCAGCCGCTGTCACCAGCACGCGGAACAAGCGGCCGGAGTCACCCAGCACTGTGGTTGCCAAGGTGTAGCTGGTGGACGTAGCACCAGGAATATCCGTCCAGCTTGCTGCACGATCACCGCTGGCTTGCCATTGATAGCTGGGACTGTTGCCGGTCGCTGTCACACTGAAGCTGGCGGCATTGCCCGCCACCACCGATGCATCCGCGGGTTGGGCGGTGATCACCGGCGTGGACGGTGGCGTGTTGTGGCCACCACTGCAGGCGGCGAGCAAGAGCATCAGGCACAGCGAAGCCAGCGTCCGGCCCCATACCTGCTTTTGTGTGATGAATTTTTCCACTTCCCCGCTCCTGTCCTGCGTGGTTGCCACAGCAGCAACCTGTTGCGCGCACAGCATTGGAAAAAAGTGGCGGCAGCATCAGTGCCGAAAGTCATCACGGAATACAGAAACGTGTAGGAAATCATCGCAACGGCAACAATGACTTTCGTCACTGGGCGTACTCAGGTGACAACTCCTAACATTCATGGCATGAATGTGGTTCACGCTTAATCCACTTCCCGACATGAGCACGGCAAGGACTGATACCCATACTGCGGAACCCCCCGGCGCGCCGATCACCACGCCATCAGTCGGCGGTATCTTGGTGGTCGACGATCACGAGCTCGTGCGCCTGGGGTTTCGTGCCTTGGTGCAGTCACAGGCTTCCATGGCGAAACAATCGCCGCTGGTCGTGTTCGAGGCCGACACCCTGGCCCAAGCCTTGTCGTTGTATGGCGAACATCGCGCCGAGATTGCCGTGGTGGTGCTGGACCTGAACCTGCCGGACTCCAATGGACTGGATGGACTGATGGCTTTCCGCCAGCGTTTTCCCGCCGCCACCGTGGTGGTGTTGTCAGGCACGGACAATCCGGCGCTGGTACGAAACGCATTGTCGCTGGGCGCGATATCGTTTTTTTCGAAGTCCGGTGACCTCGGCGACATGGTGGGTTTTGTGCATGCCTGCGTCCTTCACGGGCCGGAAGCCGCCAGCCGCAGACTGCCCCGTCTCGCGCCAGCCTTTGCCAGCTTTACCCAACCCGCCAGCACAAACGAATTTGCGCCAACGGCCGGGCAATCGCTGTCCTCACGCCAGCTACAAATCCTGCAATGGTTGCTGGAGGGCAAGTCCAATCGTGAAATTGGTCAGCTCGCTTTTCTGTCCGAGGGCACGGTGAAAAACCATGTCTCGACATTACTGCTGTCGTTTAGTGTACGGTCGAGGGCGCAACTCATCAGCAAGCTGCGCGCATGAACCCGGGATCTGTCCCACCTGCCAGCAACCCTGCAATCCTCCACGACAATCTGGATGCGCTGGTCCTGCGCGAACAGGTTGCCTCACTGTTCTCCACCATCCGCACCGCCACCTATGGCGATAGCGTGGTGGCCATGGTGTTTGGCCTGCTCATGTACTGGCAGACACGCCACCCGGTGATCTTTGTATGGATGGCGGTGCATTTCTATACCGTGCTGCGCCTGCCGATCGTGACGGCGTATTTCAAGGATACCGACGCCGACAGTAATATCCAGCACTGGATCCGCACCTATTGCCGCGAGCTGCGTATCAACAGCTCCGTGTGGGGTCTGGCGCCCCTGCTGTTCCTGCCCGACAGCCTGCATCTCACCTCGCTGATGATGATGGTCATGATGGGACTGTGCACGGCGGGCGTGCTGGCGGTCTCGCCGCTGCTGAACGCCGTGTACAACTACATCATGCCGATGATGCTGGGACTGACGCTGGCGCTGGTCCTGCATGCCGACATGCTGAACCTGTTCCTCGCCGTATGCTGCGTCGTTTTCATGGTGGTGGTCCTGGGTTTCGCCAAGGCCCAGCACGAATTGCTCACCACCTCCCTGCGCACGCGCTTTGAAAAAGCCGCGCTGGTGCAACGGCTGGAACAGCAGATACACGCCACCGAGTTGGCCAGCCAGGAAAAAACCCGCTTCCTCGCTGCCGCCAGTCATGACCTGCGCCAGCCCTTGCATGCCATCGCCCTGCTCGGCGCCGCGCTGGAGAATGAACTCGACACCCGTCCTGAACAGGCCAATGCCTCGCGATTGATGCGCGCCGTCAACACGCTCAGCCACTCGCTGGACATCATGCTGGATGTCTCGCGCCTGGATGCAGGCGTGGTGGTCCCCGAACGTCAACCGGTCGCACTGCACAGTCTGTTCCAGTCACTTAACCAGAGCTTTGTCAGTGCAGCGAGTGAAAAAGATATCCAGCTGCGCCTGCGCTCCAGCCCGCTGTGGGTGGATAGCGATCCGCAACTACTGCATCGCATGCTGTCCAACCTCATCGACAACGCGATCAAATACACGCAGCGGGGCGGTGTCCTCGTCGTTGCGCGTCGACGCCACACCCGGAAGGAAGGCACGGGCCAGGCGGAAATCTGGATCGAGATCTATGACTCCGGCATCGGCATTGCGGCGGAACAACAGGCTCGCGTGTTTGAAGAGTTTTACCAGGTCGGCAATCCCGGCCGGGACCGTTCCCTGGGATTGGGCATCGGCCTGTCCATCGTCAAACGGCTTTCCCAGCTGCTGACGCATCCGGTAGAACTGCGCTCGGTGGCGGCACGCGGCACGCGCTTCCGTTTGCGATTACCCGCGGCGCAGCCACAGCGGGCAACGAGCTCTGTCGCTGACACGCGCCTGTCGGCATTGCAACCCAAAGCACCGGCACGCCTGCCTGATCGCGTGCTGGTGCTGGACGATGAAGCAGATGTGCGTGAGGCCATGAGCCAACTGCTGCACTCATACGACATCGAGGCAGAAGTGGCAGCCAACGAGGCCGAAGCCGTGATGGCGCTGAACAACTCGATGGAACAGCTGAATCCGTTTGCGCTGCTGATCTGCGATTTTCGCCTCGCCGACGGTGTTGATGGCCTGCAGGTTGGGCAGGCCCTGTCACAGCGTTTCTTCAACATTCCGCTGCTGCTGATCACGGGCGAGACCGCGCCCGAGCGCTTGCAACGGGTACGCGAAGCCGGCGTGCCGGTGCTGTTCAAACCGGTCAGCGCCGAACGTCTTTTCCAGGCGATGACGGCCGCCGTGGGCTGAGCCCTTCTGTACTCCGGCTGGCGTTGCGCTACTGGAACTTCCAGCTCAGACGAAGATTGGCCGTCCAGTACTGCACCAGGCCAGGGTTCTCGATGCCGACCTTCTTGATCGCATAGCTGCCGGACGCATCGTAGTACTCGACACCGCCACCCAGCTCCCATTTGCCAATCACCTTGCGCACATCAACGCGACCGGCAATCGCGCCATAAGGCGAAAGGCGGTAATCGCTGGAGGCAAAACCATCGCTGCGGAAGTTGTTGTAGTAGGGCTCGTAGAAGAAGGCCTGCGACTGGCTGTACCAACGCAAGCCCGGCGTCACGCGCCAGCTATCGCCGATCGTCTGGTCCCAGGCCAGATCTACCGTGTGTGACTCGATGCTCCAGTCACCGTGGTAGTAACGGGCATCCGCGCGGATCGCGGCACCGAGGCTGGGGAAGTAATGCCGCAGCTTTCCGGTGACCGCCCATGTTTGCCGCCCATCCGGCCGGCTATCGGCAACCGGACTGGAGATGGCGACGATATAGGCCTGCTTGTACGGATCACTGAGGAACCCACTGTCACGGCTCAAGCTCAGCGAAACCTGCATCGTGGTCTGCGCATCCAGCACCCACGACACACCGCCGTATCCGGTGATGGTTTTCTTGCTGGCGTGACTGATGCGCGTGGGATACGCGGGGTTGCCGGCGTCGGTGGGATCGAGCTTGTCGGAGGAATATCCAACGCCGCCGCTAACGGTGTACATCTTGTCTTCAGGCGTGAACTGCGCTTCGACACCGCCATGCAGGGAGGTGTAGTCGCGTTCCGTGGAATAGCCTGCGCGCAGGCCCCAGTCGATTCCAGCCAGCGGAATGCCATAACTGACATCCGTCGCGACACGACGCTCACGAATGCTCGCGCCGCTCATCACCTGCACGGGTTTTCCATTGGCATCCGGTTGCACCCACCAGGGGCTGGCACCACTCATGGCTTCGTAGGTGACATCCAGCTGCGCCACCTGATCCGCGGCGAACGGTGTCGCGGCCAGACGGAATAATTGTGTGTCGATCTTGTACCGATCAACATCCTTGCCACTCGCACTGCGATCCGCAGGCAGCGCCCCTTCCTGATAGTGCGAGAAAAGATAATCAGTCTGCACTTCGGCTTTTGCGACTCCGGGCAAAGCCATCGCCGCCGCGGTCAATGCCGAAAGGGATGCGCGCGTTTTCTTGGGCGGTGTCATCAGTTGCACCCGCAGCCGCCACCGCCCAGGGTGGTATCACCGGAGGCTGCTTCCTTGCTGACGGCCACATGCTGGCGATAGGTCGTCAGCAACGGATCCGATTCAAACGCCATGCCCGGCCTGGCCAGATCACCGCGCTGCCATGGTTGTACCTGCGCGCAACCCGATAAGGCCAACAGCGCCGTTGCCAAGCCGGTGATGCAGACATTCTTCATGTTCATGGTTTCTCCCCCAATGCAGCCTTGATGGCAGCCTCAATCTGTTGCGCGTCACGCGCGCGATAACCTTTATGGATGTAGCGCACGACACCCTTCGCATCAATCAAATACGACGTTGGCATGTCGCGCAAACCGAATGCTTCCGGCCATTTGCCTTGCGGATCAAACAGCAGCGGAAATTTCGGCAGCAGTTGATCGATCATGCGCTGCGCACTTTTGCGTTCGGTGTCGACATTGACGCCCAGCACCGTGAAACCGCGTCCCTGGTATCGCTGATACATGGTGTCCAGCACCGGTATCGCCTCACGACAGGGCGCGCACCACGAGGCCCAGAAATCGACATACACCACCTGTCCGCGAAACTGATTCAGGGACAGCATGCGCCCATCACTGGCCAACGCGCTGAGATTGGGCGCAGCCGCTCCGATCTCCATCGCCATCGCCTGCGGCGACAGCACCAGCAACACCAGCGTCAGCAGTCGACGTAACCGTCTCATAGCGTCTTCAGGTACTCGATGATGGCCTTGCGCTCCTGATCCGTCAGCACCGAAGTGAATTCGTGACCGGAATTGCTCTGGCTGTACATATGCGTGTTGTAAATCTTGCGATCCTCGACCTGTTGGTTGGTCAGGATTGGAAGATTCGCGATATTCCAGATCAGGCCGCCGTTACCGTAGATCGCATTGAAAATATCCTGCAGCGTCTGGCCCGCGGAGTCGTTCGGATTGCAATCGATGTAGGGCGTGGTGCCCGGTGCGCCGCAATTCAGGGCATCGTACTTCCATCCCATCTTGGCGCTGTCGTAGCTGGCGAGGTCATAACGGAAGCCCATCACCACCTTGCCGGCCTGATCCGCCCGCGGCGTATTCGATACGCGGCGCCAGATATCACGACGATCTGATGGCTTCAGCACTTCCCATACCGAAGGCACCGAGCCATTGTGCAGATACGGTGCGGTTGCCCACACGCCGTAAAGCGGCGGTGCCAGATAGCCGAGCTTGCGGTTGCCACGCAGGGCGGTGTCATTCCAGTCACCGCACAGTGACACGCCGGCGTCGTTGTATGGTCCATCGGAATAGGCGAACCAGTCGCTGCGCGCGTAGTTGGCAATCACCTGGCTGTTGCCATCCAGGCGCCTGGAGTCGGTGCCGATCACTTCAATCGGCACGACGTTGGCGGCGATGCCTTCGAGCACCGGCGTCGCCAGATAAGTCGTGTCGTTGACGTAGCGTGGTGAGTACGCGCCGTGACAGCTGGCGCAGGAGCCATTGCCTCCCGGCGGCTTCGGCACGGAATTGTTCAGGCTCGGCGACCAAAGATCCTTGCTGTGAAACAGGATCGCGCCCTGCTCTGCCAAAGCCGTGTCGATCGTGCCCATTTTGGTTTCGGGCCATGCCGGGGATTTCTGCGAAGCAATCCAGGCATCGGCGTCCTGCTGGTGATCGGTAATCCATTTCTTGTCGGCCGCCATGTCAGTATGGAACGGCGTGTTGGGGAAATGGAACGACAGCTCGATGCGCTTGGAATCCATCACCTGGCCGGCGTCAAAGAATTTCGCTGGACGATGGCCGACGTTCCACCACACTGGTGGATCCTCGGTGCCGGTCGATGGCTGCGTCTGGATCGTCAGATAGCCAGGAATGCCGGTCAGCTCCGATATGGTCAGCGTGCCGAACAGCTGGAAGTTGGTGATGTTGCCGGTGCCGCGCACCTTGTTCTGCGAGATCACCGACAGCGCACCTTGCTGCGGCGCAATCTTCACGAGATCGGTGAACATCAGCGTGATGTCGCTGAGACTGTTGGTGCCATAGATGGCGCCGAGTCCTGCGCCATCACTCGCAGCACCGACACCGCCACCGTGGCAGATGCTGCAGGTCGCGTTGAGTTTGCCAGTCCAGCTGCCGTCGGCGTTGCGCAACTGCGTCAGGCCCATTGGTAGCTGGCCACTGCCGCCATTGGTCTTGTTGGGATCTTCACCCGTGAGTGGATACGGATTGCGGGTCGGACTCAGCGGCATGCCCCAGCGCTCTGACACCAGCTGGTCAAAATTATCCGGGCGTGCCGACAATCCAAGAACCGAATTCCACATGCCCGCATAGTCGCTGGCATTGAAAGCGTAGCTGGACGTGCTGGAACTTCCCGAGAAGAAACTGCCTGCACCCACCTGCCCGGCGCTGGCGACAATCGGATAACCACGCGCAACCCTTGCACGTTGCTCACCACAGTTCGCGGGCTTGTCATCCGCCTGGCAGGTTTGCCACCACGCGTTCATGTACACCGCCTTGCCTTCGCTGATGCCAGGAACCACCAACGTGCGCGGATCATCCGGCAGCACCGCGCTGTCAGGCTTGCCTTCGCAGTAGGTATCCCAGAGATGGCCACCGCGCGCACTGCCGAGCAAGGGGAATTTTGAAACCACTGGCGTGGAGCCACCTGCGGCGAGCAGGGCCGCGCACGACGCTGGATCATCCCAGCAACCAAGCACCACCTTCATCGCGTTGTAAGGCTGACTGCCTACGGGCCAGGGCTGGCCACCGCTATGATGCTGCGCGGGATCGGAAGGATTGGTCAGGATCTTGTTGGTCTCGACACCCTTGTCCAGGGCGATCCACGAGTTGTAGACGTTGTTGTAATCCTGGCTGCTGTCGGTCGACAACATGAACAGCTTGCCGTCAGCCGTATCCGCAACGCCGCCAGGCACATGGCAGGTGCGGCAGAAATTCAGATTGCTTTGCGTGCTCTTGCCGAAGAATTCCTGCACGGTCTTGGACGGCGTGCCCGGATCACCGGAGCCGTTGTTGCCTGCCGTCGCAGTGCCGCCACTGTAGTTGCCTGAACAGGCGCTCAACAGCAGGCTCGCACCCATGAAGGATGCCTTGATCATGGTTTTCATCATTGACTCCTCACCTCTATCCACAAGCGCTGATCGCGGCCTGTGCCGGGTTGTATGCTGCAACTTACACCGTCGTAAAAATCCGCGCGAGTCTTCAGCGCGCATCAATGTGACACCGGGCTCATCGGTCTTCATAAGGTTTTCAGATATTCCAGAATGGCCTTGCGCTCCTGATCGTTGAGCACAGAGGTAAACGTATGGCCCACATTGCTCTGGCCATACATATGCGTGTTGTAGATCTTGCGGTTCTCCAGCTGCTGGTCGCTGCTGGGGGCCAGCCCCAGGTACCAGAGGAAAGGATTGCTGGAGTTGAGGATATTGATCATCTGGCCCAACGCCGGATCTGCGGCCTGATTGGCCGGATCGCAATCCAGGTACGGCGTTGTCCCTGCGGCACCACAGGCGAGTGCATCGTATTTCCAGCCCAGCTTGTCCTTGTCGTAGGCACGCTGGAAGCTGGTGTCGTAACCCATCACCACCTTGCCCAGCTGATCGAAACGCGCCGGCGTGGAGACGCGCCGCCAGATTGGCTTACGGTCCGCGGGCTTGAGCACTTCCCAGACATTCGGCACGGAACCGTTGTGGAAATACGGCGCACTCGCCCACACGCCGTAGAGCGGCGGTGCGAGATAACCCGGCGCACGACCCTGGCGGATCTCGGCGCGGTTCTGCGTGCTGCAGTCGAGATCGGGATTGCTGTTGATCGTTTCCGGATACGCAAAGAAATCTTCCTTGCCATATTGCTCGGCGGCTTCGCTGTCGCTGTCGACGCGCCAGTTGTCGGTCGCGATCAGATCGCGCGGAACGATGTAACTGGCGACACCTTCCAGCGCAGGCGTGTCGAGGTATCGGGAGTCGTTGACATAGCGCGGTGAGTACGCGCCGTGGCAGCTGGCGCAGGAGCCATTGCCACCCGCCGGTTTGGCGACGGGATTATCCAGTCCATCCGCCCAAAGATTCTTGCTGTGGAACAGCACTGCGCCCTGCTCCGCCAGCGCGGTGTCGATGGCCCCCGGATACGCCGGCGACTTCAGCGACATCAGCCAGGTATCGCCTGCGCGCACATGTTGCTTGACCCAGCCAAAACCACCGGGGCCAGGGCCGGGCAGGAAGAAACCAAAATCCGAACGCAGCGCATCCATCGCCAGGAAGCCGTCCATGAATTTGACCGGACGATGGCCCATGTTCCACCACGCTGGCGCATCAAGCGAACCGCCGTTCGGCGTGAAGACCGTGAAGCCGAGGAAGTTGGGATCGAGTGGGCGCAAGTCGCCTGCGACGATGAAGGTAATGATCTGCAGCGCCAGCGCGTTATTGGTGCCGCGTGTCTTGCCAACGATGACGGGTACCGGGATCGGTACACCCGGCACGGCACTGCCGCCGAGATCGGTATCCATCTGGCCGAATTCGCTGAGGCTGTTGGCGTTGCCGTAGAGCGCACCAAGACCCGGGCCGTCCGCAGGCGTGCCGATCTGGCCGCTGTGGCAGACATGACAGTTGGTGCCGATGTTTCCGTTCCAGCGGCCATCAGCGTTGTGCAGCTGTGTAAGGCCCGTGGGCAACTGGCCGCTGCCGCCGTTGGTCTTGTTGGGATCTTCGCCAGGCAATGGATAAGGATTGCGCGCAGTGCCCAGGCCCATGCCGTAACGCTCGGCCACCAATTGATCAAAGTTATCGGGACGTGATGACAGGCCCCACTTCTGCCACAGCGTGTTGTACTTCGTGGCGGTGAGATTGCCGGCCGGTCCATCGCCACCGAAATACCAACCCGCACCGACGGCGCCATTGCCCTCGATCAAGGTGCGTCCCTGCGCAGAAAGGCTGCGCAATTCGCCACAGGTTTTCGCGGCCTCGGGTTCGCCGACTTTTGCCGGATCAAGATGGCAGTCTTTCCAGAAGGCGTTGAAGTACACCGCCTTGTTGGCATTGGCACCTGCACGAACGAGGCTGCGCGGATCTGCGGGCAAGGCGGTGCCGTCACTCTTGCCTTCACAGAAATCAAACCAGGCATGTCCACCACGCGCACTGCCGAGCAGCGGCAGCAGCGCATCAGGTGTCGAGACGTTATTGGCCAGCAGCGCTGCACAACTATCGGGTTTGTCCCAGCAGGCCAGCACCACCTGCATCGCCTTGTAAGGCTGGCTGCCCACGGGCCAAGGCTGGCCACCGCTGTGATGCTGCGCGGGATCCGAAGGATTGGTCAGGATCTTGTTGGTCTCGACGCCCTTGTCCAGCGCGATCCACGAGTTGTAGACGTTGCTGTAGTCCTGGCTTGGATCATTCGAGAGCATGAACAGCTTGCCCTCGTCCGTATCCGCCACACCGCCCGGCACATGACAGGTGCGGCAGTTATTCAGATTGGTTTGTGCGCTCTTGCCAAAAAATTCCTGCACGCTCTTGGAGGGCGTGCCTGCGTCCGAATTGCCGTTGTTAGCCGCCGTCGCAGTGCCACCGCTGTAGTTGCCTGAACAGGCACTCAGCAATAGCACTGCGAACAGGCCCGTGGCCCCGGAAATACACCGCATTGTTCTCTCCTCCAGTCAGGTCATAGCCCGCCGGAATATGGGTACCCGCGTGGGCTTTGCCTCTATCGCGGTTCGTGTCTAAACTTAATCCGAGTAAATGCTCAGGTCTACTCGGATTCCATACCCCCCATGACACGCCCCCTAAAGCAAGCTTATCTACATGATTTAAAGGCTAAAAAAGCACCTGCACAACGGCGTGCAAAAGCCACTGTCGCCGCCATGCTGGATGCGGCTGCTCGGATACTTGAGCGCCAGGGCTACGACAGCGTCACCACCAATCACGTTGCCGAAGCCGCAGGCGTCAGCATTGGCTCGCTCTACGAATATTTTCCGAACAAGCAGTCCATCATCGCCGCCGCACTCGCGCGCGAGCTGCAGGAAATCGCCGACGAAGTGAAAGCCAGCATGCGCACCGCACTGGCTTTGCCGGATCAACCGCGCGGCGGCATCGATCACTGGATGCGCGGAATGATGTCCTCGCTCGAAAAGCGGGGAAAGCTATTGCGGGTCGCGATGCGCGAGGTGCCGTTCTTCTGGGACATTCCCGAAGCACACAATCTTTCCGAGACCTTGCAGCACATCGCCCAGGAAGGACGCCGCAAGAGCGAGCGCGTGCTGCACTTCGAAGATCCGGAAGCTGATACCTATCTGCTGATGACGATGTGCTGGGCGGCCATTCAACAAACAGTGTTGTATCGCCCGACTCATCTTTCGCGTGAACGGCTCACGCGCACGTTGGTCGACATGGTGACCAAGCTGCTGTGATCAGAATCCACGCTCAACCAGTTCAGCCACGATGTCGCGATAGAGATTCATGCGGCTGAAACGGAACATGCGGTTGTCCTCGCCGTTGCAACTCATTTTGCCCTCGTCCATCCCCGGAACCTTGAGATCGGAATAGGCCATATGCTCCAGGCCCGGATGTGGATGCGCCGGATCCAGCGTGACGCCATTGATCCATCGCGGTACGACCGGCGTTGTGCCACCTGTAGCGCCCGGGCCATAGGTCACGAACTTCTGCGAATCCACCGAGATGTTGCCGTCGTTGGGTCCTTCGTTATCCATCACGATCTGCCAGTTGGCCTTCTTGCTGGTGTAGCAGGGATGACCAATATCGAAGACCTGTGAAGTGAAGGTCTGGTAGAACACCGGGTGCGCAGCATCGACCGGCAGCGGATAGCGCTGGTTGAAACTCGGCGCGCAGCTTGTGCCTTCGCCGGGCGTGCAATTCATGTCAGTCGTGATCATCACGTACTTGCGCGTCAGCGCTACGGCCGAGTCACTGCCGTTGACGATCAGCGCCTGGTTCTGGCGGATCGAATCCACGGCCAGCGCCAGATCAATCAGCGGTGACTTGCAGCCCGGCGACAGGCACGACGCTGTCAATGCCAGATAGACATCCGCCTGCGAGGTGCCCTTGTTGGCGCCCGCCATCGAGGTCCAGCTGGCGATGTGCCTGTACATCAGCTCGCCGCTGTACTCGTTGCGCACCGCCGCCAGCATGTAACGTGAATCCAGGCAACCCTGCGAATGGCAGATGATGTTGAACTGCAGCTTGCGTCGGCATTCGTCCTCACTGGAAAAACCGTTGCGGGCGCGCAAGGCAGGATCCGCGCAGTACTGCCGCGTCGCCAAATGGATGCCGTCGACCTCCACCGGATTGCTGCCCTTGCACAGCATCTCATCGAGCGTGGCGCCGGCGCACTTCTTGTAGAGCAACTGGCCACGATTCTCGCTGGAGCCGTAGGCAATCTTGTTCGGCTGGTAGACCACTGCACCCGCGGCCTCCAGCATTTTCTTCACGCCGTAGACTTCATTGCCACCACCACCGTCCGTCGCGTCACTCTGGAAGGATTGCTCTGCCGTCACCGAGAATGCGTGCGAGAACACGATTGGCCAGCGCGTAGCGAGGCTCTTGCCGCTGCCATCGGCAGGCGCGGCGTAGAAGCTTCCATCCGGGCCTGCGCCGCTGACCAGCGTCGATGCCGGATCCACGCCCTGTGAAGAATGACAGGCGCCAAGCAGCAGCGACAGGATCAACGCCGGGCGACGGCAGTTGGCGCGCGGCAGCTTCATTGCAACAGCGTACCCGCCGTCGGCAGTGACGAAACGATCGGGATGCCAATCAGCGCCGAAGGGGTCGTATCCATTGCTTCGGCCAGCTCGGCGAAGAACTGCGCAACGGGAACCAGCTGATCCTTTGCGACCTTGTCCAGCGTATCGGCCTCGTCGTAAAGATAGTTGGGACCGGCGATCAGGCTCGCGACCGGCACGCCCGCCACACAGGCAAATGCGTCGGTGGGAATGCCTACGGTGGGACACAGCGCAATGGCATTGAGCAGCGCGGTACGTCGCAGATCGTGCTTGATCAGGCCATTGATCATGGTCAGCTTCAGCGTCGGCCCAAGGTTCTCGAAGATGCCGCGGAATTCCGGCTGGTCGGTGGTGTAGAGCTTGCCGTTGGCATCCTTCAGGCCCTGCTTGCCGATGTGCTCGATGGTGATGTCGCCGACGATGTTGTAAGGCGTCTGCTTTTCGGTGATGTATTTCTTGGCGAAGGCCTTGTGCACCTGGTAGCCGGTCCAGTGGCTGTCCATGGTCGTGAACAGCATGGTCTTCTGCCGCGCTGATGCGGGCTTGGAGGCAAAGTACTGCGCCTGTGCCAGCACGCTGGCGGCTCCACTGCCGTCTTCAACCGCACCGTTCCATGCAGAGTCGTGATGCGAGGTAACGAGGATGGTATCCATGCTCTGGCCCGGCAAGGTGCCGACCACCGCGCGGCCCACTGCCTCCTGACGGCTGCCTTCCATCACCATCTTCGCCATCGGCTTGCCGCCTGCGGACTGCATCAGTGCGCGAATCTTCGCGCCGTCCTTGGGCGAAACCCAGACGCCGGGAATGGTGACCTGCGTGTGATACGACTCGTTGTAGTACTTGTTGGAATCAAAGTAATCCGCCAGCACGCCGACGAAGCCGGCAGCGCCCGCATTCATCACCTGCTGGACCACGGTCTCATACGTGGTCTGGAAAGGATTGGCGATGAGGATCGACAGCGATGGATCAATGATCGACAGGCCCGGATCCCACAGGAACTCCATCAGCGGCGCGAGGCCCGCGGTGGGAATCAGGAACTTCAGGTCAAACACCACGATCTTGCCCTTGACGTCTGCAAGGATCGGCACGCCAAGGCCGATGTCGACGATCTCGGCATTAAGGCCATCCTTGCCGGTGGAGAATACCGAAGGTTTGTCAGGCGTGACGAAGGTGAACGGCGTCGGCGAACTGTCGATCGCCTGGCCTGCAACGCTGAGGCTCGACTGCGTCGCCTCCCAGCGCCAGGTGGTCGCGGTTTCGTAGTGCACATCCTGCAAGCCAAACGATTCGAACTTGCACTTCATGTAGGCTGCGGCCTTCGCGCCACCAAGGGTGCCGGTGCGGCGGTTGCCAAAGCCGGTGAGATCCTCGATCCAGCCATAGATGCGATCTGCACTGGGCATACCGACGGTTTCCGGACCACTGACCTTGGCGCAGGGTGCGGCATTCACGACCTTGTCGATGTTCGCGGCCTCCTCTACTCCAGGCGAACGCGCGCCACAACTGGCCAGTGACAACACGAGGCCACAGGTCGTCGTCATCAGCACAAATCGTTTCAACACAGGCTTTCCCCTTCGTCGTTATATGGGCAGCCCTGCGGCTGCGCTTAATGCGGCGAATAATGCCGACAAGCAGGCCGGCAGGCGTTATCAGAAATGGCCAATGTCGCATTCATTTTCCGCCACGGCTAAACTGCGGCATGTCTGCAAACAACCATATCGCTCCCACGGTCCCGATCAGTTACGTACGGCTGCTGCTGGACGTCGCCGAGGATTACGGCGTTGATCGCAAGACCCTGCTGCACGGGCTCAACATCCCAGAGTCCCTGCTGCAACAACCCCATGGGCGCATCAAGTTGCTGGAGGAATATGCGGCACTGTGTCGGCGTGCGCTGCACATGACGGGCGAGCCTGCGCTCGCCTACGAGTTCGGCATCCGCTCGAATCCGACCACGCACGGCATCCTCGGCTATGGCCTGATCAGCCAGGCGACGTTCAATGATGTACTGACCTTTGCGGCACGCTTCGGCCACGTCTTGCGCATGCCAGCATGGAATTTCCATTTCTCGCTGGAACCAACGCACATCGTGATGGAAGGACGCGAGGCGATCTCGCATGGCGACCTGCGCCGCTTCTCCTGCGAACAGTTGCTGTTCAGCGTGTGGTCAATCGCGCATCACCTGCTGCCGAAAGCGCGCGGGATCGAATTGCTATTCGATTATCCGGAGCCGGTCTATCACAAGCGCTATCGCCGGCGACTGCCAAAGTGCACCTTCTCGACTTCGGTCACGCAGATCCGCATCCCGATCGAATATCTGGATGTGCCGCTGAAGACCGCCGATGCGGTTTCGGCGCAGATCGCCGAGAACGAGTGCGAACGTGAACTGGCGATGCTTGGCCACAACCGCGACATCGTCAACCAGGTGCGCGCCGTGCTGATCAATACCGATGAAGGTTATCCGGGACTGGAAGCGGTGGCATCACGGCTGTTCATGTCTTCGCGTACGCTCACGCGTCAACTGGGCGAGCGCGGCACCAGCTTCCGCCAATTGCTGGCCGAGGCGCAGAAGCGTGACAGTCATGCATTGCTGGGCGACTCACGACTGACGCTGACGGATATTGCCTACCGCCTGGGCTACAGTTCGCTGGCCAATTTCGCGCGCGCATTTCGTAGCTGGAACGATCTGTCGCCCGGAGAATTCAGGTTGCGCCTGCAACTGTAACGCTTATCGGCCCTTGAAGCTGGCCTTGCGTTTCTGCGTGAAAGCAGTAGCTCCTTCCATGAAGTCATGAGTCTTGCCGCATCCGCGTTGCAGTTCGCGCTCAAGCACCAACTGCGTCGCCAGATCATTACCTTCTGCTGCCTGAAGTACCTGCTTGATGCGCGCGATTGCAACGCTGGGGCCTGATGCGAAGCGCTGCGCCAGCGCGTTGACGGTGGGCATCAACTGCTCGTCATCCACGACGTCCCAGATCAGTCCCCATTCCTTGGCCTTGTCGGCAGGCAGGCGCTCGCCCAGCAAGGCCAGGCCCATCGCGCGCTGCAGGCCGATACTGCGTGGCAGCAGCCAGGTGCCGCCCGCGTCTGGAATCAAGCCAATGTTGACGAAGGCCTGCAGGAAATACGCTGAGCGCGCCGCAATGGTCAGGTCGGACATCAGGGCCAGAGATGCGCCCGCACCTGCCGCCATGCCATTGACGGCGGCGATGATCGGCTTGGGCAGCGCGCGCATCTTCTGCACCAGCGGGTTGTAGTACAGCTCCAGCGGCAGGCCCAGATCGAGATTGCCCTGCGCATCGACCGGTGGCTTGGCCATGTTCTGCGCGAGGTCCGCGCCAGAACAGAAGCCACGTCCCTCGCCCGTGAGAATCACTGCTTTCACTCCGTCATCCGCGCCTGCGCGGTCGAAGGCTGCCGCCAGCTCCTGCAGTGAATCGAAAGTCACTGCATTGAGTGCCTGCGGACGGTTGAAACGAATCGTGGCGACGCCGTTCTCGGCGCTGTACAGAACGTCTGGCATGGGCTTAGTCCAGGGTTGAACGCGCAATGATTTCCTTCATGATCTCCGAAGTGCCGGCAAGGATGCGGTGAATGCGCTCGTCCTGGTACAGACGGCAGATCGGGTATTCATCCATATAGCCGGCGCCGCCATGCAACTGCACGCCTTCATCGACCATGCGGCCGTTGACTTCGCTGGTGTAGAGCTTGGCGCGCGCGGCGTCGTCTGGGCTCAGCTTGCCTTCGTTGTGCATCTCGACGCAGCGGTCCACATAGACCTGCGCGATGTCGATCTCGGTGTCCAGCGCGGCGAGCTTGAAGCGCGTGTTCTGCATCTTGCTCAGCGGCTTGCCGAAGACCTTGCGCTGGCGCACGAAGTCCTTGGTCAGCTCCAGTGCATACCGCGCTGCGGCAATGTTTCCGCAGGCGCCAATCAGGCGCTCCTCGGCGAGACCCTGCATCAGGTGATAGAAACCACCATCGACCTTGCCCAGCACATTGGCCTTCGGCACTTTCACATCACGGAAGAACAGCTCCGCGGTGTCCTGTGACTGCATGCCCATCTTCTTGAGATTGCGGCCGCGTTCGAAACCTTCCATACCACGCTCGACGATGAACAGCGTCACGCCATGCGCGTTCTCGGGATGGGTCTTGGCAGCGACGATCACTACGTCCGCGTTAATGCCGTTGGAGATGTAGGTCTTGGAGCCATTCAGCAACCAGTGGTCACCCTGGTCAACGGCGCGCGATTTCATGCCTGCGAGATCAGAGCCCGCATCAGGTTCGGTCATCGCGATCGCGAGAATCTTTTCGCCACTGATCAGGCCAGGGAACAAACGCGCTTTCTGTTCTTCCGTGCCAAAGTGCCCGATGTAGGGCGCGACCAGGCGGCTGTGCAACGTGATGAAAAACCCCGAGTCGCCGTGAAAGGCATTTTCTTCAATCAGGATCTGTTCATAACGAAAATCCTTGATGCCCTGCCCGCCGTACTTCTCATCAGCCCACATGCACAGCAGCCCCATGTCGCCGGCTTTCTTGTAAGCCTCGCGGTCGATGATGTGCGCTTCGCGCCAGCGTTCGCCATGCGGACGGATTTCCTGCTGAAAGAACTTGCGTGCCGAGTCACGGAACATTTCCATCTCGGAATCCAGCGGCCTGCGTTTCATGCAACAACTCCTCGTAATGATTTTTATCGGGCAATCGGTCGAATCGTCGACTCGTGAAATGTCATGTTGAATTTGGAAACACCCACCGTCAGCAGCGAAGTGGCCTGTGCCAGATCGGGAAATACTTCCGGATCAAACCTTGCATGCCTCAGGTTGCCGGGACGCACCCAACCTTTGGCCGATGGCTGGTACACATAGCTCTTGCCTTGCAGATGCTGACCCAGCGTCACCCAGCTATCCGGCAGGATCGCGGTGGTAAATGGCAGGGAAATGGGCCAGGAGACGAAGTCCAGCTCGGCGAAGTTCTTGCCATCGCGACTGACGCGCACACGATCAAGTCCATTCTCGCCATAGCGCACGTCGAACTGTGCGACATCCTTCGGAATGCCCCAGTTGCGCTGGCCATTGACGACGCTGTCGAGCGAAGACACGAAGATGCGGCTGATCGACAGGTGGCGCTTGCCATCTTCAAACGGATAGCTGCCGGGGATAAACAGCAGTTCGTGGTACGGCCCCACCGGCGAATCCGAATAGTCCACGAACATCATGTAGCAGAACCGCGATGAGCCACGCTTGCCGCGCAACGTGGGTTCGACAAAACGTTCATCATCCAGCAGCGCCACGGGCGCACGGAACATGCAGATATAGCCACGGCCCAGCAGCGTCCAGGGTGCAGGCGCATGCATGACGGTGGGTGAAGTCTGGGTATTCATTTCGCTTCCTTTCAAAAAAATCTGCTTACTGCCAGATCACTGCGCGCTTGAGTTCCGACCACTGTTCGGCCTGTGGCATGTAACGTTCTTCAATGATGTTGCGCTTGATCTTCAGCGTTGGGGTCAGGAACCCGTTCTCAACTGTCCAGGGCTCATTCACTACCACGAGAAAATCGAGCTGCTCGTGATCTTCGAGTTCCTTGTTGACGCGATCCAGCACAACCTGCAGCTCGCTGCTCATCGCGGCCTGGCCGTTGCTCTGCAAGCGCTGCTGCGCCTCCGGTGACAGCATCACCAAGGCAAAAGGCTGCGCCAGGCTGGCGCCGGTGACACAGGAGGATTCAACCACCGGATGGCTGCCAATCCGGTTCTCGATCGGCGCCGGTGCCACGTACTTGCCCTTGCTGGTCTTGAACAGTTCCTTCACGCGTCCGGTAATGCGCAAGCGACCATCTTCATCGAAAGCGCCGCGGTCGCCGGTGCGGAAGTAACCATCCGCCGTCATTTCTTCTGCCGTCTTCTCCGGCATCTTGTAGTAGCCCATCATCTGGCAGGGGCTCTTGACCAGCAGCTCGCCGTTGGCATCGATGCGCGATTCAACGCCCGCATAGCCCTGCCCGATCCAGCCCTCGCGCAAAGTGCCTGGCTGGCCGCCATGCGAGTAGGCGAAGTTCTCGCTCATGCCATAAACCTCCAGCAGGTCGAGCCCCAACTTGCGATACCAGTTGAGCAACTCCGCTGGCAGCGGTGCGGAACCGGTGAGCGCAACACGCACGTCCTGCAGGCCCAATTGCGCGACGATTTTTTTCTTGATGATTCTGGAAACCAGCGGAATGGCGAACAGTTTCTTCTGCTTGGCCAGCGGCAGCTTCTGGTTCACGCCCAGGTAGAACTTGGTCCACAGGCGTGGCACCGAGAAGAAAATGGTCGGCAGTGCGCGACGCAGGTCTGCGGCAAAGGTTTCAAGCCTGTCGGCGAAGAAGACACGGCAGCCGTTGTAGAGCGAGCCGGATTCCACCAGCGCGCGCTCGGCGACATGCGCCAACGGTAGGTAGGACAACAGGCGGTCGGCGGATGACATGTTCAACATGCGATTCAATCCGTCTGCCGCGCGCGTGAAACTGCCGTGACTGTGCATCACACCCTTGGGCCGGCCGGTGCTGCCCGAGGTATAGAGAATGGTCGCGAGATCATCAGCGCTGGGCAATTGCAGGTCCTGCAAAGGCTGCGTGTTGGCGATGATGTTGTCCCAGCTAGGCAGGTCGTTCCGCGGCGCCATCGGCAGGGTAATAACCGGCAAGCCCTTGGGCACCACCGGCGAAATCTCGTTCCAGCCGTCGCTCTTGCCGTCCATCTTGCCCAGGAACAGCAGCCTGGCTTCGCTGTGTTCAAAGATGTAGCCGGCAGTATCGCCGTTGAGCGCAGGATATAGCGGCACGGAAACATGGCCGGCCATCCAGATGGCGAGATCGGCCATGATCCAGTGTGCGCTGTTCTTGCCGAGCAGGGCAATATTGCTGCGCGGTGGCAAATTCAATGAACGCAAATGCGTCGCCATGCGACGCACCTGGCTGGCGACTTCAACCCAGGTGTAATCCACCACGCGGCCATCGGCATAGGGCTGCGTCATGTACACCGCGTGCGTCTGCGTCACCTCCCAGTGCAGCAGGCAATGCAGCAAGGTGGTCTTTGGGTTTTTAGTCGTTGCCATCTGGTTCTCCTGGTTGGAATCGGCCATGGATTCCATCGTTGTTGTGCTTGGATCTCACGCCGCTGCGGCAGATGCTTTTTCACCCTGGAAGTTGGCGAGGATTGGCTCCGCGCAGCGACTGCGGAATTCCACCATCGAGCCTACCCAGTTGTTGGTGTTCACACCATCCGCTGTTTTGTACCAGCTCTGGCAATCGCCAGCGTAGGTGGTGTCGGCGCTGCGCCCATCCATTTCGGTTTTGTAGCGGGCCTGCGCTGCGGCCGTCACTTCTATGCTGCGCCAGTTGAACCGCGTACGCAGCAGCAGCAACTTGGCGATGTAGTTCTGCTGTTGTTCCAGCATGAAGATGATGGAGCCAGCGCCGACGTTGGTATTGGGGCCATACAGCACATAGAAATTTGGATAACCGGAAATGGTCATGCCCAGATAGGCCGACGCGCCCTGGGCCCAGTCCGTATGCAGGTCACGGCCATTGCGGCCAGTCACGCGCATCGGCGTGAGGAACTGGGTGGCGGCGAAACCAGTGCCGTAGATGATGGCGTCGACCTCATGCAGCTTGCCATCTGCCGTGCGCACGCCGGTCTCGGTGATTTCACTGATGCCATCCACCACGACATCCACATTGGAACGGGTCAACGCCGGCAGCCAATCGTTGCTGAGCAGCAGGCGTTTGCAACCGATCGAGAATTCCGGCGTGAGCTTCTTGCGCAACGCGGGATCACGCACCTGCCAGCGCAGTTGCAGCTTGGATAGCATCGTCACCAGCCACAGCAAGGGCCTGTTGCCGTTGTAGGCCTTGGCGATCAGTTCGATGAACAGGAAGATGCGCAGGCGATCGATGTCGTGAAGGATCGTGAACGTGTTGAACAGCCACTGCTCGAAGCCCGACAGCTTTTTCTCAGCCTTGGGGAAAGTCCAGCCAGGAGAGCGCTGGAACAGCGCCAGCGATTTCACCTTCGGTGCGATTTCCGGCAGGAACTGCACGGCGCTGGCACCGCTGCCGATCACCGCGACCTTCTTGCCGTCGAGATCGTAGCTGTGATCCCAATGCGCGGAATGGAAAGCCTTGCCCTGGAATTTCTCGCGGCCCGCGATTTTCGGATACGCCGCCTGATGCAGTTGACCAACGGCGCTGACCACGCTCTCGGCTTCGAGGGTGCTGCCATCTTTCAGCTTGAGCACCCAGATCGAACGGGCATCGTCATAGACCGCGCTCTCTACTTCGCTGCGATAGCGGATGTGCTTTTCCAGATCGTATTTGCGCGCCACGTGGTGCTGGTACTTCAGGATCTCGGCCTGTTTTCCGTAGCGCCATTCCCAAGGATAGTGCGACTCAAACGAGTACGAGTAGAAGTGCGACGGCACGTCGCAGCCACAACCGGGATAGGTATTCTCGCGCCAGGTGCCGCCCAGTTCAGCGGCCTTTTCAAGAATCACGATCGAGTCGATGCCCGACTTGCGCAGCGAATACGCCATGCCCAGCCCGCCAAAGCCTGAGCCGATGATCGCCACCTTTACTGTGTTGCCTGCCAGTTCTCGCATTGTTGTCACCGTTCTGGATAAAAGCGCCTCTGGGAGCGCGATGGGGGTGATCTTGATCGTTGCCTGACCGATTGTGGATGACGGCGGGAGCCATTCGATTGATAATCGGGGCCAGTCTATAGAGAAAGTCATCGGATATGCCGATTTCCGAAGTCCGCCGCTCCATCTTCAGTGCGCAGCTGCAAACCCGCCTGGCCGTCGGCCATGGAGTGGCCGTGGCAAGCTGCCTGCGGGGCACCGGCATTGGAGCAGCAGACCTGGACAATCCCAATACCGAGATCCTGGCCTCGCAGGAACTGCAACTGGTCCGCAACATCGTCAGGGAGATCGGCCACATCCCCGGCATCGGCCTCGACGCCGGCCAGCAATACAACCTCTCGGCCTATGGCATTTTCGGCTTTGCGCTGCTCACCAGCCTCAACCTTCGCAATATGTTCACCACGGCCGAGAACTATCTCGACCTGACGTACGCCTTCGTCCACTTCCAGCCCGGCGCCGTCAATGACAAGGTCTATGAACTGCGCATGGATGACCAACAGATTCCGGAGGACGTCCGCCAATTCCTGTTTGAACGGGATTTCGCCGCCTGGGGCAATGTCATGCGCGAGATACGACCCGCGCTGTTGCCGGTGATCAGCGCCAGCTTCCGTGGCAAACGCCCGGCTTATGCGGAACGCTATCGCGACCTCTGCGGCGTCGAACCGCAATACGAGGCCGCGGATAACATCATCGCCTTCAACCCCGCGCATATCGACGACCCGCTGCCGCAAAGCGACAGCGATATGGCGCGCCTGTGCCTGGATCAATGCCGGCAACTTCTGGAAAAGCGCCGCGTCCGCACCGGCGTGGCGGGTCGCGTCCGTGACCGTCTGTTGAAAGCCCCCAGCGAGATGCCGGGCATCGAACAGGTGGCAGATGAAATGCATGTCGCCACGCGCAGCCTGCGCCGTCGACTGGAAGAAGAAGGCACCACATTCCGCGCCCTGGTGGAAGAAGTCCGGCAGATGCTGGCCGAGGAATTCCTGCGCATGCCGGGCATGAAGATCGAGGAAATCTCCATGCGCCTCGGCTATTCGGAGCCGGCCAGCTTCATTCATGCCTTCAAGCGTTGGAAGAATGTTTCACCGCATGCCTTCCGCGAAGCACGTTGATGCAGGTTTGTGGTGCAGCGCCTAAACTGGCGCGAGTCTGAAAACCAAGAAATCAACAAGGGAGATCGTCATGCAGCCGCACAGTCCAATTCTTGCACCCGTTGTCGCCCTCGTCGCCTGGTCCATGGTGATGTGGCTCTGGATGTATGTCACGCGCATTCCGGCCATCCAGAAAATGAAAATGAAGCTGGATTCGCAGGCACCACGTGGCGAGCAGATGAACACCCTGCCCGCCAACGTGCGCTGGAAGGCGGACAACTACAACCATCTGATGGAACAACCGACGATCTTCTATGCCATCGCCTTGACGCTGGCCCTGATCGGTGCCGGCGATGGCCTCAACCTGCAATTAGCCTGGGCCTATGTTGGACTGCGCGTCGTGCACAGCCTGGTACAGGTGCTGATCAACAAGATTGAATTGCGCTTCGCCATCTTCTTCCTGTCATCGCTGGTTCTGATCGGCCTGATCTACAACGCGGTGAAGCTGGTCTTCTGATGAATGATTGCCCTCTCTCCCGCATGAGAGAGAGAGGGCAATAGCCGAAGCGCCTGTCCAGAGTATCGCGATGAACTACGTCTTCAGCGCGAAATCACGCGTATTCGCCGGGACATAATCCGTCCCAAGACAAAGCAGCTTGAGCTTGTTGATAGGGCCTGGATTATGTTTCAGTTCATAGGCCAGTTGCGCGCAGCCGGCCAAGGCCAGACGCAGTGGGTTCATATACAGAGCGGGTCGTCCTTCCAGGCCAACTTCTGGACGATGCTCCGTCAGTTCGCGGAAGGTGCCGAACACGCGATCCCAGATAAAGCACATGCCGCCGCCGATGTTGACCAGATTGCCGCGCGCGCTGTTCTCGGTCGGATCCGCCGAGTGATGCAGATAGTGATACGGCCCTTCCGAGACGACGACGCTGAGCCAGCGGACAAAGCGGTTCTCCCTGGCGTAGTGGTACAAAGCCCCCTGGTGACTGAAGGTTGTCGCGCAGGCCGCGATCAGCTTGTAAACGATGATGTACGCGACAACACTGCCGACATCCTGCGTGATCAGCTTGGCGATTGCTGCGAACACAAAAACATAGAGCGGCGCGGCCACGATGAACAGCGGGAAAGCAAAGAACACCGCCTGCGTCGCCGGCTGGATCAGTTCTGGCGTCATGTGATGGGTGCGATGAAACAGCAGCCAGAACAGGCGGCTCTCATGTGAAACACGGTGCGCCCAGTAATGGAAGAATCCGCCGATGTTCACGATCAGCAGAAATGCCAGCCATGCCGGTACGTTGATCACGGTGGGAATTGACTGCGCCTGCGTACGCACCCAGTTGAGCAGCTCACCAAACAATCCATAAGCACGGGAGAGTTCAAAACCCGAGGCCCAGGCGATGAGCGCGATAACGGATAGCATCAGGCCAATCGCCACAGCGTTGACCGTATTCAGCGCAAAGAAGGTCACCAGCTGTCGCAGTGGAAAGCGCTTGCGGAAGGCAGCGTGATAGCGCAGGTAGCCGGCGATGATGATGCCCGCCGTCGCCGCAACATTGAGCAGCACGAGCCCCAGCAGCCCCATTTGGGCAAGGCTGAGTCCCTCGCCCTGCTTCGTGCCCAAGCGATGCCACAGCTCTCGCAAGGGACCGAAGCTCCAGTCGTCCCCAAGGCCTGGGCCAAGGTAGGCCACGTACTGCGCCCAACCCAGAAAACTCAGCGCAAACCAGAACGCAAAGACCACAACGAAGGCGGTACCCGCCTTGCGGTACTTCTCCGGAATCTCCGGCACTTCCCCTTCCCACAATGTGGCCACCCATCGGCGTTGCATCGGCTTTCCATTTGGCTGATTAATTAGTCAGCCAAATATTTCACAGACTGCTTACACAGTCAAATGCTAGGATAGGAAAACGAATCCAGGACAGGCCATGCAGCGCGAAACACAGAGGTCCCAACAAGCAGACAAAGTGAAGTCCGAAATAATCGCGGCAGCGATCCCGCTCTTCGCACGAGGCTTTGACAGCGTTGCAGTGCAGGACATTGCGGCCGCAGCCGGATACAAACATTCGCTCGTGATGTATCACTTCGGCACCAAAGACCGTCTTTGGGAACGCGCTGCCGAAAGCCTGATGACTCATTTCGATCAACTGCACCGTGACTATTTCAATAAAGGGCCGAAGCCTGCTGGAGACCGGCAAAAACTGAAACGCCTGCTACTGGCCTTTGTTCTCGCACTGCGCGATTTGCCAGCATACGGACAGGTGCTGCTTAGCGAAGGCACTCACTCTTCTGACCGGCTGCTCTGGTTGCATCAGCACTATTTCCCTTCTGTTTTCGTGGAAATCCAATTCGACGACGCAAGACTTCAGAACTCCTTGAAGAAAGTCACGCTGCAACGCAATGCATTGGTTGGCGCATTGATCTATACCGTTATCGCCGCACCACAAATTGCACTCAGCGCAAAACAGGATGGGCTTGCTTCTCCAGATGAGCTTTATCCGATTAGCGATGCCCTCGCCGGGCGCCTGGTCGAAATGATGACGTCGTTCGCTCTTTCAAACCTTGACGCCGGCTCAACAAAAGCTGCAACACGATCATCGACTACATCGCAGAAGAAACCGAAACGGCGATCAGCTCTTTCTTAAGAAATCGCAAATTCCGTATAAATATTTTCTGAAGAAATCTTAAGAATCCCTGAGCAATGCAGAAAACCTTGGTGGACTACTCCAACTTGCAACACAAACCGTCCAGCAAGCGCGTAGTATCGATTGAGCGTGGATTCGGGCTCAGCCTGATGTTTTCGTAGAGCCTGTATCTGCAGGGGATGAAGGCTTATACCTCCTGAGTGTGGCCGTCGCTATGTGACTCTACCGACGCCGCAGGTTGCATGAGTTTGGCATCCCATTGCGTATTACTGCTTGGGAGAAAACTCATGGACATTTCAAATGCCTTGCGCAAATGCATATCCGTCTTTGCCACTATTGCTGCAATGACCTTGTTAGCCAATTGTGGTGGCGGCTCCAATGGAGGCGCAGCTACGCCAGTATTTGTCAGTGGCTTGGCCGCAGCAGGCGCACCCATCACCAGCGCTACCGTTACGCTCAAAGACAGCGCAGGTCATTCGAGCACTGCGATGACTACGTCTACGGGTGCGTTCCAGCTCACGGTTACCGGATTTACGGCGCCATTTTTACTGAGCGTGAGCAGCGGCGGAAAAACGCTCTATTCCTATGCTGGCCATGTCGGCGACATCGCCAACCTCACGCCGTATAGCAGCGTGATACTCGCGGCCTATTACAAAGCGCTGGGGAGTACCATCAGCAGCACTTTCGCGGGGACTCCTACATCGTCCAGCTTTCCCGACGCACAACAATTGGTACTTTTAGTGCAGCCGGTCGTCAATGCACTTCAACCCTATCTGATCGCCGCGGGCGTCAGCCAGCCGAATCAATTCAATCCATTTAGCAGCACCTTCGTCGCCAACCACTCGGGCGTTGATCAGGTACTGGATCGCACGACCTTGCCGGGAACAGATCTGCTCAGCTTTACCGTAGACAACGGCAGCGGCAGCACTCCAGGCGCCATCGCCAGCACCGTTACCGAAACAATTACTGCGGGTAGCACCAATACGCCAGCTCAAGTCGCGGTGACGATCAATACCAGCAACAGCAACAACTCGAGCACGAGCAGTTCACAGCAAACGGTGCCAGTCGGCACCAACGGCACGCAGCAGAGTGACCTTGCAGATGCCCAGAGCGGCGTGCTTACTTTGTTCAGCGCGCTGCGTCAGTTAGTGGCGACCAAGCCAGGCACCATCGCTGCAACGGATGTGGCGCCGTATGTGGATGCAGCTTTTCTCGATAGAGGCAAGAATGCCAGCAAGTTTGAACAGCAACTCGCCAGCTTCCTCAACGGCATTCCCAGCAATGCCACTTTCACCCCGAGTATTGATCGAGTAACTTCGTTCAATGATGGCACGCCGGAGACTCTCGCCACCACGGTGCGTATCGACGTCACCAGTAACGGCACAACCACCACCAATTATGTTGATAACAACGACAACCTCAACTCCGGCTTTGTATTCAAGAAAGAATCCAGCGGCAGCTGGGAATTCTATGGGGGTCAAACCATTGCCGATGCTCACGTCAACATCGCTGAATCCAGTTTGTATGACGCCAATTCAGGCACGCCTAACACGCCCACCATTGGTTTGGACATGCAAACCCAGGTGAACGTAGCAACCGCAGCCCTCACAGCTGTTTCCATTTCAGGGCCCGCGAATTCATTGCCGGATTGCAGCATGACGCCCTCGCCGCTGACCAAATCGACGATCACCTTGTCCAAGGATTCTGGTTCTTTCAACGGCGATGATCGCTATGACCTGTCTTGCTCGATGACTGACGCTGGCGCACTGAGTGGCGCTCCGCCTGCGGCTGGAACTGAGTACACCTTTCAGTTAACCGAGGCCAGCTCCAGCGTTGTCAACCAGAATGATGTGCTTAACGCCGCAACCACCGACAACGGCACCCTGACGCAGATCAACGGTACCGCGCGTGCGAGCTACAGTGGCACCGCTCCCAATGTTGCAGGCACCACGCTGACACTGACCTGGACGCCGCCGACAAGCTACGCCATCGCTTATTCATACTTGAATGCTTTTTGCCAAAATGCGGCGGAAGTTTCAGGTGGCGGTGGTGCAGACTCTCAAGGCACCTTGTCGAACATTCCGCCGGGCACCAATACCGGCACCATCGGCATCCCTTCGCAATGCGATGGCGCAGCAGTGGCGGGATTGGGCATCACTGTCAATTTTGTTGGCGTCAACGGTGAACGCAGCATGGTCACACAGAACCTTCATATGTAAGAAGGTTGTGTTGCCAACCCAGGGGGCCGTTTACGCCCCCTGGTTTTTTGAGCCTTAATCAAAACCCCGCCGGACTTAAGACCGCTGCCCAAGACCGGGCGGGTCAAAGATCCAACCGTACTGTTCAATCCTTGGCAACCTTCAACACCAGCTTGCCGGTATTTTCGCCCTTGAACAGCTTGAGCAGCGTATCGGGGAATGTATTGAGGCCTTCGACAATGTCTTCGCGCGACTTCAGCTTGCCCGCCATCATCCAGCCCGCCATTTCCTTGGCGGCATCGGCATAACGATCCGCATAATCGAACACCACCATGCCCTTCATGCTGGCGCGATTCACCAGTAGCGAGAGGTAGTTGCTGGGGCCTTTGACAGGCGTGGTGTTGTTGTACTGCGAGATCGCGCCGCAGATGACGATGCGCGCGCCGCGTGCAAGCTGCGTCAACGCGGCGTCGAGGATATCGCCGCCGACGTTGTCGAAGTAAACGTCCATGCCTTTCGGGCAATGCTCGCGCAGGGCTTTCTTGACGTCTTCGGATTTGTAGTCGATTGCGGCATCAAAGCCGAGATCCTTCACCAGCCAATCGCACTTGTCCTTGCCACCGGCGATGCCGATCACGCGACAGCCCTTGATCTTGGCGATCTGGCCGACCACCGTTCCAACAGCACCCGCTGCGCCGGAGACGACGACGGTGTCGCCGTCCTTCAGCTCACCGACATCGAGAATGCCGAAGTAAGCGGTCATGCCCGGCATGCCGAGCATGCCGAGATACACCGGCAGCGGCGCCAGCTTGCTGCTGACCTTGATCAGGCCTTTGCCGTCGGACAGCGCGTATTCCTGCACGCCAAAAGCGCCGCTGACTTCGTCACCGACCTGGAACTTCGGATGCTTGCTGGCAATGACCTTGCCGATGGCACCGGCGCGCATCACTTCACCCAGACCCACAGGAGGGATGTAGGACTTGGCGTCGTTCATCCAGCCACGCATCGCCGGATCCAGCGAGAGATACAACACCTTGACCAGCAGCTGGCCCTCGGCAGGCTCGTGAACCTTTTCCTCGGTGAACTGCCAGTCGCTGGGCTTGGGCAGGCCCATCGGACGCGCGGCAAGACGGATCTGGTGATTGATGATGTCAGTCATGATGAAACTCCATTAATACGAAATCAGGCAGACAGCGCGGCGAGTGAAATCTCGGCGTACTGCTGTGGGCGTTCAAGGTCCGGAAAGTGGCCGCACTCCGGGAAATGCCGGATCTGTGCGTGGGGAACCAGTGCGAGCAGTGAATCGATGGGCGTGCGGCGATGGCTCTTGTCGGAGTCGCCCCACAACAATTGCACGGGCTGCTTCACGCCTTCGAGTTCCTTCTGGTCGGCACTCAGCAAGCCTTGCACAACACCCGCGAGGCAGAAGCAGGCGCCGTGCGCGAGTGCATGATCAGCAGTCGCACGATACGGCGCGCGACTGTTCTGATCAGGCAGCGAAGCGGCATACCAGCCATGAGCCACGCGACGACGTGTCGTCCGCATCAGCACCTGCCCGACTACTGGCGTGCGTATCGGCCAGGGAATCACGCGCTGCACCCAGGCGTTCATCGGTTCCAGCGAAGGTGTCTGGCACAGCAGCAACCGGCGAATACGCTGCGGCGCAAGACGCGCGGCGGCCAAGGCATAGAAGCCATTTGCGCAGCTGAAATGTAGTGCCGCTTCCTTCACGGACAGCGCATCCATCACCGAGAGGATGACGGCAGCACCGGCTTGCAAGCTATGGTCGTAGCGAAAACCGGGCCGTGAATATCCGAAGCCCGGCATTTCAAAACAGATCACCCGCGCATGCGGCTTCAGGCGTTCGATCACATCGGCATGGTGCTCGATGACATTGGGGCCATCGGGCACCATCACGACGACAGGTCCCTTCCCTTCGCTGTCATACACACGCACCGTACCGCGCGCGGTCCTGAGCATGCGCGCACCCGGCAGCCAACCCGCCTGCGGCGCGGAGCTGCCGGCATTCAGGAGGCTGTCGAGCGCGCTGGCGATCACTTGCGGCTCGCGCCGTAGGCTTTCATGGCGTCGGCGGTGATGTAGCGCGACAGCTCCATCTTGCCGATCTGGTTGCGATGCACCTCATCCGGACCATCGGCCAGGCGCAGCGTGCGTGCCTGCGCCCAGGCGTAGGACAGGCCGAACTCATCGGTGACGCCGCCGGCGCCGTGGACCTGGATCGCCCAGTCAATCACCTGCAAAGCCATGTTTGGCGCGGCGACCTTGATCATCGCGATTTCCTTGGCGGCGATCTTGTTGCCGACCTTGTCCATCATGTACGCGGCCTTCAGCGTGAGCAGGCGAGCCTGGTCAATCATGATGCGTGCCTCGGCGATACGCTCCAACGTCACCGTCTGCGCGGCAACCGGCTTGCCGAAAGCAACGCGAGTGAGCGCGCGCTTGCACATCTTTTCCAGCGAACGTTCAGCAAGGCCAATCAAACGCATGCAATGGTGAATGCGACCCGGGCCAAGGCGACCCTGCGCGATTTCAAAACCACGGCCTTCACCGAGCAGGATGTTGCTGGCCGGTACGCGGACGTTTTCAAACAGGATCTCGGCGTGGCCATGCGGCGCGTCGTCGTAACCGAACACTGGCAAGTGGCGCAGGATCTTCACGCCCGGCGTGTCACGCGGAACCAGGATCATCGACTGCTGGCTGTGACGGCTCGGATTGTCCGGGTCGGTCTTGCCCATCAGGATGAAGATCTTGCAGCGCGGATCGTTGGCGCCAGAGGTCCACCACTTGCGACCGTTGATGACGTAGTCGTTGCCATCCTTCTGGATGCGGCATTCGATGTTGGTGGCATCGGACGAAGCAACATCCGGCTCGGTCATTGCGAAGGCCGAACGAATCTCGCCATTGAGCAGCGGCTTGAGCCACTTCTCCTTGTGCTCGGGCGAACCGTAGCGCTCCAGCACTTCCATGTTGCCGGTGTCGGGCGCGCCGCAGTTAAATACTTCCGGCGCCCAGATCACGCGACCCATGATCTCGCATAGCGGTGCGTATTCGAGGTTGGTCAATCCGGCGCCACGCTCGGATTCCGGCAGGAACAGATTCCACAAGCCCGCTTCCTTGGCCTTGATCTTCAGTTCTTCCATGATCCTGGTCGGCTGCCAGCGATCGCCCTCGGCAACCTGCTCAATGAAAGTCTTCTCGTTGGGATAAACATGCTGATCCATGAACGCGTTGAGACGCGCCATCAGGTCTTTGGTTTTTTGTGAGTATTCGAAATCCATGACTTGCTCCTGAAAATTATTTCTCTCTTCCCAAAGAAGAGTTGGCTGTAGGAGCGCCTCTTAGGCGCGATTTCGATCTGCGCCCCATCGCGCCTAAGAGGCGCTCCTACAATTAAATGACTATCGACGTGACAAAATTTTCTCGACCTGCGCCCAACCCAGATCCGCCAGCGGGCCTGCAGCATCACCCATCGCCTTGGCTTGGGCACTGGCAGCCGTGCCATCTTTCACGCGGCCGGCAATGCCTTGGAGGATCGCGCCGAGACGGAACAGGTTATAGGCCATGTAGAAGTCCCAGTCGCTCGGATTGATCGGCGCACGGCCAACACGCTTGCAGTAATTGGCCACATGTTCGGACTCGGAAGGAATGCCAAGGTCCGCAAGTTTGGCGCCACCCAACCCACGGAACACGCCTTTAGGGATGTGCCAGGTCATGCAGTGATAGGAGAAATCCGCGAGCGGATGGCCCAGCGTCGACAGTTCCCAGTCCAGCACCGCCAGCACGCGTGGCTCGGTGGGATGGAAGATCATGTTGTCGAGGCGATAGTCGCCATGCACGATGCTGGTTTCGTCGCCCGCCGGAATATTCTTCGGCAGCCACAGCATGAGGTTTTCAAACGATTCGATGCGCCTGGTTTCGGAGGCGCGATATTGCTTGGTCCAGCGATCGATCTGGCGCATGAAGTAATTGCCAGGCTTGCCGTAATCGGCCAGGCCACGCGTGGCGTAGTCCACCTGATGCAACGCTGCGATCACGCGATTCATTTCAGTAAAGATCGCCGTGCGCTCGGCAGGCTCCATGCCCGGCAGTGCGGGATCCCACATGATGCGGCCTTCGACGCAATCCATCACGTAGAAGGCGGTGCCAATCACGCTATCGTCTTCGCACAGCACATGGGTCTTGGCGACAGGCACATCGCTGCCCTGTAGCGCGGTGATGACCTTGTATTCACGATCAACCGCGTGCGCAGACGCCAGCAATTTTCCCGCGGGCTTGCGACGCAACACGTAATGCTTGCCGGGCGTCTTCAGCTTGAACGTGGGATTGGACTGCCCGCCCTTGAACTGCTCGACGGTCAGCGGGCCCTGAAAGCCTGCAACCTTTTCCTTGAGATATTGCTCAAGACGGGCAACATCGAACTGCTGTCGCTCATCGACGGGCTTGGTGCCGTTAAAATCCTGACTCATGGGCTGGCCTCTTATTTCTGCTTGGTCATGGGACTGGTGGGCGTACGCTCTTCGAGAATGTCGTGCATGCGGGCTTCAATGGCAGGCTTGATACCAGGGTGCGTGAGAATATAGAAGCGATCAGTCTTGACGCCTTCCATGGTGATGCGCGCGATATCCGCGGCCGACAGCTTGCCCCTCAGCGTCGCCTGCTTCACGAACTCGACGTACTGCGCGGATTCCTTGCTGGTCGCCGCCAGTTCCTGCGGGCGATTGCGTGCCGCATCGGCAATGCCGGTGTTGACGAAGGCCGGGCACAGTACTGACACATTGATCGAAGCCTGCGCAGTCTTCAGTTCGTGGTGCAGGCATTCCGACATCACCACCACGCCATGCTTGCTGACGCAGTAAACGCTGGAGGCAGGCACTGCGAGCAGACCCGCCACTGAGGCGGTATTGACGATATGGCACTCATCCTTCTGCTTGAGCATGCGTGGCACGAATCTGCGGATGCCATGGACGACGCCCATGAGATTGACACCCAGCGTCCACTGCCAGTCTTCCAGTGTTGCGGTCCAGATCGGGCCTGCGGTGGCAACGCCGGCATTGTTGAACAGCAAATGCGCTGCGCCAAATTTTTCGTAAGTCTGTACAGCGACGCGCTCGACTTCCGCGGCGTCGGCAACATTGCACTTCATCACCAGGGTCTGCGCGCCAAAGGGCTTGAGCAGCTCGTCGGTGGCTTGCAGGCCTTTTTCATCGACGTCGGTCATCACCACATGCATGCCTTCCTGCGCGCAAAGGATTGCAAGCTCGCGGCCGAATCCGCTGGCAGCACCCGTGATCACCGCAACCTTGTTTTTTAATTCTTTCATCGTTAATTCCTCAGGCCGTGAGATAGCCGCCGTCCACCACCAGGCTCGCGCCCGTGGTGTAACTGGCGCCTGGCGATACGAGATACAGCACGGCAGCGGCCATTTCGTCTGGCGCCGCCACACGGCGCATCGGCACATGCGCCATCGCCTGTTTCAGAATGGCTTCGTTCTTCACCAGTGCTGAAGCAAACTTGGTATCGGTTGCGCCAGGCAACAATGCGTTCACACGGATGCCAAAGCCCGCGCACTCCTTGGCGAAGGCCTTGGTCATCGAGATCACCGCGGCCTTGGTGATGGAGTAGATACCCTGGAAATCACCCGGGATCACGCCATTGACCGAAGCCAAGTTGACGATGCTGCCGCCGCCATTCTTCTTCATCAGCTTGCCGCCGAGTGAGCACATGAAGAAGTAGCCGCGGATATTGACGTCGACGGTTTTCTGGAACGCACTGAGGTCGGTATCCAGGATCGTGCCGAAATAAGGATTGGCTGCCGCGTTGTTCACGAGGATATCCAGTCGTCCATGCGCCGCTTCGATTTCGGCAAAGATGTTCTGCACCTGATCCATTTCACCGATGTGACAGGCGCGTACTTCGGCTTTTCCGCCTGCGGCGCGAATGGCTTCGGCCACTTTTTCGCAATCCGCCGCCTTGCGGCTGGAGACGATGACATGTGCGCCCTGCGCGGCGAGTGTCTTGGCGATCGACTCGCCGATGCCACGGCTGGCGCCGGTCACCAGCGCGATCTTGCCGCTTAAATCAAAAAGCTGGCCCGCTGTGTTGCTTGCATTCATACGACGGAAACTCCGTTCAACGATAAGTGATGGCGTGCGCCCGCCCGGCCTGTTCAAGGTGGGCGTGACTATTGAGTGTGCTGAGCGTGACGCGGCCAGCGCGATTGATCAGCTTGGTCGCCGAGCTGTTGACCAGATTCCAGGTCAACGCTGCGACCTGCGTATCGGGATACGCCAATAACGGCTGGCACAGGGTGGCGATGGTGCCACCGGAAGTGAAGACGACAGTATTGCCCTTCGGATCGGCCGTTGCGACCAGGCGCTCGAGGGCGGCGTGGCAGCGTGCACGGAAGGCGGGCCAGGACTCGCGATATTCGCCATCGTGCTTTCCGCCCATCCAGCGCCGCATCGATTCTTCAAAGATCTGCAGGAAGCTGTCCTGCGGAACCTTGCTCTTGGCAATGAACTGGCGAATCGCACCCGGCTCATCAAAGCCGGGACGGCAACGGCTCAGGACATCGTCGTGATCGTATTCATCAAAGCCGGACTCCGTGATCCAGGCCTCCGCCGGCGGCACGGACAAGGCAGAGCAGCAGGCTTCTGCGGTTTGGCGATGGCGCTTCATGCCACCGGTGACGACATGCGAGAACTGGATACCGCTGCTGGCAAACCAGCCCCCCAGCATGCGCGATTGCTCGGCGCCCAGATCGGACAGCTGGTCGTAATCGGTGGCGCCAAAAGACGCCTGGCCGTGGCGCACGAGGTAAATCTGTCCCATAAAGGCGAGCTGAGGAAAGGTGGAGTTGCGTGAGGTTATGCCCCTGCCTAGAATCAATCCAATGAATAGTTCTAATGCATAACCATTAATTTCATGCATCTAAATAGAATCGACCTCAACCTCTTCGTCGTGCTCGACACGATCTACACCGAAGGTGGCATCACGCGCGCGGCCAAGAAACTGCATTTGACGCAGCCGGCGATCAGCCACGCCCTCGCCCGCCTGCGCGAGATGTTCGGCGACCCGCTGTTTGAGCGCGAAGGCCACGCCATGGTGCCGACGCCACTGGCGCGCCGCGTGATCGAACCTCTGCGCCGCACCCTGCGCAACCTTGAAATCACCCTCAACGAAGCCAGCCAGTTTGACCCGGCATCGTCCGAAAAGCGCTTCACGGTGGCAGTGCGCGACGTACTGGAGTCGACGCTGCTGCCGGCGTTCATGCAGCGGATCACCAAACTCGCGCCGAAGGTCGAGATTGCCGTGGTGCGTGCGAATCGCCGCGAGATTGAATCCGAGCTTTCAATGGGCACCATCGACGCCGCAATGGACATGCTGCTGCCACTGAGCGACAGCGTGAAGCGCAAGCGCGTTGCGCTGGATCCGTTGGTGGTGGTTGCACGCAAGGGCCATCCGAGCGTGAAGCGCACGCTCAACCTCGTGACCTATCTCAAGCAGGGTCACATCCTGGTCAGCTCGCGCCGCAGCGGCCCGGGACTGGAAGATGTCGAACTGAGCCGCCGCGGCCTGCAACGTCGCATCGTCCTGCGCTGCCAGCATTATTTCTCGGCTTGTCGCGTGGCGAGTCAGACCGATCTGATCCTGACGATGCCGGAGAGCTACGCGCGCATCGCCGGGCGCATGTTCGACAACCAGATCGTCGCCCTGCCGTTCGAGATGCCGGCGATGGACGCCTATCTCTACTGGCACGCCACCGCCGAGACCGAACCGGCCAACCGCTGGCTGCGCGAGCAACTGATTCAATCGTTTGAGAAACGCTGATTCGTTTGAACTTCTCAGGAACTGCCAGCTCCAATTCATGATGTAACTGCTTCCGCACGACACGAAGAATCGACCATGAACAAGCCCGCGCCGCAAGAGATATCCAAACGACGCTGGAAGATCCTGATGGCATCAGGGCTCTTCATCATCCTGCTGGCCGTGTTGTGGGACTGGAACTGGTTCAAGCCACTGGTCGAATGGAAGGCATCGTCCAGCCTTGGACGAAAAGTCACGCTCGGACATTTCGACATCAAGCTTTCGCGGCAGCCGCTGGTTGTGCTTGATCAGCTGGTGATTGCCAACCCGGATGAATTCCCCGCGGGCAGTGCTCTTGCCAGCGTGAAGCAGCTAAGCGTGAGAATCGACCCCTGGGAAATCTTCCATGGCCGCGTGAGCCTGCCCGAGATCATCGTTGCCGCGCCGCAAGCGTCGCTGCAACCCGGACCTTCCGGCAAACCGAATTACATCTTCGACGCGCTGCAAAACAGCGGCGGCTCGTCTGGCCCTGGCGTCGAGATCGGGCAACTAAGGATTTCCGACGGCGACGTCCATTTCGTCGACCCAAAGCTGAAATCGGATTTCCGCCTGAAAGTTGAAACCGATGATGTCGCGAAAGTGCACATCAACATTGGCGGCACCTACGCCAGTCAGACGATCACCGGACGCTTCATCGGTGGCTCGATCCTGTCGCTGCGTGACGCGACGCATCCCTATCCGGTTGATCTCCAGGTGCAGCATGGCGCCACAGCGGTCACGCTACTGGGCACCATCGAACGACCAATGGAATTTGCCGGCGCGCAACTCAAGCTCGATTTCCGTGGCGCCAACCTCGCAGACCTTTATCTGCTCACCGGCGTGCCGTTGCCTCCTACCTCGGCCTACCGTGTCAGCGGCGGGCTCGGCATTTCCAGGACCGGCGTGGAGTTCCAGCATTTCACCGGCACCCTCGGTGACAGCGATATCTCCGGCGATCTTGCGGTTGATCTCTCCGCCAAGCCGCGGCGCAAGATCACCGCCAACATGGCTTCGAAGAAGCTGGTGCTGAAGGATCTTGGCATCGCGGTTGGCGCATCACCCGACAAGGCAGATGCGCAGCCAAAGGCCAACGACAAGAAAAAGACCAACGGCAAGGTCTTGCCGGATGTCGCCATCAATCTTCCGCGCATCCGCGCTGCCGATCTCGACGTGCGCTACAAGGCGACACGCTTGGAAAGCGCGTCGATGCCGCTGGACGATCTGGAATTCCGTGTGCTGATTGACGATGGCCAGATGCGTCTTGCGCCGGTGCGCTTTGGCGTCGGCAACGGCAGCATCAATGGCGACATCCTGCTCGATGGCCGGCAGGACCAGATGCACGCGGTCGCGGATGTCGAATTCCGCAAACTCGACGTCAGCCATATCCTCAAGAAGATGACAGCGTTCAAGGGCGACGGAAAAATTGGCGGGCTGGTGCGCATCGATGGCAAGGGCAATTCGGTCGCGGACATGCTCGGCAGCGGCAACGGTGAAATGAAACTGTTCATGGCCGGCGGCCAGGTCAGCGGCCTGCTGGTCAACCTGATGGGCCTGGACCTGGGCAACTCGCTGCGTTCCGCATTGGGCCTGCCGCGCAGCGCGGAGTTGCGCTGCATGCTGGCGGACTTTTCAATGAAGCAGGGCCAGATGGATACGCGCACCATGCTGGTGGACACGACCGAGGCCAACATCATCGGCAGCGGCAACATCAACCTGCGCGATGAGCAGCTGGATTACGTGCTCAAGACCGAGCCCAAGCACATGAACATCGGCTCGGTTGCCGCGCCCATCCACATCAAGGGCAAGCTTGGCGATCCCAAGATCAGCCTGGACGCCACCTCACTCACGGTTCGCGGCGCCAGCGCGCTGGTGCTGGGCGCCCTGCTCACGCCAATCGCTGCCCTCATCCCCACCATCCAGCTTGGACTGGGCGAGGACAACGATTGCGTGACCTTGCTGAAGGGCGTCAATCCGCCAAAGCCGAACTAGACGGCGCGGAACGCCGGGGGTCAATCAAGCCCGGCGAGAATCTGGCTCATGCGCTTGCCAGTGGCGGATTTCTTCAAGGCGAAAATAATCGCCTTCTTGAGCTTCTCTTCGGAAAACTTCGGCTCGGCAAGGTCCGTCGGGCACTGCAGGGGCCCGACGAAAGTCATCCAGTCATCCCCCACCCACCAGTCGCAGGCGGCCGGAGAGGTGGTTTCATCAATCACCTTTGAGACAAAGCACTGCGACTTGGCGTCAAAGGAAACGTCTTCGTTATCGCCGGTGACGATGTAGCGAACGACGGCGTCGGCGTAGACGCTGCAGAAGGACTCGTGGATGTCTTTTTCGGTTTTCATGCCGAAATTATACGGAATGATTCCACGACATCGCACTACGCCGATGGCGGATCCTCGGAAAAATCAGCCATCTGGTCTCCGAGTGCCTTCTTGAAGGCCGGCCGTGCCTCGCAACGATCAAAATACGCCTTGATCACCGGGAACTGTGCCACCAGATCAATGTGCCGCAAGTTGCGCAGCACCGTGACCATCAGGATGTCGGCGGCGCTGAAATTGCCGGCGAGGTATTCACGCTTGCCCAGGCTCTCGGACAAGGCTGCAAAACGGCGCCTGACGAATTCCTCGACCTGCGGTCGGCGCTGCTTTGCCCACTCCGCGCCGCTGTGGAAGAGATCGATTTCCGTCAACTGCTGCACCGCCGGCTCGATCGAGTTGAGCGCCGCGATCAGCCAGGTCTGCACGCGCGCACGACCGGCGGCGTCCTTCGGCATCAACTTTTCCGACTGCTCGGCAATGTGCAGGACGATGGCGCCGGACTCGAACATCTCGATGCCATCCTGCGCGTAGGCAGGCACCTGGCTGAACGGCTGCCACTCGCGGTATTCGGCGCTGGTTTTGTATTCATGATCGATCAGCTTGGCCGTGTACGGAAGCCCGGCTTCCTCCAGCGCCCAGCGCACGCGCAGGTCGCGGACGAGGCCGCGTGCCATCGGTGGCACCCAGCTATAGGCAGAAACGGTGATTGAATTCATTGGTGCGTTCATCAGGATGTCCTTGTCGTGATTGTGTCCGGGGCTTTCAGCGCTTGAAATGCGCTTCCAGCAGTTCCATTCCGCGCGTCCAGCCGCGGGTATGGCCCATCGCCGAATCGTGATCCGGCAGGCGCTCGTGCGTGAGCACGACCTCGGTGCTGTCCTTCGCCGCAACAAACTCCACCGTCACCAGCGTCTCGGTGTGATGGGTCGCATTGGAGAACCAGGTGAAGACCAGCTTCTTGTTGCGCTCGATACCGCGGTATTCACCGTAGTGACGCTTGTCGCCATCCTGGTGGTGCATGATGATTTCATAAGCACCGCCGACACGCGGATCGACACTGACCGTATTGCGCCGGTGATCGCCGGGAAGCATCCACTGTGAAAGCGCGTCGGCGTCTAGCCAGGCGTCGAAGACTTCATCGACGGTAGCGGGAATGGTGCGCTTGACCACGATCTTGCCGGCCTGAATGCTCGCTGGCGGAACCGTAGCGGCCTTGGTGCTGCTGGTTTGTGACTGCGTCATTGCTTGGTACTCCTGCGTTTATCCTGATTGCGTTTCCTGACCACGAAATCTTCCAGAGCCGCCAGGCTGTGCTCCCAGAACTGGCGGTAGTAATCCATCCACTCGGCCGCTTCAGCCATGGGCCCTGCGTTGAGCGTCAGTACGTGATCACGCCCCTGTACGGAGCGCGTGACCAGGCCTGCGCGTTCGAGAATACGGATGTGCTTGGAGGTGGAGTTGAGCGAGATCGGAAAGTTGCTCGCCAGTTCTGTCACCCGCGCATCCGATTGCGCCAGGCGCGCAAGGATTGCGCGCCGCGTGCCGTCCGACATCGCCGTGAAGACATCATCCAGCCTTGTGTTTTTATATTCATCCATAAGGATTAATATAAGCACGCACCAAAGGCCTGTCAAGCAGGCCTCAATGAGAAGAGCCAGTCAGGTCATTCACGACCCGATGAAGTTTCCATCCTTAAGCGGGGCTTCTCGCAGCTCCTGGTGGATTCCCCTGCGCGCAATCTTGTTGCCCGCCGCAATTCAGATGCCATTGATTGCAACATCAACGAACAGGGACAGAATCATAGACACAACGAAAGTACAAAAGGTGTAGCGAGTACCCCTGCGTTTAAAGGCCAGTTCGCGTTCCTTTGTCGAATGCAGAGATTTTGCGGCCAGGATTGGCGCGAATACGACATGCGTCCGCACACGATCCAACATGATTCTTATAACGAAGATTGGCGGTCTAGCGATTAGCCAAATGGCCAGTTTTGGTCGAATGGACATTTACCTTTCTCACTCGATAACCTTCCCGAAAGGTCAACGCTTGGTGAGCCTTTAAAAGTTCACCATCCAGAAAGAACACTTTAGAAAAAACAATATTGCGCTCTATGTAGCGGCGACATTTCGGCCAATCCTGGCCATTGGGAGGGGAAACATGCAAAAACCAGAAAGGCGCCTTTGGCGCAGGGCTTCATCTTGGATTTCACTTGGGGGCTAGGGTCAGCGTTCGTGGCAACGGTTCCTGGTCCGGTGACAGCGACTCTCGTGCAGTCCACTACCGCTGGCAATACAGCTTCGAGTACGGCACCAGCTACCGCATGGTCTGTGAACCAGGCATCAGCGGTTACCGGCACGCTTTGATCGTTGCCTACAGGAATACACGCGAATCCGAAACTGCCAAACACAGCGCACGTTCAACAAAACAATTCATTGGGGAATACCATGTATAAAAAACTGACGGGCTTTGGCTCGAGATTGATCTGTACATTAATCGTCATGCTTTTTTCAGCAGTGCTGACGACCGCTCATGCTGACGATGCAACGAATCGCATCAATTCATTTCTTGATCAAGAGCAAATCCGACAAGGAACAATCCTGACCCAGGATCAGAGAAACACCATTGTCAACATAGCCCTGAAGTATTCAGCGATTTCGTCTGGCGCGACGGTCACCGAAGACGTGCTCACGCGAGCCATGGCTAATGCCCTGTTTTTTGTTCAGACTCTGCCAATCAGCACAGCGAGTGAGCTCACGGCAAACAACCTTAGGGATTCTCTCCTGAGACAGAATGGCGCAGCTACGATAGCCCTTGGCCTAGTTTCCGCACCTTACTTGGCAACGCCCGACTACTGCAACGGAGATCCGCTGGGAAATGATGGCAGGCAATGCACGTTTTCCTTGCACTCCGAAAAGGTTAGTGCCGATGTAGAAATACAAGACACAATCTCAACGGTCATGAAGCCAATTTATTCGGCCGTAGGAATGCCCATCTTTTCCAAGGCCAAGTCCAAACTCAATGGTTGCTATCAGCCTTCCCCTGCACTTCCGCAGGCGTCTGTCTGCTACAACATCGAATATGCCATTGGCTTCATTTACAGGGTGAAGTGTGGCGGTGGCATTTTTCACTTTAATTGTGATGCTTGGGCAGAAGCTAATGGCGCGGCAAATATCCAGTATTTGGCAACAGGATCTGACACTGCAGGGGCCGTAGTTTCTGCAGGGATCAATTGCGGATATAGCTGTATTTTTGGGGCTCTTGGCCGGATCATAAGAGGCGATGACATCGCAAGCTATCTGTTGTCACAAGACAAGAGATTCTTTGACGTTCGCGTTGGCCCCAATCGGAACGGCGATAGTCCATATGTCAGGCATGGAATTATTGCCGGCTGCGTGATCCCGCAACCCTACCAGACACGCTTCCCGTATATTTATGCGACCAATTCAACGGGTGTCACTTACGCCGGAACAAACCTTAACTTGGGCACCGCCCATCAAGTTCCTTCAGCCAGTGGCATTTCCAGTACTTTCACTACGCCCCTAGATGGATATTTCCCACATGGGCTGGCCGCACCCTTGACCACAAACATGTATCCCGCCCCAACCAATGTCATTACGCTAACTCCATTCGCCAATAACACTGCCGAGAAGATTTTCAACAACTGGACATACAAGTTCACAGCAATAAGAACCTGGGATTTTGATGCCATGTTCTCTGGAACCGAAGCTGTCTACTCTGCAGGCGTATGCCCGGCACAAATCATCGACAAGTCGGTACTGATCGATGGCAAGTCCGGCCCCATTAGTGGAACCCAATTCTGGGCGTACCATGGTTCCGACTATTCGTATAACTCCAGAGGTCTACGTACTGTGAATGCCATCTACGCATTCAATGGCGAACACCTCCCGGTCACACAACAATAAGAACCCAGGTTCAATCAACTCACGCACCTATTTGCGGCCCTGCGAAGGCAGGGCCGCACTTTCAGCATCAGACAAAGGGGACACGCTTAAGCGGGTGTTGATTGTTTACACGATCGAAAAGTGTGAAAGCTCCAGAACTTCAGGAGAGCCCGGCGATGAATGAAGCCCCATATCTTCACACGCAAGAACTGGAACCAAATTCAATCAGCGTTCCTGAACGCGGCCCATTGGCGAAGTTCGTTGCTTCTGGCGCCGAACTGAACTGGTCAGCGGCAGCAGCCCGCCGCAAGCGGACATTAGCCTTGTATCGGCCCCTGTGCGCCAGTTGCCAAACCATTGCGTAACGCCATCTACAGTCTCAATAAAAACATCCTTATTCAACTTTTGGCCAATATCCAAGCTGAGCATTCCACACTATCTTCAGGCTTAAGTTAGAACCTAAAAACATTAAACGACCTCAAGGGTCATTCAACAGGGGGATTACATGAAAAAGCTTCTTTTATTTTCGGCGCTTCTTTTTCCACTGGCAGCACTAAGCGCAAGTTTGCCATCACCTTCTATTTCATCCAGTGTCGGCGTATCGATGCATCTCAACAATATCGGAGGTGCGTCCGATTACGCCATGATGGCCGCCGCAGGAATAAAGGTTGTTCGCACTGATCTTCAATGGGATCAAATTGAAACATCCGCGGGCAGCTATACCTGGACGCAGTATGATAATTTTGTCAACAGCGTGGTCGCGAACGGAATGAGGCCGCTGCTGATCCTGGATTACTCCAATCCGCTATATGAAGGCCCCTACGCTCCGGATCCTGCAGGTCCAACATACGCGCCACAGGTCAGCACAAGCATCACCGCATTCACGAACTGGGCGAAGGCTGCAGTTGCGCATTTTAATGATCGGACCAAATTCCCGAAGAATCCCAATATCATCTGGGAAATTTATAACGAGCCGAATCTAGGCAACTACTGGGTTCAGGATCCTCACTTGGCAAATAGCGGTGGAACTCTGCCGACCCCTGTCTCTCAATATATCTCCCTGGCAAGTTCGGTCTGTTCGGGTATCAAGGCAGTGGATCCTAACGCGACAGTCATTGGTCCCGCTGCCGTCAGTCTTCCCGAGGATTATCTCAACACCTTTTTAAGCTCGGGAATTCTGTCTTGCCTGGACGCGGTAAGCGTCCATCCTTACCGGGGACCGGGGCCAGAAACCGTACTGGCCGACACACCTGCAGCAGGTCAGTTGAACTTTCAATCCTTGCGATCGTTGATTAACGCGAACACCCCGGGAGGGAGAGGCGTTATCCCAATCATCAGCGGAGAATGGGGTTACGGTTCAACACTGACATTTGGTCAGCCGCAGCAAGCTCAAAATCTTGTGCGCATGCAGTTGGCCAATCTCTACGGGGGGATTCCACTCTCGGTCTGGTACGACTGGAAGGATGATGGGTCGGATCTGACACAGGACGAGCAGAACTACGGACTGGTGCAATACGCATCCTCGGCAAGCACCAAGACATCCTATACGGCGCTGAAGACACTGACGACAGAGCTGGCCGGATACGAATTGCAATCCAGAATTCCGATGAGCAGTTCGCAGGATTATGTGCTTTTATTCAAGAACTCCGCTGGAAACTATCGATTGGCAATGTGGACAACAGGCAACATACACCTTGTTGCACCGAACCCATCCGGCACACCGTTCACCCCGACAAGCACGGTGAGCATGACAGGCACGCGGAGTTCGTTGATTTATCTTTTTGGAAGCCCAGTCAGCATTCTTTTAACGGCGTCACCGCAATACATCGAATAAATATTCGATGTGATTTGTTCTGGAAAACAAGTCCTCCGCTGTAGTGCGGGGGACTTGTTTTTTGCAGGTTAAGTGGAGGTAGAACTTCCTGGAGTTCTCAACTTTCCATGATTCATGCACATCTTCTTAATGAGTGCGACGCCTAAAATAGCTGTGCTGAAACCCAAAGACAGGCAACGGGCTGCACCAGCTGAACGCAGCACGCTGCCCAAGCAGCTCATGTCAGTATTTATGCACTCAATTCATAGCGGATGTACCGCAAGGAATCACGCGACAGAGGCCGTGCGCGAGGCTTGCCCGTAGCGCTGGCGAGCTTCAGCAGGACTCGGCACTTCATTGCGCAAAGGCTTCTGCTTGCTGATCACCTGCTCCATCACCGGCAGTGCCGAAGGCGCCAACTGCTTGAGCACGGCCCGCATCGCTGCAGGCTGGCTACCCACGCGTACGGCGATCTTCGCCGCAGGAACAACCAGCGCGTCGACACTGGCAGGCTGGTCAAAACCACCCAGCTCGCGCATCCATTTGGGAATCGTGGCGATGGTCGCAGCCGCCATCAGGTTGCTGCCCAGCCACAATCCGGTGCCTGCAACCTTGCGCTGGGAATTCAGGAAGTAGTGAATCAGCGTGCGTGAACGATCAGAAATGCACAGCTTTGGCCGCATCGCTTCGTAGTAGTCCCGCACTTCCTTGCGCGAACGTGGGACATCCGCCGGATTGCAGGTTTGCAGTTCAGCAGCGATTGCGCATTCTGCCCAGTAACGTTTCTCATCCTGTGCCGACAGGCGGCCGGCACCGTAACGCTCGTAACACAGCAGGTTGGATTGCCAGCCGGTGACATGAATCCACATCTGCGAATCCGGATTATTGGCGCTGTAAGGCCTCTCGCTGATCGGCTCGATGCCTTCGGCCTTGGCATGCACGCGCATCAGGATTTCAGAAGCTTCGATCGCCGCGCGCGAATCACCGCAAGCCACCGTCAGGAAATACTGGATGGTGCGATCAAAACGTCTCGTCGCGTTGTATCGCACGCCATTCTGCTCATGCACGGCTGCCGCGAGGAAGGGGTCGAATGTTTCCACCACGATGGAACGCTGGAATGCAATCAATGCAGTCGGACTGCTCCAAACTCTCCAGGTTGGTGAATCCGGGCCAAACAGCCCCCAGTCTTCACGAGGACGCTGTGCGACAGGGCGGATGGAGGGACGCATCGAAGTCATCTTCTATTCCTCAAGAAATGTTCAGTAACGCTAGCGAACTCAGGCTTCTTCAAAGGCAGCGAGCACGAGCCGGCCGACGTAAGCGGCGAGTTCGTCAATGCTCAATTCATGCTCGTCATTCAGCAGCGAACGCACCATGCCTTCACAGATCGACATGAACAGGGTCACCAGCACCGGCAAGCGCTTCTTCGCATCCTTGGCACCGAGCAGCTTCAGCCAGGTTGCCACCAGCATCGAAACTTTTTGCGCGACCAGGCGACGGCCTTCCTGCAGGCGCGCAGCCACCGCCGGATCCGCTTCAACCGAAAACACCAGACGCCATGAGTCGCGATTGTTATCGACCGCCTTGAACAGTGCGCGAAAGCCATCGGTCATCAGCTGTTGCGGGTTGCTGATATCGACTTTCCTGGGCAGCGCTGCCATCACGCCTTCAAAGAGACGCAATTCCTCGCGCTCCAGCAAGGCGTTCAGCAGGTCTTCACGCGAAGAAAAACAGGCGTAAACCACCGGTTTGGTCACGCCCATCGCCTGTGCCACGGCTTCCATGTTCACCGCGCGAACGCCGCTCTCCGCCACCAGCTTCAGGGCAGCATCCAGCATCTGCGGACGTCGACGTTCCGGCCCCAGATGCGGGGCGCGGATGACCTTCTTCTTGGCATTTCCTACGCTCATGTAGGATATTTATACGCTTCCGTATGATTATTCGCAAGTCACGGCCAGGCAAGCGCCTGTGCGAGTTAATGGATATTTCTTTGATCGGCGATTTTGAGACGCGATATATTGGCTAATCTTCTTCATCTGCAAGGCCATCCCATGCCCATTCTCCGTAAAAGCTCGCATTTCGACGGTACGCGCGACGCAGCCCAGCCACTGGCACGTGTCGAAAACGTCCGCGAGGCCGCCAAGGATTTCCGTCGCGAGCTGCTCAGCCAGTCCAAGGTCACGTACTACCGTTCCTTCCAGCTGATTCGCGTGCCCTACCCGACCAAGTTCGCTTACCTGAATGCATGGAGTTCGGTCTCGCCGTTGCTGCACCTGTGCAACCGCCTGTTCGTCATCCAGTTCAACACGCCTGAAGGCATCAAGACGATGCTTGCTTCACCCTCCGACTGGGAGCATCAGCTAGCCACCCCTTTCTTCCAGCAGTTGTCGGATTCGATGGGGCCGTTGCGCAATGTCGGCGAAGCCATCGTCGTCAAGAAAACCAAGACCGTTCTGCAATGCCTTGCAGAAATCGGCCTTGATCCCGCGCAGGTGGATTACCTCACCTACGATCATCTTCACACGCAAAACGTGACGCGCTGGCTCGGCGCCAACGGCCAGCCCGCGATTTTCCCCAACGCCAAACTGCTGATCACCCGTGAAGAGTGGGAATCCACCAAGGCGCTGATCCCCTGGCACAACCAGTGGTACTGCCCGGGCGGCATCGCAGGCGTTGACGAATCCAAGCTGATCTTCATCGACCACGACACTTTCGTCGGCGAAGGTGTCGCGCTGGTTCGCACCAAGGGCCATACCGAAGGCAATCACTCGATTGTCGCCTCCACTGACGACGGCATTTTCGTCACCAGCGAGAATGGTGTTTCGCTTGATGCCTATGCCCCGCTGAAGTCCACCGTGCCGGGCGTTGCCGATTTCGCCAAGGTGACCGGCGCTGAAGTCGTGCTGAACGGCAACACCGCCGAGTACGCGATTGATCAGTACATCTCGATGGTGCAGGAAAAAGAAATCGCCGGACCTTCGCGTCGCATCGAGGGCTATCCCAATATTGCGCCGAGTTCCGAATCGCATGGCTATTGGCTGTTCCCGCGCACGGGCCCCAGCGTACTGGTGGGCGACCTCAGCTACGGCACGCTCTACAAAGCACCGGCCGCGGCAACGCGTCGCGCCGCCTGAAATCCATGGACAAGAATTCAGCACAGAAAATGTATGAACTGATTGGCGGCAATCCATCACCGTATTCGCGCAAGTTGCGCGCGCTGATGCGCTACCGCCGCATTCCGCATATCTGGCGCCTGAGTCGTCCGACGATGTCGCCGGAGATTGATGCGATCAAACCCAAGCTGATTCCGATCCTGCGTTTCCCGGATGGCACCTATCGCGTCGACTCCACACCGCTCGCGCATGCGCTGGAGGAGCAGCACAGCGAACGCTCAGTCATTCCGCCGGATCCGGCGGACGCATTCATCTGCCATCTGATCGAAGACTACGCCGACGAGTGGGGCACCAAGTGGATGTTCCATCACCGCTGGAAACAGGACATGACGGCGATGTGGGCGGCGAACTGGATTGCGCATGAAACAATGTCGGAGCCACAAGGGCCGCAAGGACAGGCCTTCGCGAAATTCTTCCACGATCGTCAGCGCGGCCGCATGGCGCTGGTGGGCAGCACGCCAGCCACGGCGGGGTTGATCGAGGCGAGCTATGTCGGCGTGCTACGGATCCTCGGCGCACAGCTGGGCGGCGAGCGTTATCTGTTTGGCAAGCGCCCTTCATTGGCGGACTTTGCGCTCTATGGCCAGCTCGCGCAGCTCTCAACGGACCCGTGGCCCCTCACGATCCTGCGCAAGGAAGCGCCGATACTGGAAGGCTGGGTGATTGCCCTCGATGATGCTTCTGGCGTCGAAGGCGAATGGCAAGCGCAAGCGCCATGGGCGCTTGAAACCCGCAAGGCCCTGCTCGCTCGCATCGGCGCCGAGTACCTGCCCTTCCTCAGTGCGAATGCCGCTGCACTGAAAGCCGGACAGAAAGAAGTCAGCGTTGAGATCGAAGGCCAGACGTACACGCAGGATGCCTTTGGCTACCAGGGCAAGTGCTATGCCGAGATCCTGAAACGCTGGCAGGCTTTGCCACAGACCACGCTTACCCAGCTTGAACCGCTGCTAGCAGAGACGGGCTGCCTGCAATGGCTGACGGCAGCCGTTTAGTTCTTGATCACAAGGCCGGCTGATTTCGCGGCATCCGACGCCGCGTCTTTCAGCAGGCTGTCGAACTCGATATTGATCGCGCGAACCGACAGATAAATCTCGCGCAACGAAATACCCAGCGACGCCAACATGAAGATCAGCGCGCCACCAAAAGCGACACGCGCGGCGATCTGACTATCAAGGAAAAGTGCGAACAGGCAGCCTGTGCAACACAGAAGGCTGGTCACGCCCATCGCCTGCGTATGCCGGACCAATGAAAGTCGTTCCCGCAAGCTTTCGACCTGCCGCAGCAAGCGGGGGTCGGGCTTGGCCCGGTATTGCGACACCAGATTCCGGGACGCGCTGGTAAGCCCCAGAAAACGATTGGTGTAAGCCAGCATCAGCAGGGAGATCGCCGGAAACAACAGGCCAGGCGTATTGAAGTTCAGTAGTTCCACGGGAGTTCCGGCTCCGGAAATGGCCGCAAGGGCCGGATAAAGGCGCCGCCGAATGTAGGTCATACCATTCGACAGAGCCAATTTTATCGTTTTGATCGCAACCCATAAAGCGCTCAAATGGGCACCGCAACGGCAAAATAAAAGCGAGAACGCTCATGGTCTCGTTATTGATCCACGCTTTCCTGGGGCTGGTCACCATCGCCCTGTTCTTTCCCCCTCCCCGCCGCCGAATCCGATTCGCAAGACCTGCTCGTCAGCAACACGATCCTGTTTCCGCTTTGAACCATCATTGATGGCCCGCGTCGCGGCACGAAGCAGACCTGGATCTACTTCGTGATGCGTCTCTTCACCAGTTTTGGTTTTACCATGGGGCTTATCTGGTTACGCAGGAGTGGCAGGTGCACTGGCTCAAGGCTGCTAACTAGCTGTCGCCAACATTGACTTTTTTTGCTTATGCCATAACATTCTTGCTTTAGAGCGCTCAACGGACCCCCTACTGCAATACATCCTTTGCAGCAGGCTGCGCGTACATCTATAGCTTCCAAGCTTTAACGCATGCGTGCTCGTCCCTATAAATTTCTTGCACTTGCCTTGGCCCTGCTTCTGGGCCAATGGCTTGTGCTTGCGCATGGCCTGCAACATGAGGACCTGACGAGCGATCCGGACTGCTCCGTCTGCGCCCATATCCATCATCTTGGCTCTGCTGCCCCAAGCGTCATCAGCGCGTTGCCTGATTCAACGCATCTTTGTCACGAAGACCCCACAGCAATCACCCCCAGCATAGTGGCCACTGCGCCACTACGCCGCTACCTCATCCGCGGACCTCCGGTCACTCTCGCAGCTTAGCGCTTCGAATTTCCTGCAGAACATGCGCTGTGCGCGTGTTGCTGCGACCGATTCAGGATCCAATATGAAAATTTTTACCGTCGGCAGCCACGCTGCCGCTGCAGCGCATTCCTGCGTTGCAGGCTGTTTTCCCCGTCGTGCCATCGTTGCCGCGGCGATAGCGTTTCCACTTATTTCACATGCGGAGAATTTCGCCGCTCCCGTTGAGTTACCTACGGTAACTATCCAATCCAGCCCACTCGCCCGATCGGCTGATGAACTGGTTTATCCGGTTGACGTGCTCAGCGGCAACGCACTCATGAGTAATCAGCGCGGCACCATCGGGGATGTCCTGTCAGATCGGCCAGGCATTGCCAACAGCAGCTTTGGCCCGGGCGTTGGCCGTCCCGTCATACGCGGACAGGGCGGCCCTCGCGTGATGATTCTGGATAACGGCATCAGCACCATGGATGCTTCAACCGTCAGCGCCGATCACGCGGTGTCAGTTGATCCGCTCAACGCCGAACAGATCGAAATCATCAAAGGCCCGGCAACCTTGATCTACGGCGGAGCTGCCTCGGCCGGAGTCGTCAATATCATTGATGATCGCCTGCCAGATGCTGTCACCCCGGGCCTTCGCGTCCAGGGTGATCTCGCATACGGCACGAACGCCGATGAGAAGAAAGCGGCACTGAAAACGCATTACGGCTACAGGCAGATGCAGTTCAGCGCGAACTATTCCCTGCGCAAGGCGGGCGATTTTTCGGTTCCCGGGTATGCCGTACGCCATGGGGGCGATCCTCATGCCGGCCATCACCATGAGGCAGAAGAGCCGGTCTTTGGAATTATCGAGAACAGCAGCCTGCGCACGAAGAACTACGGTGTTTCCGGAGCATGGTCTGGCAGCCGCGGCATTTTGGGCGCGGCAGTCAGTCACTTTGAAAGCAACTACGGAGTCCCCGGCCATTCCCACGAGGATGAACATGAAGGCAGTGCAGATGCAGATGAAGAGGCTCATGGCCACGAGGGCGTACACATTGCTCTGAAGCAAACGCGTTTCGATTTGCGCGCCCTGCTCAATGCACCACGCAAAGAGTTTGATCACCTTGAAACACGCATCGGCATCAACGACTACGAGCACAAGGAAATTGCACCCGATGGTGATGCGCACACCACTTTCAAGGTCAAGGAACTGGATGGCCGCCTTCAGCTCAAACACAAACCGGTTTCAGGCTGGATCGGCATCACCGGCCTGCATCTCGGCCACCGTGATTTCAAGGCGGCGGGCGAGGAATCAGCCTTCGCCCCGCCGGTCACAACACGTAGCGCAGGCTTGTTTGCTGTTGAGAAGCGAGATATTGGAAAGCATCAACTGGAAATTGGAGCGCGCGTCGATGGAGTGCGACACGCACCGCAGACCAGTGACCTTGCCGCGCTCAGTTTCACGCCATACAGCCTGTCGGCGGGAAGCAACTTCCTGCTGGCGGAACATTTCCATTTACGCCTGAATGCCCAACGTGCACAGCGCGCACCCACGCCCGAGGAGCTTTATGCCAATGGCGCGCACTTGGCCACCGCCTCCTTTGAACGGGGCAATCAAGGTCTCAATGTTGAAACGGCCAACAACTTTGATATCAGCCTGGGCCGGGACAGTGGTCGCTTCACATGGAATGTCGGCGCGTTCTACAACCGTATCAATCACTACGTCTATCAGCGCGAAGTGGATACAGACGGAGATGGAATAGCGGATCGCGTCAGTGAATCTGGCGTTCCGGAAGAAGACGGCGAACTCCTCCTGCTCGACTACGCGCGGAACAACGCCACCTTCCATGGCGGCGAGATCGCGGTGAACTACAAGCTCTTGCGTGCTGGGCCATTCAAACTGGATCTGCATGCCACGGCAGATTCGGTACGCGCGCGCATTAATGATGGTGGCAACCTGCCACGCATCACGCCAATGCGTTTTGGTGGAGGTGCCGACCTGCGCCATGGCGCATGGTCCGCAGGCATCGACTACCTCCGTGCCCGCAAGCAGGATCGCACCACCACTTTGGAAACACCCACGCCAGGCTACGACCTGGTCTCGGCTGACTTGAGCTACACGCATGTCAGAAACAGCTACAAGACCGTGCTGTACCTCCAAGGTCGCAATCTTCTCGACGAGAAAGTCCGCCTGAGCACTTCCTTCCTCAAGGACGTGGCGCCGCAACCCGGTCGCTCCATCTTCATGGCCGTGCGCTTCGAGTTTCAGCCTTCCATCTGAAATCCCTGCAACGCCCATCCCAACATCATCGTTTAATCAATCAAACAGAGTTCACCATGAAATTCCCAAAAAATATTCCAGCTTCTTTTCTTAAGATTTCCCTACTCGGCATTGCCGCTTCCCTGAGTGCCTGCAATGACAACGACTTGCTTACGAATAATGTCGGCGGCGACCACGAGCATGAGCGGATCGAATCCAGTGGCCGCTTGGTCTTTAGCGAATCCTCCACGCCAGCCCGCGCGCATGTCTACGATATCGATTCTGGAAAGATCATTCAGAGTTTTGATCTGGACTTTGCCGCCAGCGCCATCTACGCCAGTCCCAATTTCCGTTACGCGGCCATTCTTCAACGCACGAATGACCAGACCCGCTTTATCGACGGTGGACTATGGACAGAAGATCACAGCGATCATCTGCACGACTACAAGGCCGATCCGCTTCTGATGAGTTATATCCTTGCCGGCACGCGCCCAACCCATTACGAAGCGCATGGCCAGATCGCCGCCCTGTTCCTCGATGGTCTGGCGGCGACCGCGACCACACCGGCAATCCCTGCTGGCGTAAGTGTATTTTCGGACGCCAGCCTCGGCCGTTCGGGAACTGACAAGCTCGAAGCATCGCTGACACTTCCAACCAATATTCACGGCACCGCAGAGCCCCGCGGACAGTGGCTATTAACGGTGTATCGCGATCCGGCATCTACCACCACGCTGCCCAGTGAAGTTGAACTCTATAAACGCGACGGCAACAGCTACACCTTCAGCAAGCGTTTGCCCGTCAGCTGCCCAGGCTTGCATGGCAGCTATTCAAATGCAGGCTACACCGTGTTCGGCTGCACCGATGGCGTATTAGCGGTTGAACAGGTTGGCGATGACTTTACGGCCAAGAAAATCAGCAATCCCGCCACCATCACCGGCACTGCGCGCATTGGCACGCTGATCGGCAACCGTCATCTGCCGGATTTTGTCGGATTCGCGGGCAGCGATCTCTACGCCATTGATCCTTCCGCAGGAACCATGAGCAAAGTGGATTGGGCTGCAGGAGAGGTGCTGAAAAAATCAGCACACGCGATGGACGCAAAAGGTCGAAACTTCATGATCCTCGATAGCCGCGGCACTCTCACCGTGCTTGATCCGCTCAACAAGTGGGCAAGCAAGGGAACCATCATTTCAGCCGTCAGCAATGTGGCCACAGCGCCCACGCCCGCGCCGGTCATCACTGTGAGCCAATCAGACGATGAAGCCTACATTACCGACCCTAGCGCAAATAGCATTGCAGTTATTGATCTGGCCAAACGTGCTGTCAACAGTCACATCTCACTCGGCTTTGCTCCAGTCGGCCTGGCATGGCTGGGATTGGGTAAAGACGAGCACTAAGCCCGAAGTAAAAAGCCCGCGAAAGCGGGCTTTTTTATTAACGTAGAAACCACCGCCAGGAATGTCACAAAGACATTCTGCTGGCTGAAGCCAGCATGCCAGAGCAGAAAAAACCATTTCATCTGTCTCGCGATAAAGAACATGATCGAATCCAGATTGGATCGCAATCAATCAGGAAGATGAAAGATGACAACCGTTACCTTGAACGGAAAAATCGCAATCGTCACGGGCGCCAACTCGGGCATTGGCCGTGTCACAGCGCGCGAGTTGGCCTTGAACGGCTATTTCGTTTTTCTGGCCTGCCGATCTGCCGAACGCGGCCAAGCAGTGGCCGATGAAATTGCAGCGCTCAGTCACAACAGCGCCAAAGTTGAAGTGCTGCCTCTGGATCTGGGCGATTTCACTTCCATCCGCCGTTGCGCCGAATCGTTCCTGAAGCGCGAACTGCCTCTGCATCTGCTGATTGCCAACGCCGGCCTCGCCGGCAACAAAGGACGCACCGCCTCGGGCTTTGAAATGACCTTTGGTGCCTGCCATATGGGTCACTTCCTGCTGACCCAGCTCCTGCTCGAGCGCATCAAGGCCTCGGCGCCGGCACGCATCGTGGTGGTGGCCAGCCATGCCCACCGCCGTCCCAGCGGGATCGACTTCGACGCGCTGCGGCAGGACACCAGGACCTTCAGCGGATTCCCCGAATACGGCGTCGCAAAACTCTCCAATGTGCTTTTCGCCGCCGAGCTCGGGCGCCGTCTTGAGGGCAGTGGGGTAACCACCTATTCACTGCATCCGGGGGTCGTCGCCACCAATGTCTGGCGTGCGGTGCCATGGCCGTTTGATCGCCTGATCAAGTACTTCATGATCAGCGAGGAAGAAGGCGCTGCCACGTCCCTCTACTGCGCCCTGTCCCCCGAGGTTTCCGCGCAGACCGGTGAATATTACGAGGAGTGCCAGCTCAAGGAGCCTTCGGCTTTGGCGCGGGACCCCGCACTGGCTCAGCGGCTCTGGCAGGAAAGCGAACGTTGGCTGGCTGAAGCACCTGCCTGAACCTTGAGGGCGGCGGTACAGGGCCCAAAATACTATCGCGCCTTATGGGACTATCTTTATATCATTTTGATATTAGTTCCTCATAAAAGCCGAGCCTTATGCGCCCTTTATTCCTGCGATCCACTCTCACGGCCCTGTGCCTGGCCTTGCTTGCCGCTTGCAGCGGCTCCACCAGCCCCGACAGTCCCAACGGCAATGGCAGCAACGGCAGCACGGGCCGTACGTTCCTGATCAAGCCGGGTCCTAACGCCACCACCGACATGGTTGAAGCCATGGTGCAGGCGGCCCCGGGAGACGTCATCCAGTTCGACTGCGGCTACTTTGAACTGACCTCGTCCCTGCAGCTGATCAATACCGAAGATATCCGCGTAAAAGGCTGCGGCAAGGACAAAACCGTGTTGTCGTTCAAGAACAACAACGCGCCGGAAGGCATTCTCGCAGTCAACGTGCATGGCTTCTGGGTGGAAGACCTGACCGTGCTCGACACCGGCGGCAACGGCGTCGAAATGCGCTCGGTGGATCACGGCAGCGTGACCCGCGTGCGTGCGATCTGGTCATCCGGTGGTGGTCGCTCCAGCCCGGATCCGATCACGGCATCCAACTACGCAGCCAACTCGGCCAAGCGCCTCAACGTCGCCTGCACCAGCCCTGCCGTGCGCGACCCGAGCGTTCCGGAGAACATCCTGCTGGGCGGCACCACTTCGCCCGACTACACCGTCAGCAACAAGACCGGCCGCTACGGCATCTATCCGGTTTCGTCGCGCAATATCCTGATCGATGAATCGGAATCGATCGGCGCCTCCGACGCCGGCATTTACGTCGGCCAGACCAGCACCGCGATCATCCGCAAGAGTCGCGTGGCCTACAACGTGTTCGGTTTTGAAATTGAAAACGTGCAGAGCGGCGAGTACGTCGGCAACCTCGCCGAGTGCAACACCGGTGGCTTCCTGATCTACGATCTCGACGGCCTCAGCCAGTATGGCGATCGCACCACCATGCACGACAACATCTCGCGCAAGAACAACAGCTACAACTTCACCTCGGGCGGCATCGTCGGCAAAGTACCGCCGGGCAGCGGCATGATTACGCTGGCCTACGATCGCATCGACATCTACAACAACGAATTCCGCGACAACAACACCGCTGGCATCATCCACACCAGTTATGAACTGTTCCCCTCGGGCGACCGCCCCAGCGAAAACCGCATCGACTGGTACACCGAAGGCCTGCATATCTGGAGCAACAAGTTCTACAACAACGGCAACGGCCTGCCGCTGCCGACAACGACTGCGCTGATCAATCAAGACCTGACCAAGCTGCTGCCAGCCCTGATCGGCATCAAGAACCAAGTCGCCTGCCTGCTGCCCAACAATCTCGCAGCCTGCCTCTCAACGGGGGCTGCCGTAGGTCCGCACGGCGCGCATATCCTGTGGGATGGCCTGCTCGATACCTACAACAAGGATTGTCCGTATCCGAAAGATATCGACGGCAACCCGGTGCCGAAAAATGATATTGGCAAGCCGCTCATGAGCAACCAGACGCCGAACCCGTCCTGCCATTACAACGCGTACAAGTTCGACACCAGCAAGCCGGATGCGCCGCGCCTCAAGCCGCAGTGGTTCTCCTGCATTGACGACGATAACTTCTTCAATGGCGATGCCCTGCCTTATGCCAACTTCCACGGCACCAAGGGCCTCGAGTTGATCATCGAGAACAATCTCGATCTGCCGGCCCTGTTGCAGGTCGCCTCCGACTACGACATGTCGCCGCACAAATGCGTGGCGCGTTATGGCAAGAACTTGCCCAAGCTGCCCGAGGTGGTGATCCCGCCGTTCAAGCGCACTGGCGAATATGACCCGGCACCAAGCCAGGAACAGATCGACAAGCTGTGCAAGGCCAGCGGCTCCGGCGTCAACTTTGCTGCCGCACCGGTCAACTGCCCGATGCTGGATCAGTACCGCCTGTTTAACGACGCAACCGATCCCACCAGCGCACCCAACAGCGGCGGCGTGCCGTTTGCGCTCAACACCAAGCTGTTCTCGGATTACTCGGTGAAGTATCGCGTTGCCTATATTCCGCCGGGCCAGAAGGCCATCTACAAGGATGCCAAGACCGATGGCGTCAATGCGACTCTGATCTTCCCCACCGGAACCATCATCGCCAAGACCTTCTCGTTCAGGAATGAACCGAACAACACTGAAGTCCCGCTGGAAACGCGCCTGCTGATCAAGCGCGTCAGCTCCAAGGGTCTCGTGCGTTGGGACGGCCTGCCCTATATCTGGAGCACCGAGAACGGCAAGCGCGTTGCCAAGCTCGCGATGGGTGGTGGCACGGCCACGGTTTCCTGGAACCAGCGCAATGTCGACTCCGGCGTGCTCGAGAGCGGCAGCACCAGCAACTACCTGATCCCGAACGCGAGCCAGTGCCAGAGCTGCCACTCCAACGACAACAAGGAAGCTGGCTCTTCGCCGATCGGACCGAAAGTGCGCTTCCTCAACCGTGCATACAAGTCGGAATCACCCCAGGTCACCGACCAGAGCCGCCACGAGATCTTCGGCAAGAATCAGATCAAGTATCTCTGCGACAAGGGCCTGGTCACCGGTTGCCCTGCGGACCTCGGCGTTGATCCGACCACACAGCTCGCCAGCAAGCTGGAACGTGCACCGGTGTTCAACAAGCCGGGCGACGCCGGATTCGCTCCTGGCTCGGATGCCGACATCGAAGCCCGCGCCCGCGCCTATCTCGAAGTGAACTGCGAGCATTGCCATAACTCGCATGGCTTCGCGGCAAGCACCGGTTATTACCTTGATTCACTGCGTCCGGTAGACCTGAGCTACGGCATCTGCAAACGCCCGACGGCAACCGGCACCGAGGGTCGTGGGGGTCGTACCTATGACATCCACCCGGGCAACGTCGGCGATTCCGTACTGGCCTTCCGCACCGGTCCTGAAGCGACGATCCCCGCAGCCCGCATGCCACCGATTGCGCGCAGTGTGGTGCATGTCGAAGGACACGACCTGTTGCAGCAGTGGATCGGTAGCGTGGTGAAGGCCGACGAGAGCAAGTACCCCGGCTCGACCAGCTGCGCCCAGTAAGATTGCGTTTGCTTCCTCGTAGCGGTTATCGCTACGAGGAAGCACTTACTTCAGCCGTCAGGCTTTGTCGCCGGAATCAGCCGCCAGGCGCGTCGCCAGCGCATACAGCTCGTTCTTGCGGCGACCGGTAATTTCCGCAGCCAGTTTTGCCGCCTGCGATGCGCCGACTTCCTGCAGCAGCACACGCAGGATGCGCGCGGCTTCCACATCATCCGCTTGCGCGTCAGTCGCTTCCGCACCTTCCAGCACCAAAACAAATTCTCCGCGGCTGCGATTGCTGTCCTGCTTGAGCCATGCGGCCACTTCTGTCGCCGCTGCGGTCATGCTTTGTTCAAACAGCTTGGTCAGCTCACGCGCCAGGCAGAGCTGGCGTGAAGGGAAAATCTCCGCGATCGCATCCACGCACTCGCCAATGCGATGGCTGGATTCATAAAACATCAGCGTCCGGGTTTCGCCCGCCAGCGCCTTGAGCCGCGCGGCACGCGCCTGCGCCTTGGGCGGCAGGAACCCGATGAAGACAAAACTGTCGGTGGCGATACCGGAGATCGAGAGCGCTGCCACCGCCGCACAGGGGCCAGGCACCGTGATCACCGTTGCGCCTGCCGCTCGTGCCGCGCGGACCAGCGCAAAGCCGGGGTCGGAAATCAGCGGCGTGCCCGCGTCCGAAACCAATGCCAGCGATTGGCCATTCTTCAGCGCCTGCACCAAAGCCGCTGCGCTCTGGTCTTCATTGTGGTCGTGCAAGGCCACCATCGGCTTGCGGATATTGAACTGCGCCAACATCGCACCCGTGGTACGGGTGTCCTCGGCGCAGATGCGGTCTACCCCGCCCAAAACGGCCTGAGCGCGCGGTGACAGGTCGCCCAGATTGCCAATCGGCGTAGCCACAACGTAAAGGTTTCCTGCGGTCACAGCGGGTGCGGTCATGGATAAAGCCGGAAAGGGGTGGCGGGAGTTGAGGCCATGTCATACTTTAACCCGTATGAATATTGATCTTCGCCAACGCATGCGCCGATCCGGCGCGATTCTGCTCGCCGGCTCTGCCCTGCTGGCATTTTCTGCCATTGCAGTCGCTGAGCCGCCGCCCTTTGCCGCGCCTGCGGATACCGCACGCCGTGCGATGGACAGCGGGCACTACATGGAAGCCTCGCGCGCGTACGAAGAGGCGGCGCAGGCCTCGTCTGGCCCCTTCAATGCCGAGTTCCTGCTGTCTGCCGCGGAAGCGTCGCTCAAGGCCGGCGACGGCGCGCGTTCCGAGCGCCTGCTCGCGCAGATTCCCACCGGCTCACTGGATATCTCGCAGATGTCCCGCCTGCAGGCCGTGCGCGCTGCCATTGCTCCAGCGGCGGCAACGACCCCCATGAGCGGCAGTTGGGCCAACGCCCCAACGGCGCTGCCTGCCCTGCCCTCCGGCGCCGGACTGGCCTTGATCCTGCCCTTGACCGGCCCGCTCGCAACCACCGCAGAAGCGGTGCGTGACGGATTTCTCGCTGCCTATCTCAAGAGTGGCGGCCGCACCCCTGTGCGTTTGTATGACTCTGGTGGCAGCAACGAAAGCTCCCTGATCGCTTACCAGCAGGCCATCCGCGAAGGTGCAGGCTTTATCGTCGGCCCGCTGCGCAAGGAATCCATCGCGGCGATTGCGGCGCAGGGTCAGTTGCAGGTCCCTGTGCTGGCCCTCAATTATCTGGATGAAGCGGCCCGCGCACCCAACAATTTCTTCCAGTTTGGCCTCGCACCGGAAGACGAAGCCCGTGCCATTGCCGAGCAAGCGGTTGCACAGGGCGACAAACGCGCGATTGCGCTGGTGCCGCAAACCGAATGGGGCGAGCGCGTTCTCGCCGCGCTCGACAAGCGTTTGCGCGAACTCGGCGGCAGCGTGATCAAGTCTGCGCGCTACAAACCGGGCGCGGTGGATTACGGCGACATCATCCAGGATCTGATGAATCTTCAGGCCAGCCAGAACCGCCATAATGCGCTGACGGGAATCATCGGCAGCAAGAGTGAATTCGAGCCGCATCGTCGCGATGACATCGACTTCATCTTCATGGCGTCGCGCCCTTCCGAAGGCCATATGATCTGGCCACAATTGCGCTTCTATCGCGCCACCGGCCTGCCCGTCTACGCCACTTCACTGATCTACAACGGTGCGGGCGATGCCGAACTCAATGGCGTGCGTTTCTGTGACATGCCGCTGATGCTGCAAGCCGACAGCAACTGGGCCAGCCTGCGTGCTGACACCGCCGATCTGCCCGCGATCAAGAACCAGCCCCGTCTTTTTGCCCTGGGCTATGACGCCTACAACCTCGCCAGCCTGATGCAGTCCGGCAAGATGCAGACCGAAGTGGTGATCCCGGCAGCCAGCGGTGGCCTGGTGATGAAAGCCAATGGCGCGATCACCCGCACATTGGGCTGCGCGCAATTCCGCGACGGCGGCATCAGGGCGCTGGACGCTTCCTCGCCCAAGCAATGAACGGTGCTGCAGCCGAAGATCTTGCGCTGCTTCATTTGCAGAAAAAAGGATTGAAGGCGATTGCCCGCAATTGGCGCTGCCGTGGCGGCGAGCTGGACCTGGTGATGCGTGAAGGCGAAACGCTGGTGATTGCGGAAGTACGCAAGCGCAGCAGCAATGCCTTTGGCGGCGCCGCAGCCTCGGTGGATGCGCGCAAACGCGAGCGGATCATCCAGTCGGCACAGCGCTTCCTGATGGAGCACCCGCAGTTCTCCGATGCGCCGGTGCGCTTTGATGTGCTGACGCTGGACCGCGAAGACAACATTGAATGGATCAAGGCGGCATTCGATAGCGATGGCTGAACCTCTACCTCCTCACGTCGTCGACGCCTGCCGTGAAATCCTTGGCCGCGAGCGATTCCAGACCGATCCCGCGGATTGCCTGGCTTATGGCTACGACAACAGTCGTCGCGTCGCGCTGCCGCAGGCAGTGGCCTTTGCCAAAACCCACGATGAGATCGCTGCGCTGATTGCTGTCTGCGCCAAGCATCGCGTGCCGCTCACCGCACGCGGTCGTGGCACCAATACCACCGGCGCATCGGTGCCGATTGCTGGCGGCATCGTGCTGACACTGGAGCGCATGAATCGCATCCTGCGCATCTCGCCGGGTGACCGAACGATTGAATGCGAAGCCGGCGCACTGAACAGCGATATCCAGGCGGCAGCGGCGCAGCATGGTTTGTTCTGGGCGCCCGACCCGACCAGCGCGGGATTCTCCAGCGTTGGCGGCAATCTGGCCTGCTCTTCCGGCGGACCGCGTGCAGTCAAGTACGGCACCGCCCGTGACAACGTCCTGGGCCTGCGTGCTATCACCGGCAGCGGCAGCACCATCAAGACCGGCTGCTACACCACCAAGGGCGTTGTCGGTTACGACCTCACACGCCTGTTGATTGGCAGCGAAGGCACCTTGGGCGTGATCACCGAAGCCACGCTCAAGCTGCTGCCGAAGCCTGAAGTCACCCGCACCTTGCGGGCCGCCTATCGCGACGTGAAAGCCGCGGCGGAAGCGGTTGCGCGCCTCATGGGGCAGCCGCAGGTTCCCAGCGCGCTAGAGTTCATGGATGGCGATGCGGTGATGCTGGCGCAGCAGCATCAGGACAGCGGTGTTCCACAGGGAACAGGCGCATTGCTGCTGATTGAAGCGGATGGCGCGCCGGACTCCATTGCATCCGCTGTCCAGGCGATTTCAGACGCCGCGCAGGGCGATGGCCTGATGGAATTGCGTGTGGCTGCAACCGCCGCCGAAGCCGAGGCCCTGTGGGCCAGCCGCAAGGCCTTGTCGCCTGCCCTGCGAAAGCTGGCACCCAAGAAGGTCAACGAAGATGTGGCCGTGCCGGTGACGCGCCTGCCAGAGCTGATCAACGGACTTGGCGAGCTTTCGCGCCAGCACAGGATTCGCATCGTCAATTTTGGCCATGCCGGCAACGGCAATATCCACGTCAATCTCCTCGCTGATCCGAGTGATGCCGCGCAGATGAAAGCGATTGAAGCTTGCCTGCATGATGTGTTCCGCCTGGTGTTATCCCTGCAGGGAACCATTTCAGGCGAGCACGGCGTCGGCATCGACAAGCGTGATTATGTGGCGTGGGAAATCGATGCCGAAACGCTGGCACTGATGCGTCAGCTCAAGCAGGTGTTTGACCCGCAGGGCATTCTCAATCCGGGC